>JACCDP010293968.1_pt1 | contig 26580 bp, 15 predicted proteins | sample 7445841 | NCBI WGS metagenome assembly JACCDP01 (sample SAMN15323441, study PRJNA562643) | freshwater metagenome | isolation source: river surface water | place: USA:Blue River Watershed | collected 2017-08-17 | reverse complement strand
CCTCCAGCTCCGCTCGGAGCCGCCGAACCCGCAGGTGGCAGTCAGCATCTTTAACCAGTCCACGATTGCCTCGGACACGAGCCACCGCCCGCTGGAGATTGGTGCGTAAATACATTACATCATCTGTAATCTTATAGAATACACCCGTGTTTCATAAAAGACATGGGTTTGTTCTCTCATGAGAAGAAACATCCCATGTCATCAGAATGTCCCTTCTTGACAAAGCCCAATCATTTCTCCGATCGGTCATGGGAGGAACCTATCCCCTTGTGAGCGTCACCTCTACGGTGGACGGCCAATCCTATCGTGTCCGTGACCTTCCTGATAAACAACAAGCCGCCAATGTGATGGCCCATCTTCGCCTTCGTATCATGAAACTATGTGATGCACTGGAGAAGAAATACCCTGACAAGCCCCAAGTAAAACAAATGGCCCGCAATTTTAAGGCCGATCCCATACGTTTTCTAGAGGCCACCCCTGATTCAGAACATACCTCTTCCACTGTCAATAAGGGCGAATCCATTCATATGTGTCTTCGACAGCGTGATGGAACAGATGAAAGTCTTGTCGACGAGAATGTAATGATGTTTGTGGCTCTTCACGAATTATCTCATGTATGTACGGAATCTGTGGGACATGGTCCCGATTTCTGGAACAATTTTGGCTGGTTACTGAAAGAGGCAGAGGCTCTCCAACTGTATCAGTATACTGATTTCTCCGCGCATCCTGTTAGTTATTGCGGTGTCTACATTACTGATGCGCCGCGATATGACCCCGCAAAAGACGGGACAAACTTTCAAGTGGGCACGATATCTAAGAAAGTGACTTAGAAAGCCTTAGAAGAGTCCAGAGGGCCTAGAATCGATTATTATTTTATAAAAATGCCATAGAGATGTCCACCATGGAGGACCTCCTTGCTCCTAAAGTATTGTTGAGTCTTCGTGAAGACATGCCTCCGGTCCATTGTTTTATATGGACAGGCAATGAACAGTATGAGCATGTGATCCTAGAGGACATGTATCCATTTGATACGCTTCTTGATATCAAGCGCCATCTCTGTGCCATCAAGAAACATGATCCCATGTTTGCCCCACGATTTCAATTCATTGGTGTTCCTACAGGAGAGGAGGGATATGCCATTTCTCCTCCTACACAGGAGACAACCTACACTCCATTAGACTATTTGTGGTATCCCACGGGAACGAATGATGCAAAAAACACGTATGTTCTTGCCCATCCACGAAAGACAGCGGTGGAACCTGATATGCGCTTTCAGGCATCGGATGGAAGTTATGCAAACCCTCACTATGAACTTCGTGGGAGAAGCACGATCGAACAGGTCTTTCTGAAAAGCCGTCAGGGTCGGATGCCCGTGCTCCACGTCTTTCCTTTTTCCATTCTTCGCCGTGAATTTCTCGAGCGCGGTAGCGAAATCGGTGAATCTGAGTGGAATACGTGTTTTGCGCCCTATTTTATGGAGATCTCTATTGACACTCAAAACCTTACCCGAGAGGATCGTGAATTTGGATCACTTATTCGCATTTCTGTAAGTGAGAGAGTCCATAAGATTGATCACTTACAAGGTATTCTAGAAGAACAGGCAGAAGTCCCTCTCTTGCGCCTCTCAGGTGTTCAACAACTGCGTTTGGTCTGGAAACGCCCTGTCAAGGGGTTTGAAGGAAGTGCGTCGTTTTTCTATCGGTGTCGTGCGACTGATCATCGCCCCTTTCTTCGGTTGTTTCCTGCAGAAGGGTCAGGTGTCACTAAACTTCATGTGAAAGGAGTGATTCCCATTCCCACACTGGATGATCCTTCGTTACTGGAGGGATGGGGGAATGAAACCACACGCACACCAGGAATCGATTTTTGTTCGATTAAATATGTCCATCGACCTATGATGGGACTGTCCCCTTCGATCTATGGGACGATTCAGGTGTATCAGGATGGCACGCTCTCTCTCTTGGTCCAGCCTCCTAAAGGAGTCCGAAAATTGGATCCGCATGCAGATTTTAGAACCCCTTTGATGGAGGAAATATGGGAAGACCTTCCGCAACCCTTCGAGGAGGCTCGACTAAAAGAGATGTCCGTGACCTTTCAAATGAAAACAAGTGTCTCTTCCAAGCGTTTTACAAAAGCCCGCATTCTACAGCGTCTCCCCTTTTTTTCATCGGTGTTCAAAGAGATTCGTCCTCTTCCCCAAGAGCAGCCGTTTCTTTCCTTACGCTACAAGGCGGTAAGTCAGTATGCGGTGGAGGACAACATCTTTACATTTATTACACAGTTGGCAACAAAAAAGAGCATAGAAGGGGAGGCGCCTGACGCATCTGTTCTTCATGCCATTCAACAGGAGTTTTCTTTTACGCAACAGGAGGCACTTGATGCAGTAGCAGACTGGTATAAAAAGAAGGGAAACTTTACGGTTCAAGTCCCTGAGGAGGGAGAATTTGTAGAGAGCTATCATTCAGGAATTGACATTCACATTCATGTCCAGGAGCCCTCCTATTATTTTCATATTTATCGTGTGGATGATGAGAAGACCTATGAAAGAATTTTTACACTGCTCTCTCTGCTTTTTATGGAGGATGATTCCTATTTTCAAGAGAATAAGGGGAAGGGCGAAGCGAAGCCCTTTGAAGATGTCGATGAGATCATGGAGGAGGAACAACTGGCACAGGAAGAGCGGATTGAATCGATTCAACGGAGTCCCATGGGCCTTCCCTCTGTGCGAGCCTCTGCATGGAGAGATCCTTTTGCGAATGAAGATGAGTTGGATCGTGGAGAGGTTCTTGTGGAAACGGCGCCATCCGCTGTTGCCGCTGCCTCTGCTTCTGAATCGGCTGCACCTCGAACCATACGCCCTCGCACGGTGGATATGGCACCTAGTGCTGCTACAGCCACAATACGTTCTCGGATTGTGGATCCCTTTGCAAATGAGGATCTCGATGCCTCTGATGCCTCTTCTGCCTCTGCTCCCGCCTCTGCCTCTTCTGCTTCCGCCTCTGCTTCCGCCTTTGGACTCACCGTGCATGATCAGAAACAGATCACCCCTCAAACCTGGTTCCTTAGGAAACTCCAAGAAATGGATCCCCTCCTCTTTATCTTTAAAACAGATTCGGAAGAGAACGGCTATAGTCGGAAATGTGCAGGACATGAAGATCGTCAACCCGCCGTTCTAACAGAGGACCAATATGAACGAATGCGAGAGATTTATGTGGATGATCCCATTTTTTGGATGGTGTATCCATTGGAAGGAAAAAAGGATGTCGTTGCTCCTATGGAGGGCGATGAAATCGTAACGGTGATGCGATATGGATCAGACGTAGATCACATTCGCTATTATTTCTGCCCTCCTTATTTTTGTCTCAGTGATGAGATCATGGTTCGACCCGTGGATTTTGAGAAAACAAAGGATCGTCAAGGTCGACCAAAACCAAAAGACTCATGTCCGTTTTGCCATGGAAAACTCATTACTTCAGAGATGAAGAAGAAAAAGGTTGCCCCCCTAGGTCATACTGTGATGAAACGAAGAACCAAAACGGCATCGGAGAATTATCACAATGCCATTCGTTTTTTAAAGGATAGCACTCATCCTAATCGGCTGGCCCTTCCCTGCTGTTTTTTGACACAGTCTACCCTTCGCATATCCGATCCCGCGTTTGAGCATATTCGCACCTATTTTCAACGAGAAGACCTAGAAAATCATGTAGATCAAGAAGACATCGCAAAAGAAGAATACCAGCGTCTTCTCATTACCCAGCACGGATCGGTGGCCTATCCTCTATTATTCGAAACCATTCACAAGCAATACATTGTTGAATCCAATAAGCATCCTAATGCGGGTGTGTTTGCAATGGCACCTCCTTTGTTTGATCAGTTCTTTGCGCAAGAGTCTACCACGCAGCTTGTAGAGCGTCGGCAGGTTCATCTAAAGCTACGATCCAATGCACAGGGGTTCCTTCGTATCGGAACGGAAACGCCAGGTGCCTTTCCCTATGAGTCCCTCTTGGCGATCCTTGCACCCTTGTTGCGAGTGACCTCCATCGACGCGGTAAAAGAGCGTCTGCGAGCATCCATGATTCCCCGTGTGTTTCTCAATGCGCATTTTGGAAACCTGGTGTTGGAGTTTTTTCGCCCTGAAGATGGAAGTGCCATGCCTGCTACACGACAAGAGTTGGCATACTGGGCCAATAAAGAACTCGGTATCGCGGTGAACTCGCATACGTTGTATCCACTCTTGAGAGTGTATAATGCCTACCAGCGATTTCTTCGCTTTCTTCAGGATCCCAAGCAGCGCAAAGACCTTCGTCATCTCCAGCCCCTTTTGTCTGAACCTGGTCTACTAACTCCTAATGGGCTTCAACTGATCATCTTGGAAGACAATGGAACCGCTCCTGTGACCATTCGGTGCCCTCCGTTTGGCGTATCGCTTCCACGAAATGAAAAGAATGATGTGGCCTTCCTTTCCCGTATGAAGCGCACTCATGCACCTACAGGAGCGGTCCACGCTAAATATGAGCTGTATGTTCATACAAGCAACAAACCAGCAAAGGGAGCAGAACAAGAGAAACACGAGAGCATTGTGTTGTGGACCTATGCGACACGATCGATTTGGCCCCCCATTGTCCAGAAACGGGTAACAGAATTCATGACTCAATGCCAGAATCGTTATCATACGCTCTATACGGTGCAACAAAGCGTGAATCCACGGACCCTGATCACCCTTTCCTCGTTACTTGTTCCAGGTCCGATCCGTCCAGAGGGCGTGATCAAAGACAGTTATAATCATATCATTGGTGTCACGTTTCCCTATCAGGGGAGCCTCATTCCCGTTCCTGTGATCGATGATGGGGTAGTGTCCATTTCTTCTGCCTTTTCTATTAAAAACATCTATTTGGATGGGGAAGATATTAAACCCCCACTAGATCATGTCATAACCTATTATGAAACAATCATTGCTTCCCGTCTGTCACTATATCCAGGCTATCAGATCGAGCGTGTGATCCAAAAAGGTTCAGTCGTCATTGCACTCCAACTGAAACATGGGGCTTATCTTCTTGTCTCGCCCCCCATTGACAAGGATATTCTGTCGAAACGCCCTGTCCCTCTTCCCGTGTCCACCATCAATCAGTTGGAAGGAGACATTAATCGGCAGTTAATGGGACAACCCCCTTCGCTAGATACACCGTCATGGGACGATCTTCTGGATCAGACCACCACAGAAAAGACGTGTGGCACGGACCCCATGTGGACCCGAACATCCTCTTCCGAGCAATTGGAAGAGTGGTATCAGCAGTTTCGTCTGATGGTGTCCCGCTGGATTGCGGGACCTGAAGGAGGAGCGGGTCTTCGAAAGGGTGTGGAAGAGATCATCTTTTCACGGGATCTTCCTGAATATGAACGGCGCAAACGATTGCACTTGTATATTGGATCTACCATCGCATCGTGGCTCTATCCTGATGAAAACAAATGGGAAACGACTACTTCCTTTCTGCGTAAAGATTGCCGTGTGATCGACAATGCGGCCTCGTGCACAGGATCATGCGTATGGAGAGAGGACCAAGAAGACCAAGATGACCGAAAGGAGGAACCCCCAGGCAAATGTCTGCTTCATGTGCCTGCAAGAACTCCCTTGGACAAGGACCGCATGGTATCTACCTCTGAATTGTTCACCAAGCGCATCATTGATGAATTAGTGCGATTCCCTAACCGCCGAAAGCAATTGATGAAGCCCGATGGCATCTCCAAGGTATCTACCCTTCTTCGCCCCATTCATGAAGGCGATCAGTATTTGATTCCTGAATCTTCAGCGACCTGGACACAATTATTACAACTGGATTGGAATAAGTCGGTCCCTGAGAAGCCTCAGTATTATGAGGAGATGTCACGTGAGGAGCCAAAAGAGGAAGACAAAGAGCAAGAGCAGGAAGAATCTTCCCTTGCCATGCCAGCAGACCTTCCTTATCTTGGAGATCGCTATACATTTCGTGTGGCGGATGAAATGGATGCGAATCGTCCTCTTCTCCCTTTCATGGGGGCACTTGGTGTTACCTTAGAAGAGCTCGGACTAGAAGAGACGGCGACGATGCTTCGTCCTTCCCATTTGACCGCCTATGTAAAGTTGACCCAACGTCCGATTGGTATCATTCAGCAACGAGATGCCACTGAAAAAGAGATTCAGATCGTGCGACCCTCTAGAGGCTCCACCGATACGATTGTCATTCTGGTATTTCTTGCCGATCGAATTGGTATTCTGGAAATGAACGGCAATCCACAATTGCCGATTGCAACTCTTCCTGAGCGCCTCATGGAGGCATGGAAAGCAGCACCGCTTGTGATGATTCGACCACGTCTCCCTCCTGCATCCTTGCGACCAGTGGAGCCTGTCATTAATCCTGTTGTTCCTGCTATTACGGTGCCATTGATTGCGCCGCGACGCATTCGACGACCACAGCGTGTATCACCTGTCAAGGACGAAAAATAAAGTCATGGAGTCTTGGAACATTAAGAGGGAAAGCGAAACGAAAAGTCTGCCAGCGGCTTCTCTTTTTGGTCCCCCACAAAATCGGGCTCTTCGGGCACGGGAAGAATGACGTTTTGTTTGCTTCCCATGGCCACCGCACGTCGCCGACATTCGATCATGTCCTCTACCTCCTCCGTCATGATGTTCAATCGCATCCGACGATAGGAATGGTGATCAGGATGAAGGATGACAAGGTAAAGGTCTGCAATGACGAGCCCATAATAGGTTTCCAGGATCCATTTGTAGACATTCAACTGCATCGTGTAATGCCAATAGTTCGTATCAGGCAGATGTTCCAGTGGTGCCAGACCTGATCCAAAAGGATTGTCCGATTTGATCTCTTTGGAGCGCTTCCAATCATAGATGACAAATGCTCCATCGGATTTGCGACGAAATACCATATCAATGGATCCGCATAGTTTAATCTTTTTCTCTCCCGCTACAGGAACGATGGAATCAGTAAAGACTTCCCACTCACTGCGATACGGTTCTAGATCGTATCCGCAGTCTTCCCAGAATTTCATAAAGTATTTCCATTCCACCGTTTCCAGGACGGAGGGAACAATCTGTTCAGGCGCACCATGAAGGAATTGTTCAATGGCCAAGTGCATTGCGGTTCCTGCCTCGGATGCGATCTTTCCATTCTGAGACCACTCTGCCATGATCTCTTCATCCGTGCGCCCGAAGTATTTGCTGGTTGCCCAGTTAGGGCCCTTGCGCATTTTGGTGAGAATTGCTTTCCCATCAAAATGTCCAAAGAATTCGTGAACAAATCCCGTGCACGAAATATTTCCCTGACAGGATCCATTCACGTAGTATTTGTGAGTGGGTTCATGGAAGGTAATATGATCGTCTCGAGGATGATGATGCAGCCGCGTGAGATGTTGCCATGCTTCGCGAGGCATCTTAGGGGTGTGTGGTATCATAAAAAAGAGATCATGGAATCAAATTTTATAGGCCTTCTTGAACCTTAAAAGGAAAATCCAGCGATCTTCATGAGGACGTGTCCGACCTTATTCTCTCCTTGAATACGACCCGATTTCCATTGTCCTCCCCATTCTGAGCCCACATTCGTCGCGGGCTGGCTGTAGAGAAGATACTTTCCTTGTGTGCGCGCGGCCTCCACAATCGCATGAAAACGCGCATCACGCTCCCAACGATACGTAAGGGCTTCGCGTAACACGCCCTCTTTCATGAGGTTCCACTCCGCATCGTTCAGCGTGATGCGGAAAGGGATCAGTGATTTTTTCAGGAGCGCATCCTTCACGCTCTTGGTCTCGGCAAGCAATCGTTCGATCTCGGTATCGTCCATAACCAGTTGATCTTGTTTGCGTTCCACCTTTTTCATGATACGCATCTGAAGAAACTTCTGGTGAATGGATCCCTCGCGACTGAAGAGAGAAACGGCAAGATCTCGCCCTCGATCAGGAGGAGTGGAGGTGCGCGCCAATCTCATAGCGGCCATGTAGTGCTCCACAGAGGGATAGAGAATCGCAGGTCGTTCAGGGTCAGGGATGGGAAATGGCGCAGAAAGGCTCAACCATCGTCCCGCATAGAGATCCTTGAGCTGTAAGAGATCGGCAACACGCACACTGGGTCCAAAGAGGAAGACCTCATTCAGTGTAAGGGCGCGAGCTGGCATTGCCGCCACAAGAGTGGGTTGAACGGCCGCAGAGGGCTCTTCTTTCTCATCATCCACGGCTGCAGCCTCCACTCCTGCCAAATCAGCAGCAACCGCAGGAGGAATTCGTGGAGCATCCTGACGTTTAAAGATAAACCACCGATTCAAGAAGGAAAACTCTTTCACCGATGCTGACATCGGAAAGGACTGTTTCCCTTTTTCCGCCATCTGGTAACTGACATCAAAGGTGTTCGTGGACGCCCCAAGGCCGATCTCGGCGAGCTCCGTCTTCGTCAAGAGCCGAAACCCAATTGCTGCCAGTTTGGATTGGAGAAGAGCAAACGGAACGAGATATTCACGATGAGTAGAACCAATACTAATAAATTCCACATCAATGGCTAATCCGATAGAAGAGTCGTCATCTGTCAGATGCTCCTGATCATAGGATTTGGTAATGGACCACAGCGGAACGTCGCTTTCCCATCCCTTCTTGGCATGATCTTTCTCCACCGATTGAAGCAATTGAAAGACTCTATCTCCATCGAAGCAACATCCTATGAAGTATCCGCCCATTTTCACCGTGTCCGACAGATTCTGTAAGAAGCCATCCAACATTGTGCTGGATTCAAAGAAGTAGTGAATGGCAAACATGCAGGCGGCCACATCGGCTCCCTCTCGGAACGAGCCCGATAGTTTGGTTTGAATGTAGGGCGGGAGAGGACCTTTGGGTTCTGCCCGTCCAAAGATCGATCGCATCATATCCTGCTCTTCAGGCGCTCCTCCCGCTTCTCCTGACACAATGGACTTGGAGCTGTCACCGATAATAAAGGCCATCAGAGGCACCTTTTGCGGACCGAGTTCTGTGAGAGCCTCCACATATCGTTTGTAGGCTCCATTGTCCGAATTGGTAATATTCTCTCCTGCCTGATCGATTCCAACGACCATATTTGCCCGATTGAAGATCCATTTATATAGATCACCTCCCTTTCCGCATGCCAGGTCAAGCAGATTCTTCTTCCCGCCTTTCAAGACGCTCTTCAAGAGAATGCGATTTTTGATGTATTTGTTATGAAAGTCCTGAAGACCCTTCACAAGGTTCATGTTTTCTTTCGGAGCCTTGCGTTCATAGTATTTTTTCGTAATATCGGTTTCACGAGAATGAACCAACGCCTGGACTTCCGCAAGAGTCGGTTGTTCATTGCCCGTCTGAATCATGGACAACGTGACAGGATCATGAATCGAGTTCCACACATCATTTGCAACGCCTGCATCGTTCATCATTCCCTTGTAGACAATGGCACCCTTCATTTTCATGGCGCGAAGAAGGCGTTCCGTCTTGTCATGGCGAATCCGAGAGGGAACCCATCGCCAACCAGGCTCTCGTGTCGGATCGTATCGCATTTCCACGATGCTGCGAGACGGGATAGGCTCATGAGAGTCCTCCGTCATGATATACTGCTCTCCTGTTTCAGGCTGAACTTCCAGGATGCGGTGACAGGTGTGTGCCATGGTATCCGCATAGTCCGTGGGAGTAAAGAGAATGGGCTGATAGCGTGAGGGGCCATCCCCCTCTTTCAAAAGGGGCTCTTGGCGAAGAATGGTGGAACGCGGATCCTTGTGCTGTGCAGATGTCTCTCCACCAACATAGAGACTCATCGTTTTGTATTGAATGGTCTGGTTATTGCTTGGATCAATGCTGGTTGTGATCTTGTCCAGTGCAGGCTCATCTGGATCCTTTTCATAGACAATCAGGAAATCCACCGTGTTATCGATGGCCGGTTTCCACTTGAACTGATGTTTGAAGCGAACACCCGCCCGATCAGGGAGCGGCTCTGTATTGCTGGTCAGAATCAGACCATCCGTGTGATAGATCCGTTTGGTCTCCAGAATACGCGTGGCGCACCGCGTAAAGACGGACTCGTCAAGTGCAAACTCAAACCGTTTTAGCATGACCATTAGGCGACTGGATTCCGCCATGCCAGGAACAATCGATTTCGTATGTTGCGTCCAAAGCGTATACCAGTTTTTCATGCGAACATACCGTGACATCCCGTCCACATCCATTTGTCCCTCGGGCGTAAACGTTGCAAAGGGAAGGCGAGAGACAGAACGATTTTCCTCGTAGTAGATGTCAAAGAGGAGATAGTGATGAATGGCCCGTTTGTCATGGGACATCGTCACCCACTCTCCATCCACTATGGAGTTCGCACACGCCACATTTTGAAGACCCGTGCGATACACATTCAAACTCTGATCCAGCAGAAAGAGCTCTCCTGACGCATCCACCATGCCCATGGCGCGCAAGCCATCCGCCTTGTCAGTTACATTGTATCCTGTGCGAATATTGGGAATCTCCTCTTGGATGTCTTTGGTCATATTTTTCACTTGGAGGGTCACGGGACCCACACCACGAAACACGGGGTCACGAAACTTGTCTGTGCCTGTCAGAGCTCGATAATCAGATCGCACTCGTGCGGCAACCGATTCTCGAATCAGCAATGAATTTTTCTGAATGGCGCGAAGGACCTCTCCACATCCGCGGATCAATGATTTGAGGGCAGCCTCGACCGTTGCCGTGTGTTCTGTTCCATGAAGCAACTCTACTTCCACTTCATAACGAGGGACCTCCATCAGCACGTTGTGTTGAAGAAAACGCTGAGACCACTGGTATTCTCTGCGACCTGGGGTCCGACTGGGGACAAAGGGGGATTGGCGAATCATGGACAGATCCACGCGAATTCCGTGACCCTGAAAACTCCAGCGTCGGATCAATCGGAAGGCCTTGCGTAGAGTCGGCCACTGCTTGATGAGATCCAGAATACGCGGGTCTGTTGGTGAAAGGGGCTCCTCATGTCTCACTTTGAAACGCATATGATATTCGTGAAGATGTACGTTGGTGTCTGAAGTAGCGCGGTCTTTGATCATGGAGGTGAAGTCTTTTCCTTCAAGGTTGTCATCGCGACAATAGGACTGAATGATCCCAAGACCATCCAGCGTAAACCGAATCTGATTCGGAGTCAATATGTTCAGATAATCCTGTTGAGGAAGAACCGTCCACCCTTTCGCACGAATCCGTTGTGCAATGTGGAGAAAGGTCGTGGAGTCCACCACACCATCCTTTCCAAAGGTGGCTTCTAATTCCAGGAAAGGGTGGGTGAACCAATCTTTGACAAATCCGTCCAGCTGTTTGGATTGGTCGAGAGTGAGGTCCATTCTACTACGGAGTGACAAAAGAACCTTAGGCTTTCCTTTATGTCTAACTAACATCCCATGTCAATTTTTACTAGTGCTGAATGATCTGATAAGAAAAACGTGCTCCATCAAAGGCGCTACGAATGACTTCAATGGCTTCGGAGTAGTTCCCCTGTTCATAAAAGAGATCTACGAAGAACGCACGACGTTCAGGATAGGTATGAACTGTCATATGACCCTCTTCTAGAAGATAGGTATAGCAATACCCACTGCCGTGGGAGAACGTATGTCCTGTCTGCGCAACGACAGAACATTGTAAGTGATAGATGATACGATCCCACACAGGGCGCCCATGAGTGATATCTGTGATATGTATCATACATTCTCTAGGCACGGTGTATCCGTGGACGAGAACATGGAGTCCCTCCTGATTCATTGTAGGATCATCCTACTAGTTTTCTTTATATCATCCTCGTAGCCCATGACGTAAACAGTTGTAGTGTCGTCATCTTTCCAAGGCGCACCGCAAGAACATCCTTAAGGTGTTTCCGATCCGTCTCTTGCCAACTAGGAAACGCCGAGAGACGCTCCACCAACTCTACTTTTGTTGCCTCTACTTCGGGCCACTGAACGATCCATCCACGGGATTCCATGTCCACGATCCACTCACCGACCAAGGATGAAAAAGGGCGTGCGGATGAACCTGATGGCATGGCGACCCACCGTGCATGATGATCCACGAGCCATACCGCATTCTCTCTTTTCCAGTTCATGGGGTTGGAGGAGAAGTGAATCTCTCCCTTGACACCGCTAGGGACAGGTGCCTCCTGATTTCCGTTCTCGTTGCCGTTTCGCTTCCCGTTTCCCTCTTCCACACGCTCCTGAACCGCCTCTTTCATGATCACAAACTGGATCTCTCGAAGGTAGGAAATTCCCTGAAACAGCTCATCATAGTCCTTCTCTTCCATCCGCACTCCATGAAAGGCCTTTCCAATCAGCTCATAGAGGTGTTTCCGTTTTCGAGCAAGAGGTGATGCGCGAAGTCTTTCTACTTCCTCCTGAAGAGTGGTGGTCAGGGCCATGATAAGTTCCGTTCGAACAGAGGGAGGGGCCAACATGTAATAGTGGGGATCGGATAGGCATGCGAACAGACTAATGATTCCCGTTGGATACAAGGAAAACGCAGTGTATCCTGGCAAAAAAAGAGAATCCAGTGATGTCTCTTTCACAATGGACATGCGAATCTCCATCGAATCTAGAGTGCGGGTTCGATGGGGATTGGTTTCCGCATAGCGGAGTAATTCTTGATAGCTAACATTCTGATAGACACGAGCAGGGGTTGTCATGGTGACTCTGATCATCAAGGCGATACGACTTTAGGTGTCACTCTCTTCTGGATCAGGTCGTGTCCGTAAATGTTCCAACTCTTTGAGGCGATCCTCGTGTTCTTGATGTGTTTTAGAGCAAAACTGAAGATATTCTTTCATTTGCAAGAAGGCATCCTCGGAAATGGACGACAGGTCAAAAAAAATACCATTGGAATTCTCTGTGTAGGTTTCCTTGGTTTTACGAAGAATACGATAGATCTCCTCTTGTTCGGGTTTGGATAGTTGCTTGATGTTATCAAAGATTGATTTTCGTTCGTCGTATGACATCTCTACTTCCGGATAGATGATCATCATGTGAATTCACTCGCAGTCCGTTTAGGGCGCTTTGGGCTCTTCAGGCTCCACCTCGGGCTCTTCTTCGGATGCTTCCACCTCGGATGCTTCGGATGCTTCGGATGCTTCCACTTCGGATGCTTCGGACGCTTCCACTTCGGATGCTTCGGATGCTTCGGATGCTTCAGGCTCTTCTTCGGACTCCGCCCCATGAAGACGAAGAAACATGCCACTCGCAAGGATATAGGCATCCTGGATGGCAAACTTGGAGCGTTTCAATTCTACCTCTACCTGATCTCCAATCTGAACACTGTCGTATTCCTGATTGCCAAGGTGGAGATCGCGTGGCACCTGGATCCGAATCGCGTTGCGATGATTGATATAGAGACCCATCTTGTTTTTACGGATCACTTCGCCTGTCACACGAACTCCATCGGCAGGATAGATGACACGTCCCTCTAGCTTGACATAGTAGATCGCATCTCCCGTAAAACGGGCTGCCTCGAAGTGCCCCATGGAATGAGACAACAGTTTGACAGTGCCGGGAAGGACAAACCCATGTTCCGAGCATTTCTCCTCCATCATCTGGATCGCCTTCTTGGTTAAAAGCTCCTGGACGGTTTGTGATTTGATCTCATTGAATTCACGGGGAGTGAGGTTAATTTTCTTTTCAAAGAAGGCAGTGGATTCCATGGTGTGTCTACTATCTGAATCATCTCTTTGTTCAATTTTATGACGAGAAGTCGATTTCTCCTTTATGGCCTCTACTCACATTCCCTCCCTTTTTACTACTTCCACGAAACGAGGAAATATGTCCCATATAAAAGGCCTGAACCGGGCGGAAGAACCATCGTTTTCCTTGAATCCGTGAGGCATCCATATACCGCAACACAATATCCAAGAGAGTGCAGGCTCGCGTGGAGTTTTGAATGGGACGTTCCAGGCGGATCGCATGTTCAGTGAGATCCAAATCATGGAGCCCTTCCGAGCGTAATACATTACCTAACTGAACCAATTTTGCAACATGACCCGTCATATTGCTGACATTTTCACATTCCAAACCACGCTCCACCTTTTTCCCCGTATCAGGAGGGTCCGCTGTTTTAAACACAATATTTCCATTTTTAGACACCACAAATCCATAGAATACTCCTGCATTTTTCCGATGAACCCTAAAGGCTTGCATTACATCCGTCTTATCCCTCTCTATTTCTTCCACAATAGAGGTTGCGCATATTGCCTCATTACATAGATAGTGGAGTTGGCCTGTTGCAGGATCAAAGAGACGATGAACCACCAGCCGCCCCATCTGATACAGATCATCCTGAATCATATGTGTCTGCTTTTCAGAGAATACCAGTTCCTTCTGTTCCTCCAAAGAGATCCATTCATCCCATACATAAGAGAGAAGGGCATGTTCAAACGCCCGAACATCCCGTTGAGCAGACGCATGAAAGGAGGTGTGAAACCAGTAGATGACCTCCACCATATGAAGATATCTCTCCATGATCGAGGCATCACCGCGGGCGATCGCCACACGCCGTTGTTCCAATCTCTCGGGAGGGTCCTTATGAGCAGCGTGCGTGGCCAACTCATGAATCCAGGACACCATCGCGGCCCAAAAAGGCCCAATAGGCTCCTGCTCCTCTGATTCGTTCTCATTGACAGGGATCACCTGTTGCTCCTGGGGGGCAGGAAGGTAGGCATCACGCTTCACAGGAAAGGAGGCCGCCCGAACCGCAAGAGGAATCGTCAGATCCGTATATACATTCGGCTGAAAGACATAATATCCATTACAATACCGAATGTATCCATGCAACTCGTGATGACGAATTTGAAACGATTTGTTGTTTACGATGTCCTGTAAAAAGTCCACCGCAACATGACGAGGGATTTCTTTTAAGATGTCCCACATGTCCTCTGTTGCATAAAAAGACTGCTTTTCAAACAGTTCACGAATGAGCTCTTTCAATTGATGCATCCGCCATCGTGCAGAATATTCATCATAGGTGGAGTCATCTATGGGGATCCGACGAACATCTATCTGAGGACGACAGGTATAGTCGCATGTTTCAATCCAATCACACACGGCGGTAAAAGGAGTATCATTAATATTCACTTCTTCTCGAACCAACCCTTGGGCATCTATTTCTCTCATGGGTGGCTGGCCCTGAATAAGGATTGCATCATGGTTCAAGTTACAATCCATGGCGGCCTGTTTCATGACACGTGTGACCTGGCCGATCAACACCGCCTTCTTAAATCCCACACGATAACTGTATAAATCGGCCGTTTCCCGATCATCGTCAGGGAGTGTCGCAACATACAAATACACGGTGTTGTTTCGCTTCTCTTGGGGAAGAGCACAATGGGACAGATAGCGAATGGCGCGTCCCAAAATCTGCTCCGTCTTATTCAAGTGAAACCAGGAGTCCAGCACATGCGTTTCGCGAATAAATCGCAAGTCCACACCTTCGGACGCAATCTGTGATCCAATGATGACTTTCATGATCTTTCCCGTGGCGTTTTCAAAGGATCGCTGGGCAGTAATGATTGCCTCGTTGTGTGGAGAGAGCCCTGTGTCACCTGTTAAGACTCCATAGTAGGCGGGGGAAAACTCATGGCTGGCCCCCACGTGTTCCTTTTCTTTTCGAGAACAGGAGGAGCATTGGCGCCCTCCTGCTGCCTGAATCCCATCCATCAACAAAGAACGTTTTCGTCCAAAAGGGGTATATCCATTTGCCTCTAGTGCCAAACAGATTGGAATGGCACCTCCACTCACAAAACGCGTATAGACGAAGATGCACCCTTCTGCCGTGCGGATACGCTGAAGGAGCGCATCAAACTTGGGGCTATAGGAGGCAAGTGCGCCAACGGCAAGCCAAGAGGGTGGCACTTTGGAGCGATAACGGACTTCCCCTGACTCTATCTCACGATGGAATACGCTAAGCAGGGCGCCCTCATTGGTTCGTCTGAAATAGGCATCGTAGGTATCTCCTTGCGTCGATTCTGTTGCAGGAAAAACGATATTGCCCGCATGAATGAGGCCCTGTAAATCGATGGTGTTGATTCCACCGCCTGGAACAAGGGCATTCATGAACACACGAGAGGCCTGAAGTGCGTGCCCTTGAAGGGGCACAGGAAACAGTGGGAGACGCCGATAATAGTCACGATCCTCTTCCAGAATGGGAGTTCGTCGTGGATTAAGAATGGGATAGACGGGAAGCTGTGTGATCTGTTCAGGAAAGAGACGAACAGGAAAGGACAGGGGGTTTTCTCCTCGCATAAAACTGACGTATCGATGGGCAATCAATGACAATCGTTCTGAACCTTTCTCCAAGAGGCGCCCCTCGCGATCAAATAGGTCGGCCTCTGTGAGAGTCGCTTTTTTATCATTCATCAACAACAGATTCAGCATGAATACGATTTCACGATAGCTGTTATACATGGGGGTGGCCGTTAGTGCGCAAAACTTCATGCTTTCCGAATACATCAGGACGTCACGTAGAAAAGGGGTCAACAATTTACCTCCTGCGGCATCACCTTTTTCCGCTTTTCCTCCCACGTCTACGAGCGCGTCTTCCCCCTCTGCGATATCGCGAAGATTATGGGCTTCATCCACGATCAATAGTTTTCCACTAAACGCATTTCGAATGGCGCGTTTTTTATAGATCTCATTCTGTTCATCGGTTTTTCCTGAAACGCCCCTGATAAGAGATTGAATATAGTTCGCAAAAGAAATGTAGGCGAATACTTTGAAGCGCTGTTTGATCAGTTTGTTCACGGCTTTTTCAATGACGGTGATATTACGCTCATACAACATGTTGGTCAGTTTCATGTAGGTAGTTCCCGTGCATTGTGAGGCAGTGTTGGGTTCATTTCCATGCCCGATGACAACCTTGGAGGGGTCGAAGATCGTGCGAAAAAATCCCTGTTGAATCGTGGGAGGCGCAATGAGAATCACTTGTTGGTGGGGAAAATGTTCGAGCCAGGCCTCCATGATTTGAACCGCCGCGCATGTTTTACCGACGCCGACTCCATGATAGAGAAGGGCAGACATGTAGGGTGTCTTGGGCGACATGAAGTTTGCAACGAACCGCTGAACGGGGGTGACTTCGAAGGTGCCTTGGTCTTCACAGGGGTTCGCATTCGTTTTCCAGGTCGTTTGGAGAGACTCGGCAAATTCCCGTTTGGACAATAGCTTCTGTAGAAATTCAGGGTCCATCACATCGGGATAGGAGCCTGTTTCTTTTTCCCAGCGTGTCATGGCTTGAGAGGGAAAGAGGTCACGCCGCTGGAGTTCGGCAAGGATGATGTCGCGTTCAGAAAAGTCGGTGGTGTTGTCCCAGCGGGCTAGCAGTTCGGGTTCAGGAAGGGATCCAAGAGGGCCTGCTACTTCAGGATCCACTCGCTGAGGACGTCGGATAGGGGCGCGCACGGATTGGGACGCCTGAGGAGCGGCCACAGGCACTTCAGATGGGAGAGGAACCTGTCTGGGGCGTCGGATGGTTCTCATACCACTTATGGGGGCCTGAATGGGAGGAATGTCATTCGCAAGAGAATTTAAGATGATGGGGACTTCCGCAGGGGCAACGGGGACTTCCATTTCTTTCACAGGGGCCACAGGGACTTCTGCAGGTGCCTCTTCGACAGGTGCCTCTTCCACAGGGGCTACAGGGGCCTCTTCGATAGGGACCTCTTCCACAGGGGCCACAGGGACCTTTTCGACAGAGGCCACAGGGACTTCCACAGGGGCCACAGGGACTTCCACAGGGGCCACAGGGACTTCCACAGGTGCAGCCACAGGTGCAGCCACAGATGCAGATGATGGTATAGCGACTGACACGGGTTTCGCAATGGGCCTGCGTATCGGCATGGGAACAACATCAGCTACAGGAGACTCCATAGAGGTAGACAGGGGCTTTTCCACAGGTGCAGCCACAGGTGCAGCCACAGGTGCCAACGGTGCAGGTTTTGGTATAGCGACTGACACGGGTCTCGCGATGGGCCTGCGTATCGGCATGGGAACAAAATCAGCTACAGGAGACTCCATCGAGTCAGACAAGGACTTTTCTAGAGACACCACAGGTGCAGCAACAGGCGCTGGCTTTGCCACAGGCACAACGGGCGCAACAGGAGATGTCTCTTCATCGCTGTCATTTGCGAATGGATCTTTAAATTCCCGTCTTGCCGCCGCCATTCTATGTAGGATATCATAAATTAGAGAAGGGAATCCATCACACCTTTCGGTCAGGCTTACGCCTTTCGGTCAGGCTTACGCCTTTCGAGACAATGACCGATGAGAATCAAACGTGGAAACAGGGTAAAAATTCTTCATGATGTTCCCTGCTTTAAGCAGGAGTTCCTGCTTTTCAATATGATCCGGACGAATCTTTATCATGGCATCCTCTAAGGAACACCATTTAATTTCAGAAATTTCACGTGTCATATGGGGGTTTTGTGGGTTCATCTGAACGTCCACATGGGGGTGACAAATCGCAAAATAATATTTATGGCAATAATGAACCTGATTGGATCCAAAAAACGTTTCCGAAACGGATTGTGTATTATGAATGACAGAATAATCACCGCGATGAAGGCCCGTCTCCTCTTGAAACTCACGCATGGCACATCCCATGTCGGTCTCATAGGGATTCCGTCGGCCCTTTGGAAACCCCCATTCACACTCTGTCCATGTTGTCGGATAGCGCTCTATCAATTCGGGAATCCGATGGGCCATTTGGGAAAAACGCTGCTCGGAAGCATGATATTCGCTCTTATGGGATCGGACGCCCGATGACCCTCCCCACATGTGCTGCCACAATTGCTCAAAGGTCAGCGTGCGAAGAAGCTCATGTTCTTTCTGTGTCATCCCTTGTAAGAGTTTTCCCATATATTCGTCGTGATGTGGATGATATTTCCCGCGTATAAATTCCACAAAGGACATCGAATCTTTCCGTTGGATCAACAGAAATTGGAGGCTGTCTGTGGGATTCCGAATGGGACATGAAGGGGAAAATAAGGCCTGCTGATGGGCGTCGGACGGATATCGCATCGCAATCATTCCATAACTGGTGACAGGGGATAAACAAGAACGAAAGACGTGACCTGGGAGGCCACAATTGGTACAGTGGGGGATACGGTGGAGACCATCCATGCTAGGCAACCACACCGTTTCCTCTTTAGATATGCGTGCCGTGCCCAGGGGCGCATGCGCCTTATAAAAGAGACCAAAGAACGCACCGTCTAATAGAATGCAGTTTCCTCCGCGTGTATGGGGACCCTTCTTTTGGCACACGATTCATTTGGTCGCCATTGGCTATCCCAAGAACCCGACCTATACGGATAAGAAGTGCGCAAAAGACTTTTATGAATCTTTGGCCCACTTGCTCCCCTGTCCTGTTTGCCGCGGTCACTATGCGACTCATTTGGCCGCCCATCCATTAACGCCTTTCCTGGATTCACGAACCGATCTAATTCAGTGGACGGTCATGCTCCATAATGCGGTGAATAAGACGCTCGAGAAGCCCCTATGGACTCTGGACGAGGTAATGATCTATTATGAGCGCCTTGGCCGTCGTGATCGTTCTCCTGTCTGGACCCCCGAGGACATGGCCGAAGTGGATACGCGATCGTTTATCAAGGGGTTCATCACAGGAGGAATATTGCTGTCTACCGTGGGTGGTGTGTGCTATATGCTGAGTCAGACGAACGGGGGGGCGTAAAGCATTTCTATAAAAAATTTGATAGCACGTGCCCGGCTTAAGGAAATTTTAATAAATTAAAAAGTAGAGAGAGAGAAGACATGACAGATGCGCGAGCCAAAAACAACGCAGCCTCCAAGAAGTGCTATGAAAAAACAGTAGAGCAAAAATATGCTGACGATTATGAACATGAAATGGTTCGTCAACATATAATGACTCATCCTGATACCGACGCCTATCATTGGTCCATCGTGCCCGAACAGCATTTGTATGAGTCAGGATACATTACCGATTTTAGTAGACATCGTCTGGAACGATTGATGAGAAACAAAGAAGCACATGAGGGAAATCGTGTGAGAGATTATGGATTGGACGGATTGGCACGAAGCCGCGTGGGATCGGACGTAGTATTTCATGGATTACAGGCAAAATACTATCTCAAGAGAAATGTCTGCGCATCCGATATCGGCTCGTTTCTTTTGAAGCAGAATGCGTTGACTCGAAAGAATCCCTTGTCCAAAGGGTATCTTTACACATCATCTCCTCTCCAGGTGGATGTTCGTGAAGAATGTGCCGACCCTGCGAGCCATCTTCGCCATGTCTTTCACCCGTGGAAACATCCTGATGCCCGATCGGCGCCCTATGTGCCATCTGTTCCGAACGAATGCGACAAACCACTCCGTGCCGACCAAGTAGACGCATTGAAACAATTGGAAGACAAAGAAGGCATCAACGCCCTTCATACCCCTTGTCGATGGGGGAAAACACTGGTGGGCGGGCATGATATGAAACGATCTCGCGCAAGACTAGTTGTCGCCATTGCGCCCCTTTTGGTGAGTGTAGAACATCTACAGGATCGTCTGGCGTGCTTTCTACCAGGCTATACCTCTCTTCTTGTCGATTCCGACGTGGGTGGCGTGACCAATGTGGAACAGATCGAAACGTTCTTGGCATCAGATGGAAATCATGTCATCTATTCTACGTTCACTTCCGCAGTGGATGTTCTCATGAAGCTTCTGACCGACTATGACGATACCTACATTCTTGTGGATGAGATTCACAATGCTAATGCCAAGCTCTGCGAGTTTATTCAACGATTTCCACGAGGATTAGTGATGTCCGCAACGATGCCCGAAGAGCTCTATGAATGGTTAGAGATCAACCATACTGTTCATGTGACCTTTGCAGAGGCCATTCGTGATCAGATCATCGTAGACTATACATTATGGCTCCCGCATCTGACAAAGGCGCCTGATGGGACGACATCGGTAGATGTGGACATTCCTGTGGAGTTCGCGGCATATGATTCGGATCTGACGGCGAAAGCATTCTATCTGGCAACCGTCATGTTAAAAACAGGATCTCGTCGCTGTATTGCATATCTTGGCCGTCAAGAAGAATGTGACCGATTCATGGAAATTGTCACGCGTGTGATGGAAACCTATCATGGTCTGACGGTATGGACAGACAAGATTGACTCTACGATCTCCAAGGGAACACGCAAAGAAGTATTGGATGCCTTTCAAACAGGAAAGGACGACGTCTATCATGTTCTCACAAGCGTTCGTATTTTGGATGAGGCCGTCGACATTCCGCGGTGTGATTCGGTATTTATCACAAACGTAGGCGAATACAGCAGCGACATTCGTATGATGCAGCGGAGCCAACGAAGCTCTACGAAAGATCCCAAGAATGCATCAAAACATAACAATATCATCTTGTGGGCGGATGGATGGGAGAAATGCGTAGGAGCCTTGGAGCTACTACGAGACGCAGATCCTGAATTCCATAAGAAGGTTCGGATTGCCGATGGGAATTATGATGCGAGCGGGCAAAAGGGGCGAATGGAACGTGTAGAGGCAGAGGTGCACGAGTTTACAACATGGTCTGCGATAAAGGCTGTGACGGCACGCGAGAAGCATATGATGATCATTGAGCAACTGCGCGAGTTTTATGAGACGCATGGGGAAGGACCAAAATACAAAGGGACACGCTGTGGTGAAAAACATTTGTCTGCCTGGATAAATAAGCGTCGTACTGACAAAAAAAGGGGGATTCTATCTGCTGAACTAGAAAAACACATTCATACACTACCCTGGTGGTCTTGGGATGTGCATACAGATGGTCATCACTATGTGATAAAACAGTTGATACACTTTTATCATACCTATCGGGACACACCTGTTAGAAATGGAACACGCCCTAATGAGAAAAGACTTACTATCTGGATAGAAAATCGTCGCAGAGACAAAAAAATGGGAAGACTATCTGCTGAATTAGAAACTAATATTCTTACATTACCATGGTGGTCTTGGGATCCAGTTGCGGATAGTCATCAAAAGACAATAGAAGATTTGAAAGAATTTTATCAAACCTATCAAGAGGCACCATATGATAAAGGAACACGCCCCAATGAAAAAAAACTAGCTTCCTGGATAGGCACGCGTCGTATAGACAAAAGAGAAGGAAAACTATCTGCCGAATTGGAGGCCCATATTCTTACATTACCATGGTGGTCGTGGGATCCAATTGCGGACGGTCGAAAGAAGGCAATAGAAGATTTAAAAGAATTCTATCGCACCTATCAAGAGGCACCTATTTCAGATGGAGGACGTTCTAATGAGAAAAAACTCTCTACATGGATAGAAAAATGTCGTATAGACAAAAGAAAAGGAAAACTATCTGCCGAATTAGAGGCCCATATTCTTACATTACCATGGTGGTCATGGGATCCGGTTGCAGATAATCAACATAAAGCAATAGAAGATTTAAAACTATTCTATCACACCTATCGAGAGACACCTATACAAAGGGGAAAACGCCCTAATGAGAAAAAATTGGCCTCTTGGATAAGTAATCGTCGAACAGATAAAAAGAAGGGAACACTATCTGCCGAATTGGAAGCCGTAATTCTCACATTACCATGGTGGTCTTGGGGACGAGCTTATTCTTCAAAAAACACTATATCTCAAATTCCCCCATCCCCACCAAATGACGAAGTTCAAAGAAATGGTGCTTGAACAATGGGTGCGTCTTAATATAGGCACGAATACGATCTGCAATTTCTTCTCCACGAACTGCATCCTGACGCATCGTAGAGAGATAATATATTGCGTAGAGTCTAACATATAAATCCATATTAGCCTCTGGTAAATGTTCATCAAATGACGCAATCATCGAACGGCATACCTCTTGGCATTCTCGGTCATACCCCATATGAAAATATTTTACCACTATATTGTGATAGATATAGACGAGCGATTCGGTTGGTTTAATCATGTTATGAAGCGCTTGCTGATAGTCCCCATAGCCTCGTTGAATATCATCATAAAATTCATCGAGCACCTCCAGGTAGCAGTATTCTTCATGGTGTCCGACCCCTTGATGAATCGTATCTCGTATAACCTCTTGGAGACGTTGGAGAATAGGACGCCCAATTCTTTCTGAACACGTAAAGAAGCATCCCACGGCGACCCAACGCGCCCGACTATAGTATTCACGTTTCCACTCAGCCTGTTTGTATTTTTTATCCTCTACATTGAGGATCATGAGATGGAAACGATCTGTGATTTGGTGTAACGTAGATAACAGTCGACGACTCAACTGACCATCCATACACACTTTTGACCCCATTTTATTGAGGTTGCTATCAATCCACCCGAACTTTGACGTCCCGAAGAAATTCTCATCCATGGTCCGAAGCACTAAATTAAATTTATTAAACACAATCGCAGTGCTCTCCACAGAAATACGTGCATCCCGTGTGGGCCAGTAGATCTCACGATTCGCACGGATCTTGTCGGCAAATTGATAGGCCCACAGCTCCTCGACTTCCACCGAAATCACACGGGTGATGCTCTCTAGATGATACGCGCGACGGCGCTCCACAATATGATCATAGAGCTCCCTATTACAGTAGATCACGAGATAGCACGGAACAGCCAAGAGCGCCTCCATGTTCTGTAACGTATCTGCAAGGCTTCGACTGCCTGCATGGTATTTCTGTAAGAGAAAACAACCAGTCGTCAATGTGCAGTCCGGTAGGGTTGCCATGCTGATGCTACACGGATAGGGTTGTTTATGCTCGTTTCAAAAACGAAAGGAACTATCAGAGAATGGCCCTTCCTGCAAATGCGAAGACGCCTGAACGGCTTCTTAATCAAATTAAAAGGGTTGCCAGCAATGAGAATTACTACAAACTTTCTGGGACATCAGCCCGTGAAACGGCTAGCTCCTTCTTTGGATCTATTTTTGGATCAAACACAAAAGAAAAACCGTCAGGTCCTTCGGCCCCCTTGGCCCCCTTGGCCTCTAGCTCCTCAGGCATCCTTGGAGGCATCTTTTCAGCAAGCGCGGCATCAGCAAGTGCGGCATCAACAAGCGGCGCGAATGGAACAAATGGATTTCATCTCTCTCATATGATCGCCTATGTCTTCGCAATTCTCTGTGTCCTCCTGATTATCATCTTATTCGTTCATTTCTTTATTACTCCTATCTTTCGTCTTCGTCCTGGCACTCCGGGTCTGATTCCTGTTCCAGGGTTCGATGATGGAATTCTCTATTGGTCTTCTTCCTCTGCACATCTTCCAAATGCAACTCTTCCCATTCGCAATCAGTCCTATGGGTATTCCTTCCATGTAGATATTTTTATTGAGAACCCGCTTGCCCTTTCTCCCCAACCCCGTCTCTTATTCCATCGTGGAGGAGTCCTGAAAGACAAGCCCTCAGGAGATACGATGCTTAGTATTCTATCGCGGTATAATGTTGCAGTAGCATTGGCGCCTGATACGAATGATCTGATTGTGTCTGTGTTGAATAAAAATCATGGAATGGAAACCAGCATCCTTTCGAACGTTCCTGTCCAAACCCCGTTTCGGCTAAGCATGGTGATCATGGAACAGGGAATGGAGGTCTATCTCAATGGACAGCTGATGAAGACACGGCGATTTCATGCGGCTCCATTGGATATCACGGGAGACATTGTTCCGATACCAGGTCTTGCCACACTTCGTCAACTGAAACTGTGGGGACGAATTCTTAGCGCATCAGAAATACGAGAGGCGACCCCTGCTCTCACTACGGCGAATGACTTCAACCTAGGACCCATTCCTTCTTCCACTTCTTGTGGAGACGCAAGCGTGTGCTCCACAAACACACCCCTCTCCCATACCCTCTCCGATGCATCTACTTCCACAATGGATGCCGCAGCCGCCGCTGCTGCCATTGCATCCTCTAGATTATCACCCACGGGTTCTGCACTCTTCACACGCTCGTAGGAATCCCCTCAGAGAAGTAGATAGGATGGAGATTCTTCCCCTTTTATTACAAGCAGGTGTCCTTGCCTGTATCATCTACGTGATCTACTTGATTGTGTATCGCCCATCAGGTCCGCAGGATGTGGTCCCTAGTTTGATTCCATTGCATACCAAGACGGATGTGCTGCCGCCCGATGTCACACAAAAAAAAATACTGGGTTCCAGTGGATCTTCCGTCATGGGATTCTTTTATCTGAAAGGCGGTGATCGCACTGCCCGCTATGGAAAACAATACGTTCCACTGATGCAGGTGGAAAACAACTGGTTCCTAGAAACCATGGGAGGATCTCGTGAAAAGAGTCATCGAACCACTCGTCTTCGTGTGAAAACCACGCATGGCAGTGTCAAAGAGGAGATCATTCATCTCCCTCCGATCCCAATGCAGAAGTGGGTGTTCATTGCCATTCTTCGTGAGGGACGTCGTTTCGATGTGATCTATGATAGTCGTATTGTTGCCTCCCAGCGTCTAGAGAATTATCCTGTCATTATCAGCAGTCCGCTTTCTGTGGGACAAAAGGGGATAGGCGGTTCTGTCATTCATGTGATTGTCCAAGAGAAACGCATGACTCCCACGGACGTAGAGAAGATTCACTTAACGTATGTGGATAGCAATCATAATATTCTGGAAACCAATTCGATTGATATGGTTCTACCCTTCCCGAAGTTATCGGCACAATGTCCTCCCGGTTTGCCATGTCGTGCTCTTACCACACCTCCACAAAATGGGATGAACCAGTGGATGTCTCCTTATGCCTAAATGCCTGAATGAATACAAGAAGATTATCCTCGGCTCTGACAGAACATGAATGCAAACTCCCATGAACCATCGCCGCTCCATTATATGATCCCTTATTTGCTTGTCTTTGTAAGCCTCCTTGGAATGTATTATCTGTATCAGTATCTGTTTGGTCCGCGCATGGGAACGCCCTCTACATTGATCTCTTCAACCCGATCCGCCACTACCGACGCCAGTCAACCGATCGTCGTCCGCGCCGATCAGCTTCCGCGACTGTTTGAGGGAGGAGAATTTACAGTGTCCACCTGGATCTATGTGTCCAATTGGTCCTACCGATCGGGATTGATGAAATCGATCCTGCGCGTGGGAGGTCGGCAATTTGATACGTTTCGAATCTATCTGGGAGGAATAACCCCCAAACTTCATATCCGATTTCATACGCATGATCAAGGAATGCCTCATCGTCATCGTGTAGAGGATGATCTCTCTAAGGCGTCTCTTTCTTCCCTTTTTACCTCTCTTTCGATGGACAACGACCATGGTAAGGATGCACCCCTGTGTGATCTGCCCGAGATCGATCTACAACGTTGGGTTCATCTGACGGTATCTGTGAACGCAAAGACGGTGGATGTCTATACGGATGGAAAGTTGGCCCGTTCCTGTGTTCTCCCCGCACAATACAAAGTGGATTCTAGCGGATATTCTGCAAGCCTCTTGGACTACGGTGGGTTCGGTGGACAACTGTCTACCACGACGATGTATGATAGTGCCCTCAATCCCGCGTCGGTTCACAAGCTGTACATGGCGGGTCCCGAACCCATTACGTCATTT
>JACCDP010740000.1_pt1 | contig 26584 bp, 19 predicted proteins | sample 7445841 | NCBI WGS metagenome assembly JACCDP01 (sample SAMN15323441, study PRJNA562643) | freshwater metagenome | isolation source: river surface water | place: USA:Blue River Watershed | collected 2017-08-17 | reverse complement strand
ACGTTCATTACTAAACTGTGGTGAATCTAAACAACTACCCAAGAATAGTTCTTGTGGTCCAAGATGAAAATATTGTTTGTTTTGCAAAATATATGTCAAGAGATTAACTCTTTCCACCTCAAAGGGCTCTGTTATTTGCACGTCATTTATAGCTTCGTCTCTACTAATGACTATTTCAAAATCGCCACTTTTTACTTCAAAAGGTTCCAAAATTTGCCAAGTACTCGAATCAGAAATACTTTTTAGAATTGGTATTTCCTTTTCGTTTCTTTCATTTCCATTATTGTAAATCGTTTTTACCTTGATTCCACCAATTTCACTTCCCCTAACTGCAAATGACAGTAAGAGGTTCTTTTCATTATTCATAATTTTAATACTCATATCACGGATGCTATTTTCAGTGAAGGTAAATCTCTTGACTCCTGGCTTCGAAAATTGGCTATCATCCATTGGGAAAAAAATAGTATTTTGAAATTCAATGTTGTTATCTTCGGTTATGCCTTTTATTTGTATGAATTCCTGCTTGTTTATAAAGCTGCAACTCTTTAGAGAGTTCTCTCTCCAACTGTTGCCTGTAGAATCCTGATCGTTCGCTTGATTTATCGATGAAAATCCAATGTTCCCAGATATCAGAATAAATATTATCGCAAATATTACTGTAGGTAAGACGAATGGTTTGAATGAATCCATCATAAAATAGAATAAAACAATCAATATAAGAATTATTGCCAATAAAATAACATAATAATACTTACTCTCTGAATTTTCATTTGAAACTAAATTAATAGCTTTACTATTTATTGCCGGGTTAGAATTCCAAAATTTTCCATGTATTAATTCTACTATTGTGTATATAGATATAATGAAAATCAAAATCCTACTTTTAACTTTATCTCCTGAAATTGAATTCAAAATAACAACAGAAGCAATTGGGATAATAGGGAGTACGTACCAACCCCATTTACTTGGTGTTAAGGATAGTGACAAAACCATCAATATAAGAATCAGGTCCAAATAGTTTTCGTGTTTTGATTTTTGAAAAAGTCTGCTTAAACTTAGTACTATCGCTGTCAATATTAATACTGCTGTTATCTTAAGTGAAAAATTATAATAATTGAATATTCCATCACTACCAAAGTAGCGTCTCCACTCATCTATCACTCCAAAATTATGAGAATATATTGTGAGTGAACGTGTTTCAGCTAAATCAATCCTAAACAATTTTAGGTTTGAATTAAACATGAACAGGCACACGGTCAGTAAGAATGAATTCAAAACTACTTGTCCGTAAATTATTTTATGTTCTTTTATTTTTTTAAATTCTTTTAAAATTAACAATAATGGAAATACCACTGTTGTTAATCCAGATAGTCCTGTGGATATACTCAAAATTGATATGAATAGAAGGCCAATTAATGAATTTATATTTCTATCTTTTAAATATCTATAAAAGAAATGTAAGCCAATTACATTAAATACTCCAATTACTGATTCAAATCGTAATGAAGATCCTACAGATAACACAATAAAACAATAGATTGCACTCAAAACAAGTTTGCTATCGCGATTGTATTTTTGAGAATAGTATTTTTCAATAAATTTGACCAAAATAAAGTATTGAATCCACCAAATAATTAGCGGCGTAGTTCTAATGATGAATTGGTTACTTGTATTTGATAGTAATTCATTGAGGCTTAGGTGTAGCCAATTTCCAAATATGCCATTATATCGATCCCATAAACTATTTGCAGTTCCAAAATCATCCCAATTTCTTATAATTGCTAGTTGCCAACCGTCATCCCAATTTGGTATTACATATACGAAATGAATAATTGAACAGATAAGAATCGGTACAAAATATAATAAATAACGGTATAAATTTTTCCCGATAGCAAAATTAACTTTTCCAATCTTCAATTGTGTTAGAAAGATTAGAATTGAGCTAATTAATAGAATTATTCTTAAATTTGAAACTTCTCTAGAATTTTGCGCCTCGTAGTTTACTTCAATTGAAGATAAACTATCCGATTGTAGGGATATATACTCTGCTAACTGAGGTTCATCAAAATCAATTTTTGTAAGTACGTTGCACGGTAAAGTACTTACATCAATAGAAGTATAATTCTCCAAATTATACTCTGATCCTATTTTAATTTCACCACTCTGGGTTTCCGTGCACGTGAAATATATATTTATTTCATTTAGAAATGGGTGCTTAAGTTCAGTAAATTCTTTATTGCCATTTTCAATTTGAATTTTTACGTTTGTACTATTCTGTTGAAACTGTGAAAATAGTAGGAAAGTGCTAATTCCAAATAGAAGAATTGTTGCAAAATTTATTTTGGATCTTTGATTTATCTTCAAGTCTGTTAGAATTAGATGAGTAACTATATTTCGACGGTAAGTTCAATTTCTACAGATGCGTTTAAGGGTAAAACCGCAACACCAACTGCAGATCTAGCATGTTTTCCGCTTTCTCCAAATATTTCCAATAGAAGTTCACTGGCCCCATTTACAATTGCTGGCTGCTTTGTGAAATCACTTGAACTTGCTACATAACCTACGACCCGAACAATGTTTTTGATTTCATCCAAGTTACCGATTACACCTTTTATGGCCGCAAGCGCATTTAAAGTGCACACTCGAGCTGCAACTTTGGCTTTTTCAATGTCACTTTCTTCTTTAATTATTCCTGTTGCGAAAAGTTCACCATTGACCATGGGTAATTGTCCGGCGGTAAATATTAAATTTCCGACTCGCTTAGCGGAAATATAGGCAGCAACTGGTGCTGATATTTCTGGAAGTTTAAATCCTATCTTTTCTAATTTTTCTTCAACAGAACTCATTTGTGCGCCTCCCGATTGTTGATAATTGAATTTAATTTAAATCTTTAACTAACTGTAGTGGATTTACCTCTGTATAGGTATCGGAAGTTATCGGGCAAATGTAACTATTCTGCCCTTTGGGTTCTAATTTGAAACCGGCCTTTCCAACCCATCCGATTTTTTCTGCTGGAACTCCCGCAACTAGCGCATAATCTGGGACGTCTTTCACAACGACAGCTCCAGCAGAAACCATAGACCAACTACCTACCATGATCGGTGCAACTATTACCGCAGATGCACCAATTGAAACTCCTTGCTTAATTAAGACTCCTGCTTTATCCCAATCTGATTCATTCTTTTTCGTTCCATCCACATTCACTGCTCTTGGGTTTTTGTCATTAGTTAAAATCACATTTGGTCCAATGAAAACACCATCTTCTATAATTGCTGGTTCATAAATCAAAGAGTTGTTTTGAATTTTGACTGAATTCCCTATTTTTACACCCGGGCCAATATATACATACATTCCAACTGTTGCGTTATCTCCAATAAGTACGTTCTCACGTATTTTCGAATAACTCCAAACCTTTGTCCCATTTCCAATTTTTGCAAACTTTGAAATTTCATTTCTATTCCATATGTTTTTAATTACTTGCAAGAACATTTAGAATTTACCTTTCCCTGATTCCAAATAAGTGACTAATTCAGAGAGAATTCCGTAACCCCCATTAGTTTTTAACTTATAATCTACGTATTTCTTTATTTCTCTAGTTGCATCATTTGGGCAAAGACTAATACCAGCTTTTTGGATAGGTCCTAAGTCATTTACATCGTTTCCTATATACCAGACTTGATCCCAAGTAATTTTCTTTGATTTTAAGTAATCCTGAATAGATTTGGTCTTATTTTCTAAGCCTTGTAAAACCTCGACCTTAATTTTCTTTCCTCGCGCTTTGACTACTTTGTTAGTTTCAGTACTTGCAATAACTACTTTTATCCCAATTTTGTTTAATCTTTGAATTGCCAATCCATCTTTTCTATTTGCAGCTACAAATTCTTCTCCTGCGGCATTTAACCAAACCCGATCATCTGTCAAGCAGCCATCAAAATCGGTAAAAATTATCAGTGGTTTTTCTTGGTTTCGAAGAGTTTTTAAAAACTTTCTCATAGCTAGCTTTGGCACTCGATTCTTAACTTAGGCTTTCCCACTTGAGAGTGTTCCAGACTGGTGTTTGCTGAAAAGTCCTCTGATGGAAAGATACCCTTTGGAGGGCTCGCCTAGTGGCCGATGGCACCGGTCTTGAAAACCGGAAGGGGTTCACGCTCCTCGTGGGTTCAAATCCCACGCCCTCCGCGCGTTAAATGTCACAAATCAACAACCAGTAAAGTCTTTATTCTGTGGAAATGAAGGAATTTCACTGGAGGCGTCGCCTAGCCCGGTCCATGGCACCCGCCTGCTAAGTGGGAGGGGGATAAAACCTCCACGAGGGTTCAAATCCCTCCGCCTCCGCCAAGAAATAAAGAAGTGAATTTAATTAATCAGTGATAATTCTTAAAAGAGAATTATGCTTTAAGTAATAAAGCAAGCGCTCGTAGCTCAACGGATAGAGCATCTGACTACGGATCAGAAGGTTAGGGGTTCAAATCCCTTCGGGCGCACTTTAATAGTGCTTTAACTCAAGGGACACTAAATAATGGGGAAAATCCGACTAACCTTAGCCTTTATTGTAATTGCTTTTCATACAGGTTTTCCCTTGCTAGGTCCTTTCGCAATAATTGTGTTTTACATTTTTAGTGGGTATGTCATTACTTACGGTCTTGTTAACGGTGGTTTACAAAATGGTTTTGTAAATTATGCAAAAAAAAGAATTAAGAGGATTGCACCCACTCTTATTATAGTTTCAGCGTTGCAAATTGCTTTTCTTTTCCTAGTTTCAAAGTTGTTTGACTCACAAATAATGATTTTACTCAAAAATTTTAAAAAATTCAACTATGATAATTTATTAAGTTACTACAATTTGTTAAATTTTGAAATTTTTTATCAACCTTTTCCGCCTCTTTTATCATTTCAATATTTGTTAATTCCAAGTTCTTGGTCAATATTTAATGAAATTATTTATTATTTCGTAATATTTATTTTTTTGAAAGCGACAATGAAATCAGAGAAATTGAGATTCTTTTTATTAATCTTGACTCTAATTATGATACAAGTAATCGGCGTTTCTTCGGCGCAACAGGATTTAGGGCTTTTAAATAAATATGTTTATTTTAATTCAATCACAGGATTCTCTTACTTCCTTGTAGGCTCTTCCTTGTGTCTAAGTAGAAAGAATAATTTAAATTCTGAGGGATTTCGTTATATATTCGGACCTTCTTTGATACTAATTTTGGGTTCTTTTTCAGTAGTTTTCGTTGGACCTGAATGGATTTTCCCAAAAATTCCAGTTTATAGTTGGATTATGTTTTCATATTTTGTTTCAATACTTTCAGTTATTACCATAGCTACGCTTTCCAAAGTAAGAAGTAAATTTGATGTTTTTTGTGGCTACCACTCCTACGGAGTTTATATTTATGCTGCGCTCTTTTTCTTACTAATTGAATTTAGTAAGATTTCTTTAGTCAATTTTGGATTTGAAAGTTTGGGCAAACTCGAATCTTTAGTTTTTGTTAGTTTTGCTTCTCTATTTTCGTCTATACTCCAAGAATACCTCTTGGGATACAAATGGAGAAATCTATTCACGAAATTGTTAAAGAGTCATTAGAATAATGGCATCAAAGCGGATAGCAATTCTCGGAACTGGCGCCGCTTCATATGCTGCTGCTTTAGCATTTTTCAACAGTGCAGAAACCGATTATCAAATTGAGGTTATAGATTTTGGTACCAGTAAGGGAGAGGACAAAGTTAGGGCATCTATCCCGAAATCTGCGTTCAAAAAAGGACATATAAATGATTCGGTTCTTTCGGTTGATCCGTTTTTTCATTTTTACACTAATAAAGATTTGTTACCCATGGGGTCAAGTAGTTTTGGGGGTTGGACTCAAATGTGGGGCGCCACAATTAAGCCGCTAACTGAAAAAGAATTATTAGATTGGCCGATCAGTCTTGATTCTTTGTCTGAACATCACAAGATTATAAAAGATGAACTTACCTTCCAAAATTCAATAATTGAGAATTTACTAATTAATCCAAATCCTCGTATATATTCTAATGTTAACAAATTAGTTGAGAAATTTGCGAGTATAAATCCAAATACTAAGATTGAATTTTTGAATTCGACTTTGGCAATTAATAAATTTTCAAATCTACCAGAAAATGGTTGTGTGCAATGCGAAAAATGTTTGAGCGGATGCGAATTTGAGCATATTTGGACTCCTAGCATAGGTTGGGCTAAAATTCTTAAAGACAAAAGATTTAACTACAGACAAGATATTTGGTTAGAATCAATTCGAGAGTCGACCAACGGTGTCCAGATAAAAGGAAAACTACGAACTGGGGAACAAGCAGAATTTAATGCCTTTGAGTACGTATTTGTTGGATTGGGTTCAATTCAAACTGCGGCATTAATGCTGAGGTCTCAATTTACAAAAGAAGTAAGGATCAAAGAAAATAGGATTTTAATAGTTCCATTTTTTATGCGTCGCTTTGGTAAAACTGGGGCAAAGCAAAAAAGAGTCTCACTGGCAGACGCTTTTATTTCTAATGTCGCAGATGATGAGGAAAATAGGATTAAATTTTTTGCTCAACTGTATGGTTACAATGAACAAATTCATATGAAAATAATTGAATCGATTAATTTATTGAGATTTATTCCAGTTAAATTTACAAAGATGGTACTGCAACGAATTGGAATTGCAATGTTTTTTCTCGACGAAAAAAATAGTAATGAAATAGTACTAATTAATAACAATGAAATTGCAATTAGAGAGCAAGATACTAATGCTTTAGATTTCCATAAAGTAAAGAAGATTTTAAAAGAATCTTTATCTTCAGTTGGCTTGATTCCATTATTTTTCTTAGCTAAGTTAGGGAAAACTGGAGAAAGTTACCATTTTGGAGCTTCATTCCCGATGTCAGAAGGTATTAGAAATGGTAATTACTCTGATGTTGAAGGAAGGCCTAATGGGCTGAAGAAAATTGCGATAGTTGATTCAAGTATTTTCACTGACCTATCCCCAACACCACCCACATTCAATATGATGGCCAACGCTCACAGAATAGTTACTAGTTTTCTAAAAAAATATTAAGCAAACTTCACAGATAAACATTTTCTTCACCTGGGTAAGTTCCGCTCTTTACCAATTTCGTGAATTCTTCTACAGCTAAACGCGTAATTTCCCAAAATCCATCTCTTCGGGTCGTTCTTCCATATTCATTCAAGTCATCTTTGTCTTTTAGGGAATCTTCAAATTCCTTAAGAACATTTGGTACAAGACAAGGTGCAAATTTAGGGCGAAATACAGGATATATTCCAAGTAGATCGTGAAAAATTAGCAATTGGCCATCGACTCCAGAACCTGCTCCAATTCCATAAATAGGAATCTCAAATGTTTCAGCTAATTCCCTCGCTAGTCCGTCTGGAGTTGCTTCAACTAAAATTGCTACGGCTCCAGCCTCCACTAATGCCGTGGCATCAGCGAAAAGTTTTTTCTTTTCTAAATCACTTCTTCCCACAATTCGGTATCCACCAAAAGAGTTTGCTGATTGTGGAGTTAAACCGATATGACCGAAAACTGGAATTCCACTTTCAGAGATTGCCTTAACTTGTTTTGCCATCTGAACTCCACCTTCAAGCTTGATGGCATCGCAATCTGCTTCTTTAACAAACCGCATCGCGCTTTTTATTGCGTCTTCACAAGATGCTTCGTATGTGCCTTTGGGCATATCTCCTACGATAAATTTATCTGGAGCACCTCTTCGAACCGCCGAAGATAAGATAATCATTTCATCTAAAGAAACTGGATTTGTATTTTTGTATCCTAGGCTAACCATCCCTCCAGAATCGCCGACTAAAATCAGATCTAGAGATGTCTCATTTAACGCAGTAGCGAAAGAATAGTCATAGCAAGTCAGCCAAGTTATTGGGTCTTTTTGAATTTTCTTTGATTGGATATCTCGAACTGATATTTTTTTCATAATTCTTAACTATACCCCTATTTCGTTCTTAGTCTAACTCTATTCGCCTCCCCTGCAATGTAAGATGAAAAAGACCCACTTACCAAAGGCGAGTATGGATAGAGAAAACATCCCAGTTGTAATTCTGGCCGGGGGACTCGGTACTCGCTTACGCGAAGAAACCGAATACAAACCAAAACCGATGGTTGAGGTCGGTTATCACCCAATTCTTTGGCACATCATGAAAACTTATAGTTCTTATGGTTTTAATAATTTTTATATATGTGCTGGTTACAAAAAAGAAACAATTCAAGATTATTTTCTAAACTTTAATGCTAGAAGTACCCCATTCTCCGTGAAATTGAATGAACCAGGTTCCATAAAGTATCATGATCAAAAAAATTCAGAACCTTGGAATGTCACCGTCGTAGACACTGGAGAATTAACTAATACAGGTGGTCGAATATGGCAATTAAAAGAATTTATTGGAAAACAAAGATTTTTTTGCACATACGGTGATGGGCTTTCAGATGTGAATATAAATAAGCTCCTTGATTTTCATATTCAGAATCAGAAAACCGCTACATTAACTGCAGTTAAACCACAAAGTAGATTTGGAATCCTAGATATAAATAAAAATGGAGCTGTGGAAAAATTTTCAGAGAAACCCGAGGGTGATACTTGGATCAACGGAGGGTATTTTGTATTTGAACCCGAGATATTCAATGAACTTTCTGAGAATATCATACTTGAAAGAGAACCTTTAGAAAAATTAGTTGTCAAAAATAGCTTATCTGCTTTTAAACATACAGGATTTTGGCAACCTATGGATACATTTAGAGAATTTAAGTTGCTAAACGAAATGTGGGAAACAAATAAAGCACCTTGGAAGGTTTGGGAGTGAAAAAAAGTATAGCTATTGTAATTCCTGCATACAATGAAGAAGATTGTATTGACGAATTAACAAAGAGGTTAAGTCAAGTTTTTTCTATTGAGACAAATTATAATTTTGAAGTGATAATTATTGAGAATGGTTCTAAAGACTCTACCTGGGACAAATTGATTAAAATTTCTGGGAAAGATGAGAGATTTAAAGTAGTAAAATTGTCGAGAAATTTTGGCATGGACGGTGGCCTTACAGCAGGTTTAGATTTGGTTACGGCTGATGCTTGCGTTTTTATGACAGCTGATCTCCAAGATCCGCCAGAAACTATTTCTGAATTCATTAGACTTTGGGAGAACGGATATGAAAATATTTTTGGAATAATTGGTAAACGAGAAGGAACTGGCGTACTTCGAAGATTAAATTCACAAATTTTTTATTGGCTCGCTTCAAAATTAAGTTCTGGAAACATTCCTAGAAATGTTAGCGATTTTAGATTATTAGATAGAAAAGTTTATGAATCGCTAAGGACTCTTAAGGAAAGAAATAGATTTTTGCGAGGGATGACGGCTTGGGTTGGATTTAAGTCTGTCGGTATCGTTATCCAAAGACCTCCAAGATTTGCCGGTGAATCCAAAGCGTTTACTTGGAAGGTAATCGACTTTGCTTTTAAGGGAATTTTTGCATATTCCTATAAACCGTTGAGACTAATTACAATTTCTGGTTTTGTGCTTTTTACGTTTTCTGTTTTATCCCTCATAGGTTTAACCGCATTTTGGTTGATTAGGGGAGTGCCCTTCCCTGGTTTTGGTTCCTTATTTGCGTTAATTGTTTTGGTTTGGGGTGGAATTGCTTTGATGATAGGAATTCTTAGTGAATATGTCGGCCTAATTTATGAAGAAGTAAAAGCAAGACCAAGTTACATAGTTTCTGAAAAAATTAATTTAAGTGATTAATGAACAAGTCATTTCTTGATTGCAATCCTTTAGTCAAAAACTACTTACATGACACTTTCAAAAAAAATCAGTTTGTTGCAAAAATTTGCCTAATTGGGGACAGCGGATTTATTGGTAAATGGATTGTTTTTGTTTCAGAGTTATTAAACACTTTAGGATCAGTTTCAATTCAAATGACCGGTGTTAGTCGCAGTCATATTCCGAATTTAAAAGAAAGTTCGAGCTACCAGCACATACTAGTTAAAGATTTTCAAAACCTCCAAATAAATGACTTCACTCACATAATTTGGGGAGCATCCTCAACCTCAAGAGAACAGAACTATTCAGACTCCAATGCCTTGTTTGATCAATTATTGGAAAAAATCTTGCACCAAGAATTCAGGGGCTTTCTGTTAAATTTAAGCTCAGGGGCTGTCTATAAGAATGCTTTTTCTACCTACGGAGCCTTATCTGAAGATTCCCCAATTTTCGATTTGCATCAACAAAATGTGAATGAATATATAAACAATAAGATTTATATAGAGAAACAAATTCTCCATATATCTTCTATAATGAAATTAGATTTCTTGAACGCTCGATTATTCTCTTTTTGCGGACCTGGAATGCCTAAATCTGAAGGTTATGCAATGAATGACTTTTTCACAAAAATAATTAGTAATCAAAGTATAACGTTAAATGGCAATCCTGGAACAATCCGGTCTTTCATGCATCCCTTTGATCTAACCGTTAAAGTTATTGAATTGATGATAAAGAAACCTAACATAGAATACTTAAATATAGGATCTGATGATGCGCAAACGATTCAATTTTTTGCTGAAGAAATTTCAAAGTTCGGTAAGATAAAAGTTGGCGTGGGAGCCGATGCTAATGATGTTAGTCTAAAAAATTATTTCCCTGCTACCAGAAGATTAAAGCAGGTTACCAATACTGAAGATTTTTTTAGTACTTCAACAATGTTAATTGATACATATAAATATTATCATTCACAGATTAGTTAGAATATGGGAATTGATTGCTAAACGATTTTCCCATCTCTAATTTTGGAGTTATGAGGGCATTTTCAGGTAGATGGACATCAATTATCTCTGGCGCTGATAATTTATTGTTAGAGAATTGAAGTAATTCTTTTGTATTTCTAATTTTTGAGTAATTTATGTTATACGCTTTAGATATTTTTTCAAAATCTGGTACAGAATATCCTTCACCACTTGCAACATACCTACTTTCAAAATACGCATCCTGAAATTGCTTTATAATCCCAAATCCAAAATTATTGAGGATTATTATTTTCATTGGGATTTGATAGTGGCTGATTGTTTGTAATTCTTGAATGTTCATTTGCAGCCCCCCATCGCCAATAAAGCAAATTATTTTCTTTGTAGGATCAGCAAAATGTGCACCAATTGCTGCTGGCAAGCTATAGCCCATCGGGCTATTACCGCCTGCCGTAAAAAGTATTCCCCCAAATGGAACGAATGACTGATAAACCCAGCATAAATTTGCACCACAATCTGAAACAATAATTGACTCTTCGTCTGAATTCTTCAAAATATGTTCAGTTACCTCATAAGGTGACAATTCACCTTTATCAACCGATGCACTTCTTCCATCGGTAACATTCTCGGTTGTTGATAGGATATTGGATTTCCAATTATCGCTTAATTCATTAAAATTAACCTCGGCAAAATCAAGGTTTCCCAAATCTAATTCAATTGCTTCATAAGATGCATCACTCACATATTTCTTAAGTTCTTCTTTATCGATGTCAAACACTAATTTCTTTGCATTTGGTGCAAATATTTTTGGATTACCACTTCTTTGTCTATTATCAAGTCTGCTACCTAGAATTAGTAAACCATCGCACTTATCTAGGATGGTGTTCGCAACCCGAGATCCATACACCCCAATTGAGCCTAAATAGTTATCTTGAGTGAAATTCTTAAAATAACTTAAAGCATTCCAAGATGTTACAAAGGGGATATTGCTCTTCTTAATCACTTCAAGTGCTTTATCAAAATTTCCACTTAAACCTAATCCTGCTCCAAGTAGTATTAAAGGGTTTTCCTTCGAATTTATGAAGTCGCTTATCTTATTTTCAATACCTACAAGTTTTTCTTTTACCTTGTTTTGTTGAGAATTGGTTTCCATATTAGATAGTAAATTTTGCCAAATTTGGGTATCCACTTTTGCTTTTTGAACATCCATAGGTATGTCGATTAAACAAGGTCCAGGTCTACCGGACTGAGAAATAAAATAGGCATTGACAAGAGAATCACTTAACTCTTGGATATTTTTTACCTTTAAGGCTAATTTAGTGATTGGCTCTACCATCTTTACGATATCTGTTTCTTGAAATCCTGCCTGTCTAACTTTCACATTGAGATTTTCGCTACTTTCACTTTGATTGACCTGACCAGTTATGTGCAATGTTGGAATTGAATCGAACCAGGAACAGGCTATTCCAGTAATCAAATTTGTAGCACCAGGACCGCTGGTTGCAACGGTTACACCTAATTTTCTATTCACTCTCCAAATTGCATCCGCTGCCATAGCTGCGGCTTGTTCGTGCTGGAAAACTCTAAAATAAGAATTTGGGTTTCTATAAATTGCATCCATAATGAATGCGCATGCTCCTCCAGTCACAACAAATACTTCAGGAAAACAAAATTTTGCAATAAATTCAGCAACTAGGTCTGCGCCAGTTTCTGGAGTTTCTTTATTATTGATCACAAAATCCCCATTCAAATTTTCTCATATCCAGTAAATCTGATGTCAGCAACTCTTTACTCCATTGTCGGACTTTCCAATCTTGAAGCGACTTTGATTCTAATTCAATTATCTGACTCTGTGGCAAGCAAACATTATTTATTCGTACAGATTTTGAAGTGTCAGCGTAATTTGCATAAATTGCCATCCCTTTTAAGGTGTTCCCGTCCACAACAGTACCTGTGGAGTCATCGTATTGAAGAAGTCCCAGAATCGCTAAATGTACTCCCGCTCCGATTGGAACAAAGTTAAAATACCAAGTATCTGAAGTTAAAAGTGTCTTGTTTTCTGATTGATAATCGATCCAATCTTTAGGATTATCCAAAAATAGACTTCGAGGAAAATACACCCTTCTTTTTATTCTACTATCGGCCACATCTTGCAATAGAGTTTTAAATTCTGGAAGCGGACATTTAGAATCATCTAAACAATCAATGCTCCACAAATCTACTGGTCTTAAACTTAAACCAAGTCGAATACCTGTTTTTTCAAAGAAATCACCTGAGTTTCTCTCATATGCATCTTCATTAGATGGAGATATAAAACTATCTAATGACTTAACTTCCTCGAAGAAGTTTCCTTGAGAAAGTGTTGCATTCCAAGCCGAAACACTTTCGTCTCTTGCGTGACTTCCGTCGGAAATTCCTTGATTGTTAAATTGAATAGATATAATTTCTTTAAAAAAAATTCCTGTAAGAAATATTAGTACAACTAACAAACTAACTATTTGTACAATAATCAAATATCGTTTTGACATTTAGATCTTATTCATCTTGATTTGAAGTTTTTTCATTAAGTACTTCAGCCCTAGAAAAGCCATGCCGTATAAAGAAATTAAAATTATTGCTAATCCAAATTCTCCAACATAAACTCCTAAATAGGAGCTACCGAAAGTAAACTTACCCCACCAGACAGGTTGACCTGCAATTATAAGACCAAAAGAAGTAAATAAAAGGAACCCGAATATTAGGAGAACCATAAACATTTTCATGTTTCTCCTGTCATTATCTTGGATAAAAGTTTCTAAGAAAACAGAAAACAACAATATCAACAACATTCCTATGACGAAAATTGATCGATTAAAAATAGGGTAGTTATTAAACTCTACTGGTGTGAACATTATATTATCAACTGAACCTGGAACTGCAGCATAAGTCTGTTTAACATAAGTTGTTAAACTTTCAGGAAAAGCGAATCTGAAATTATAAACTTCACTGACACCGACGGCACGTGGTTTAAATATTCCGAATACGGATAAAGCAATTAGAATAGTGGAAGAAATTAAACCAATCAGTATTTGCTTAAGACTTGTTTTATTAATAAATAATACTGATGAATTTAAGTAATTGTATCCAACAATTATTGCTATAACCGCAGGCAAACACAACCACGAATATTCATATGTGAACATGGCTGAAACCCAGACAAAAATAATTAGAAAGCCAATGAACTTCCTAGGTTTCTTTCGTTCGAGATAATAGATTGTTAATATAATAGTCAAGAAAATCTTTATCATCATGCTAGGTAGCATTCCCCCAAATGCTAAATGGGGATCAAAATCTGGTCTAATTTGGAAAACTGCGGCGAACATAACTATGAAAAGAGATGATATGTTTAGCGACTTGGTTATTTTGTAAATTAGAAAAGCGCAAACTAACACCGCGAATAAATTTATCGAAAATTGAAAAATTTTATATAGTTTTGGATCTTCGAATAAATAGAAAATCAAACGATTCTCAATGAACTGAACTGAGTAGATTCTTCCTTGGCCTCTAAACCACTGTTCATTCCAAAAAGCTATTTCTGACCATAAATTTATTAGATTTTTCTCCCCAAATCTCCATCTATTTAAATCTGGAGTTTGAGAATTTGGCCAATCATCACCTACATAACTTGAGTTTAGAATAGGCTGGAATGCAAGATAGAGACTTATAATACTAAGAATTAAATAAGCTATTGAAAATTTATTATTTCTTGACTGAACTCGCGAAATCAAATTCAAATTATGCCAGAGCTCCTTAAAACTTTCTTCATTTTGTCAGTGATTGACAATGTAGAAAATTCATTATTTATCATATTTTTTGCTTTCGTAATTCGTAAGAATCTTTCCTCAGGATGTAACAATAAATTATCAATCTGATCAGAAAAACTTTCATATTTGGGCTGTGCCCAATTCCCTCCAAATTCACTATATGGAGACCTCCTGGAATTTGAAATTGCTTCGAGATTGAAATCGATTAAATATGAATTATTGGGGTTCATGAAATCCAAATTCCCTGAATAAGCGGTGGCCATTGTCGGAATTCCTAACGCCATGGCTTCAGCTAGGCCTAGTCCAAATCCTTCAGAACGGTGAAGAGACACATAAATATCTACTTCGTTTATCAATTTTTGAAAATCCTCTTTACCCAAGAATGTGTCTAGTTCACGTATGTTGTCATCTCCCGAGATTAAGTGATTCAAGTAGGCTTTTTCGAGTGGGAAGTATTTTCCGTTTGTACTTTTTAAAATCAAATTAAATTTATTTTTTGTTTCCTTATTTTTACGCTTGACGTAATCTACCAGTGAGTAGACATTCTTTCTGTAAATATCAGATAAGTAATCAAAGTTAAAATAGATTGTTAACTTTTCATTATTAAATATATCATTAACTATCTCATTACTACTTTCAATTGGTAGCCCGACAACCGAAATTTTCTTATCAGTGAAACTTTCTAAATTTTTTGCAATATAATTAGAACTTACTATAAACTCATCAAATATAGAAAGTGAGTTTTGAATTTTTAGAGGAATTATATCCGTCTCCCAAAATATTGCGCCTACGTTATATCTTGAGCATTTCCAGTTATTTCTAACCATAGTGTTGATTTCAGGGATTTGATCAGCTCCAATAACAACCAGGTTTTTGTCAAAAGGTAATACTTCAGTCAAAATTATATTACTCTCAATTTCTTTCGACATAGCGTTCTTTAAATTGAAATCAGACGTTTCAATTTCTAAATTATTTAGAATCTGTCTATATTGTCGAGCTGCTTTGCCTAGGCCCAATTCATAGTTTTGATATCCAATTATGTTGAAACCATTACTTAATTTGTTCTTACGCATACGATTTTCAAAAATATTTGTTTTTTCTAAAATATTTATAATAAATTCATATTTGTTTTCTAAAATAATTTCTTTTTTCCCAAAATTTTTTAACCAAAAGCTAAAATCTTGATAAAAATTGGAAGTACTTTCTGGATAGGCGGACTGAAGATCAGGTCTGGATTCGTAAATAGTTTCTTGTAATCTGTTTAAAGTTTTTAATTTCTTGCCACCAGATATAGCCCAATTTGTAAATTTGGCTATATCGATAAAGGTGTCATTATTTGGTGAATCTACGTAATATGATCCTATTATTTTTGACCTAATTTTATTCGACCATTCCAACCTACTTCGATCTTTCAAATCATAAATACTCGATTTGATCAATTCTTCGACTTTAAATTCTAAAATTTGAATAATTTCAAGGAATTCTTTTCCCGATATATCAGATGGTAGTTTTGTAGCCCACGTTGTTCCAAAATCATCTAGATAGCTTGAATCAAAAAAAAGTTTTTTGTTTTCTTCAATCTCATAAAAATTCCAAGGTGTTATTATTTTTTGATGTTTATCTACAGAGACTATTTCGTTTGATAAAGCAAACGAGGTTCCTAGTGTAAAAACTTCGTGTGGCTTTCCATTTCTTTTAATTATTCCATAAATTAAGTCACTAAATTCCTCAATTCTAGACTCAGGGTTGAGTGAAACGCTACTATAATTCAACGTTCCCATTTTATCTAGTGCAAAAAATGTCATTTTCTCATTATTGTTGTGATTGGAAATTGATTTGAATCGACTTTCGACAGAAATACTTTTAAACTTTTTCATTTCAAAATCGTTGACTTTTGATATTGGGATTAGTTTTGAACTAAATACTTGTATAAAATTATAGTGTTGTAGATACTCCTGCATTCCCGTTGCTACTTGTATGCAATAAAATTCACTTCTAAGAGTTCCGTAAAACATTAAATCAATGGAGTCACTTTTAAATTTTGTTTTTAGTTCGTCATAATTCATTTGCTTATTAACTTTTTGCGTTCCTATTGAATAATTTGAAATTTTTTTATTATCTGTATTGACTACTATTAAATCATTTTTAATTACACATTTATTTAAGAATTTACTATTATCAGCACTTTCGCCAACCAGAACAAACAGCGTATTGGTTTCTTTTAGTGTAATTTCTTTTTTAATTGTTCCCATTGTGTCTCATTCAAGTATAGTCTATCCCTAGATCAGATGATAATTCTTGAAATTTGAGTATTTTTCTTGGTAGAGTGTTTAAATGCGAAATCGGTCATTTAAACACTTAATAATACTTGACCTATTTTTCATACTTTCAATAATAGTTTTTTCAATTTTACTTACAGGTTGGACATTTAATGTTAAACCACAGTATTGGTTTTCCACACCACTAAATTCATATGGTGACGGTCAATTACTTGAATTTTTACTCCAAAATCAATTTCTAAACGGTTCTACTTTATTTGGAATTGATAAAATTAGTAATATCGGCTGGCCAGGCGGAACTTTTTTAGAACTATACCCCCAAAATGATGAATTATTTGTGTTCATCATTTCAGTTTTTTATAAACTATTCAATTTAACTATTCCCATTAGTATTATGGCGTTAGTTTTGATAAAATTCCCATTAGCATCAATCGCCTTTTACTTTTTGATGCGCCTATTGGGAACTTCTCGAGTAATTTCAGCAATCTCCTCCATTGCTTTTGCGTTTATTCCCTACAGTTTGATTAGAGCTGAGGGACATTTAATGTTGGCCCAAATCTGGGTAATTCCTTTGGCGACTGCTCTACCTCTTTATTTATTTTTGAAATTAGCCAATGAAAGAATCTACTTAAAAAAGAGACTTTACTTGTTCGCACTCGCAATGTTCTCTGGGTTCATTACCGGATTTGCAGGTTCATACTATTTCGTTTTTAGTTTTATTCTGACTTCTTCGTTTCTACTCTTTGATACGTTTAGTGTTTTATCGTGGTCTTCCATTGATAGAGTGAATCAACATCGATTAACCATAAGGGTGAATCGAAGACGTAGTTTGATTACATTTGCTGCAAATAAGTTTTCGATTTATGCCTTTTATTTTCTCATTAGTTGCTTTTCATTTTTCGTTACTAGTTTTGACAATCTTGCAGCAGAAAAATCTATCACAAATATTTTCTTAATTAGAGATTCCAGGGTGGTAGTAGAGTCACTAATTTACTCAGGAAATATCTTATCCTTGTTTTCTGATCTATATTATTTCATCGACAGTGTAACTCAATTAAATCTTAATTCAATCGCTAGCCAGTACTATTCTTGGGAATCATCTGGTATCGGACCTTATGCTACTATTTTGATATTTTTGAGTTTGTTTGCAATTTTGGTAAGACAGTTTTACCCAGATTTAAATTTTTCATTTCCTTCAAAAAAATTGTTCTTTTCCTTATCATTACTATTACTATTCTTTTTCCAAGGATTAGGTGGTTTTATTGTGGCAGAATTTCTAACTCCTAGTTTGAGAGCTTGGGGAAGAATTTCAATTTACATATCATTTTTATGCTTAATTATTTTGGCTTTATTTGCAAAAGAACTATTCAAGTTTCGTGCTGATCTCTTCCAAAAAGGTCGCGTATTATTAATACCCTTTTCAATATCATTGATTTATTTCTTATTGTGGAATTTCTTATACATTAAAGACTATAATTTCCATAGAATCTCTAGGGAAACTATCGTTTCTACTTTTGAAAACGAGAAGCAATATAATGATGAAATTATTCAATCATTAAGAACTAATCTTACTTTAGGTTGCCCAATAGTTGTTCTACCTGTTTATAGATTTCCCGAGTACGACACTCCTTTGGACAGACTCGCTGATAGTGATTTACTGAGTCTTTCGTTAGCGGATACTAGTGCTGAATTTAAGTGGAACTCCGGCAATGTTAAGTGGTCGGAAGGGGATGAATATTGGGCGCCTCTCGCCGTGGACATTCCCCCTTTTGCGAGTACAAGCTTTGAAACTCAAGTAGGCTACGCGAATAAATACGGAGCTTGCGCGATTGCGTTAAATCAAGGAATGTTTGATTCGGAAAAAAATGAAGTATCTGCAGAAATTCTCACAAGTCTTAATTGCCCTCTGATTATAAATCAGGAGGGAACCAGTGCTTCGAACTCATGGTTAATCTGGGACATTCGCGGGAATGAATGCTCTCAGAATATTGATAAATTATCCGCATTAGATATCAATAGTTTCCCGAAAAATAATGAAAAACCTGTTCTTTGGAGGTACACCGCAATATCACCTGAGTACTTTGAAAAAAATGTCGGAATATTCAGTGGAAGATCTGATGTGGCATTAGATTTTATTATTGAAAAGAATCAGTTCAAAAGTAGTAACCCGGGCTTGAAATTAGGAATTCTAAATGGAGAATTAACGGAGTCCTACAATTTGGAAGTTTGTATTACCAGTTATCAAGAAGTAAGAAATCCTTCGAATTGTCAAAATGTCAAAATCGCTAATAATGCATCGGTCAAATTAGAATTGACTAAGTATATGAATTCCGACAAATATAAAATCGATATTAGACCTACAAAATTAACAAGCGAATTTAACTGGTCTTTACTTTGGACATATGATAAATCTTAGTAGAAATATAAAGAAATATATCAGTGTTGGTATCTTCTTTATTATTCCTATCGTTTGGGCTATTTCCCTCCTAGTTTTGGGTAAAATCGTAAATTCAGACTTTGGTAGTGATTTTAATTCTATTAGCGACTATTCGATTTATATTTCTTGGATGCGAAACTACATATTTCCTGAGTCACTTCAAAAAATTTTATATATAGCTATTCTTTTATTAACTTTTACTGTCTTGATTTTACTTAAACTAAATAGTTTATTAGTCAGAGATTTAATTCTAATTGAACCTCAGCGTAAATATTTTTCGCGAAAAAAAATGTCACTATATTTATTTTTTTCAACACTGGTTATACTATTCAACATTTGGGACTGGGCTTATAAATTAAGAGACGGTATCTGGGTTAATCAATTTCATAGCAATTATGTGCTAAACGCTTCAAATGATGTGGCAAACGGAAAAACACTCCTTGTTGATACTTTCTCTGTGTATGGCTCTGGATTCATATATTTGATTACGTTTATTATGAAATTACTAGGAGGAATTAGCTACACAAATCTTTATCTTACATTAATGATAGCCAATTTAGTATACTTTTTACTTTTAGCGGTGCTAATTCTTTACTTAACAAAAAGTTTTCTGTGGTCAATCCTGACAATTTGGTTATCAAGTGCAATTGTTTTTAACTTCAACGTCAAAACTTTTCCATCTTCCGAACAGTATGAGTGGCCGGGAGGCACTCCTTTACGTTTTATGTTCGATATTCTTGTTTTCTATCTATTTTATTTGTATCTAAAAGACTCAAGTAATTACAAAAGAATATTCATTCTTGGGTTCACTTCTGCTTTTTCAATTTACTGGAATTTTGAAACTGGTTCCTCCCTGTCTTTAAGTATTCTAATTTTGGTTTTTATCAAATACTTTCTTGAAAGGGATCGAAAATTTTTGCCATTTGTAATTAGATTTCTAATCGGATTTTTCTCATCGGTCTTACTAGTCTCAACACTCACTTATCTAAAAAGTGGAAATTTTCCACGACTGGATCTCTTACTCTTAGGATTTAAAGTGTATGGAAGTGGCTTTACAAGCAGACCCGTACAACTTTATGATTGGTATTTAATTCCTCTTTTCATCTCACTTGTTTTAATCATAGCCATATTTCACTCTCTGCGCTTGAATAATTCTGAGTTAGATTTTAAGCTCTACATAGTTCTAGGAATGTATATATATTTCTTACTAAATTTAAATTATTTTTGGTCAAGAAGTTACTCAAGTAATCTTTGGATTTTAATGATACCATTTATTGTTGCTTCGATTACTACCTTAATGATGATTATTAAAAGTAATTCGAAAACATACAATATTTTATCAAATATTGGTATTGTACTATTATTGATAACCTTATTTATTTCTATAAATTTTACTATTAATCGGAATATAAACAGATATAATGACTTAAGAATATTGCAACAATCGACTAAAATTGTTGGAATAGAAGCTGTCACGAATAGCCTCAACTACACACAAGAGGGAAATTTAACGATTGACAGTCTCAAGGAGTCGCTCAGAATTATAGTTAATAAAGAAAAGTCTGAGAGAGCTGTTGTACTCTCTCATTTTCAGGGAGTTTTACTAACTGGTTCAGGGAAATCTAATTTTTTCCCATACCCTCTTTTCGAAGAAGCTTATATTTCAAAGCAAATAGAAGAAACGCAAACCTTTTGGAACAATTCTTTATCAGTACCAAATTTTATCTTCATAGATAGGGATATTGCTCCGACCATATTTGAAGAAAAGGATAGTGTTTGGTATTCAATTTTTCTTGCGGTATCGCATTGTTATGAAAAAGACACAGATGCTGGTTTCTTGAGTGTATATAAACTCGTTCAGTCTAATTGCAAGATGTTGGATATCAAAGAAAGTAATATTCCTCGTTCTTCTCAATTGAAATTCTAGATAACTTCATCTACTAATTCTTGAACACTTCTTCTTAATTTATTTTGCATAAATTCGAGATCTCCAACTTGACCTGTAAAATGCGGGATGAGTCCATCACAAATTAACTTAGGATACTTTTGGGCACTAAATAGCTCCAGTGATATCCGGCTCGCCAATCCACCGCTGCTTATGTGGTCTTCTACAACAACTATTTTATTCTTACTCGATATATCATTCATTTTTTCTTTAATTGACTTCGAACTTGTATCTTCAATAACTAAAATTGAGCTCTCAATGGATCGTTTTGCCAATGCTTCTAGAATTTGCATTCCTCTTAAATATGAAGTTCCTAGGCACACAATAACAACTTCAGCTTCAGTTCTTTTCTCAAACAATTTATTTTCTATAAGTTGAGGAAGATTCATTTGGCTAGACCTACTTAGTCGGTAAAATATAGTTCCATTTTCGTTATGTAATGATCGCACATATTTTTCACAACTTTCACCAGTCGCTGGGGTTATAACTCTTAGATTTAAGAATGGCAGACTTAAACTTAAATCATCAAATGAATAATGTGATAATCCATCAGTAGAATAATCTACGCCTGCTCCCATACCAACTATTTTTACATTCAAATTATGTGCCAACGGACCATTTCTTATAAACTCCCATGGTCTAATGAATGAAAAGTTTGATATCGAGTAGCAATAAACGTTGAATCCAGCTTCAGCTAACCCCGTTGCCGCCCCAATCATAGATTGTTCAGCTACGCCAATATTTAAGAATTGATTGGGGAATCTGTCTACATATTCTTCAATAGCGCCAAAACCTAAATCAGAGGTAATCAAGAATGTTTTAGGATCATTTTCAGCACATTTAACCAATGAATCAAAGAATTGTTTTCTCATTGGACTTCTAGTTCTTTAGTTGCCTGCGCATAAAGGTCATCGTCAAAGTTTTTATAGTGCCACTCAATTTTTCGTTCCATAAAGGAAATCCCTTTACCAAGAATTGTATGAGCTAATATAAATACTGGCTTATTCGATTTTTTTGCTTTTTCAATAACTTCGGCTATTTGTGCATGATCGTGGCCATCAACTTCAAATGTGAGCCAACCCAAATTCTCTGCTAAATCAATTTCACTTTCAAATTTCAAAACATCTTTTGTGAATCCGAGGGCTTGTTGTTCATTCTTGTCAAAAAATACGATTAAATTATTCAATTTGTGATGTCCTGCTATTGCTAAAGTTTCAAACGTTGATCCTTCATTAAGTTCACTATCGCTTAACAAAACAAATGTTTTCCATTTTTCATTCTTAATAGAAGATGCAAATGCAGATCCAAGGCCAAAACTAATTCCTTGTCCTAGTGACCCAGTTAAGAAATCTACGCCATTCAGTTCGGGATCCGGGTGCGTTCCAAGTAAAGTTCCATTTGTTCCATAAGAATTTAACTGTACTTCTGGAATAACACCTAAGTCATAGAGTGTCACATACCAAGCAAGTGCAGCGTGGCCTTTTGACAGAACAAATCTATCGCGCTGCGCTGATGATGTTCCTAAACCATCCATACAATTACCTATTACGAAACATAAGTCTAGAACGCTTAGTGCGGAGCCGATGTGGCCTTTCCCTGAATTATAGGCAACATCGATAAGTAGTTTTCTAAGGTTTATGAAATTATTTGTTATCTTCATTTGACTTTTTTCAATAAAATCAACAAAATTGTCCGTTTTGACTGGATCGGAAATTAGTTTCTCCGAATTCACTTAATGATGCCACACTCCAAATTGTATTGCTAAGTGCATCTCGATTAATTTCTGAACTAACTAGACACGAAGTCTCAGTCATCCTTTTTGGCAAAAATGGGTTATTTTCATCAAGACTAACCCAAACGGCCGTCCCACTATTCCTATCTATCAATACGTCATCAAGAGTTATTCTAATTGGAGAAATCGTGTAAAGAACTGAGGTGTTTGAATAGTATAGGGCGTCTAAAAAATAAGGTTTAGAGATTTGATTTACTTTATATCGCTCTCCATAATAAGAACTAATTCCATCTATTGGCAATTTAAATGGAACTTTAAGATTAACTTCAGAATCATTCGAGGAACGTATTTGGTTTTTTAGAAATTCATTCAACTCTATTGATAGTGGACAAGTCACATCTTCTAGGCAGCTCGTCGACCAAATTTGACTGGGCAGTTTCATATCAGATAAATCTACTCCCGATTCAACAGAAAATACGGCACGATTTATTTCATGAGTATCATTAGTGTCATAACTAATAATTGTAGAACCTTGAACTACGTCCCTCATTAATCCTTTGTTTATTGCAAATTTCAGCATTTCAAATCTATTCGTTTTGTAGTTATCGTTAAAAAGTAATCGATTATTGCTATCTAATTGAAAAGTCATTGATAAAGCGATAGGGCTAGCAATTACGACAATGGAGACCAGACTAATTAATGTAGATGTACTTATTTTTGATGAGATGAAATATGATCTAATTCTACTAAAAAGAATAAAAAGTAAGATTGTGGCACCAACGTGTTGATAAAAAATCGGTAGATAGGCGTTACCTAAACCCAGTAATTCTTGCCATTGTTTACTCACCCCTACGAGAATTGGTGGTGCAATTAAAAACCATATTCCTACTGCGGCTAATGGGCCCAGATTTGAAAAAATAAAATTACGGTTTTGGGTAGAATCTTTAAAAAACGCGTAAATTATGGGAATTATTAATAACAATATGAGTAGGTAAATAAACATTGAAAAATTTGGGTTAGGAATCTTGCTAAAGATTGCTTGGGAATTTGGAAGAACTGCAACCAATTGTTTTATTGAAGTTTTTATAATCATTGCAAAATTTAAATTTGATTCATAAGTTCCTTCTTGAATAAGTCGTTTAGGTCTCACTATAAAGATTTGTATTAGAGCAAGGATGAGTGGTCCAGAAACTGAAATTAAGATAATCTTTAATTTAGACAAATTTAAGATCTTATTTTTAAGCAAAATAAAGAAAAAAATTGGTGTCAGGAGAATAGTATATTCGTACGTTAAGGCACTTATTAGAGGTAGAATAAAAATAACTAAATACCATCTTAACTTTGGTTGTACACTTTGATCTATCTTTAAAAGATATATTGCAGTTCCTAAAATACAGATTATAGATATAGGCAAAATGAATGTGAAACCTATGTATGGATCATAATCATTTCTGAATTGCAAAAATATCATGAAACTTAATGTGATTATTGCAAAATTCACTTTTCTTTCTAAATAGATAGATAATAGTTTTATTATAGATATTAAAACTATGATGATTGATAATATTTGCATCAACTTATAAAGTTCTATATTTGGCAATAAAATAAAAATTCTGGCTAAAAGTAACCCGACTGGAATTATTCTTCCTGCTCGCTGAATCCAACTATCCGTCCATATCAACGAATCCTTAATCCAAATACTAAAAAGATTGGTTGAATCCGGATATAAATACCTTACCCAATAACCATTGTAACTATTTGGCCAGTCATCTCCAAAAAGAGCTGAAGTCCTAATCCTATATAACATTATAAAACAAATAATGATAGCTGCGACATTTGGCAGATATTTAATCACAGCATTTATATTTAGTTTTTGTTTCGTGAACATAATTAAAACTATACTGTAAATTGAGATCATCTTCGTATTTTGCTTGGTAATGTGGTTAATATTAAATAGATACCCCATTAGATATAGGATATTTTCTTTTATCACCTTCCAAGTAGCCCAGATGTATTCAATAGCTTCTCAGAAGCATTTACCGGTTTGAGGGGACTTCAAAGAAATAATCTAGTTTCTGCATTCCAAATCAAAATAATTAGCGAGCTAATTTGTTTATTTTGAAGAAAAGATTGGTAACGTTATCAAAATGTGGAGAATTAGAGTTATTTAATATTTCTCTTCAACGTCTTGTGCAAAGTAAACACTGTGTTCTATTTTCGGGCCAAAAATTTGCGAAAGTTAACATACTCTGTTTAATTGGATCCAATCAGGCTTATTTCTATTTTTTCTTGATAAAATATTGATAATTGGTCTTGATTACTTTCTGCAAAATCACATAATTTATTTCTTCGTGCTCTAAATCACATAACACTATTTATTGAAAATACCTATAATTTTCTGGCCAACAGATAAATGTTTCCCACATTAATCGGAAACTTTATTTTTCCCAAATTTGATTTGAGTAGCAATTTTTTTATCCCCTTTTGTAATGGACTCACTTTTATCCAGTAACCTAGGGGATAATTATTTCTGTACGATTCTAGTTGAAGAATTTCAAATCCGTTTTTCTCAAACAAATTTCTGATGCCTTTTTTCGTAAAAATCTGTAGGTGTTCAATATCAAAAATTGGTGATTTTTTTCCCATTATTCTGTTAGCTACACTCTTGTGATTGTGGCACGTTATGGAAACTAAACCTTTTTCTGTCAGCAAATCGGAAAATCTATTTACCCAAGCTTGCGGATTAATGACATGTTCAATTGTTTGGAAGCAAGTGACAAGATCAAATTTGTAATCAAATTTAGCTTCTTCTAAAGAATGTGGGTGTATCTCAACTGTGCTTGTTATCTGCTTTTTAATCGCTGATAAAGAAGGTTCTAATCCAACCAATTTTGTATGGATCCATGTTTTTTCTAATTCGTACAGGAAACTCCCGTTTCCCGTGCCAACATCTAAAACGCTTTCGACTTTGGTCTTTATGAATTTAGTGCAAAGTTTGGTGTAGGTGCGTGCTGCAAATTCGGCTTCTAGATTCGAATCATAGCCAGCTTTTCTGTATTCGTGAATTAATTCATCATAATCGAAAGGATCGTTCGTAAAAAGTGTGTCGCAGTTACCACATTGATATAAATCGTGGTGCATTAACTCAGGATTCTTCCTTGATGAAAATGTTGTTTCTGTAAATAAGTCTTTTTCTATATTCTGACTGAATTTTAATTTACCTTGACTGTTGCAGGCAGGACAGTTATGCATTTTCAATTTCTTCACCATTAATAATAGTAGATTTCCTTAAATAATGTGGACGTTGCTTTATATCTTCAAAGACTTTACCTAGATACAAAGACATTACAGCATTCTGCAAAATTACAATAGATAAAATCACAAGAATTATCACATTCATGAACAATATGTTGGTGCCGCTGCTTAGATTCAATATAGATATTGGAATAAGAATGGCAGGAATAATTAGTAAAATTGAAATTAAAGTCACGATATTAAGCGGTATTCTTGAAACTGCGAGTAAACCTTTAGATGCCCAGCCTATATTCCTTAACAAATTATTCGTGCTTTTACCAAATAATCTTTCTGGCCTTCTGTATTTTATTCCAATAGAATT
>JACCDP010582767.1_pt1 | contig 26593 bp, 19 predicted proteins | sample 7445841 | NCBI WGS metagenome assembly JACCDP01 (sample SAMN15323441, study PRJNA562643) | freshwater metagenome | isolation source: river surface water | place: USA:Blue River Watershed | collected 2017-08-17 | reverse complement strand
GCCTGCCATACATCGATTCGGGCGGGGCAATCGCTTTCACTGGCCGAACAACAGGCGCTCCTCACTCAGCTGACCGCCTGCGCGGGGCCACGCACGTGTCCCCATGGACGCCCGACCATCATTGTGATGAAACTCGATGTCTTTGCGCGACAATTTGGGAGGATTGTGTGAGCGTGCCACGGTATGGATGTGTACGAGCACACGCCCTCAGCGATCCATGACACTGGTCATATCAACACACCTACGACCATAGATATCCACGATACTATCATGCTGATTATCTTTGGGCGTTCATGCAACATTCCGGCCACATACACGCAATTTTTGGCATCAATTCTATGTATTTGTCCAAATATACACATGATATACTGTCAATAATGACACCACCATTAGAAACGTAGGTCATCCATGCGACGCTATATCTTAGGATGTATATTGGTCTGTAGCATGCTCGGTGCATTTACAATTCCATTACGTTTATCCGCACAAACCGATCCTGCTGCCATCACAAACACACCATCACGAACACGTATAGCCGCAGGAATCAACGGCATCACCCAAATTGCAGCTGGTCCATACCATACCGTAGCGCTACGCAACAACGGAACCGTGGTGGCATGGGGAAATGGTACTGCGGGTCAAACCAAGGTACCAACCGGACTCACCTCCGTCAAAGCCGTTTCTGCAGGATTTGCATTCACTGCCGCACTCAGGCAGAATGGGTCGGTAGTGGCATGGGGGAATAATCATTTTGGTCAGACTACAATTCCAAGTGGACTGACCAACGTGGCAGCGATCGCTGCGGGATGGACACACATCGTCGCGCTCAAGAGTGATGGCACAGTCGTGGCATGGGGATACAATTACTATGGTCAAGCGACAGTCCCACCAGGACTGTCTGGTGTCATTGCAGTGGCGGCCGGCGAATACCATACCATCGCATTGAAAAGTGACGGTACTGTGGTGGCATGGGGGGATAATTCCAAGGGACAAACTGCGGTTCCAACCGACCTCACCAACGTAGTGGCAATTGCCGCAGGTGGTGCCCACAATGTGGCACTCAAAAATGACGGTACCGTGGTGGCTTGGGGGAGTAATTTCGTCGGTCAAACCACAGTTCCAGCCGACCTCACCGACGTAGTTGCTATTGCAGCGGGGGCAGGTAGTTATCATACTGTGGCACTCAAAAATGATGGCACTGTGGTGGCATGGGGGAGTAATTTTGCTGGTCAGGCCACAGTCCCAACCAACCTCACCGATGTAGTTGCCATTGCAGCAAACGGTGATCAGTCCATAGTACTCAAAAAAGATGGGACAGTAACAGGGTGGGGTTCAAACACCGATGGACAGTTGGATATACCCAAATTCCCGGCATACACTGCCACCGCAACCAATACACCGACACGCACCAACACCCCAACACGCAGTAATACCCCAACGCGCACGAGTACACGGACTGCCACCGCCACACACACCGCCTCACGTACACGCACCAACACCCCAACACGCACAAATACGCGGACCTGGACACACACACTGACACGTTCAAATACACGCACAGCCACTGCAACTGCCACGCGAACACGTATTCCTGGCACGGCGATCCAGATAGCGGCTGGAGACAAACACCTCATCGCACTTTGGGGTGTCGGTAAGATGATGTTGTGGGGAGATAACACCTATGGACAGGCCAGTCAACCGTATAATTTTCTCAAGACAAAATACATCGCTGTGGCTGGAGGCGCACGACATAGTCTGGCAATTAAAAGCGATGGCACAGTAGCTGCTTGGGGAAGTAATGATTATGGTCAACTCAATTGGCCAATTGGGCTTAAAAATGTAATTGCCGTTGATGCTGGTTACTATCACTCTATCGCTCTCAAAAGCGATGGCACCGTGGTCGCCTGGGGTGATAATGGCGTCAATCAAGCAGCCGTGCCAAGCAATCTCACCAACGTAGTAGCAATTTCGGCCGGTGACTGGTACAATTTGGCTCTCAAACGGGATGGCACTGTGGTCGGATGGGGCGAAAACACGGTAGGTCAGCTCGATATCCCTGCTGGTCTCAATAACGTTGTCGCTATCGCCGCCGGAAATGTGGGGCATGCATTAGCACTCAAACGGGATGGCACCGTGGTCGCCTGGGGGCTCAATAGCGATAACCAAACAAATGTGCCATCAGGACTTGCTGGCGTTGTTGCTATCGCCGCAGGAGGAGCTCAGTCAATCGCCCTCAAAAACGATGGTACACTCGTCAAATGGGGGTGTAACTGCTACGCAATCCCAGCAATTAATGAGTATATAACTGCAGTGACCATTGGACAAGGTTTTACCGCAGTACTCACTTCATCTGGTCGTCTCATCAGTTGGGGCACTAATCAACTCAATCTGATTGACGTACCGATATACTATCGCTGATTCACTAGCGCCCCCATCCTCATCGTCAAGGGTGGCGCAAGTTGCGTACGGTCAACATCCATTCATCCAATTGACGTGCATACCAGATGCCGATGTTGTGTTGGGAACAGCAGCATATCGCGCTGCTGCAACTGTGGTGCGCAGCATGGTATTTCACCAACTGATTATGACGATGGTTGATCGTGTACCTATGTGTGCACTGAGTATAATACCTATGTCTAGTTTTTTGGGTCGAAAGGAAACACCCCATGTCACAGGCTGCACTCCAATACGCGACAAGCAATAGCGAGCGCTTCCTCGAAGAACTCAAAGCGCTCATCCGCATCCCCAGCATCAGTGGCATCTCGGACTACCATCCCGATGTGCGGCGCGCCGCCGAATGGTTAGTTAATCACCTCAACACGACCGTCGGCTTCACCAATGCCCGTGTCGTCGAAGAAGTCGGCCTGCCACTCGTCTATGCGGAGCGCATCATCGACCCCGCCAAGCCCACCGTGCTGGTCTATGGGCACTTTGACGTGCAACCCGTCGACCCTGTGGAGTTATGGAAAACGCCACCATTCGAGCCCACCCTCGTCGGTGAAAGCCTGTATGCACGTGGTGCGGTCGACGACAAAGGCCCGACACTGGCTATCGTCAAAGCCCTCGAATCACTGATTGCCACCCAGGGTCTGCATGTCAACATCAAAATTCTGCTCGAAGGCGAAGAAGAATCGGGTAGTGAATCGATTAGTCATTATGTCGAGCATAATGCAACAGCATTGGCCTGCGATTATGTGCTGATTCTCGATACCGGGATGGTCGCCAAAGACGTGCCCACGATTACCCACTCACTACGTGGCATGACCTATGTGGAAATTACTGCCAAAGGTGCCAAAGGTGATCTGCACTCGGGCGGCTATGGTGGCATCGCCCCCAATCCACTCCAGGCGCTGGCGTGGGTGCTGAGCGACCTCAAAGGGCGCGACGGCTATATCAATCTCCCCGGTCTCTATGACATGCTCCGGCCGCTCAGCACTGAAGAGCGTGCCATCCTCGAGCGCCAATCACAACAACGAGGCGAGTTATTGATGGCAGCAGCCGGAATTGATTCTTTCCCTGGTGAAAAGCAGTACAGCGCCATGGAACGCATGACATCACGCCCCACCTTCGAAGTGCACGGCATCATCGGTGGCTTTGTGGGCGAAGGCACCAAAACAGTCATACCCGCCGAAGCCAAAGCCAAGGTCAGCCTGCGCCTCGCCCCCGGCCAAGACTCACAAAAGGTCTACGAGTTGCTGCGCAAACGGGTCAAAGAGTTGTCCCCCGAAGCGGTCACCATGGACGTGGTCTGGCTCAACGGCGGTGAACCACTACTGCTACCACTCGATGCGCCAGTGCTGCAAATCGCCGCTGCCGCCTACGGTGCCGAATTCAGTGAACCCGTCGAATATGTGCGTGGCGGTGGCTCGATTCCCGTGGCAGCCTTATTTGATCGCTACCTCAAAGCACCGTGCATCATGCTCGGCTTTGGTCTTTCCGACGACAACGTGCACGCACCCAACGAGAAATTTCATCTGCCCTACTACGCCAAGGCCGTACGTTCGTGTATTCGCTTCTTTAGTCTGCTTGGAGGTGCCAATGGATAATCGGCAAAAACGCATTTACCTGAGTATCGCCGGCTTGGTCTTTATTTCTATTTCGTTGATTAGCCAGTATACGGGCAACGGCATACAGCCGATTTCATGGATTAGCCTGATTATTTCGCTCGTATTTATGATGGCATCACGCTACTACCGCGACAAGAATTAACCACACACGCCTCCCGTGGATTAACCACGGGAGGCGCGTCTCTGTTATGGGCCTGTTTCGAGGGTAATGAATTGGTCTGCACTGCTGCCAAAGACATAAATCGTCTCTTGGCCCTCGATTTGCACGGCCACAGCCCCTGTACTAAATCGCACCACAGTCGCAGGGGCACTTACAGCTGCACTTATCGCAGCCCCGAGCTGGTCACGCATCCCCCATGTCTGCATGATAGCTTTACCAATATTCTTGGTGATTTGGATGAATCCGTCGAGATAGACATCGAGATCGCTCTGTTGCCATGTATCTACGATGCGCTGCATGGTTGTTTTGGTGATATACAGAACTTCGTTGAGCGTCGGTATGTGAAACACCGTCCCCTCGGCAAACCGTTGATACGTGACCGTCATCGTTTCGACGGCTGTGGCACAGCCCAGGCTAAACGGGACGACGCGGTCAATGCCCTGCATGGCCGGTGGCAGTTGCTGACAGACCACCGGTGTAGCCTGATAGCTGACTGCACCCAAACGACCCAGCAAAACTTCGTATGCAGTACCAGCGTTTTCGCGGTGCCATTCCATGCGGCGCCGTTCAAAGTACTGCACTGGTCCACTCCAGCCTTCGTTGCGTTCAACGATACGGCCGGTAATCGGGTAGCCAAAACGTGCCAGCCCGCCGTTTTTCTGCCAATACGACAAAAACGGCTCACAGACACTGTAGCCAGTCACTGCAAAAAATCGACAGCCGACGCTTTCGCCTTCGGCACCTTGCACCCAGGCACGCCCTTGTTGCTCAAGCACCAAGGCACCTAAGCGCCCTGCCAACACGCCGTCACTGCCATGGTCTTCGAGGCGGTCACGCTCAAACCACTGCACAGGACCCGTCCAGGCACCTTCAATGGTTGCGGTTTGCAACGGGCTAATCGGATAGCCAAAGACGGCGAGGCCACCATTTTTTTCCCAATACGCCAGAATCGGGTCACTCACACAATACCCGGTTGTTTCAAAACACTTGGTGCGTTGCGCCTGTACAGGCTCTATCTGCTGTAAAAAACCGAAAATCACGGCACTAATCATCAACCAACGCCACATAGATTTTTAACGCTCCTTATCGATTTATTCCCATCTGCTATTGTACATGATGACGATATATCGATGCAGCACCGTTATAACCAACACCTGCCACATCATCACCAACGCCACGTATGTGGTGTATCAGATGCCAACTGCTGTGGTGTATGGGGTACCTGCGCATGTACTATTGTGACCGTCAATGCCTCGCCCATCGAGGTATGTCGGACAGTAATGTCATGGTGAGTGATGGCGATATCGATGAGAAAGTGCCCCATCCACACACCAGTAAGTGCCATCTCTGGCCAATCCACAGGGATGCGTGGCGTAATAGTGATGTGCCCAGCATGGGCATCTGGGACGATGCCAAACAACCCTGCCACCACCCCTTGGGCAAACAACCCCGTTGACCACAGTTGCACAAAACAAATCCCTTGTGGGATGAGCTCTTTCATTAGGCCGAGTGTGCCGTGGCGTGTCGTTTCACCAATTGTTTTGAGCCAGCGCACACCATTTGCCACGTCTGCATGGGCGAATGCAGTCAATGCCAACAAACCAGTCGGCAGTGTCCACACGCGTTCGTCCACACCACGCGTATGCATCAAGCCCCATGCGTTGACGAAGTCACGTGCGACACGTTGGTAGACTGCGTGCTGGCGCGCAGGCGGCGCAATACCCGTCTGTGCCGGCACTATCACTGTCCAATGACCATCGAGCTGGAGCGCACCGTCACGATGCATTGAATCAGCATAGAGCGATTCATCGGGGAGCCACCACGCCGCCTCAAAACGCTGTGCGAGTACATCCGCATACTGTTGCCACGTGTGGGCAGCATCCGCATCACCGAGTGTCTGCGCCATGGCCGCCAATGCGCAGAGTGCTTGATGGATGTAACAGACGCTATCAAGTTTGAACGGGCCCATGCCATGGCGTTCGACCATGCCGTCGCCATACGGCCAGTGTTGCCCGGTGAGCACGCCCATCACGTGCTCCATCCCTTCTGCACACACGGGATACCACATGCGCAGGCTCACCATGTCACCACTCCACTGGAAGTATTGCCAGCAGGCAACCGCAAATTGTGGTGTCTCTTGGGCGTTACCCGGGTGAAAGACCCGCCCGTTGGTGGTAATCTCGTGAGGCACCCGACCACACGCCTTGTGGGCGTAGGCCGCCAACGCATGCAGGGCAGACGCGGTAGCTTCACCCATGCCTGCCGCCATCAATCCGGGAACCGCATAGGTTGTGTCGCAACCAAACAGCTGCGGATATTCGGGGATACCCGCATACAGATATGTCCCCAGATCAGGGAGCTCAGCATGCAGCTGGTGCATGTTGTGCCCAGCAATCTGCCAATAGGCGTTCAGGTCGGCATCCGGCGTCTGGAGTTGCGGCATGCGTAGCCGCATCTGGGTGGCATGTGTCACACTCGCGTTGGCCGCCACCGCATATTTGCCGTGCCAGCGTTGGGCGAGTTTGCGGGCGTGCACTGCCGTGGTATGGCTCACTGCGATTACTAATTCACCAACCCAACTACTCATGGGCGCCACCTGGCAATCGTGCGTGACTTCCCAGCCGGCAGCGGTCTGGCGCCAGGCCCCTGTCAACGTCGCACGCAGCACCACGGTGTGTGTACGCTGATCGGCGTGATACTGTAATTCTACGCCTGTGGGGGTAGCCAACGACTGCGCACCAACTGGCATGCCACCAAACCAACAGCCGCGCACGTCGGTCGCTACGACAAGTGCAACTTCACCATGCCACGCAACTGCTGTCGGATTGTGCACGTGCACCTGCGCCACCAGCACGGCCTGCTGTGGGACGAGTGTCTCGTGCGTGGTAATCTGCAGGCCGGCATGCGTATGCCTGCGCACCACCGTGGCAACATCGGTGGTGCAGCTGGTGGCGCTTGCAAGCGGGTGCCCATCAACGCGCACACACCAACCGTCAGCCACACGAATCGGATGGGCCCACAGTCCACCCATTTTGCCCACCGTGTGCTCATCCCCGTATGCGGTGAGGTCGCCGCCGAGGCTCGCCACCATATACATGTGCGGGTTACTCAAAAAATATGGCGTATCTGCAGGGCGCACTGCATCCCACTCGATGTCGTGTAGCCTGAATTGCTGTGTTGTCATGATCTATTCCTTTTGTGCCGTGGCGTACCCAGCGCTCAATGTGTCCATACTGTACCATAGACACAACTTTGACTGAATTGCTAAATTATTGTATAATTTATGTTAAGAGTTGATTAAATCTTGATACTTACTAAGGAGTCATGCGTGGCGCGCTTATTTTTTGCGACGGACATCCATGGATCGGACATCTGCTGGAAGAAATTCCTGAACGCGGCACGTTTTTATGATGTCAACACATTAATTCTCGGTGGTGACATGACAGGCAAGGCATTGGTGCCCATTTTTGCATTGCCCGACGGCACGTTCTACGCCACGTTGCTCCAACAAGAATTTGTGCTTGACGATGAGGCTGCGGTGGTGGACATGGAGCGCAAAGTGGCGAGTCGGGGTTACTATCCGTTTCGTGTGAATGGTGGTCAAATCGAGTCCTTTCGGCAAAACCCAGCCTTGGTGGAGCAGTTTTTCCATGAGCAGATGCACCTGGCATTGCAGCGCTGGCTGGCCATTGCCGACGAAAAGTTGACGGGGAGTGGCATACGTTGCGTGGTATCACCGGGCAATGATGACCCCTTTGAGATAGACGAACTCCTCAGCACATCGAAGCATGTCACGCTTGGAGAAGGGCGTGCAATTGAGATTGGTGACGGTTTTACGGTGATTTCGAGTGGCTGGGCCAACGTGACTCCGTGGCACACCTACCGTGAACTCCCCGAAGATCGACTGTACGATTATCTCAAGCAGATGATTCCCGCTGATTTGGCGATGGACAAAGTAATTTTCAACTTTCACTGTCCACCACATGCGTCGAATCTCGACGAAGCACCTGAAATAGACGAGCAACTGAATGTCATCAATGCGGGGCACACACTCGTGCCAGTGGGGAGTACCGCAGTGCGCCGCCTCATCGAAGAATACCAACCGGTGCTATCGCTCCACGGTCACATCCACGAAGGCAAAGGCACCACACGCATCGGGCGTACGCTGGCAATTAATGCGGGGAGTATGTACGAGCAGGGTGTATTGCAGGGTGTGGTCATCGATCTTGATCCCAATCCCAAAAAGGGCTTCTTTGGTGGCACAAAGAGTCACATTCGTAGCTACACCCTGACGACGGGGTAGTGATATACGAGCACAGTGGTGTGCGTTTGGCATTCACGACGCGTATTTCATCCAACAACAAGGAGGATTGGTACATGAGTAGTGGGGCAACATCCGCAGGGAGTGGTGACGCAGCGTTGTTTCTGCGCAAGGCTACCGGACTGGTCCGTTCGTGGTCAGTCTTTGACGCATTCATTTATGCGTTTTTTTCCATCAACTTGGTGACGCTCGGGCTGACCTCAATTAGCCAGATGTACTATTTCAGCGGTGGATTATTGTACGGGTTAGTCGTTTTTGGCATCTTGATTCTGGCAGAAGTCGTCGTCTATGCTGGCTTGATTGCGGTGATGCCGCGTGCCGGTGGTGACTATGTCTGGCAGAGTCGTATTCTCGGCAGCGGCTTGGGATTCGTGCTGTCAGTGACCGGCTGGTGGTTCATTCTATGGTTGTGGACCCCACTTTACGGCGACGCCTTGCGCCGCATCGTAATTGTGCCAATCGCCGCCATCACTGGGCAAACGAGTATCTGGCAGAACTTCAACGGTGACCCCACTTTTAATTTCATTGCGACACTTATCACACTGGCATTTGTGACAGGCGTGGTCGTCATTGGCATGAAACGCTATGCATCATTCCAAAAGTGGTCATTTTGGATTGGCAATGCGGGGTTGCTGGTCGTCATCGCCATGCTTTTCTCCGTCAATCAAGAGACCTTCAAGGCCAACTTTATCAGCCAGAGCCAAGCACTATTTGGGGCTGGTGCAGATGTCTACGATCGCACCGTGGCACTCGGTGATGCCGCAGGAGCTGCCAGTGTGCTACTAGGTGGCAGTCTCAACGAAATCTTGCTGCTCCTGCCGATTATCGCCTATTTCTTGCTCTATCCCAACTGGGGCGCCACCTTGTATGGCGAAGTCAAGGGTGCAGACGACTTCAAGCGCAATTTCAACGGCATGGCGTTGGCGGTGGTAACCACCGTCGGCTTGCTCATATTGCTCTGTCTCGCCATTGAGAATGCGATGACGTGGAAGTTCTTTGTGCAGGCATGTGCCGCTTATTGGAACTACACGTGGGGATATGTCACTGACGTTCCCGCCTTGCCCGTCTGGCCGTACCCCGCCCTCCTCGCCGCCATGATGACCAGCAACAGCGCACTCCAGCTCGTCATCGTAGTCGCCATGAGTTTCTGGTTCTTTGGCTGGGCCGGCAGCATGTTTTTGTCGTCCACACGTGTCATTTTCGCGGCCGCCTTTGACCGCTTGTTGCCTGAGGCTGTGGCCAGCGTCAACGAAAACACCCGCACACCCAACTGGGCGTTGGCGTTGATGGTGGTACCGAGTATTCCAGTGGCATACCTGTATGCATTCAATCTGTTTAACTTTGCCTCATTGACGTTGGCAGCAACCCTGGTCATCGGTGTGACGTTCTTTGGCACGAGCATTGCGGCCACGGTCATGCCCTACACCAAAAAAGAGCTCTACGATGCCTCACCCATCGCCAAGTATCGCGTGCTGGGGATACCGTTGTTGAGTCTGATGGGTGCCATCAACACGGTATTCTTGGGGTACATGCTCTATCAGTGGTTGCTCGACCCAGATGCCATGTTTGGCATTGGCTACAGCATCAACGAAGCTGGCGCCAAGAATACCACGTCGTTGATTTTTATGGGGGTGTTGTACGCAACCGCATTGGTCATCTACATCGCCATGCGTATCTACCGTCGCTCCAAGGGTGTCAACCTTGACAACTTGTACCGCGAAATCCCCGCAGAATAACTAGCATTCGACGGAGCACCCCCACCGTGTCATCCATGGTGGGGGTGTTGTGTGAGAAGGATTGGTCATGACTGACATCATTCAATCGGCCAAAACACTGATAGATGCTGCCAACCAGCACGGCTTGACCATGCGGGTACTTGGTGGGGTGGCGGTGGCAATTCACTGCCCTGAACACATCAATCCGGGGCGAAGCTATCGCGACATTGATGCGTGCATCCCAGCCAAAAGCCAAACTGCGGTGACCAAATTTCTGGTGCAGTACGGGTATGAGGCAGACAAAGAATTTAATCTCCTCAATGGCGATACCCGTCTCCTCTTTCATGATCCGCAAACACACCGCCAACTCGATGTATTTGTTGGTGAGTTCGCCATGTGCCACCGCATCCCGCTCAGTCTCAATGCACACCCATATACGGTCACCGTGGCCGAGCTCCTCCTCACCAAGTTACAAATCATCAAGCTCAACCCCAAAGATGCACACGATGGTTGTACGCTCCTCCACTATTTGCACATTGGCACGAGTGCGGCCCATGCGCAGACCCGCCAGCAACTGGCCACGTTGTGTGGCAATGATTGGGGATTATGGCGTACCTTTACGCTCAATCTTGAGCGATGTGTCACCTATTGTCACACGCATGCCCCTGCGATTGCGGCCGACGTCGCCAGTGAGGTTGGCGCCATCCGACAATTCATTGATGCCACCCCCAAGAGTCTAGCATTCAAAATGCGCGCCACCATCGGCGACAAAGTCAAGTGGTACGAAGAGCCAGAAGAAGTCGAACGCTAACACACGGTGTGCATTGTGGTATACTTTCCCGCAGTAGGGCAGTGGTGTACAAAGACAGAGGGCTATGTTCAACAAAGTATTGATTGCCAATCGTGGAGAGATTGCAGTACGCATTGTGCGAGCCTGCCACGAGCTCGGCATCCGCGCTGTGGTGGCGTATAGTGAAGCTGACCGTTATTCGTTGGCGGTGCGCACCGCCGATGAAGCAGTCTGTATCGGACCAGCACCATCGCCACGCTCATACCTCAATCAGTCCGCCTTAATCAGTGCGGCGCGTATCACTGGATGTGATGCTATTCATCCGGGGTACGGCTTTTTGTCTGAAAATGCCTACTTTGCCGAAATTTGTGCCCAGTACGGCATCACCTTTATCGGACCTAGTCCTGACGCTATCCGCCTGATGGGCGACAAAGTCGAAGGGCGCAACACCATGCGTGCAGCCGGTGTGCCGATTGTGCCTGGCTCAGATGGTGAGCTCAAATCCCTCGAAGAAGCCATCGAGCTGGCAGGAACAATTGGTTATCCTGTGCTTCTCAAGCCTGCGGGAGGTGGTGGTGGGCGTGGTATGCGTGTTGCCAACGATGAAGCCGAATTAGCACGTTACTTTACCACCGCCAAAAGTGAAGCAGAGTCTGCATTCGGGAATGGTGCGCTGTTACTCGAAAAATATCTCCCCAAAGTACGCCATGTGGAGATTCAAGTCCTCGCAGACCAGCACGGCAACGCAATCCATCTCGGGGAACGCGACTGCTCATCACAGCGGCGCCATCAAAAAATCATCGAAGAAGCCCCTTCACCGGCAGTGACACCGGCTATCCGTGCCGCCATGGGTGAGGCAGCGCTTAAAGGGGTACGCGCTATTAATTATGTCAATGCGGGCACCATGGAGTTCTTGCTTGACCCCACAGGGAACTTTTATTTCATCGAGATGAATACGCGTATCCAGGTCGAGCACCCCGTAACCGAGCTGGTAACCGGGGTTGATTTGGTGCGCTGGCAGTTGTTGATTGCCAGTGGCGAGCACTTGACGATTACCCAAAACGATGTGCGATTCAACGGTCACGCCATCCAGTGTCGTGTCAATGCTGAAGACCCCGAGCGTGATTTCATGCCGTCCGTGGGCGACATTCAGTATTACCTGCCTCCTGGTGGTCCGGGGGTGCGCGTTGATTCACACCTCTACAACGGGTATAGCGTCCCCGGCAACTACGACTCACTGCTGGCCAAAATGCTGGTGTGGGCACCTGATCGTGAGCAAGCCATCATTCGCATGAAACGCGCCTTGGGTGAAACAGTAATTCACGGTATCAAGACCACAATTCCATTCCAGCTCGGCTTATTGGATGATGATACGTTTCAGCATGGCTTCATGCATACCCGTTATGTGGGTGAGATGATGCCCAAATGGCTGGAATCGCGCAAGAAATAACTCGCATCACGTGGATCACGCTGGTGGATGATTCCACCAGCGTGATTTTTGTGCGCCAAAACACACATCATGCTCTTATGTTTCGCTACTAGTATAGATACAAATAGCATCGTAAGATGAAGGAGGAGCAGACAAATACAAGAAAGGATACAGCCATGAATGCGCAAGGCAAAGTAGTGGTCGTAACAGGTGCAGGCAACGGCATGGGGCGTGAGGTCACGTTGGAGCTCATCCGGCGTGGGGCACGAGTGGCCGCAGTCGATATCAACCACGATGCACTCAATCAGACGGCACAGCTCGTTGCAGCTGGGGCAATGCTCAGCACGCATGTTGTGAATGTCGCCGATTTACCGCAGGTTGCAGCGCTTCCGGCAGCAGTCATCGCCGCTCACGGACAAGTTGATGGGCTAATCAACGTTGCGGGCATCATCCACAAATTCAAAAAAGTACAGGATTTGTCATACGAGGAAATTCAGCGGGTATTTAATATCAACTTCTTTGGTGTGGTTTACATGGTCAAAGAATTTCTGCCACATCTCTTGCAACGACCAGCCGCACAAATCCTCAACGTATCGAGCATGGGTGGCTATGTGCCTGTGCCCGGACAGACCATGTACGGTGCCTCAAAAGCGGCACTCAAGCTGTTGACGGAGGGGTTGCGGTCGGAGTTGAAAGGGAGCAACGTGGGCGTGTCACTGCTCTTCCCTGGTGCAATTGCCACCAATATTGCGGTCAATTCAGGGATTATGACGGCAGCTGAATCTGAATCAATGGCCAAACAAGCCGGCAACAAATTCAAGTCCACACCGGCACCAGTTGCAGGCAAGCTCATTGTTGACGCATTTGAGCAAAATCCGTTCCACGCATTTGCGGGTTCAGATGCCAAGACAATGGATATCATGTCACGGATTGCCCCCGAATACGCAGCCAATCTGATTCAGTCGCAAATGGCCAGTTTGCTCAGCTAATTTGGGCACCACCAGCACCGCGGTATGCGGTGCTGGTGGCATTGTTTTGAACAGCTATCACCCGTTTTATACATCCAAAATCCATATTTGGTGCGTATTACTTGGCAAACCATGTGCAGAAAGGATGCAACGATGGCCAAGATGGTCAGCCCCAGTGTGGAGTGGAATCACGTCATTGCTCAAGCCAAAGCGCTTGTGCCAGAGGCATTTAGCAGTGATGGGCGTGTGCTCAATCTCATTGAAGGTCAATGGGGGCATCCTGGGCATGCCAAAACGTATATTTCGGCTGTCGATGGCACGGTGATGGGCGGATTGCCGATGATCGAGCTCGACGAAGCCAAGCGGGCAGTGCGCTATTGTGCCCAAGAATTCAAAACCTGGTCAAAAGTATCACTTGATCAGCGCAAACAACGTGTGGTGGACACGTTGGCCCTCCTCAAACAACATCGTGAGCTGATTGGGCGCTTGCTCATCTGGGAAATCGGCAAACCATATGCCACGGCCATGACTGACGTCGACCGCTGTATCAGCGGGGTAGAGTGGTATATCGAGCAGATTGATAGCCAGATGAACAAACGCACACCACTCGGTGTGATTTCAAATATTGCGTCGTGGAATTACCCACTTTCAGTGCTCGTGCATGCCATGCTGGTACAGGTACTCGCAGGCAACTCGGTCATCGCCAAGACACCTACCGATGGCGGTTTGTATGCACTGACAGTATCACTGGCACTCGCCCGTCGTTGCGGATTACCCGTGTCGTTGGTGAGTGGGTCTGGTGGGCAACTCAGCGAAGCGCTCGTCCGCAATGCCGATGTCGACTGTTTGGCGTTTGTTGGTGGCAAAAGCAACGGGCGCGATATAGCGGCCAGCCTCTACGACCGCGACAAACGCTACATGCTCGAAATGGAAGGCATTAACGTCTACGGCATCTGGGAATACTCAGACTGGGGCAATCTGGCCTCACAGCTCAAAAAAGGCTACGATTACGGCAAACAACGCTGTACGGCGTATGTCCGTTTTGCCGTACAACGCCAGCTCTTCCCCAAGTTTCTCGACATGTATATCCCTGTACTCAAATCGCTCAAATACGGCAATCCGACGCTAGTGGACAGTGCCGATGATCCACTACCCAGCCTCGATTTTGGGCCACTCATCAACGCCAAAAAAGTCGAAGAGCTACGTGTCATGAAGAGTGAAGCAGTTGCACTCGGCGCGCTGGGCATTTATGAGGGCGAGCTCGACGATTCCATGTTTTTGCCGGGGCAAGACACATCCGCCTACTATGGTCCCACGTCGGTGCTCAACGTTCCCCGCAATGCACGCTTGCACCACAACGAGCCATTTGGGCCACTCGACACCATTGTCATCGTCGATCGTGTCGAAGAGCTCATTGCTGAAATGAATATTTCCAATGGGTCACTGGTATCATCATTGGCCTGTGACGACGACCGCCTCGCCAAAGAAATCTCAGGCGACTTGCGTTCCTACAAAGTCGGCGTCAACAAAATTCGCTCACGTGGCGACCGTGACGAGACGTTTGGTGGCATCGGGCAGTCGTGGAAGGGCTGTTTTGTGGGTGGCAAATATCTCGTGCAGTCGATCACGGTTGGGCAACCAGGTGAGCGCTTGTACGGCAACTTCCCGGATTACACACTCTTGCCCGACGTACGCTAGTCGTCTGTTGCACCGTTGTATCATCCATCCCCGTGGTATCACTACCACGGGGATGCCGTATACGAACACCATCTGTTGCCAATGAGAAACGAGGTTTGTATGCCAGCGCTCCTTGCAGTTCGCCCTGACCCCAATCTCCCACCACAGATCGAGTATGTGGACACAGCACCACTCGCCAGCGGCAACGTCACCATAACAGTGAGTCATTCTGCAATCAACTACAAAGATGCGCTGGCGGTGTGTAATCGTGCACCCATCCTACGCAGTTTCCCAATGGTACCGGGGATTGATTTGGCGGGGGTCGTACACGCATCCGATGACCCACGCTGGTCGGTCGGTCAAGCAGTGGTCATTGCGGGCCGGGGCATCGGCGAGCGGCGCTCAGGTGGCTATAGTAGGATGTCATGCCAACCCGGAGATATTCTGACGGCACTCCCTGCGTCGTTGACCCCACACGATGCCATGGCCATCGGCACTGCGGGTATCACTGCAGCGATGTGTGTCGAAACCATCATCAGGCATGGTATCCGCCCGAGCGATCGCCCCGTGCTGGTCACCGGTGCAACTGGGGGCGTCGGTATGCATGCAATAGCCATGCTGAGCCAACGTGGCTACCCGGTAACTGCAGTGACAGGACGACCCGTCTATACTGACGATCTCTTGCGTTGCGGTGCAACCATGGTCATTGGTCGCGATGATATTGCCGGCGACAAACCACTCGAGCGAGAGCGTTGGGCGGCGGTAATCGACACCGTTGCAGGGAGTGTTGCCAATGCGGCTATCCGTAGTACAGCCTATGGCGGGGTGGTAGCGATGTGCGGGAATGCGAGTGGTGGCGACCTCAATATGACCGTCTATCCATTAATTCTGCGTGGCATCAGCATCATCGGTATCGATTCGGTCAACGGGCCACAATCGGCGGTCGATACAGCATGGCAACAGGCAGCTGCCAGCTGGAATAGTGCACGCATGGCACACATGGTGCGCAGTGTCGCCCTGGCCGACGTCCCACAGGCTTGCCGCGAGCTCTTAGACGGGCAACGCATCGGGCGCTGTGTGGTTACCCTCTCATAACACAATCCAGCCTCCGACCTGACGTGGTCGGAGGCTGGTGAGGAGACCGGGCTATTCGATGATGAGTTGACGCATGTGGATGTGCGTATCAACGTCCTCGGGGACTCCCTGCTCAGCAATCACCAGTTTCATCGCTGTGATTGACAGTGACGCAGGCAGGTCAAACGTCACCTCGGCATCTGCCCCCGTATCAGCGAATTCCTGAGTGAAGGACTGGTCACCCTCCGCAGTGGTCACTGTTAAATCTGCAATAAAACTCCGCATCCCAGAGAGCTTGGTCGCAATAGTTTTAGCATCAACGGGTTGTGCAAACACAACATCCACTTGGAATGCGTTGCTTCCCGTACTGCGAATCAGTGAATCATAGCTTTCGTCAAACAAATCGGGGATAGAGCCCATATCAAACTCAGAAACAGTCACAGTAGCATCAACACCCCTGATTTGCACAGCAAGGGAAGTCTTTTGCCCTTCTGCAGTTTGGCCAGGTGCCTGCTCTTGCTGCAAATTGGGCAGATCGGGGAGTGACGGTAACCGGATGGCATTAGGATCAATGATTAACGAATTGGGAGGCAACGCAGGTACCGGCACCGCCATTGGCTTGGCAGTCCCTTTGAGTGCCGCCGAATAAAAGAGTGGCACACCATTGGGCATGGTGTGGAGGACTGGTAAGAATTGCTCTTTACACGACTCAACATTTGGTGAGGGAATCTCTGAATCAAAACCCCAGATCATCACCGCAGGTCGATCCGTTTGTGCCAGGGCATCACACGTCAGCGTATCTGCGGGGTCAAAGCGCTTGAGCATTGTGGGGTAATTCATCTGAATTTGTGAGAAAAACGGCTCTGGTGTGCCATCACGCCAACAACAGCCAACCACATAAATGGACGTATCTGGTGAAAGCGAATTCGCATATTTCACTATTTCACGCCCAATTGGCACATCGTTGTATGGCATACCCGCTACGTAACGCACAAAATAACGATCGATATTTTGCTGCAATGACAACACAAAAATCAACGTTGCTACAATCCCTGCAATACTCGCCCAACGGTGTTTTAAACGCGTGTAGATTTCGTAGAGTCCCATGGCCACAAAAATATAGGCGTATGGCGCAACCCCAATACTGCGTGACGCAGAAGGAACCTGCTCGGGATAGCGCAACACCAACATTGACGGCAAGTGCAACAGCGCAAACGGCACCAACAGCACGGGCGCCTTGCGCCGAAACTCAGGTTTGAAACAGGCGAGAATACCGACCACAAACAACACGCTACTCACGATATCGATGTGTGCGAGATTTTTGGGATTACTGCGAAAGACGGAGTCGCCAATGACAAAATAGGCAGCCGCTGCCCGGAGCAAAATTTCAATGAAACGCGACGGCGCCAAATCCGTGGTTTCGAATTTTTCACTGATATAGTTGCCCGTAATCGACGCCGGATCATTAATATACATCCAGATAAAGGGAAGTGAGCCGATGAGTGTTGCCACGGTAAACACGATGACATCACGACGGGTGGGGATGACACCCGTACGCCACAATACGACGACCGTCAACCACATCACTGGTGGCACTACGAACGATTGCGGGTACGAATAGAGACCACAGGTGGCAATCAGCGCTGCTGCATACAACCACCCTTGCCGATTCCCATTGATGAAGCGCAATAGTGCATACAACGATGCGATGGTTACCAATGGCACAAAAATCTGTGAATTGCCGAGGCGGCTAAAGACCAACAACCACGACCCACTGCCAGCGACCGCGAGGGCAATGATGCCCATCTGGCGCCCAAAGAGCTGGCGCACACTCCCCGTCACAAAGGCCACAATTGCAAGACTCGTCAAAATCGAGGCAATTTTGATCTGGTCGTAGCCGGTGCCAATCGCATTAATCAGCGGCGCAATCATGTAGTGGTAGAGTGGCCCTGAGCTCAGCGAGAAGTACCATGGCCATTCGCCACGAAGGACACTTTTGGTGTAGGTCTGCACAATTTCAATGTCACCGTACATTTCACTCTGCAATGAGTCAAAGCGATAAAAGCGCAATACGAGCGTGAGCAGTGCTGCCAGCCAGAACAACCACGTCCAGATATCGAGTGTGACCGTATGACTCCACGACGACAACACGTCAGTGGGCAAGCGCAACGATGTCAGCTGCGGGGGCAGTTTGACCGTGGGGAATGTCGCTTTGCGGGTGGGGGATACCGGTGTGGGTGCAGGTTGAGCAGTTGGTGAGGTTGGTGGTGGTGTCACAGTGTTGCCTGCCAAATCAAACATCATTTGCGCATCATCTGCGGTAGACGATGGTGATACATTTTGGGGCGTAGATACATCACCGAAACGAGGACGCCGTCGTTGATGCAACCAAGCACGAACAGCATTCTGTAGCGATTGCACCATTATTTCGAGTAGTCCTTTTTCTGATGCGGGGGGAGTCCCAGCCATATCAACCTCCTGTTCAGTCATAGCACGCATCTCAACACGTACTAATTCTCCGTCAAGAACCACCGCACACCAACCCGTGTCACGGGAAAGGTGTTGTTATTGCCAATCAAGTAGCCGAGTGACTCATTTTGCGACCAAATCGTCACATTCCCTCGATTTGAGCTCCGGTTAATGACCATGTTAATCATGGCATTGGGGACCTCGACCATGACGATGTCGTTTTGTTCTTTGATGCGACGTGCCGGCTCAAACTGAACATCAAACGTGACACTTTCATCCGCATTAAGCTGCGCAATCCCACTCGCCAGATTATCGAGAGATGCACGAATCGCAATGCGCTGCGCACCACGTTCAACGGGCACGAAATAATTCGCCAGCGTATCGGCCCACTGATCGCGCACGTCGGTCCGATTAATCGTCGGGTCTTTGAGTGCCTTGTTGAGATCGCCCAAAAAATTCTCAACCGTGCTTTCCGGACTCACCCCACCACCACTCAGCGCTTCTTCGCTGATGATAGTTTGAGCGGTATCGTTTTCGGCACAGGCCACACACAGCCACATGCTCGCACACATGCACAACACAACAACGATTCGTTTCATGAGTGTTATCATACCATGGAAATATGGCAACATGGTATGATACTAGTAACAAATTCCGGTACGTTTGGTTGACGTTCAACGCATTCAGACGCCCGATAAGTCACCAAAGCTCGCTCGTACACACACATCAAGGAATCGGCATGCACGTACAACTCCACGATACCATTTATGACGTTGCGGTCATCGGGGCTGGACACGCCGGCTGTGAAGCAGCCGCAGCCGCAGCACGAATGGGGTGTCGTACCGTATTATTTACCATCGATCTCGACAAAGTCGGCCATTTGTCGTGCAATCCGTCAATTGGTGGACCAGCCAAAGGGCATCTCGTCCGCGAAATTGATGCCCTTGGTGGTGTGATAGGGCGCATTACCGACCGTACGTTCATCCAAATTCGTCTGCTCAATGAAAGCAAGGGGCCGGCAGTACAGGCGCTCCGTGCCCAGTGTGATAAACGACTCTATGCCCAGGTCATGAAAGAATACCTCGAGGCACAAGCCAATCTCGATTTACGACAAGCCATGATTGACCGCATCGTGCCACTTGCCCCCAGCCCCGATCCACAGGCGGCACGATTCCACATCTACACACACACGGGACGCATCGTCGCCGCACGTGCGGTGGTACTCACAAGCGGTACGTTTTTGCGCGGCCGTGCTATCACGGGTGAAGCCATCTGGCCTGCCGGACGGGCTGGCGAGGCTCCAGCAGTAGCACTCGCTGATGATCTCGCGAGTTTGGGATTCCCCACCGTACGCCTCAAAACAGGCACGCCACCACGCATCGATGCCCGCAGTGTTCATTTTGAGCTGAGTGAGCCACAACACGGCAGTCTGACGCCTGCCTATTTTGGGCACTACTATGCAGACGCAGACGGCTGGCTCACCGATGATGATGGTGCACTCCCGTCCATTGCGCCCGACGGTCAGCGCTGGATCCACGGTGCCGCAAATCCGCAATATCCTGCTCATACGCCGAGTTCGTGGCGCCCACAACTGCCCTGTTATCAGATTCACACCACTACAGAATTTCACGACATCATTCGTGCTAATCTTGATCGTGCGCCCATGTTTAGTGGGGTCATCGAAGGCGCTGGACCGCGCTACTGCCCGTCAATCGAAGACAAAATCGTGCGTTTTGCTGATAAAGAGCGACATCAACTCTACCTCGAGCCCGAAGGATGGCACAGCAATGAAATGTATCTACAGGGGTGCAATACGTCGTTGCCCGAAGACGTGCAATGGCAGATGATTCGTGCGATTCCTGCGCTGCGCCGCGCCGAACTGATGCGGGTAGGGTATGCCATTGAATACGATGCAGTGGCAAGTGGTGAAATTCGCGCCACACTGGAGAGTAAGCGCTTGCCATATCTCTTTCTGGCAGGGCAAATCAACGGTACAACCGGTTACGAAGAAGCCGCTGCACAAGGTATCATGGCGGGAATCAATGCCGGCAGAGCAGTGCGTGGTGAGCCACATGTCATCTTGCAGCGCGACGAAGCGTATATCGGGGTGCTTATCGATGACCTGGTCACACGTGACATTCGTGAACCGTATCGCATGTTTACGTCGCGGGCAGAACATCGCTTGTTGTTGCGCACCGACAACGCTGATTTACGCCTCACGCCACTCGCCGCAGACTTGGGGCTGGTGTCGTCACGCCGTGCCGCAGCAGTAGCGCAACGCCACACCAATATACAACACCTGTGTCACGTGTTGTATACACACCAGGTGGTACCGTCACAGCGCAACAACCGCGCACTAGAACAAGTCGGCATCGAGCCCATCTCCCACGAAGGCACAGCCGCTGATGTATTGGCACGCCCACACGTGACCTATCAGCAACTTCGTGACGCACTCGATTTACCACATCACACTGCAGATGTGGTAGAAACGGCCGAAATCGAAGTGAAATATGCTGGCTACTTGCGCAAACAACAACAACAAGTTGACCGCATTCAACGTATGGAGCGCATGCTGATTCCCAATGACATCGAGGTCACAAGCATTCGTGGCTTGCGCAACGAAGCCCAACAGGTATTGCAACGAGCCAAGCCAGCAACCATCGGTCAAGCGTCACGGCTAGCAGGTATCACCCCTGCAGATGTGTCACTGCTTATCCTCGCCATCAAGAAACGCGCCCAAATCGCATAATCACTGTTGCACAAGCACAATCAGTGGCGCCATACCACCCACATGCACTTGCATGCGTTCGCGCACTTGTAGACCCGGACACTGCGCTAGGCTTTGTTCAAGTAAGCGGATTTCGTGGCTAATCAGCACCATCCGGCCACGTGCCGACATGATGCGTTGCGCTTCGCGCATGAGCGCCGGATACAACACTTGATTGATGGTATGCGTACCCACCAACTGCCCAAACGGCAAATCAGCGAGGATGAGATCGATTGATGCATCTGCCACGGGCATATGTGTGGCATCCCAATCATAGAGTTGTACCGCATTCGACAGTCGAGCAGCAGCCACATTCTGGTGGGCGCATGCCAATGCGGGCGCATGATTATCGCATCCAAACGCGGTTGCAGCCTGGCCATACAAGAGACGTTCAATCAACAATGTGGCCGAGCCACACACCATGTTGCAAATACGATCGTCAGCATAGATGCCGGCCAAACGCACCATACTGGCAGCGACCACCGCATTCACCGCACCCGGGTAATTACAGACTCGCCATGCACGGGTGCCTAGTGGCCGTGGTGTCATCCTGAGCAACACGTCCCAGCCAGCAGCACCGGGGCGGATGCGCACTTGGAGCTCACCTTCTTGGGGCACCACTTGCAACTGCAATGTGTCGGCCAAGCCGTGAATGATGCGTTGCATGACTGTCGAATCAGCTCCAGCAGCATCAAGCTCGATGGTGGTGAATGTGTCACGGCGCATGATGTCACGCGCCACACTGAGTATTTCGTCCCAGTACTGTTGTCCAAGCAATGCTTTGGGGCGAGGCACTGCAAACGACAGCAGCACGAATGCGGATTGGGCACAGCGCAGCCGTGTGACTAACTGCCACGGTTGCGCTACACGGAGACGAACCGCATGTTGATGCACCACAAACGGTACACCGATTTCTTCCATTTCATCACAAAGCGCAGGCACAAGTCCTGGCCACGTGGTACATTCGAGCGTGTATGGCGTGGTATTCATGCAGACAAGCATACCACATCATGTACTTGGCCCGTGCACACATTCCGTCGTTGTGCGTGCGCGTGCGCTATACACACGCCATCCATGCGCATGCTACAACGTCCATTTGTAGAAAATAGCCAAATTTTTCCGTGTTTTCTGGTAAAAGCACCTATTGCGTCGCATGGTATTCGGCTTTACAATACGCAGTATGAGTGACACAAATCTTTTCCAACATTACCAGCTTGATTCGGCATGGGACGAAATGTTGACTACTGCCAGGCACCCGCGGCCGCAGTATGCGGAACTCGTGCAACGCATCCAACAATCAACCGCCCAAGAGATCGCCCAACGGCAGCAAGCTGCCGATGACACCTTTCTCGCACAAGGTGTCACCTTTACGGTGTATGGTCACGAAGAGGGCACCGAAAAAATTTTCCCCTTTGACTTGTTGCCGCGCATCCTGACCGCCGCAGAATGGAGCGTCATCGAACAGGGGCTGACGCAACGCATCACTGCGTTGAACATGTTTCTGCATGACATTTATCACAATGAACACATCCTTAATGATGGCGTCGTCCCACGTGATCTCGTTTATAGCTGTCGCCATTATCGGCGTGAAATGCGCGGTGTGGATGTACCGCGCAACATTTACATCAATGTGACCGGGAGCGATCTCGTGCGCCTCCCCAGCGGTGAATTTGCGGTACTCGAAGATAATTTGCGCGTACCGAGTGGTGTATCGTACATGCTGGTCAACCGCCAGATGAGCAAACGCGTCTTTCCGCAGTTATTTAATCGCTACAACGTACAACCGATTGAGCAATATGGGCAACTCCTGCTCAACACGATGCGCTCGCTAGCGACTCACACCAATGACCCAATGGTAGTACTGTTGACTCCCGGGTCATATAATTCGGCATATTTCGAACACACCTATTTGGCGCGGCAGATGGGCATCCCACTGGTCGAGGGACGTGATTTGGTAGTCCACAACAACGTGGTATATATGCGTACCACCAATGGATTGCAACGCGTAGATGTGATTTATCGGCGCATCGACGATGATTTCGTTGACCCGCTGGTCTTCCGCCCTGATTCCATCCTCGGCGTGCCAGGGCTCTTGCACGCATACCGTGCCGGCAATGTGGCCATCGCCAATGCATTGGGCACTGGAGTGGCCGACGACAAAGCACTCTATGCGTATGTCCCTGCCATGATTCGTTATTACAGCGGGCAAGAGCCGATTATCAACAACGTGGAAACATACCTGCTGAGTGATGATGCGCAGCGCCGCTACGTGCTCAACAATCTGCACGAGCTGGTAGTCAAAGCAGTCGGTGAATCGGGTGGCTATGGCATGTTGATCGGCCCACACAGTACGGCGGCACAGCGTGCGGAATTTGCACAACGAATCGTGGCAGATCCCCGCGGATATATTGCACAACCCACCCTGCAACTGTCTCGGGCTCCATGCGTCATTGACAGTCACCTCGAAGCACGGCATGTCGATTTGCGGCCGTATATTCTGTATGGTGACGACGTAACCATTGTACCTGGCGGATTGACGCGGGTGGCACTCACACGTGGGTCGCTCGTGGTCAACTCGTCACAGGGTGGTGGCAGCAAAGATACGTGGGTACTATATGACACGTAACAAGGAGCGTGCAGATGGCAATGCTTAGTCGTGTTGCCGACTCACTCTACTGGATGAGTCGCTACCTGGAACGTGCCGAACATACGGCACGGCTACTCGATGTGACGTTGCATCAACTGATTGACGTCGACCCGTTGCTATCGCAACAGCGCTGGTTGAGGCTATGGGAAGCGTTGCAATACGACCACCCTATGGCAGGAAGTCACGACCCACATAGCGTGGTACGCCTGTTTACGGCGGATAATCAGTATAGCGATGCGATTGTGTCGACGTTGACTGCAGCCCGCGAAAACGCACGCCAAGTGCGCGAGCATATTTCGTCGGAAATGTGGGAACAGATTAACCGGCTCTACCTCGACGGCCGCCAACTCCTGCAGCATCAGCGCTGGGAGCAGGCACCAAACCAGTTTTATGCCATGATTAAATCGGGATCGCATCTCTTCCAAGGCATCACGGATGCCACCATGTCACATGGAGAAGGCTGGGACTTCATCCAGATTGGGCGAGCAGTTGAACGTGCCAATAACACCGCCAATCTGCTACTCAGCCATGCACATGCACTCCAAAATGCACAAGCTGATGGACGCACACACCATGCCGAATGGATTGGGCTGCTCAAGATGTGTAGTGCGTTCGAGGCCTACTGCAAGGTGCATACCCCTGATGTAAATCCTCAGCGGCTCGTGTTATTTGTGCTGTATGACGCAGAATTTCCACGATCGGTACGCTTTGGAGCCGACACAGTACTTGATGCCGTGGCACGGATCGGCCAGCGCAATGGACAATTGCGTACCGGACGACCTCAACGAGCAGCAGGGCAGTTCCAAGCAATGCTCGAATATGCACACCATGATGAGAGTTTGTCATCTTTGTCTGATGACCTGCACCGTATCCGACATGGATGCATGCACATCGATGTGGCACTACGTGACAGCCATATTGCATATACGATCGATAGCGCCTTGCTGGCATAAAGGAAACGCATGCGACACCATATCGTGCATGACACCATCTTTGCGTATGACACTGCCGTCACCGAAAGCATCATGGAGGTGCGCCTGCGCCCGCGTGATGACGAACACCAACGCTGCCAGCAATTTACGTTGAGTATTACGCCCAAAACAGTGGTACATGAATACATCGATAGCTTTGGAAATCACATTCACCACTTCGATGTACCTGCACCGCATACATCGTTGGTCGTGCGTGCTGAAGCGATTGTAGAAGTATGGCAACCGGATGCACTTCCTGATGCGTTACCAGATACAACATGGACTGCACTCGACAACGTGCGCACCAGCGAATTACTTGATTTGCTGTTACCGAGCAAATACACCCAGGCTAGTGTCCATTTACCGGCATTTATGCACACGCACGGCTTTCGGCGCGAACATGACCCGCTCAGTGTGATGCGTAATGTCGCACGTACGCTGTACGAAACAATTACGTATGCGCCACAGAGTACGGCAGTCGATTCATCGATTGACGTGGTGCTGGAACAACAGCGTGGTGTCTGCCAAGACATCGCGCACCTGATGATTGCTATTAGCCGCAATCTCGGCATCCCGAGCCGCTATGTGAGTGGGTATTTGTACCATAGCCGCAGTGACAATGATCGTTCACAGGCGGATGCCACCCATGCCTGGCTAGAAATCTGGCTACCCACCCTCGGGTGGGTCGGTGTCGACCCAACCAACAATATCTGGGCAGGCGAGCGCCATATCCGCATGGCGATTGGGCGTGACTACGCCGATGTGCCCCCGACGCGTGGCGTCTACCGTGGGCTCGCCAACGAACGCCTTGAAGTGGCTGTGGCTGTCAACGATGCGGATAACGTGATACGCACGCCTGCACCAGCCCGGCTAGCATGGCCGAGTAGTTCGGTGCAGCAACAGGCCCAGCAGATACAGCAACAGTAAAATCCACCTACACTGAATCGGTCATTACTACCTGCGTGACATGTTGCTCCTGCGCGATTTCGTAGGTACATGGTATACCTGCAATGATGACGATTACGGTGTCCCGATGCGATTTTAGTGACTCTTGCGTTATTCATGATCTGCACGTTGTCGGTGATAGCACGTTGCCATGTGGTACCATCGTGCTTGGTGACCGTGGGTATAGATGCAATTGTGTGGTGTATCAGTGCGATGCATGGTACCGTGCTACTATGATTGCCTTCCACTGGCCCATCTGCACCCGAATGCTGCTGTAGCACAACGACTGCCTGTTGTGCATCCTACACACATCGAAACCTGCAATAGTCAACATGAGAAGATGGATACCTGGCTCCACACCCGCAACAGTGTCGGGATCCACATCACGATTGCTGCGTCACTCTGTACACAGCGTATGTCACATCAAGCATAGACAAGCAATCAGGGTTTTCCACCATATGTGTACACAACAAAAACCCCACCCTGTTGCGAATACAACAGAGTGGGGTTTGATAATGGATGGCGCACAGACCTAGTCTCCCACACGGCAACCGTGCAGTACCTTCAGCGCTGGAATGTTTCACGACCCGGTT
>JACCDP010362565.1_pt1 | contig 26595 bp, 39 predicted proteins | sample 7445841 | NCBI WGS metagenome assembly JACCDP01 (sample SAMN15323441, study PRJNA562643) | freshwater metagenome | isolation source: river surface water | place: USA:Blue River Watershed | collected 2017-08-17 | reverse complement strand
TGTTCTTTGCTTTTGGACCAAAGTCAGAATAGCCTTCTAGCATATTCTCAAACTTTCTATCTGTTGGTGCTAGAGCAAACTGACGAATATCCTCTGATACAAGTTCGACCAGTTTATTGTGTGTTTCTTGAATGACCTCTAGAGGCTGATTAAGGTCTAGATCATTCTGAACCACGATGACCTTCTCGAATAGATCATCATAGCGGTCTAGTGTATCCTGTGCGTTCTTCCACTTGGTGAAACGGACAGCCTCATTGATTACACGACCACCCTTGTCGGCTCTAGCTTCATTGCGCTGCTTAGAAACATCATTGCTGGTATTGACGAATACCATAATAGTCTCATAGCCAGCCTTCTCTAGGTCTTCCTTGATGAAACGAATACGTTCATAGTTAGCAGAACCATTAACAACAATCAGTCTATCACTAGGTGTATCATATGTATCGGCTGATACCTCAACAAAGCCATGTGGTAGAATTGTCTCTTTAAGGATCTTATCTTTGCCAGAGCCAGGAACACCAGCCATGATAATAGCTTTTTGTTCGGTGACATGTGACATAGAGAAACATTGTGGATTGGCTTTAGCATACCAACGCATTAGTTCGCCAGCACGAGAGTTTGCCTCGTTCTCAATATCAGAGCCAGTGGCACCTTCTTTAGCAATGTCCTTGCCAATACGACCTTCTTCATTCTGTTTATGATGAACCAACTCATGTGCTACAGAACGGAAGATATCCATCGGATGTCTATTCTTAGACATAACGTGAACCTCACGGGCGCCTGGTGAATATGCAGCAAATGATGGCTGCTCACCTTGCTCGGCTGGTTCTTTAAACTTAAGTGATGGCTTCTCATTAATTCTTAGTTTATCACAGCAAAAGTCCATAAACGAGTCTAAATGTGAACCGAAGTCTTTGCGGTTCATTTCCTCATTAATCATGTGTTCCTTTAATTGTTCTCTCGTGGTATCGAATATCTTTTTAGCCAATGTTCTATCTCTAGCAGCAGACACCTTGGCAAATGACGCAAAGTCACCTCTGCGGATAGCGGCACGAAGATCGGTACCAGAGATACCCTTTCTTCTAGCGCCTGACGATACTACCTGAAATTTCTTGAATGGGTAATGCTTCTTGGGATCAAAGTCTTTAGCAGTCTTTGGCTTGACATATCTGCTAAACTCTCGCTTGAAGCTGTCTACACGATCATCACCAACCACGAATGTAACGTCCTCGAAGCCTTGATCGACCAGTTTTCTGGCAATCATGAAGGCTGTCTTGGCTGATGGATCATCCACGAAGTTGACGCCAGGAAATATCTGACGAAGGAAGAATAGCTTCTGCCTAGAGGACAGTGGATTCTTGCTAGGATCGTGGGAATGGGAGGTATAGATACGGTGCTCGGCGCCAGTCTTGTGGGCTAACTTGACCGCATATGTGATTAGTTCGGCGTGACCAATAGTAGGTGGATTATAACGCCCAAATGTAAATACGATTTTCTTCATTCTCTCCCTCTGCGGGTTATGTTCTATTTATACTTTTTACGTTCTCTAGCCTGCTTGACAATCTTACGAATAGTCTTGATGACTGGAACTGGCTTCGTCTCGGGATGACCCTTATCGCAGCCGCAATGCTCTTTGATCTTCATTACTTTCCCCAATTCTTGACGGCGAGGAAGTTCGCTCGACTAAACTGCATACGATCTACCAGCTTAACAGCATCACCGCCCGTGGACCAGGCTGCCACATATCCTTCTGGAGTTGTTACTCTATATCCACCATCAGTGGTGTGAAGGAATGTGCCTAGATCATTTACCTGATTAAACTTGGCAATCAGTAGCATTTTGGCGTCAACAAACAAGTTCTGTAGTTTGAATATCTTTTTAAGATCACTAGCGTTTTGCTTGTACCATCTAATGACCATATCTCTTTCAGCCTTGCGCTTTGCCTTGGTGGCTGGCAGCTTGGCTTCGTCAACGCCCTTTTGGTATTTATCTGCAACCCATTTGATAAGAGCCTGGGTATGACCAGCGCCCATATGCTCACCCGCACGGACACGCTGATTATAGAATGTCATGATCTGGATTCTATAAGTGTCGTTAGTAGCAAGATAGTTTAGAAGGGAAGCAGGTATGGTTCGGAACTGTGATCCGATTTGAGACATGATACCAGATAGTCTGGCATTCTCTGCCTTTGAAAGTGTAGCACGACCTGTAACATCGATAAATCTATTGGTACGATACCAGACATTCTTAGATGGTCTAAACTCACCGATATTAATATCAAAGTGAGTCTGGAGAGTATCCATCGTCTTGCCGTGGTATGTCGTATGAAAGACAATACCGATCTTAGCGGCTCTTACTTGTTGGGCTAGTTTGGAGTCAGTAGGTACAGCATATGTAATGGTATTAGGACGGAATACGATATATCTCTTGCCGTCGATTGTTTCTTCCTTTAGTTCATTCTTGGAGAACATAAAGTCACCATGAACGATACCTTTGATACCTAGTTCGGGAAGATACTTTAGGGCTGCCGATAGTTTATCAGCTAGACCGCCAACGTGATTGGCCCTAATGTCGGCTTCTGTATAGTTTAGCTTTGCATTCTTGGCAAAGATGGATTTGGAGCCCACAAAAAACCTGCCATTCTCTGGATTGATACCAGCATAAATGGCAGGTGCTCCGTCAAATTTAGTTCTTAGAATAAGCGATCCGCGAGCCTCAGATAATGTCTGACCATCATCGGCAAACATATCTCTAAGAGATAGAAGAAACTGAATAGCGTTACGGGTGCCAGCTACACCGCCTTCAAGAACGGCATCCTCAATATGTGTAAGATGACGATCTTTCTCGGCGGCTGCTTCTGTTAGGTAATCTGTAAATCTAATCATAATAATCCTATAAGTTATTACAGGACTATTTATGCTTCCTCTATAAACTTGATTAGGTCCTCTGGCTTGACCATGATGAACTTCTCATTGCCATACTTCTTTCGGACCTTTTCGATAATAGGCTTTGCTGCGTCCTTTCCAAGATTTACTAACTTTTCTTTATAGTAAGTTTCAAGTCTTACATAGTCCCTCTTGAGACCTTCAATCTCTTTTTCATACTTTGCTGTATTGGAAGGCCGAAAGTGTTCCTGAAAGCCCAACCAAAACTCACGAGCGGCTACGTCACGGCCGATGCCTGGCGGTATAGTAATATCGCCTGTTTCAATATTGACACCAACTCTACCAACTTTAGTTTCAATAGCGATAACACCTGTTGGTGGGCTGTGAAATGCGTATGGATGACCCTTACCTACCGAAAGATTGCCATTGGAGATTGATGCGTTAGGAATGTTTGTAGCCATAGGGGCGTTCATAAACGGATTGGCAGCAGTATCTAACCAGCCGTTGTGTGTAGAAAAGATATAAATCTTACCACTAGCAGCATCGGTCCACATGTCACCATCAGTAGGACTGGTAGGTGCTATATGACCGTGAGAATGTTTGCTATAAGGACCAGCAGGACCATTAGCACCAGGTGCAGACGCCATTTGATTTGATGCACCAGTTGCACCATACTTTTTCATAAATGCGTTTGAGAAAGATCCTTCAACTGTAATATCCGTTTTAGAAATATACTCACCATTAGGGCCATCATATCCATCCCTCATAGCAGAATAGTTCCATCCGGGTGGAATCGCCGATGCGGCGCCCATCGCAACTTTCAGTGATTTGATATTCACAGCCATTATTCATGCACCTCAAAAACGTGCCAGACAAGAGTGGTCATACCCTTCTGCTGGACTGTGCCGACATATTCATAATGCTTCTTATCATAGTCTTGCATTTCAAAGCCTGTGCCAAACACCTGAAAGACATACTTGCGCTTCTCTTTCTTCGGATTAACAACAGCCCAGAGCATAGGGAATCCACCCTGCTCCTGAATTGTCAAAATCTTAGCCGCCTTGGGCATTTCAATTTCATATACCGCATTGTGATGGATATCCATACCCAGCGGATACTTATAGATCATCTTCATAACAAAAACTCCAATTGTTAGCCGACTCGTGCAGCCTGGAAATGCATACCGTCACCACGGGTCCATTCACCACCCCATGTCCAGCCTTCTTCACGGAATGCTTTGACGATTAGTGAATCCTTGGTGAAAGAATACTTGTTATATCCTGGCTTCTTACCAAGAGCATTATAAGGGGCTGCGATATCAATTGCAACACCAAATGCATGGGTAGATAGAGAATGTCCACCACGCATGTTACGAATGTTCCATGAGCCAGAGAAAATGTGTAGCTGTTGAGCCTTAATCTTGTCATAGTCTCTGCCGTTCTCGTCCCACACATATGTAAGAACACGGACAAGGGAATCGGAACAAGACTTATTCATCCAGCACTTGGTGATCTTCATATCATCCATCCACATTGTATATGGTAGCTGGACTTGAACCATATTCTTCTTAAATGTTCCACCATAATCAGGAACACCAAACTTCTTACGCAACTCTGACTGTAGTGGCCATACGTTCTTCTTTAGACGACCAACTGTAACGACCGAAGAGTCCTTTACAGTATTAGTAACGTCAACGAACTTTGTTTCATCTGCCTCTTTTACAGCGACCTTTGTAGTATAAACTTTGCCGTCGTAAATGAATACGTCCTTGCCAGCTTTTCTTGCTGCGGCAAATGCTTCTTTAAATGTAGCCATTAAATCTCTCCTATTCTTAGATCGCAATCACTAATGCTATTAGCAACGTGATAGGTGATAACATATTCACAACACCAATAGTCACGATTGGATCTTGCTAGATTTGCTATCTCGTGTATATAGATCAATTATCTTCCTTAGCATGACAAAGCATCGGTAGTTCCGCAAACACCTCTGGTACAAATAGACCACAAGGAACAGTATATTCATACTGCGCTGTTACGGGATTGAAATTGACGAAGTACCATCCAGAGCCATCATCAACTTCACGATGATTTGGAAACCATAGTTTATACCACGGTTCGGTAAAAAACTCCGTTCGGGTTTTCTCTGCCCAACCAATAAGAACTGGTCGATTGCCTTCCCATGATAGTTTGGCCTTGTCGTTCTTTTCAGCTTCTTCAATTGGTCTAATGTTCATTGTAATCTGTTTCATTTTCATTGCTCACTTTCTATAACATAGTAACGTGTGGTGACTGCCGGCGTAGCACCTTTATACACATGATCAACAGTTCCTACATGCCAGTATTTTTTACCAGGTGGTAGATTCAAATCATAAAATGCACTAACACAATGAAACTGCCGAATGACATATGGTTTAGTATCATCACAAAGAACAGCAGCAATAATGTTACCGTATCTTTCAAAAACATCTACAATAAAGCCGCCCTGAGGTAAAGAAACTGACATATTGGTGCTAATACCTATATGACTGAATATATTATACTCTTTGACTGCTATCATTCCACCACCTCATAATCTCCATCATCACAGGTGTATATCGTTCTTCTGATACCAAACTCGGCGATTGCTCTAGCACAACCAGGACACGGCTTAGACAATCCCCACACAAACTTTTTAGTGAAAGGCTTTTCCTTCTTAACTCGTGCGATATAAATGTCACACTTAGAAAGATCATCCACATCGATTTCACGCAAGGCATTCTTGATAGCAGCCACTTCCGCATGTAGGAAGATAGCGTGTTCATTCTTGGAAAACTTAGCCTGCATGGGATGGGATTTCATGCTATTGATACCAATAGACACGATACGATTCCTATAAACGACAGCAGCCGCAAACTTTTCCCGAAGACCAGGATTAGCTGCGGCCACTTTCGCCAGAGTATGGAGAATACCTTCGTTCACATTTTTCATAATAACATTATATACAGATTTGTTTAGGAAGTCAACTGTGGATATTTGTTGACAATCTTGCCTTTAACTACGGAAACAGTTCCTGGAATAGTTGAACCAATATCTTTACCATCATAGCGCCACTGGATCTGAATGATTCCAACGCCGCGGGCGTGCCATGCTCTCCAGCCAGCAGCCTTTCCAGAGCCGAATGATTGATCATATTCAATCTCGACAACATCGGTATAACCTAGAAGATAACTATATTGATTACAGAATTTTACTCTTTGATTGCCTGGTGTGCCGACTTCAAACTTAGTTGATGCAATAGGATCAATCTGAATAGGTGCGTTAAATTCATCGCCAATGTTTTGTATACCGCCCCAAAAGATTTCTTTGCCTTTAACGAAAGCGGTTGTTCTATACTGTGTCCAGAACTGATATGCACGGCGAGGATAGATATCAGCGGTTTCAGTTACGCCTTTCTCACCAAGATAGTCCATCACCCAAGTAGAAGTCCACTTGTTATCGTGATAGTCCTCTTGATAGAAGTGGCGACTATCACCAGAGTTCCATATCATGAATGAATATGGTTTGCCATCTGCACCATTACCAAAGTTGTGAATTGATAGATAACCTGGATCTGGTTGTGGCCAATAGTTTCTGAAAAGAAATGCCATTACTTTTGCCCCATGGTTGCTTTAAGCATCCAACGATGCTTCTTATGTGCGGTGATTAAGTCTTGCACATAATTCTGCCAGCCCCATGCCTTCTCCTTACCTGCCAATTCGAAACATTCGTTTAGACAGGCGATCACTTGCTCGTTAGCGTCATAGAGATTTTGAAACATCTTTTCTGGCTTAACAATCTGTGGATCTTCCTTGACCTCTGAAAGTTCAATAAGTCTAGCAAGTGAAGGTGGAGCGAAGGAATCCATTTGCCTAATGTGTTCGGCGACTACATCAAGTTCATCATGGACACTCTCGTAGAAGTCACCAAAGAATGCATGATATTGGGGAAAATTATCACCGATATAGTTCCAGTGATATGCGTGGGCTTTCATGTATAGAACAAACATATTACCCATAAGAACTTTGGCTTTTTCTACTACCTCATCCATGCTTTTCTTCCTCGTATAGTTTCCATTTGCCTTGTGGACATTCTGCGTTGGGCCACAATGTCTTCGCTTTCATGAAGCAATTACAAACATTGCATTGTGTCGTAACGCTATTGTAACGATCACAGTCCTTGCATATATCCAAACGCTCTTTAGCTTTCTCACGGCGCTTGGCAAACATAGTTTCGATCTTGAGCATATGAGTATTTAGTAAAAGAAAAGGGGAGCATTTCTGCTCCCCCTCCGTTAGCGCTGAATGTGAATATGATTAAAATGACCTGCCACTCGCCACAGCACGGTATATCCTGCTGCCCTGGCTCGTGCGGCAACTGCATCGAATCTTGCCCTTGTTGCTCTGCCCGATGCTTCATTTACACCACGTCCTATATTAATATCAATGGCTCTACCTGCGTAGTGAGCCCAACCATGATGGACATGATGGACGCCACCAAATGCGGGATGCTCCGAGACACGAAGTCCAGAAGCCTGCAACATTCTTCCATAAGCAACGATGGAAGATGAAGGTCGTCCTGCATAGTGATGGCTATATGTGTTATAACGATTAGCATGACGAATATGACCACGGATTTGAGGAGAGACTCCCCAGGAATCGTTTGGAGTTCCAAGAATGTCATCGATTAGACTACGTTCCTGAACCTCGTGGTGAGCCAGATTTCTTGCTTCTGCGGTACCGCAAATAGCAAGTACCGTAATGAAAGCAAATAAAATCTTTTTCATAGTAGTACCTTTCTGTTATGCGCCTCCACGCACAATGCCACGACAACGAAAGATGAATGAAATGTGGGATTGTTTTAGCCAGAAGGCTGACGAGGAGGAGGTTAGAGTGCCACCTGCCATTACATCCGTGGTCAGGCGGCTATTAAACCATAGAGACTATTCTCTATGGAATAGTATTTAGTAAACTTTCACAGTCTCCATCAACAATTTTTTGAAAATTTACCTGTAATCCTTCCATATATTGTCTGATCATTCTACCAGGGTGTAGATAGAAGTTGGGATATTCCTCTAGATTACCAGCTTGATATGCCAGCACCCTTTCAGAGAAAGACATAAACTCATTAGACTTTGATAGGACATCCAGGGACTGGCGCTTTGTAGTCTGCCAAAACTCACTGTCCATCTGGTTGCCGATATAGTTGGAACACACAATCTCAAAATAGATTTTCATGTTAATGTCATGAAAGGCATTCACAGCCTCCTCTGGTGTGTATTCTCTATTCGGATCTAGATACTGCTGGAGACTTTCACGATAGTCCCATGTCCACTCTGACTGTCTATCCATCACCATGTCCATCATGATCAATGTTAGTGTGGCGTAATAGTGAAGTGGTATGCCTTGAATAGGCTCATAGAAGTATAGTTTGTTACCCATCTTGAAAATTCTACCATCAACCGCTTTCTTGGCAGAATAGAACTTCCATGATATAGACTTTACCTGACTTTCATCGATCGGCACATCCTTGTTCAAAGACAGATAATGCTTAATAGCCTCGTCTTTAGATGTTAGACTACTGTTATACAGATAGCCGAAAGCCTTGCGCTTTGAAGTATTGATGCCAAACTGCCAACCATTCTTGTGAATGAGAATGTCGGTGTATTGATGGCTGTATTCTTTTTGATGCTGAAAGACTAGTAGAGAGTTTACTGTCTCGAATGGAGGATATTCATATTCACCAGAGTCAAAATCAGATTGTGTAGGAAAGCCACGACAATCAAAGACATAATCAAATTGTTCAACACCATTGGAACTATGTGTATATGCCGCATTATCATCTTGTGTAATATCTAGAATGGTATCCGATACTTCTTTAAAGTTCGGCCATTGTTGTCTTAGAGAACTTCTAACGAATGCACCAAACTTAGCACTATCAAAATGATTAGCCATAGAACTATAATTGATATCATAGTGAGGATGAACATTGTCTTCCCATCTATGTCGAACGCCAATTCTAGGAAACATATCCATGTCTTCTAGATTTTGAACCGATCTTTGTGTATTGATGATGCCGAGAAATCTATTCAGAGTGGTGAATAGTTGAGGACTCATAGCCTCACCAACACTGATAGGCGGAATGTTAGGATCACTAATAACTGTTAGTTCCACATCTAACTTGGAGTTACATGCAAAACCAAAGATGGCGCTGGCACAAACCATGCCAGCAGAGCCAGCGCCTACTATTGCAATCTTAGTCATAGTGTTGGAAACTTATCCGCAGCGATAGAAGCTGCCCATGCGTCAGGTTTAACTTGTGGTGTAACACCAGTCATGCCCTTGATATATCCCATTGCTTCATTGATGACGCAAGATGAACCGTGCTTAAAGTCTGGATTGATATCAATATGAACCTCAAACTTTCTGTCACCAATAGCCTCAGCAAGATCCAGATACAACTGGGCAGCCTTTTGAACCTCGGTCATTAGACGGATCTTTGGTCGGTCTTTTGACTGGTCGTAGTCACGTTCCGTAGTGATTTCACCAAAGACCTTTGCGCCTCGCTTACCATCAATATGTACCACCACGACTGTAGCATAATCAGCGAACCAAACACCGCCGCGTCTATGACGCTCCGAGTCGGCTCCGATATAGATTCGAGTTGATTCGGAGGTTCCTTCAATGTATTCTCTAACTTCATCTAAGTCTATCCTCCGTACCATTTTACTACTCTCTTTCTATGTATCGCTCCACTATTCGTTCAGGAGCAAAAAATTGTTTAACCGTTTCTACTACTAAGGCGTTCTCATAGGGCTTGCACGAAAACACATCGAGGTAAAAGTTGCCACTATCGTCACAAAAATGTGCGGAGATATTGGATGTTTCAATCAACTGAACCAGTGTGTAACCCTGCTTATCATCTTCCCCGAAATGAATGACCTGTGGTTCACCATAAGCCTTCATGTTAATCTTTTTCACTAGTGCCTTCGCAAAGGCAGCTATGTTTGTGCTACTTGTAATAAGTTCTTTGTCTGCATTATAGCAGTCGAGTATAAGATGATAACCCCACGCCATTTAGATATCCCTTTGCTTAGTCTGCTTCTTGTATGTTTCCCAGACTTCTTCAATAGCCTTGGGATTATATGTTACTTTGGTCATTGTTGCCAGTAGGCAACTTTTCTGTTCATTCGGAACCGCGGCCGTAATAGCGATTGACTGACCACTTGTCCAGATTGACTCGACAACACCTTCACTGTTTGTCATGTTCAATAGAATGTCATAACCTTTTTCAGTCATGGTCTTATCAAGATCCGCATTAGTAAGGCAGATCATGTCATCTTTCTTAGGCTCTGGTGTCTTAGATTCCACAGCATTAGCATGTGTGACGAAGTGGACGAATAGAAAGCCTAGAACAAAACTTAGAATAGCGATACCCGTGTGTCTCATTTCTTTCTCCACTTTGACAAGACCTGCTTGACAATATCATAGACAACTGTAACAACAAACACCACGCCAGTAAAGACGAGGATATTCATCATCGTTAGAAACCCTAGCACGATAGTGGCATACCAAATGCTATACCACTCATTGATCAAAATATATTCCATACTTACCTCAATAAGTCAGATGCAACATGTTCTGATAGGACATTAATGGCGGTGCATCTTCCGCCTTAGTCTTGACTTTCATTATATACTTGCGGGCTTGTTCTGTCAATAGACGATCAAAGCCTTCTGGTATATGTATGCCTTCTATCAACTTTACTTCATTGTAATATTGGGGACCGAATGTGTTTAGAAACTTAGCGGTCGCCTCTGTTTTGTCTTTAGCGTCAAGGATCATAATCGCACGTTTATGACCCTCGGTTGGAACATTGTGATCCAGAGTTACAGTGTAATAACACATATTACTGCCTCACCAATCAAAGATGTCCTGTTCAACAACCCGAGCGCCAGGACTGTTACGGATGATAATCTGTTTACGCTGATAAACCTGTGGCTGGGCATAATAGCCGCCGCCATAATAGCCACCGTAATAAGGCTGATTAGCAGCGATAGCAGCACCAGCGAGAGCGCCAATTGCTAGACCAGCACCAAGACCAGCCATGCCATAACCGTATCCGCCATACCAGCCACCCCATCCACCATACATGGGACCCCAAAACTGGGCTTTAGCAGGAGTAGCGGAAGCAAGAGAGAGACCAAGAACTGCGACAAGAGCGATAGATAACTTTCTCATATTCATCACCTTTAGGTAGGTGCCCCACAGCGTTAGCCGTGGGACGTGTTCATTATTTAGCTAGTTATTCGGCAGTCTTATGAACGGCATGATAACCAGGGTAATAAGCATTCTCGGTATGATGATTAGCAGCTACATGAGATCCACGGAGACCGCCCTTTAGACCAGAATCCTGAATAACCGAAGCAGCGCTTCCATATCCATACTTATCAAAGTTTTCACTCTTATATTCTACAGCATTTGCGGCAGAAGTCAACGTCAAAACTGTTAGTAGCGGAACAATCTTATTCATTCCTATTTCCTTTCAGTTGCGCTTCCCAAGTTGGCGAAGCATTTGGTTAGATTGTGCATTGCACAATCACTAGTATATAGCAACCAGAGGTGTTTGTCAATCTCTAAAAGTATTCTCCGAAAACGAAGTTTAGAGTAACACGTGGTCCACCTTTTCTCGGAACAGAAGAAGTGTGGCATTGCGTTAGTGGGAACAGAACCGACTTACCCTTTTCAGCAGGAATGCGTAGCTGATTGGTAAAGTTCTTATTGAAGCCTTCTGGTCCATAGCGCTTGTGAACATAATCATAATGCTCATTGAACATGAATGTATCGCCATCCGAATCGTTCACAAAGTATAGAAACGTTTCGCCTCTGAAATTATCCTCAGAGTTATCAACATGCGGCGGATGATGAAAGTCTTCTGGATAAGAACCGTCTTTAGTGTATAGATTGGCTTTGATACGCCAGATACGGTTCTGAAAGCGGCGACCCTGATGACGTTCAAGTGCCTCCATAATAGGCACACAAACTTTTGGATAATAGTATTCTGAATCAATCTTGTTATTGTAATAAAACATATGACCAAAGAACGGAGTATTCATCGTTCTATGGTCACCAAATTCATCGTATGTGGCTTGAGGATTATAATACCAAGGGAAGGATCCACCGACGAGTAAATTTTCAATTTCAGTTGCCTTCTCTTTTGACAGAAGGTCTTTTATAATTGTCATTTCTTTTACCATGATATACCTCTTAGGCGATGAAGACGTCCAGGTGGCTTTCAAACAATGCTTTCAGCCTGCCTTCAAAATTTGAACTACCACTTATATAGTCCCGATATAGATTGTATAGATCGTCCTTCATACGGTCAGAAACAAACTCGGTGTTTTGCTTATCGACAACTTCCCACTTATTGCCACCGTCACGGTATTCGATTTCCTCAATCAACTCGTCGGTATCATAATCGACCAGATCAACGTCAACGTCAACGGCGACTTCCCGATAAACAGTCTTGGTAACCATTCCAGTTCTCCTCATTGATTATGTCTAATAATACCACAAAGGAACTGGAATGTCAAGTCTTATCTTGTTTACAATTGTTTACAATCAGTTTAGTCTATCGACGGAGATACTGCTAGTGCTACCCATGCCAATAGCCCGAGCAGCGCCGTAAGAAAGATCAAGAGAACGACCCCTGACAAATGGTCCTCGATCATTGACCACAACTGTAACACATCCATGATGACATACTCTTAGGTGAGTGCCGAACGGAAGTGAACGATGGGCTGCGGTGTATCCATGAGGATTGAAAACTGCCCCCGAAGCGGTGTGACGGGAAAGTTTTTCTCCGTGGCCGTAGAATGAAGCCACCATGCGACTCCCTCCATGATCATGAGAGCCCCAACTAGAAGACCAAGAGTCATTATCATTGCTTTGAACGCTGCGGCCATGTCTATTTCTTCCTTTGACTGTCTGTTGTGGTTGAGACTGACCGCCAAAGATGCCACCGAAAAAATCGGATAACGGATCGGCAGCGGCCGAAGTTGTGAGGGTGATGAATAGGGCTATAGTAGTAAACACTTTATTCATAATATATCCTTGTTAGATTGGATCGGGGACTTGGACTCGAACCAAGAACGATGGACCCAGAAACCATAGTTATGCCAATTTAACTATCCCCGAATAAAGATGGTGCCGAGAGTAGGGTTCGAACCTACCGTGCTATAAGCGTCCGATTTACAGTCGGGTGCCCGTCCACTCAGGCGGTCTCGGCATAATGGTTGTCCCTGATGGTATCGATCCATCGTCTATCGCTTATCAAGCGATTGCTCTACCTTTGAGCTAAGGGACATCAACTCTTTAACTTTAGACCAGTCAATGGAATGTCATAGGACTCCACTGACACAATCTTTGAAACTCCTCTACAAGTAGCAATGAAACTTTCAGTATCTTCCCAGTTTCTAAAAGAAGTCTGGTATGTATTGCTACCATCTTTGATAAAGACTATAAACTGTTTACCTTCTTTTGTCAAGTCAATCATATCAAAACTCCTTACGAGACTGGTTACATTCGAAAGTGTACCAACCTTCAGCACGGCAGGCATCGATGATACGATGACGATCATCAAACATGGCACCAACCTGGAAACCAGGATTCTTTTCAAGCCACCACTTGATAATTCCAACCTTCATCTTGTCATCATCACCACGAAAGCCAAACGGACGCATATACACATCGTCATTTGACATCCAAGGAATATGTTTATTCACCCACGCTAAAGTATCCTCACGGAAACGTTCATCACGGGCAGTAACGATAATGACCTTATCACCCAGCCGATCATTAGCCAGAGCATGTAGAACGTCTAATACAGGCTGATAAGGTTCATCAAGATGCTGTTTGGAAAAGAATGCATCCCATTCCTTTTTACCATTCTCAAGATGATGCATCCGATGTTCGTTATCAGCTAACGTTCCATCAATATCAAAAATCCAAACCTTATTCATTCCATTTCCTTTCATCATTATGGCTAATAATACCACAGGAAGAATGGAATGTCAAGCTGGAATTTAAGCCTTTACCTCATTGTAATATGTTTCAACAATGGAAACGATTGTATCGTAAATTACGTTAATATCGCCTTCCGATAGATTTGGAAATTGTTCCTCTAATGAGGCAGCAACCCTACGGCGGATCTCGGCTGTATCTGTCTCTGGTATTCGTAACATTGTATTCTCCTTGTAAACTGGTGCCGGTTAACGGAATCGAACCGCTATCAGAGGACTACGAAACCACTGTAATGCCATTATACTAAACCGGCGTAAACTGGTGCTCCTAGGTAGAATCGAACTACCGACTGTCCCGTACCAAGGGACTGTTTTACCATTATAACTACAGGAGCATGGTACTGGGACCAGGTATCGATCCTGGGCTCCGAGGTCCACAACCTCGGGTGCTTCCATTACACTACCCCAGCACGTATTGGTGCCCTCGGTCAGATTCGAACTGACACATCTACGGGTTTGAGCCGATTGCCTTTACCGTTTGGCTACGAGGGCATTATATGGTAGGCCAGGTAGGAGTTGCACCTACACGTTGTCTTTTATCCGGACTCAAGACAACAGCGCCCTTGCGTCGGGCACCACGGTTACTATTACGTCACTGACCTATAATGGTGCGTCCCCTTAGAATCAAACTAAGTCCTTCGGTACTTCAAGCCGACGTGCGGATCACCTACACCAGGGACACAAATGGCGCTCATATCCGGATTTGAACCGAACTCTCCACCTTGAGAGGGTGGCGTCCTGACCACTAGACGATACGAGCATAATAAATGAGGATGAGGCTCCCAACCCCTTGCCTGCTGCTCCTCGACAGCGCCCTCTCTCCTGCAAATCCTAAACAGTCACGAATAGGACCGAGAGGCATGATTTGATCCAGGCCTGTGGCGACTAACCCACCCGACATAATTCCGGAAACAGAGATCATGGCTACCTTTGGTGGACGTGAGAGGAATCGAACCCCCAACCTTCTCCGTGCAAAGGAGTTGCGCTCCCAATTGCGCCACACGCCCATAATGGCGACTCGTAGGGGATTTGAACCCCTTATCTCTGCCGTGACAGGGCAGCGTCTTAAACCAATCCGACTCACGAGCCATTTATATTTGGTGCCCCAGGAGAGATTCGAACTCCCAACCTTCGGTTCCTAAGACCGACGCCTCTACCAATTGGGCTATTGGGGCATATATGGTGCGGAATGATGGAATCGAACCACCGACACCCTGCGTGTAAAACAGGTGTTCTGCCATTGAACTAATCCCGCATAACTGGCGGAGGATGAAGGAATCGAACCATCAACCTTTCGGTGGCGCGGTTTTCAAGACCGTGTGTGCCCCAGGCACGCCATCCTCCATATTGGCGGAGAGTATAGGATTTGAACCTATGGAGCCGATTAAGGCTCAACCATTTAGCAAACGGCCGCTTTCGACCACTCAGCCAACTCTCCTTAAAATCCGAACTGTGCCTTTACGGCAGTAACAATTTCATCGATGACGGCATTGATTTCATCATCCGTCTGTGTAAGTCCAAAACGATCTCTTAGAATGGAGATAATAGCACTTCTTGTTTCATCTGTCAAGTTAAACATTTTATCCTCACTGACTTGCTAGAATGTTAATATCACTTGCAATAAATCCAATTGCAATGGCGATAGCAAAGAACGCAACAAGCCGAAAGATGGCTTGCAATTTTAGTTGTTCTCTATTCATTATATATCACCTTCTCTAAATGGTCGGGGTAGCAGGATTCGAACCTGCGACCTACTGACTCCAAATCAGCCACGCTAACCAGACTGCGCTACACCCCGATAAAACTGGCAAAGGTGCCAGGAGTCGAACCTGGGCTTGGAGTTTTGGAGACTCCCGTGCTACCGTAACACTTCACCGATATTGGATGCGGAGTGTTGGAACTGCCCCAACTTCTACCGGCTTATGAAACCGGCGAGATAACTATACCTCCCACCCGCAAAACTCTGGTGCTGATAGTTGGAATCAAACCAACCTTTAAAGCCTTATGAGGACTCCTCGACATCTTGCCGACCTACCAGCATTATATATTAGTGGCTTGACACATGCCCCTCATTTAACCTATCAGCCCTAAATCAATAAACGATAGGCACCACTAAATGGCGTTCCCGGCAGGACTCAAACCTACAACCTCTGGTTTCGTAGACCAGCGTTCTATTCAGTTGAACTACGGAAACATAAACTGACGACAACTATTCGGCTCTCGGTTTAGCGTCAACGGCTGTTAACCACTCCCGATGTGTTGTCGTAGGTGTGTCTTTCACCACACATGAATCAGTAACCATTGCAGATATTACCGATCTATATTTTGGAGCGGGTGACAGGAATCGAACCTGCTACGAACTGCTTGGAAGGCAGACACTCTACCATTGAGTTACACCCGCATATTGGAGGATCCATCCAGATTTGAACTGGAATCTCATGGGTTAAAAGGCCAGCGCTTTACCTATTAAGCTATGGATCCAAAATAAAGTAGGAACATAACACTCTCCATACCTTCTCGGAGATCAACCCGATATCTTACTTCACAGAGCCAGCGTCCTGTTGTTATGTTCCAAATTGGCGTCCTGCGTCCGATTCGAACGGTCATTCGATCCAGGGTTATAAATCCCTTCACGGCACCATGCCAGACAGAACATAAATGGTAGACCTGGAGGGATTCGAACCCCCGTCCTTGGATTAAGAGTCCAGTGCTAAAACCAACTCAGCTACAGGTCCATATTGGTCACCCCTACGGGTTTCGATCCCGTTTCTACTGCTTGAAAGGCAGTTATCCTAGCCACTAGACGAAGGGGCGGTGATTGGCTCCGGATGTGGGTAACGATCCCACCTAATCATTGCTTAACAGGCAAGCCCATGCACCATGCTCGGGTTCTCCGGAATAAATTACTATTAGAAAGATGTAGGTTTGCTATGCTTCCTGCCATTGCTTACTTGCAAGACACAATGGCTCACGGTCACACAAGGCACAAGGACCATTTTTTTGCTGGCTAGCCTCCCTCATGCGAGCCTACATCTTTCTAATAGTAATTGGAGGGCTGCCCCGGAGTTCAACCGAGTTCCCAAGGATTTGCAGTCCCGTGCCTTAGCGTCCGACCCGCAGCCCATTTACTATATTACTATAGCCAGATTCAATTGTCAAACAGCCTTTAGTTAGGCAATCTTATACTCTTTATACTTGCGCTGCAAGGTAACAGTGCCTTGCGCCTTCAAGCGAGTATAGTCCTTGAATGCCGAACCGTCTTTATCGTGATACTCTTTGCGATAGTTCACCCGACCGTTACGGTCTGCGGCTTCTACTATCCAGAAGTAATCTCGCTTTACGATTTCCTCTTTCATCCATCGTCTCCTCGTTTCACCGTTCGATTACTATATATGCAACAAAACGCAAGGTCAAGAACTTTTTTTCAAAAAAAGTGCGACAAGATGACGCATCCTTAGTCTATTGATTTACTACACTGTTTACATTCTGGTAGGGGTGCCAGGTAACGCTCCTGGTCGAGAACGGTAATCGGCCGCTAAAGGGATTATAAGTCCCTCTTGTGTCTTACACCCACCCCCAAACTCTTTACAGATATCCTAGGATTCCACCGATGGGGAATATAAAGATACCAATACAACGAAGAATGAACTTAGCGGTTACAGGATTGTCAATCGTATGCCAGATAGACATTACATTGAATACCCAACCTACCATTAGTGTTCCTACAATTCCAAGATAAACCAGACTTGCAGCAACCGTACCAACGTCATCCGCTTTCACTTCACTTCTCCATAAAATGGCGGTCCCGGAAGGATTCGAACCCTCGACCTTGGGAGTAGAAATCCCCTGTTCTATCCAGCTGAACTACGGAACCAATCTCGACTGTCTGACTAGTATATATGCGACAAAACGGAATGTCAAGAACTTTTTTTAAACTTTTTTTATTCCGCAAACTCTGCAAGGAAGGCGTCATTTATATTGACAGATTGTGTCTTTTTTATGACGAAGGCTGGAGTGAAGCCAGCAAAGCCTCCACCCTTCTCAAGGAACTTACTGTATTCCTGTGCATCGTCCTCAAAGAAAAATTCGGCTACTGTCTGTTGAGTTGTTTCCTCAAATACGTGCCAAAGCAATTCATCGTTATTATTGAACTCGGGATAGTAGGAATATAGCTTCATACTTTTAGTCCTTTAAACTTGTTAGCTTTGTTTCTATCAAAGACAGGCTTTTCTGGAATCTGTGTATCTTGTCCAGAGTCGGAAAGATCCTGGGCCGATGCTTCCACATCATATAGCTTCATCTTGCCTCTGTCAACCCCTATCACAAATCTTTTGTTTAGACCTGGATCATTATAACGGTTCTTCAATTGCTTCACCATAATCTGATTCAACTGTGACAACTGCTCGGTCACAACTAGCGCAACAAAGAAGTCTGCGGTTGCAGGCAAACCAAATGACTCGGAAGTATCTTCCATACCTGGATCGGTAGAAGTGTAACCGCTTCTGGTCAACTGTGTGGCTGACCAAATCGGGACGTTAAACTCTACGGCGAGACCTCGTAACTCCTCGGCAATCGCTTTAACGTAGGTATAACTATTAACACCATTGCCAGGCTTGATACGGGATGAAGCACAAATATTGAGATAGTCGACCATGATAACATCTGGCACGAATCCTTTCTTTAGATTAAGTTCATTCAACAAGGAACGAAAGTGAATGGTGGATGCTGTGGCAGTGGCATATTCTTTGATGATAAGTTTGCCATTGGTCTTGTGTTTAAGATTGGCAATTCGCTTATCATACAAGTCTCGTGGTAGGGCTTGCAAATCATCAAAGGTAATGTTCATTAAATTGGCATCAATACGCTTAGCCACTTCTTCCTCAGCCAACTCTAGGGTGATATAAAGGACGTTTTTACCCATAGCAAGATAACTAGCAGAAAAATGACAAAGAGTAAGAGATTTACCACCTCCGACACCACCCATAACAACGTTAAGAGTTTTTCGTGGCACGCCATTCTTGGTAATCTTGTTAAAGAACTCCAGATCGAATGGCAGGCGTTCTTCCACACGGTGATAATGTTCATATCGTTCTACATAATTTTCAAGATAATCGTGACCAACATTCGGATCAAAAGATATAGCCAGAGCGTCAGACAACAAAGTAGGTATAGCGCCCTTAGTGAGTTTCCCCTTCCCATTCATAATCTCCAATGATTCGGTGATAGCATTATAGATGGCTTTCTCCTGACAAAACTTTTCGGTGTTGTCAAGGAGCCAGTCTTCATTCGTAGAGTTTGTATCGGAACTAAGTTCCGTTAACGTATCTTGAATGTTCTTAATGGTGTCATCCGTAGAACCACGGATGTTATTGATCTCGATTGAGAGGGCATCAAATGTTGGTTGTTGATTGTATTTAAGGACGAAGTCGGCTACTTCTTTGAAAAGTAGCCGATCTTCTAGGTTGCTGAAATATTCTTCCTTAAGGAAGGGAAGAACCTTTCGAGTGTAATCCTCATTCTTGATTAGGTTCTTTAGTATCGTCTGTTCTAGTCTCACTCGCACCTTCCACTTCCGACGCATCTAGCAATAGCGTATTGAGAATTAATCCTAAAGTAGTGTTAAACTTTTCGCTCTTTCGTAACGTAACCATGGATAGATCATTTGTCTTGATAATCTCAAAGTCATAGAGTAGGCGAGGAACATTGTCCTCACCCATCTTAAATGTTACAGTCGTATAACGATACACTACTCCGTTGAAAGGGTCAAGTGTTAATTCGATAGGGCATGTCGATCCTTCTTGTTTTTGATCGAACAAATCATCCCGAAACTTGTAATCAGTTCCCAGTTCCATCTTCTACCTCTTCTTCAATGTCATTATGTTTGCCATACATGAAATCTTCACGGCACTTTTCATCAATCTGTGCAAGAATGTCTTCCGTAAAGAACTTTGTTGGATTCTTTTTGATTTCCTTTTCGAATGCTTTTGATCCGTTAGGGAACTCATAACGAGTGGACACCTTCTTAACGATGCCATACTTTTCAGATAGATCAAGCAGGCCGTAATACTTATCTAGGCCGTCCTGATAGTTTAGCCAAGTTTCGACCTTTCTATCCTCAACAGTCATACGTGACTTCTTAAGGTGGGCTGTAATGACTGCACCAGTTCTGCCGTTATCATCATCTAGTGTCTTGTCCTTCTTCTTAGAAAGAAACACAATGGTCGAAGCGGCATACTCTAGACCAGAACCACCACCCATCTTCTTCATTGGCACATATGAACCAACAACATCATAAACGTGATTGGTGACGATTAATGGAACCTGTGCCTTGCCTAGCTTTAGAGTAAGAACACGGAATGCACCACGCACCAACTGGGCTCTGGTCATATCTCTTGTGTCCTTACCATCCGCAATGTCGGCCATTTCCTTATCGGTCGAAAGATTGCCGAGGGAGTCTAGAACGAATAGCATTGGCGGCTTATCTTTGCCTTCCATATACTTGTCAAGGATCTTTACAGCCTGTGTGCGGAACTCTTGAATAGTAGCCACTGGAACAATAGCAACTCTCTTAGCGTCAATACCACGATCGGTAATGAACTGCTTGGAGATAGCAGACTCGGACTCGAAATAGAATACGAAGCCATTTGGATTATCTTCCAAGAATTGCTTTACAACGTTTAGAGCATAGAAAGTTTTACCAACAGAAGGCTCACCGGCGAATGCTGTAACCTTATTCTGTGGCAGACCACCATAGATTGAACCTGATAGCAAAGCATTCATTACATATGAACCTGTGCCGATGAAGCCTGAAACGTCACCAGCAGCAACACCGTCATCTACAATGCCTGCATACTCGTTATCGATTTCTGTAATTAACTGATTAAAAATATCTGACATAAGTTTCTCCTTGTTGTCAGTAAGTTGCTAACAATCTCGTTACGCAACTTCCTTGAAGTGTTTTTGTAATTCAGGTGATAGTTTTTGAAATAGGTCTCCACCCACGCCTACACGAACCACTTGTGCTAGTTCGATGATGTTATTGGTATCAATAGTCTTATCTGGCACAAACTCATAAAGACGAGCCGGTGAATGTTTATACTTGTCGTCTTTCTTATTCTTCGCCATGATAGATCCTTTCTTTGGTGAAATCATATACAGTCGGACACTTAGATGCAAGATAATCCCACATATCTTTCTTAGCGTCTAATCTTCTGGTAACCTGTTCAAACTCCTCTGCTAGATTTGTATTATCCATATTCATAGCATGAATGTAATGCATGTCTGTAGGGAAGTAATTCAAGCCTGTTGCAACAGCATTGATACCATCATCATCGAATCCAATTCTATTATACTTGGAATCAAATGACTTGATAAATGCGGCTGATCTGGATTCGCCAGATAGCAATGATTGATCAACGTCACAATAATGGCGACTGCCAACTGCTCTCCAGTATTCTGTATCGTTTCTTAGCGACATTGAATAGTGCATAGCAACAAACTGTGCAAAGCCATCAAACATTACACGGCATGAATAGTTAAAACTATCTCGGTCAAATGTTGTTACAAGACGTTCTTCCTTATCTCTATCAATAGCACGAAGAAGACGAACGAGGAACATGTGAACCGAATACAGTCCATTACTTTCTAGAGGCTCAATGAAGCCAGCAGAAAGACCGATAGCAGCAACATTCTTAACCCAAAGACGTTCCGCAATACCTGTCTTAAATCTGATCAACCGAAACTTCTGATCTTCACGCAACTTACCACGCCACTTCAAATGCGCTTTGAACTCTTCCAATGCATCCTCATGTGAGATGTATTTGTCAGAGAAAACATAACCAGTTCCTAGACGACTCCAAAGTGGAGTATTCCAAACCCAACCATTACCAAGAGCATGACAGTCTGTATAAGGAACAATCTCCTCACGCTTGTTATCGTATGGAATCTGTGCTGCCCATGCACAATTGTTTGGCAGAATATCACCATACGAAACGAATGGTTCTTTCATAGCCTCGCCTAGTAGAATTGATCTAAAGCCGGTGCAATCAACAAACAAGTCAGCAGTAATCTCTTGACCGTTATCTAAAATTAGCTTCTCAACACCATCCTCATTTATAATGATATTCTTCACTAATGCTTGAATGTGTTTAACACCTCTAGGTACAGCGTAGTAATCACGCAACCAGATAGCAAACTTAACTGCGTCGAAATGATATGCAACATCTCGTGTAGCGCTGAAAGCAGGAAAGTTATTCTCAAATGTAATTCGATTGGCATTCACCAATGACATAATTGGATAAACACTATCAGCATAGTTAGAGAGAGGTGTTTCAGGATATAGATACTTCTTTAGATACCAATCGTTCTTGGCATACTTGTTGCCTGTAACATCAATGCCGCCAAACGGATAATGAAATGTGCCGGCGCCTTTCTTATAAAAGTCCGTGAAGCTAATGGACATCTTATAAGTTGCATCACAAGCCCTCATGAAGTCTGTATCTCTAATGCCTAGCAAACGCAACCATTCGTTGATGAATCCAAGAGTGGACTCACCAACGCCAACAGTAGGTGTATTAGGATCTTCGATCAAAACAATCTCACGATTGTCTAGTCTTTGGATGAAAGTTGCCGCAGTCATCCATCCAGCAGAACCACCACCCACGATTACGATTTTGTTTATTGGTTTACTCATGAGAAGAAGTCCTCCAAACTTGAAACCTTTTCTGCCTTCCAGCCAATCGCCTTAAGAATGATCATCAACGGCTCCAGAAAAGACTTTTCGAATTGTGTATTATAGTCTATATATTTGTTCAAGTCAAACTCGCTGGGAATGCCACCCTGAGGAAAGGCAATCACATTAGATTGAACTGTGTTTGGTTCTTTCAGGAAGATAAACTTGATCTTTTCTCCAGACTGAATTAGCGGATACTTAGAAACAAGGCTATTGCTCCATAGAAGATGATTATATATGAGAGAACCACGCACATGAATAGGACAGCCGGAGCCGTAGATAGTCTTTGCATCTGAATACTTGTCCATTCCATTGACACCGCGAGGAAATGCAATGTCTGCCAAAGGAAGATTTTCAAATTCACTACGGAAAGTCTGAATAAAAGACTGGACAGCTTCCTCGTTTGCGCTAAAGATAACATCAACCGCCTCTCTTAGTTTCTCTCTACATGCTGTAGGTGTTGAGGACTTGATCATTTCAAGCCCCATGATCTTCTTCTTAGGCTGTGCGTATTGCACACCTTCGGAGTTGTGAACGTTTAGAATGTAATGCTTCTTAGCAGTCCAAATTGCTTTGTCTGCCAAGACTTCACGCTTCATGACAATCTTTTGTTGATATACGTTAGTGTAATCGCCAAGGTCTCCGCAAGCCTTATCAATGACAGGTTGAATCTTACTTTCGCAAGCTCGGTCCAAGAAATCGATGGCTTTTGCAGTATCTTTAGCATTGTCCGGCAGCGCTTTGTATACCAGTTCACCAAGATTGAGGTATACCGAGTCAGTGTCAACTGCAATAACGAAGTCTTCTTCACTTTTTAGTACCTTTCGTAAATACGAATTAAGTTCTGTTTCGATCCACCGTATGGATAGTTGACCTGTAGTCGTGATAGCAACCGCGTTGCGTAGATCGAAAAATCTGAAATACTTAGACCCCGACGCCCCATAGAGCGAGTTGAGGGATACTTTTTTAGATAGCTGCAAGTTTTTGTATTTGGCAATCTCTTTCTTGAGTTGCGCTTTCTTAGCAGGATCTTTCTCAACTTCATACTTAGCTTCGGCATCTAACATTGCTTTCTTATAGACCTTACGGTCGTTGAACATCTTTTCGACCATTTCAGGCATGAAACCCTGCTTGTCACGGCGATAGAATTGTCCATTAGCTGTTAGACAAACATTCTCTTCCTTTAGAAAAGAGAGATCAAAAGATTTATTAAGTAGTTTGTCCACAGTAACGTTGCTTGCAACCAAACGACGCATAGCATCGGAGTAGTCAGCAGGATCAACAATCGTCTCCGGTGAGATATTGGATCCCATAATGACGCTAGGATATTCGCTATTAACATCGAAACTAGCCACCCAATTATGAAATCCATTGATCGTGTCCTTTACATATGCGCCAACATAGGCTTCATCTTTCTCATGTCTCTCAATTGGAGGCACTACAATGTTCTTACTCTTAAGATGATTGAAACAGATAACGTCCCACATGCGAACCTGTGCGAACACGTCCTCATAGTTACACTTGTTATCATAGGAAAGAGTTAGCGCAAGTTCAATGAACTTATGCTTTTCATCAATACGATCCACGAGGTCAACGTCTTTGATGTTATAGTCAATGAACTTTTGGTAGTCTTCTTTATAGAGATTATGGAGTGAACCATATTCTTCATACGATAGCTTACGCTCACCTAGTTCAACGTTGGCGATGTTATCAAGACGATATGATTCCTGTGACTTACCATCAGGAGCATACTTCTTATACATAGCCATCATATCTAGAGTGGCAATACCAAAGACATTGTAACCCTTACCACGACGACCCATTCCCAAATCGAGAACCTTATCTTGTAAGACATTCCAAGGAGATAGGCGTCGAGCAAAACTCTCGCCATGCAACTTAGTAATGCGATTTACAAGATAAGGGATATCGAATTGTTCAACGTTCCAACCTGTGATGATATCTGGATAATCTGACTGCCACCAACCAACAAACTTGTTAATCAAGTCATGTTCGTCATAACATTCAAAGTAAGTAACATCTTCACGGATGTTATCGTATGCTTCTAATCCAAACGTGACAAAGCGACCGTCCATCTTAACTGTGATGGCGGTTAGTGGTTCACTGGCAGTCTCTGGTTCAGGAAAGCCATTCTCTGATCCAACTTCGATATCGATGTTCGCAACTCTGATTAGAGAAACGTCCCAGTCAATTGTGCCAGGATGTTCGTCTGCAAGGAAACAATAATGATAGCGCTGATTACCATAAATCTTAAAGTTCTCAACACCATCATATTGCTTCACAAAGTCACGAGTTTCACGGATCGATCCAGGCTTAACTGGACCGACATAATCTCCGTAAATCGTTTTATACTTAGTTGGTTTGTCAGATGGAACAAACAACGTCGGAAAGTAGTCAACTCTACTTTGAATCCGACGACCGTTTTCAACACCGCGGTAAAGGATCTTACCGCCCCATACTTCAACGTTTGTGTAGAATTTCATTAGGGTGTGATAATCTTTGAGGTTGCAAGCTGAATGCCACCGAACAGACTGTTATACTGATTTAGAAAGTCTGTAAGTGGAACAGCCGTTGTTACGACAAGATTGCGATTGAAGGTTAGTTCTCTCGTATCGCTAAACTGTAGATATGGTGCAAGACCAACCTGTGGTGTCTTTGGATTTAGCTGATCGGGAATCACAACAATGCGAACCGCATTCTTCACTTCAAGAGTGGTATCTGTCTCTTTTACTACCTCAGCGACGATTTCTTCACCACCAAGGAACTTGATTAGTTTTACGTTTGTAGCCATTAGTCTGCAATCTCCATTAAGTAGTCATAAACTCCAAGTGTAATCCACTTGAAAGGAACAGTAGTCACCCGACTACCGTATTCGTTTGTATAAGTGTAAGCATTGTCCTCATCGGCAATCTTACCAATGCGCTCCCACTTGCCATCAAAGGCACGCTGTTTGAACTCTTCCTCAAAAATCTTCATATTCTTTTCACTTGTAATCATACGCAATCTCCTTAGTCCCATAGACCTTGATAATACTTTCCGAATAGTCGGAAGCCGTTTTGTATTCTGTCATTATACAACTTCATGCCATCAAAGTCAACCCAATAGTCTGGATTGGTTTGATTTACTTGATACATGGCGTTTTCATCATCTTCACTACCTGAAACAAGAGTCCATTCATAATCCGTTTCACCATGACGGAACTGATCTTCCCAGGAATCATCAAGTTTGCTTTCAAAGGCAAAGATCATTTCATTGAGAACCCATTCCCATCTGTAATGGACCCAGTTATCATGACCATCAGGATTGCCATATCGCATATATGGAGGCAAATCTTCGTCATCAACCAATTGAGAACCGTGCTTGGTTTCTTGTAGTTGCTTGAGCATAGGAAGAACGATGTGGGCGAGAGTGTTATCCATTGACCAAGTATCATACTTGTCAATACGCACCTTGATAGTGCGGTCACCAATGTTACTATAAAGCCAATGACAAAAATCATTAACCCAAGTATTGGCAAGCCATGTACCAATCTTATGTGAAGTATCTTCACTAATGAATGGAATCCAATCAGCAATCTGATATGGACCAATCCAGTTTCTATACGGACCGATGTAGACTTTCATAATGTTTCCTTATTTCAATTTTGATGTTATGAGCGCATGTGGCGCACTCGACGGAACATCCATGCTTTTCCATAATCTCTTGCACGGACGGAACATCACCTTCATGATGCTCCAAAATTTGTTTAACAGTATTGGAAGATAGGGCGTTACAGGAACATAAGATCATTGCTTCCTCTCCTAATACTATATATTATAGCAGGTCGTTTGGAGGTGTCAACATGCCTATTAATAGTTGGACAAT
>JACCDP011292955.1_pt1 | contig 26599 bp, 19 predicted proteins | sample 7445841 | NCBI WGS metagenome assembly JACCDP01 (sample SAMN15323441, study PRJNA562643) | freshwater metagenome | isolation source: river surface water | place: USA:Blue River Watershed | collected 2017-08-17 | reverse complement strand
GACCTGAGCGGCATCGCCGCGCTCAGCCTGCCGCCCTGGGCCGAACGACACCTGCATGAGCCCGGGCTCGCCGCCGCCGCCCTCACCGACACCGACCAGCGACAGGCCGCCGCGCTCGCCCGCGCCAGGGGCGCCGACCTCACGCTGATCGCAGGCCTGCCGGGCGGAATCGCCACGTTCGCGCGCGCGGCGCTCGCCGGGGACACGCCCACGCTGCAGACCCGGTGGCCCAACCTTGAATGCGTGCTCCACGGAGGCGACGCACTGGGTTTCCACGCCGATACCCTGCGCGAACTGGCCGGACCAGGCGTGCGGCTCCACGAGGTCTACGCCGCAAGCGAGGCGTTCATCGCCGCGCAGGAAGGCGAGGTCTCCCAAGGCCTGCGGCTGCTTACGGATCAGGGCGTGTTCTTCGAATTCCTGCCGCTCGAGGAACTGGGGAATGGCCCGTTGGAGACGGCCGGCCGGCGGGCCGTGCCGCTCGCGGGCGTGAAGATTGGAGTCGACTACGCCCTGCTGGTGACGACCCCGGGCGGCTTGGTGCGTCATCTCCTGGAGGACGTCGTGCGCTTCACCTCCCTGGCCCCGGCGCGCCTCATCGTCGTCGGCCGCACGGGCCGCCGCCTCGCCGTTTTCCGGGAAAACCTGCACGAGCGGGACCTCACCGGCGCGCTCACCGCCGTGTGCCGCCGGCAAGGCTGGCGGATCGTGGATTTCCACGTGGCACCCCAGGTCACCGCCGAGACCCTGGTCGGCGAGCGCCGCGGCCGTCACGAGTGGTGGATCGAGTTGAACCCGGGTACGGCGGCGACCCCGACCGGCCCCCAGCTGGCCGCGGAGCTGGACGCCAAACTCTCTGTCACGCATCCCGCTTACGCGGATTGCCGCGCCCGGAGGGTACTCGAGGCCCCGGTGGTGCGGCTCGTCATGCCAGGGGTGTTCGAACATTGGCGGCGCTTCCACGGCCGCTGGGGTGGGCAGCAAAAGATGACGCGTTGCGCCGGCGACCGCACCATCGCCGACGAGTTCGACGCGATGACGAGATTCGCGCCGCACTGACGGCTGATGGAGCGGCGATCCGCCTGGCCGGCTTCCGAAGTCGTGCCACCGCGCAGCAGCGCGGTCACCCGCAGACGGCATGATGCCGGGACACGCCGGATGAAGCCCGGCTGATGAAACCCGGTGCCGGCCCTCCCGTATCCAAAGCTGGCACGGGCGATGCTATTTCTCCGACGCGACCCATGCAGGGTTTGGGCCGCAAACGACCGAAAGGTCGGTTAATCAGAAAAAACTGGGGCCGGCGTTAAGGGGTTATCGCCGGCCCCTTCTGTTTTCTGGAAGTTGGCGGGAGGGGGCGAATGGAGGTCCGCGGCGGGCTCCATCGGATTATCGGAGACCTTCACCCCCGCCCCTTCGGGCGTCACTTCAGCGGCGGCACGTCCAGCCAGCGGCGCTCGGCCCACGATTTGAGGCCCAGCTCCGCCAGCTGCACGCCCTTGGCGCCCTCGAATAGGGTCCACGGGAACGGCGAGCCGGTGACGACGTGTTTCAGGAAGAGCTCCCACTCCACCTTGAAGGCATTGTCGCACACACCTTGGTCCGGCACGCGCGTCCAGCCGTCCAGGTACTTGATCGGGCTGTCGATGTCGGGATTCCAGACGCAGCGCGGCGTGGCGGCGAGCGCTTGCGCGGTGCAGTCCCGCAGGCCGGCGACGGCCGAACCGTGCGTGCCGTCTACCTGCAGTGTGAGCAGGTCGTCCCGCCGCACGCGCACGTCCCAGGACGAGTTGAACTGGCAGATGACGCCGTTCACCAACTCGAACGTCGCGTAGGCCGAGTCGTCGGCGGTGCAGTTGTAGGGTTTACCACTCTCGTCCCAGCGCCGGGGGATGTGCGTCGCGCCGAGGCAGGTGAGGCTCTTGATCTCGCCGAACAGGTTCTGGATCACGTACTGCCAGTGGCAGAGCATGTCGACGATGATGCCGCCATCATCCTCCTTGCGGTAGTTCCACGACGGACGCTGGAGCTTCTCGTATTCGCCGGTGAAGACCCAATAGCCGAACTCGCCGCGCACGGAGAGGATCCGGCCGAAAAAGCCGGTGTCGATGAGGTACTTCAGCTTCACGAGGCCGGGCAGCCAGAGCTTGTCCTGCACCACGCCGTTCTTGAGCCCGGCGGCGGAGACCTCCTTGGCCAGCGCCAGCGCCTCTGCCGCGGTGGTGGCGGTGGGTTTCTCGCAGTAGATGTGCTTGCGCGCCGCGATCGCCTTGCGCACGCCAACCGGCCGCTGGCCCGTGAGGGTCGCGTCGAAATAGATCTGGTTGGCGGGGTTCGCCAACTCGGCGTCGAGGTTGGTCGAGACGCGCGAGACGCCCGTCCGGGCCGCCAGTGCCCGCAGCTTCTCCTCGCTGCGGCCCACCAGCACCGGGTCGGGCATGATCACCTCGGAGTCCGAGAGCTTCACGCCGCCCTGGTCGATGATCGCCTTGATCGAGCGGATCAGGTGCTGGTTGGTGCCCATGCGTCCCGTGACGCCGTTCATGATGATGCCGAGCCGGTGGATTTTCATGATGAGAAAAAGTAGGAGTAAGGAGTCGGACGGTTAAGCGAAGCGGTCAAAATGGCATTCGGACCAAGACCGGTGACAACCACGGATGGACGCGGATGGACACGGATTCGGAGGGAACCCACAGCCAATCCATCGATGACCCCACGCCATGCCCGTAGGAAAACCGCCAGTATCGGCTGAGAAATGCTCCGCCTGTGATCCGTGTTCATCCGTGGTTAACCCTCGCAAAGCACTTCGGAAACCCCTCCGACCGGGCTCGAGCACCCAGGCCGGAAAGGCCGGCCAGGAATCATCCGCGCCCCGACGACCTCAGATCCCTCCCCTTCGTGTGCCTTAGTGTCCATTCGTGGTTTCCCCCTCAGTCCTTTAGTCCCTTAGTCCCTTGGTCCTCAGTCCCTCAGTCCTTTCAGACATGCTCGCGGTACGCGCGGACGATGCTCCCGAGGAACTCGTCCTGGTCGCCGGCCCAGAGGCGGTGGGAGAATATCTCCACCTCGTTGAAGCCGCGGAAACCCGCCGCCTCGACCCAGCCACGGATGCGCCGGAGCGGGATGCAGCCCTCGCCCATCAGACCGCGGTCGTTGAGCAGGTCGACCGTGGGCGTGCGCCAGTCGCAGACATGGAAGGCAGCCAGCGCGCCCAAACGGCCGCAGCGCGCGATCTCGGTTTCCAGCGCCGGGTCCCACCAGAGGTGGTAGACGTCGACCGCGACGCCGACGTGCGGCGAGCGCAGCGCCTCCACCATGTCGTTGGCCTGCGCGAGGGTGTTAACCGCCGAGCGGCTGTCGGCGTACATCGGGTGCAGCGGCTCGATGGCGAGCCGCACCCCCGCGGCCTCGCAATCGGGCAGCACGGCCGCGATGCCGTCGAGAATCTGCCGGCGCGATTCCTCCAGCGGCAAGCCGGGCACCGCGCCGCACACCAGCACGACGAGCGGCGCGCCCAGCGCGTGGGCCTCGGCCACCGCGCGGCGGTTGTCGTCGATGGCCCGCGCGCGCTCCTCCACGGTTTTACCCGGAAAGAAACCGCCGCGGCAGAGCGAGACGACCGCCAGGCCTTGGTCGCGCAGCAACCGGCCCGTCGCCGGGATATCGCGGCCCGCCAGCGCATCGCGCCACACCGTGATCCCGCCGACGCCGGCGGCGGCGAACCGCGCGGCGGCGGTCTCCACCGCCCACGGCTTCGTGGTGATGGTGTGGACGCAGAGGCGGCGGAGGTCGGGGAGCGGGGCGGGGGGCGCGGACATGACGTGGTTAAATCGTAAATCATATATGATTGCGGGAGCGTCAAACGCTTTCCAGCCTGCCTGCCGAGCCCATGGCCCAAGCGTTGCCCGCCATTCCCGCCCGACCGCCGACCAAGACCGAGCAGGTGCACGCCTGGCTGCGGGGCGCCATCCTCACCCACGCGCTGCCTCCCGGGGAATACGTCAACCTCGACGCCCTCGCCCGCCGCCACGGGGTGAGCGCCATTCCGGTGCGTGAGGCCGTCGCCCGGCTGGCCAGCGAGCGGCTCGTCGTCATCCGGCCGCACCGGGGGGCCGAGGTGGCGCCACTCGACGCCGACTCGGTGGCGGACGTGTTCGCGCTCCTCGAGGGGCTCGAGACCGCGCCGGCCGGCCGCGTGGCCGCGCTCGCCACTGCGGCCGACGTCGCCGACCTCGAGGTCCTGCTCGCGGAACTGGACCGCGCCGCGCGGCGCGGCGACGCGGATGACTGGAGCCGCGCCAACTCCGCCTTCCACCTGCGTCTCGCCGCCATCGCGCGGCTGCCGCTCGTCGGGGACGGTCTGCGGCTCGCGTTCGACCACTGGGAGCGCATCCGCCGCCACTTTTTCCGTTCCGTCCCCGGCCCGCGCCTCGCCGAGGCCCAGCGCGAGCACCGCGCGATCGTCGCCGCCGTACGCCGCGGATCCGCCGCCCCGCTCGAGTCCGCGCTCCGGCGGCACAACCGCCACGCCCGCCGCGCCTACGCCCGCGCGCTCGCCGTGCCGGCCGTGAAGACCAGGCCCGCCGGCGCGCTTGCCTAAGCCGGGAAGATACGGGAAGACCCCTCGGATGCATGCAGCGTGGCAACGTCACCCGGAAGTCATCCAGTCGGAATGGCGTTGGTGCAGCCCGGGCTGCGGCCTCGGACCTGGCTCATCGCATCCTTCATGGGATTTCGCGTTCGGCGGGCCCGCGCCGGCTCCATCCGCGACTCAAGCGGCTTGTTCCGGTTGAACCGAAACCCCGTTGGCCCCGCCCACCATGGAGATCCCGGCCCGCTTTCATTTCTGCCACCGCGTGGAGGTGGCCTTCGCGGACACCGATCTCGCGGGCATCGTGCACTTCGCGAATTTCCTGCGCTACGCGGAGAACACGGAGCACGCCTTCCTGCGCTCGCTCGGGTTGCCGGTGCACACCGCCGAGGGCGCGCGGCAGCAGGGCTGGCCTCGCCTCGCCGTCACGTGCGATTTCCATCGTCCCGCGCGTTTCGGGGAAACGCTGCGCGTCGCGCTCCGCGGGACGGAGGTCCGCACGCACAGCCTGACCTACGGCTTCTGGATCTTCGGACCGGCCTCGGGCCCCACCGAGCCCGTCGCCTCCGGCCGCTGCTCGATCATCCATGTGACGCTGGACACGGCGACCCGCGAGATCCGCAAGGCGCCCGTGCCGGCGGGGCTGCGCGCCGTGCTTGAATGCGAGCCCGCCGTTGAGCTTCCTGCCCGCTGAGCCGCTTTTCTGTCCTCCATCCTCCACCTCCACGACCATGCAATGGCTTAACTACGTCCTCCTCACCGTCGCCTCCTGGGGCCTGTACGGCGTTTTCCTGCACAGCGGCCAGATGGCCATGAACGATCCCGTGCTGGGACGCTACAAGGCGTTCCTTTTCGTGGGCATCGCCTACTTCATTTTCGCCGTGCTCGCGCCGCTCGTGCTGCTCAAGACGAACGGCTCCGACTTCAGCTTCCCCGCCAAGGGCGTCTGGATTTCCCTGATCGCCGGCACGCTCGGCGCCGTCGGCGCCTTCGGCATCCTCCTCGCGTTCGGAGCCAAGGGGAATCCGCAGGTCGTGATGTCCATCGTCTTCGCCGGAGCTCCGATCGTGAACGCCATCGTGGCCACGTGGATGCATCCGCCGAAGGGCGGGCTCGCCGGAGTGCCATGGCAGTTTTTCCTCGGGATCGTGATGGCCGCCACCGGCGGCTGCCTCGTCAGTCTCTATCGTCCGCCACCCGCGCCGAAGGCCGCCGCGAAGGCGCCCGCCGCCCCGGCGCCCGCCAGTCGCGGGGTGAACTGAACCACGCCGCCGCGAGGCGCCACCCGGGACTGCACCTCCGTGCGCTCAGGCCGTCTCAGCCCGCCGTCTCGCCCACCACCGTGAATTCCTCACGGTCGTGGTAGAGATGCCGGATGCGGACGTGGGTCGCGTGACGCGCGAACGGTGACCCCGCGGAGCGCAGTTCACGCAGCAGCGCGACCGGGTCGACGCGCCCGAACTTCAGGTTGACGACGAACCTCCGGCACCAGCCCTGGGCCAGCCAGGGGGTGACAATCCGCGCCAGCACCTCGTGCGGTTCCTCGACCATGTCGCAGAAGAGCCAGTCGAGACGCTCCCCGTCCGCCGGACGGAAACGGAAAGCATCCTCCCGTCGATGCTCGATGCCGGGATGCCCCAGCGCCCCGCCCTTGAGCGGTCCGTTGTCGAGCGCGATCACGCGCGCCCCGCGTCGCGCCGCACTATAACTCCAGCCGCCGGGCGCCGCCCCCAGGTCGCACACCGTTTCGCCCGAAGCCGGTTCACGGCCGAGCAACCCGTAGGCTTCCTCCACCTTGAGGTAGGAACGCGAAGGCGCCTGCTCGTCATCGGCCATCCGTCGCTGGCCGCAGGCGACCGCGTCTCGGGCCATCCACGCCCGACCGAAATCCGTGAAATGCACAAACAGGCCGCGCGACGGCACGCCGTCGCCGCCCCGCGGTCGCTCCGCCGTCGCCAAACGGGCCACGCGCGCAAGCTTCCGTTTGAGGATTTCACCGAACGCCGACTCCACCGAGGAGATGCGCCGTCCCAGCCCCACCAATTCGGCCGGCCCCGTCCACACGCTGGGCCAGGCCGCTTCCACGCGCTCGCCGCGCAGGCTTCCGAGAAAAAAATCCGCGACGCGCGTCGCGAGCTGGTTGACCGAATCGCCGCGCACCTCCTCCGGCGAGGCCAACACGATCTGAGGGAAGGCGGCGTCGGACAGAACCGCGCGTCCTTGGCCCGCGGCGACCAGCACCCAGCCGGGCCCTTGCTCGATCGCGGCCAGGCCGAAGCCCTCCGCCAATTCACGGGCCAATAACGCCTCGAAACCCGCCTGGCAGATGAAGAGCATGGAATGAGCGGCGCAGCCAGGGGGGGGTTCAGTCGGCCGGCAGATTCAGCGTGCGCCTGCCGCCGCTTGGGCTTCGGCCCGAAAAGGGCCAAGCCCGCCATCCTTGTCCGCCCGGGTGCATACGTCGTTGAGACGTTCGATCCGCGTCACAGCCGATGCAGGTGGAAACCGCCGTCGACGTCGAATACCGCGCCCGTCGAGAACGGAAAGCGGTCCTCGGCGATCGCCCGCACCGCGCGGCCGATATCCTCCGGGCGACCCCAGCGGCGGATCGGGGTGATGCCGCGCTCGTTCTCGATGATGAGCTGGTCATACTTCGCCTTCACGCCGCCCGTCATGTCGGTGGCGATCACCCCGGGACGGATCTCGTAAACGTTGACGCCATCGTTCGCGAGGCGGTCGGCGAAGAGTTTCGTCATCATCGCGAGCCCCGCCTTCACCATGCAGTAATCGCCGCGGTTGATGGACGCGGTGTACACGGAGATGGAGGTGATGTTGACCATCCGGCCGCGGAAGCCCTCGGCGTCGCGCTCCTGCCGCAGCATCTGCCGCGCAACGAGCTGCGAGAGGAAGAAAGGGCCCTTCAGATTGATGGCGTAGAGGCGGTCGAAGCTCTCTTCACCCGCCTCGAGCAGATCGGCGCGCACCTTGGGCGCCACGCCGGCGTTGTTCACCAGCAGGTCGATGCGTCCGAAGCGCTCCACCGTCTCCGCGACCATGCGCTCGCGGTCGGCCGCCACCGCCACGTCACCCTGCACGGTGAAACCGTCACCGCCGGCCGCCCGCACCGCCGCGAGCGACTCGGCCGCCGCCTCGGCATTGCCCGCGTAGTTGATCGCCACGCGCCCGCCCGCGCGAGCCAGTTCGAGGGCGATGCCGCGACCGATGCCGCGCGAGGCGCCCGTGACCAATGCCGTCCTTGAAGCCATGCCGCAGCCAACCCCCCGCCCCCGCGACCCGCAAAGCAAAATCCCACGGGCGCGCTTCACGAAACGCCGGGCCTTGAACCGGAGGCCGGAAAGTTCGGGAGGGCATCAGCGGAGTTTTCCTGATCCGCGAAACCCTCGCCCTCCGCAGTCAAAACGCGGGGCGATAGCGCGGCACCACCTTCGGTCTTCGAGAACCCCGCACGATCCGAGGCAACAACCCCGGCTACAGCCTTCCAGGCCGGCGCCCGCGGCGGCGTGGTCAAGGTGGAGGTGTGCGGCGACCGCGTCGCGCTCCGCGGGCAGGCGGTGGTCGTCAGCCGCGTCGATCTGCGCCCCGGCCCGGGGGGTCATGATCGCCCCGGCCTGAGGGCGCGTTTCCCCGGTCAGGTTCCGGTCGGACCGGCCGGCAGCGGCGTCACCCCGTGGCCGGCGGGGATGTGCGCGACCGAGATGCGTCCGCCGTCGAGGCGGTAACCGCCCGCGAACGGATTGCTCGCGAGGAAAAGCGGGGTGTCGAGGTCGGCGTAACGGAAGCCGCCCTGACCGATCGCGAAACAGGCCGAGGTGGTCATCGCGAGGATCGACTCGACGTTGCCACCGATCATCAGCCCGATCCCGGCCTCGCGCGCGACCCCGACAATATCGAGGGCCTCGGCGAGACCCGCCTTCATCAGCTTGATGTTGATCACCTGGGCGGCGCGCTCCGCGACGACCGCGCGGGCCTCGGCGGCGGTGGTGACGGACTCGTCGGCCGCGACGGGCCAGCCGGAAAACTCCGCCAGTTCCCGCGCGCCGGCGTGGTCTCCCTTGGGCAGCCATTGCTCGAGGACGGCGGGGGTGATGCCGAGTCTCCAGAGGCCCTGCACCAGGTCCCGGGCGTCGGACCGCGAAACCCCGGCGTTCCCGTCGATGATGAGCGGTGCGCCCGGCGCGCCCTCGTGGATCGCCGCGAGCCGGGCAAGGTCGTGGGCCGCACCTCCTTTGCCGCCCACCTTGACCTTGATCAGCCGGATGCCGCGGTCGCGGATCGCCCTCGTGGAGACCGCGGCCTGCGCAACCGTGCCGGTGGTCACGGTCATGTCGGTCTCGAGTGCATCGGGGCGGGCGGCGCGCTCCGCCGCTTCGCCATGGGCGAGAAAGCGCCACAGGGGTTCCCCGGCGCGACGCGCGAGAGCGTCGACCAGCGCGGTCTCGAAGGCGCACTGCGCGGAGCCGCAGGCGCCGCCCCCGCGGGATCGGAACTCGAGCGCGAGCGAGCGCCAGTCGGCCGCCTCCCGGCCCTCGAGCCATGATCGCGCCGCCTTCAGGGCGGCCAACGCCTGCCCCTGAGTTTCCCCGTTGTACGGAGGCAAAGGAGCCGCCTCGCCCCAGCCGCGCGAGCCGTCATCCAGCTCGAGCCCGACCAGGACGTTGTTGGCCGCGGCCTGCGCGCCGCCGGAAATGCCGAAAGGCTCGAGCAGGGGGATGTCGAGCGGCACGGCGGAGAAGGAGACGATCCGAAACGGGCGTTGCACCCCGGCACCCCACCGCAATCGGCGCCGGAGCGCAAACCCGCCGGCGGCCGGTCAAAGGTCGACCGGCCAGGCCCGACCATGGCGAAGCGCCTGGGCGCGCAACGCCACGGCGTGGCGCTCGAAGACGAACTGCACGATCATGGCGTCATCGAGCAGGCCCACCTCGGGAATGGTGTCCGGAATGCGGTCGAAGCCCTTCAGGAAGTAGAGCAGGGAGAAGGCAACCTCGCGGTAGGCGACATCGCCCGCCCCTGTACGGGGCCGAGCCTCCTGGAAATAGGCCGAAAGGATCTCGAGCCGGCGGCGCAAACGGGAGCCCAGCTCCAACCCACGCATCTTCCGGCCGAGCTGCCCGCGCAGGGCGGCCAGGCCGGCGACGGCCTCGGCCGTGACCAAATCCCCCCCGCGGTCGATGTAGACGGAGGTGCTGGTGATCTCGCCGGCACCGTGCGCGGCGAGGTGGCGATCAAGTTCGGCGGGGATCCCGCGGGAGGAGGTGGCGGAAGGATGGGATTTCATCACCGCCAACATGCCACCGGAAGAACGCTTCCGGTATTATAAACGGCTTTTCAAATTCTACTGTTTATCCTAAGTATTTGCCCGATGCCGCCGCTGAACTTCCACCACCTCCGCTATTTCCAGGCGGTTGCCCGGCTCGGCGGACTCCGACCGGCCGCGGAGCGGCTGCGGGTTTCCCCGGCCTCGATCTCCACCCAGGTGCGCGCGCTGGAGTCGGCCCTCGGGGAGCCGCTCTTCCGCCGCCGGGGGCGCACCAAGGTGCTGACGGAGGCCGGGAAGACGGCGCTGCGCTACGCGGAGGACATCTTCTCCCTCGGGGAAGAGCTGACCTCGGCGCTCCGGCGGCCGGTGAGCCCGGCCGCGACCCGCGTGCATGTGGGGGTCACCGACACATTGCCCAAGCTGGTGACCCTGCGTTTTCTCCGGCCGTTGCTCGAGCCCGAGACGGGAGTCCGGCTGGTCTGCCGCGAGGGCAAAGTCGGGGACCTCCTCGCGCTGCTCATCGCGGGGCGGCTGGACGTCGTGCTCACCGATGAGGCCGCGGCCCCCGACCTCCGGCGGCGCGTGAACAGTCACGAGCTCGGCTGCGCCGAAATCTCGTTCTGCGCCGCCCCGCCGCTGGCGGCGCGGATGCGCCGGGGATTCCCGGGGTCGCTGGCGCTCGCCCCGGCGCTGCTCCCGGCGGCCGGCACGGGACTGCGCGCCGAACTCGACCGCTGGCTGGACCGGCGCGGCCTTGCCGTATCGGGCCGGGCGGAATTCGACGACGCGGCGCTCGCAAAGATCGCGGCGGCGGAGGGTCACGGCTTCATCGCGGTGCCGGCGGTGGTCGCGGCCGATGCCTGCGCGCGCTACGGTTTGGAAGAGGTCGGGCGCGCGAAGGGAAGCCGCGTGCGCTTCTTCGCGCTCACGATCGATCGCCGTCCCGGGGGGCCGGTGAGGGATCTCCTGACTTCCGCGACCCGCCGGGGCAGAAACAAACCAACCTCATCCCGCGACTGATGGCCGAGAACCTGCGCGACCCGCTCTTCCTGTTCTTTCTCGTGGGCCTCACGGGCGGGTTGCTGAAATCCGACCTGAAGCTGCCGGACGCGGTCTACCAGTTGCTGAGCACTTACCTGCTGCTCGCGATCGGGCTGAAAGGCGGCGTGGAACTCTCCCTCGCCGATCCCGCCCGGATCGGGTGGCCGGCGATCGCCACGCTCGGGCTGGGAGCGGGCATGGCGGTGGGGGTGTTCACGGTGATGTCGCGGCTGGCGCGCCTCGGCCGGGCCGACGCGGCGGCCTTCGCGGCCCACTATGGCTCGGCGAGCGCGGTGACCTTCGCGGCCGCGGTGGCCGCGGTGCAGCGCACGGGCGCGGAACCGGAGGGAATCCTGGCGGTGCTACTGGTCATCCTCGAGGTGCCGGCCATCCTGGTGGCGATCTTCCTGCACCGCCTCGGCGCCGCCGGCGGCCGGTCAGCGGGCTACGGTGAGATCCTGCACGAGGTCGCGCTCAACCGCTCGGTGTTCCTGCTGCTCGCAGGGATCGCGGTGGGGGCGGCGGTGGGTCCCGATCGCTTCACGCCCTTCGAGCCGCTGTTCGTGGGGGCGTTCAAGCCGATCCTGGCGTTCTTTGTGCTGGAAATGGGCCTGCTCGCGGCGCACCGCCTGCCGGAGCTGCGGCGAAACGGCGCGCGAGTCGGGGCGGCGGCCCTGCTGATTCCGCTCGCGGGCGGGGCGCTCGGCGGCTGGGCGGGTCTCGCGGCCGGACTTTCCCCGGGAGGCGCCACGGTGCTCGCCACCTTGGCGGCCAGTGCTTCCTACATCGCGGCGCCCGCCGCGGTCCGTCTCGCCATCCCCGAGGCCAACACCGGGATGTGCGTGGCGGCGGCCCTCGGGGTGACCTTCCCGTTCAACCTTTCCCTCGGCATCCCGCTGTACGCCTGGTGGGTGGGCTGGCTCGGAAGCTGAGCGGTGTCACCGCGGGGGCTCGACGCGGCCGGGAAAACGGTTTCGTTCCCCTCCGCTCCCCCGCCTCCATGAAGATTCTGCTCGTCGCCAGCGGCGACCTCCGCCCTTCCGCCAACGAAGTCTGCTGGCCCGCCCAGCACGCGATGGAGCAGGCCCTCGGCCGTGCCGTCGCCGGCCTCGGCCACCAGCTGGTGCGCGCCCATCCGTACAAAGCCGCGCAACGCCACGGGTTTATCGGATCGCAGAAGGAGGGCATGGAGGTCTTCGCGGGAATCGATCCCAAGGCCCCGCTCATCGTGGCCGAGGCCGTCTGGCAGTATTCCCACCATGTGCTCGCCGGCCTGATTTCGCACCGCGGCCCCATCCTCACCGTCGCGAACTGGAGCGGAACCTGGCCCGGGTTGGTCGGCATGCTCAACCTCAACGGGTCGCTCACCAAGGCCGGCGTGCGCTACTCCACGTTATGGAGCGAGGATTTCACCGACGCCTTCTTCCGGCGCGGCCTCGCGAGCTGGCTGAAGCACGGCAAGGTTTCCCACAACACCAGCCACGTGCGGCCGCTCGCCGGCGCCGGCGTGCCGGCGCGCGCCCTCTCGGCGGCACGCCGGATCGCGGCCGACCTGCGCGCGCGCAAGTCGATCATGGGCGTCTTCGACGAGGGCTGCATGGGCATGTACAACGCCATCATCCCCGACGAACTGCTGTTCCCGACCGGCGTGTACAAGGAACGCCTCTCGCAGTCGGCGCTTTACGCCGCGGCGCGGGACGTCAGCGACGCCGAGGCCCGCGCCGTCTACCAATGGCTGCGGCGCAAGGGCATGAAGTTCCACCTCGGTGTGAACGAGGCGACCGACCTCACCGAGCGCCAGGTGCTCTGGCAGTGCAAGACGTACATCGCCGCGCTGCGCATCGCCGACGAGTTCGGCTGCGAGACGATCGGAATCCAATACCAGCAGGGTCTGAAGGACCTGCTGCCAGCTAGCGACCTCGTCGAGGGCATCCTCAACAACGGCGACCGCCCGCCCGTGCGCAACGCCGCGGGCCGCGTGATCCGGCCGGGCCGGCCGCTCACCCACTTCAACGAGGTCGACGAGTGCGCCGGCCTCGACGGGCTCTTCACGAACCGCGTGCACGAGGCGCTCGGCCAGCCGGTCGAGAACACCCTGCACGATCTGCGCTGGGGCGACCGCGACCGCAGCGGGACGACGGACGACTACGTCTGGGTCTTCCTGATCTCCGGCAGCGCCCCGCCCGCGCACCACATCGGGGGCTACCGCGGCACCGACTCCCTGCGACAGCCCCCCATGTACTTCCGGCTGGGCGGCGGCACCGTGCGCGGGATCGCGAAGCCCGGCGAGATCGTGTGGAGCCGCGTCTTCGTGGCCGACGGCCGGCTGAAGATGGACCTCGGTCGCGCGAAGGTCGTCTCCCTGCCGCGCGCCGAGACCGAGCGCCGCTGGCGTGAAACCACGGTGCAGTGGCCCATCATGCACGCCGTCACCTACGGAGTCTCCCGCGACCAGATGATGGCCCGCCACAAGGCCAACCACATTCAGGTCGCCTACGCGAAATCCGCCCGCGAGGCCGACCTGGCACTCTATACGAAGGCCGCCCTCGCCGCGGAACTGGGCCTTGAGGTCTCGCTCTGCGGCACCCGCGCCGGCGGCCGTCCATTCTGAGCCGGCGTGCCGGGCGCCTCCCGCACCGGCCCTTCCCCGCACCTGCCCACCGACGCGGCGTGGCACTCCGCGCTCGCCTCGCGGAATCGCGTTTTCCAGCTTCCGCGCATGATGCCCCGACCCCTCGCGCGCCGCGCCGCGGCCGTTGCCCTGATCGCTTTCAGTCTCCTCGCCGCCGGCCTGCGCGCCGCGGCCACCGAGCGGCCGAACATCATCCTGATCTTCGCGGACGACCTCGGTTACGCCGACCTAGGCTGCTACGGCGCCAAGGACATCGCGACGCCGCACCTCGATCGCCTCGCACGGGAGGGCACACGCTTCACGAGCTTCTACGTCGCCCAGGCGGTGTGCACGGCGTCGCGCGCGGCGCTGATGACCGGGAGCTATCCGAATCGTCTCGGGATGAGCGGCGCGCTCAACCACACCAGCACCACCGGGCTCTCGACGAAGGAAAGGACCCTGGCGGAGCAGCTGAAGGAGAAAGGCTACGCCACGGCGGTGTTCGGCAAATGGCACCTCGGCCACCAGCCGCCCTTCCTGCCCACCCGGCGTGGTTTCGACGAGTGGCTCGGCATCCCGTACTCGAACGACAACGGACCGCTCCACCCGGTGACGAAGGGCATCCCCGCCCTGCCGCTCTACGACGGCGAGGAGGTCGTGGAGGCCGACCCCGACCAGTCGCGGTTCACCGAACGCTTCACGCGGCGCGCGGTGGAGTTCATCGAGCGCCACCGCGAACGACCGTTCTTCCTCTACCTCCCGCACGTCATGCCGCACGTACCGATCTTCGCCTCGGAAAAATTCCGCGGCGCCAGCCAGCGCGGGCTCTACGGCGACGTCGTGCAGGAGCTCGACGCGGGCGTCGGTGAGCTGCTGGCGGCCCTCCGCCGGCTCAATCTCGAGGAGAAAACCCTCGTCATCTTCACCTCCGACAACGGCCCGTTCCTCTCCTACGGGGAGCACGCGGGCCTCGCGACGCCGCTGCGGGAAGGCAAGCTCACCACCTTCGAGGGCGGCATGCGCACCCCGTTCCTCGCGCGCTGGCCCGGCCGCGTGCCCGCCGGCCGGGTGAGCGACGAACCGCTCAGCACCCTCGATCTCAACGTCACGCTCGGCGTCCTCGCGGGCGCGACCCCGCCCGCCATGAAGCGCGACGGCACCGACGTCTCCGCGCTGCTGCTGGACCGGCCCGGCGCGCGCGGCCGGGAGGAATTCTGGTTCTACTCCGGCGACGAACTGCACGCCGTGCGACTCGGCGACTGGAAGCTGCACGTGCCGCACGATTATCTGACCGTGGCCGCGGAGCCCGGCCGCGCCGGCAAGCCGTCCAACTGGGCCAACATGAAGCCCGACTCCATCGAGAATTCCGGCATCCGCGGCATCGCGAGCCGCCACGGCTACCGCGTCGAGCGCATCGGGCTTTCCCTTTACAATGTGCGCTCGGATCCCGGCGAGACGCGCGACGTCGCCGCGGCGCATCCGGACATCGTGGCCCGCCTGCAGGCGCGCGTCGCCGCCGCGCGCGCCGACTTGGGTGACAGCCTGACCGGGACGAAGGGAACAAACCTCCGGCCGGCGGGCGATTTCCGCCAGCCGCTGCCCGCCGGGGTGCGGCGGGTCGCCAACCAGACCTATCACACGCCCCCGACGGGCCATGTGTTGCTGGACCTTTACCTGCCGGAAAAAGCACCGGCGACCCCTCTGCCCCTCGTCGTATGGGTGCACGGCGGCGGCTGGAGCAAGGGCAGCAAAGAGAACCCGCCGCTCGCCTGGCTCGCGGCCGAGGGCTACGCGGTCGCCAGCATCAACTACCGCCTGAGCTGGCTCGCCCGCTGGCCGGCGCAGATCGACGACGTGCGCGCGGCGCTGCGCTGGCTGCGCGTCCACGCCGCGAAACACGGCCTCGATCCGGACCGTATCGCCGTGGCCGGCGGCTCCGCCGGCGCCCACCTCGCCGCCTTCGCCGGCACGCAACCGCCGCCCGCCGGTGAAGCCGTTTCCAGCCGCGTCCGCGCGGTGATCGATCTCTACGGACCCTCAGACCTGCCCTCGATGCCCGCCAACCGTCCGGATCGTCCCGGCGAGGACATCGCGCGCACCAACGGCGCGCGTCTGCTGGGCGGCCCCGTGCCCGACCGGCTGGAACTCGCCCGCGAGGCGAGCCCGCTGCGCCATGTCTCGGCTGGGGACCCGCCGTTTCTGATCCTGCACGGGGACCGCGATCCGCTGGTCCCGTTGAATCAGAGCGAGCGACTCCACGCGGCCCTGCGCGCCGCGGGCGTATCTTCCGAACTGGTCGTACTCCCGGGGGCCGGCCACGGCGGCAAGGAATTCTCCACCCCGGAGATTCGCGCGAAGATCCGCGCGTTCCTCGCCAGCGCGCTGCGCTGACCCGGCCGCGTCACGGCACCGGCTCAGGTTTCGCCGTGGCGCCAACCATCACGTTCGGGAGGCGGAACACCCGCCCTTCCTTCGTCGAGAAATAGAGCGACGAGGGCGTCGGCTCGAGCGGGGAACCATCCGCCCACAGCGCGTAGAAATCCGCGTGCGCCCCGACCGGCTTGCGCGCGTAGGTGTGGTTGTAGCGCGAACCCTTGGTGAGCTGCCGCGCGCGTTCCCATGTCAGGCCGGCGTCGCGGCTCGTCCACATCACCATTTCGCCACCGGTGCCCCAAGGCTGGGGGCCGGGATCCGTGGGCGCGACGATGCGCCATCTGCCGTCGGCCTCGATGTAAAAGGACCCGTGGTCGTAGTTGTGGTCCGATGTCACGCTCGCGCGGAACACCCATGCGCGGCCATCCCACCGCGCCGTGTGCCACTGGAACGGCCCGGACGCGGCGCCCGGGTTGAATCCCTTCGAGGTGAGGTAGAGGATCACCGGTTCGCCGGCGGCGGTGAAGGCGATGTCCTTCAGGTAGACGCTGAGATCCTCGCGCCGGTAGTCGCGGACCAGCGCGGGATTGGCGGCCGCACGCAGCGGAAGCACGAGTTTTTCCCCCGCGGCGTTGGTCCAGGAGACGCCGGCGTCGCGCGTTTCCGCGAAGTAGAGGTTGGTGCGGTGGTTCAGCCCCTTGCCGGCACGACCCTCGGCCGGGTGCAGGTCGAAGGCGGTGGCGACCCGGTCGGTGTCGCCGTCGCGGAACGAAACCTGGTAATTACCCATTTCCAGGTGGGCGAGGAGCTGCGGGGCGCTCCAAGTCCGGCCATCGGCGGAGGTCTTCCAGTTGAGTGTGCGCTCGCCCTTCACGTAGCTGGTATGGAGGAAGAGAAAACGCTTCGAGCGTGGGAGGTGCCACGGTTGCGGATAGGAGAAGTTGGTTTTCTCAAGCAGCTCCCACTCCGTGATGTCGTGCGGCCGCGCGGAACGGTGAACGTAGGACGGGCGCGAGGTGCCGTGCGCGGCCGAGAAGACGAAGAGGTGCCCTTCGGCGTCGATCGAGAGCACGGGGTTGTCATGCGCGTTCTCCGTGCGCTTCCGCAGGATCCGCACGGGCCGCGGCACGGTGCCGGTGGCGTGGTCGTAGTAGGAAACAAGGTGCTCCAACTCGTCGCCGCGCTCCGAGACCTTGCCCGCCGAACCGCCGAACACGAAGTAGGTACGGCCGCGCTCCGGGGAGTGGATCGCGATCGGGACATGCTGTTGCGGGTAGGTCGCGAAGCCACCGCTGTACTTGTAGCGATGCTCGTCCTTGAGCGGCTGGTTCATGTACCAGATTCCGCGGTAGCCGTCGGCCTCGCGCGGCGTGAGGTCATCCGGCGCCCGGGGGACGGCGGCGAAAAGGGCGGCCGGGATCAAGCCGAGGCGAGCTAGCCAACGAGCAAAGGTGAGGAAACGCCGGAAATCCATGACCCGAAGCTCGTCCGACCCGCGCCTGGGCGGCAACCCGGCGTTTCCGAAGCGGCTTAACCGCCCGATCCGACGCCGCGCGGCCGCCGCGGGAAATTTGGGTTTGCCAGCTCCGCGCGCGGAGGGCTTTCCTACCCCTTCACGTTCGCAAAAACCCTTTATCACACAAAGTCATGGCTGAACTCGCAGGAAACGTCTTGGTTGGCCAGTCCGGCGGCCCCACCTCCGTCATCAACGCCAGCGTCGCGGGCATCATCAACGAGGCCCTGAACCACGAGTGCATCGAGGAGATCTACGGATCCCTGAACGGAGTGCTCGGCATCCTGCAGGAGGACCTGATCGATCTCGCCTCCGAGTCCCAGCAGCAGATCCGCGCCCTCAAGCACACGCCCGGCGCCGCCCTCGGCACCTGCCGCTACAAGCTGAAGAAGCAGCAGGATTTCGAGCGCGTGCTGGAGGTCTTCAAGGCCCACAACATCCGCTACTTCTTCTACATCGGCGGCAATGATTCCCAGGACACCGCGGACAAGATCTCCAAGCTCGCCCAAGCCCAGGGCTACGAGCTGCGTGTGATCGGCGTGCCCAAGACGATCGACAACGATCTGCCCATCACGGACCACACCCCGGGCTACGCGAGCACCGTCAAGTATATCGCCACCACCGTGCGCGAGCTCGCCTGCGACAACGAGGCCATGGGCCAGGGGGACCTCGTCTCGATCGTCGAAGTCATGGGCCGGAGCGCCGGCTGGATCGCCGCAGGCGCCTCCCTCGCGAAGCGCCGCGATCATCCCCATGATCCGCCCCACCTCATTCTTCTGCCCGAGGTCGCCTTCAACCAGGAGAAGGTCCTTGAGGAAGTCCGCCGCGTGCTGAAGCGCGAGAAGTACTGCCTGATCGTCGTGGCCGAGGGGCTCGTCGACACCGACGGCAACTACCTCGCCGCCAACGCGCAGACCGACGCCTTCGGCCACGCCCAGCTGGGCGGCGCCGGCGATGCCCTCGCCGAGATCCTTGGGGGCAACCTCCCCGGCGTGAAGGTGCGCGTCGCCAAGCCCGGCATCATGCAGCGCTGCGCCTCGCACGCCGGCTCGAAGACCGATGTCGACGAGGCATTCCGCGCCGGCCAAGCCGCCGTGCAGGCCGCCATCAACGGCGAGACCGACAAGATGGTCACGCTGCTCCGCGGCGACGGCGAGCAGTACACGACCGAGACCGGTCTCGCCCCCTTGGCCGATGTGGCCAACTCCGTGAAGAAGCTGCCCCGCGAGTGGATCAACGAGGACGGCGTGAGCATGAACTTCCAGTTCCTGCGCTACGCCCAGCCCCTCATCCAGGGCGAGGTCGTGGTGCCGCACGACGCCGGCGTGCCGGTGTTCGCCCGCCTCGAGAAGGTGCGGGTCGACAAGTCGCTCCCCGCTTACGAGGTCTGAGCCGGAAACCGGCTCAAGTCTTTCCCCAAGGGCGCCCGCGAGGCGCCCTTTTTGTTTTCCGATGCCGCCGCTCGTGCGGCGCTCGGGGCCATTTTCGCCGCGGTCGCATCCGAGGGATCAGCCTCGGCCGCACCGGGACGGCCGCACAATTGCCTCGCATGGGGCAGGCGCGTCTCGGCAGGTTTTCGCCGTCGGAACCCGGATCCCCAAACCCTTTACACCCCATGACCTCGAACTGCTCCCTCCCGATAAGCCGTCGTCTCACGCTTTCCCTCGCCGCGCTCGCCCTCTTCGCCGCCACCCGCGTCGCGGCGGCCCCGGGTTTCACCGCCGAGAAATCCGCCGCCGGCGTGAAGATCTCCCACGACGGGAAACCTTTCGCCGAATACGTGATCGGCGAGGCGAACAAGCCGTACCTCTTCCCGGCGTTCGGTCCCACGGGTAAGGCGATGACCCGCGCCTATCCCATGCGGAAAGTCGAGGGCGAGCAGTTCGACCACTACCACCACCGCGGCATCTGGTTCGGCCATGAGAACATCAACGGCGTCAACTCGTGGACCGAGCGCGGCACTTCCACCAACGGGCTGCCCGACGACCAGCTCAACGCGAAGCAGAAGGCCTCCCTCGCCAAGGCCCTGCCTCACCTCGGCTCCGTCCGTCACCGCGCGTTCCGTGAAGTCACGTCCGGCCCCGATCGCGCCGTGCTCGTCTCCGAAAACGACTACCTCGATGCGCGGGGGAAGAAGTACCTCACGGAGATCCGCCGCCTCACCTTCCGCGCCGAGTCGGGCGCGCGCCTGATCGACTGGGACCAGGAGTTCATCGCCTCCGAGGGCGACGCGGTCTTTGGCGACATGAAGGACGCCGGCGTGAACATCCGCGTACCGTCATCCATGGCGGTCGACACCAAGCAGGGCGGCCGGTTGGTTCTGGCCAACGGCAAGGAGGGCGCCACCGCGTGGGGCACGCGCGCCACCTGGGCCTCGTACTCGGGTAAAGTCGACGGCGAGCTCGTCGGTGTCGCCCTATTCAATCACCCGTCGAGTTTCCGGCACCCGACCAGCTGGCACGCCCGCACGTACGGCCTGCTCACCGCCAATTGCTTCGGCACACTCGACAAGGCCGACCCCAACGGCCCGCACACCCTGAAGAAGGGCGAGAAGCTCGTGCTGCGCCATCGCTTCTACCTCCACGCCGGCGACGAAAAGTCCGGCGGGGTCGCGGCGGCCTACGAGCGGTACGCCAAGGAAAAGAAGTAAACCGGCGCGCGTCCCCGAGTACCGCGCGTTCCATTCGGGAAAGCAGGTCGCGTGGCCGCGGGTGATCCCGCGGATCCATCGGGTCTGATCACGGCGGAGCCTTACGTTCCCCGTCATGCCGCATTTTCCGCGGCAAACCGCCTTGGGCGGGTAAACAGCCGCGGCTACTCCAAGCCCATGGCGGCAACCGTCCGGCGCCCCAAGGCTCCCCAGTCTCCCTCATCGTGCCCCCGGCTGGTCTCCCATGTCTCCCTAATCGCCGTCTCTCCAGTCTTCCGGGTCTTCCCCGCCCCCATCCTTGACCGCTCCGCACGGCGGCGGCTAACTCTCGCTCCTTATGTCAGCCGATTCCGCACCCTCCGCCGTGTCCATGGACGCCATCGTCGCGCTCGCGAAGCGCCGCGGCTTCATCTTCCAGTCGTCTGAGATCTACGGCGGGCTCAACGGCTTCTTCGACTACGGCCCGCTGGGCGTGGAGCTGAAGCGGAACATCCGCGACTGCTGGTGGAACGACATGGTGCGGCGCCGCGAAGACATCGTGGGGCTCGAGTCGTCCATCATCATGCACCCGAAGGTGTGGGAGGCCTCGGGTCACGTCGCCGGCTTCACCGACCCTCTGGTGGACTGCAAGGTGAGCAAGCAGCGCTTCCGCGCCGACCAGCTGTTCTTCGCGCCCGTCGTCGTCGACGGCAGCACGGTGGGTTACGTCAGCGCGCTCGAAAGCGAGCGCACGACGGAGGCCCTCCAGGAGGCCGCCGAGACGTTCAAGCGCAAGAAGGCCATCCAGGGTGCGCTCGCGCCCGTGCAGCCGCGCGATTTCACCGAGGCTAAACCCGAGGAGATCGCGCTTATCCCGTCCCCCGCGACGGGCGAACCGGGCAGCCTCACCGAGCCCCGGGCGTTCAACATGATGTTCGAGACGCACGTCGGCCCGATGCGCGACTCGGCGTCGGTCGCCTACCTGCGGCCCGAGACGGCGCAGGGCATGTTCGTCGACTTCCGCAACGTGGTCGACACCGGCCGCGTGAAGCTGCCGTTCGGCATCGCGCAGATCGGGAAGTCGTTCCGCAACGAGATCACGCCGCGGAACTTCATCTTCCGCTCGCGCGAGTTCGAGCAGATGGAAATGGAGTACTTCATCCATCCCGACGCGGACTGGCTCGCCTGCCACGAGGAGTGGCTCAAGTGGTGCCGCGAGTGGCTCCTGAGCATCGGCCTGCCCGAGTCGCACCTCTCGCTGCACGAGCACCCGAAGGCCAAGCTGGCGTTCTACTCGCGCCGCACGGTCGACATCATGTTCCGCTACCCGTTCGGGGTGCAGGAACTCTGGGGCATCGCCGCGCGCAGCGACTACGATCTGCAGCAGCACCAGAAGTTCTCCGGAGTGCCGCAGGTCTACTTCGACGAGGCGACCAAGCAGAAGGTCGTGCCGCACGTGATCGAGCCGGCCGTGGGCGTCGACCGCATTCTCCTCGCCGTGCTCTGCGCCGGTTACGCGGAGGAGGACGTGAAGGACGACAAGGGCAACGTCGAGAAGCGCACCGTGCTGCGGCTCTCGCCGCGGGTCGCCCCGATCAAGGTCGCCGTGCTCCCGCTGCTGAAGAACAAGGAGGCCCTCGTGGCCCGCGCCCGCGAGCTGCACGCGCGCCTGAAGCGCCGCCACGCCGTGTTCTACGACGAGGCCGGCGCCATCGGCCGCCGCTACCGCCGCCAGGACGAGATCGGCACGCCGTGGTGCGTGACCATCGACTTCGACACCATCGAGAAGGACGGCACCTTCACCCTGCGCGAACGCGACTCGATGCAGCAACGCCGCGTCACCGAGGCCGAGCTCATCGCGCTCCTCGACGAGAAGGTGTACTGAGCTGGCGCGCTCTTTGGCGCGCCGCCGGAACGTCCCTTGGCCAAGAAATCTAAGACGCTGCCGGTTCCCGATAACCGGACTCCCTCCGCGCTCAGAAACCTCGTCGCATGGGTGGACGAGTTTCCCCAGGCATTCCGGAGCATCGGCGCGGATTTGCACCGGAACCACCACGTCGTGGAACTCGACGGCTCTGTCGACCACTTGGTCCAAGGGCTGGTTCACGACGAGGAAGGGGACTTCGAGGTCGCCCTCTTTTGCACCCAAGGTCGTTGGTCATCCGGTTGCCAATGCGAGGACGCGCCCGAGTGCCCGCACTCCGCCGCCGTCGCGTTAGCGTGGCTGGCGAAACACGCCGGGACTCTGGCCGAGGATCCCGCCAAACCGCGCGAAAAGCCCCGCCCCTTCGCCGAGGTTCATGGCCCGATCGTCGCGGAAAAGCTAGCACGGCCGCTGCGGGCCGAGGAGACCCGCGCCCTGACCAACCTTGAGCAGCTTCACGGCGAAGTCCTCCGCCGCCACGGCCGGCTCATTCAGTCCTCGCTCCACTTCTACGGCTTCGGTTGGTTCACGGACAAACCACCGTCCGATTGGGAAATAGCCCTCGAGGGCTGGTGGAATCCCACCCAGCCGCCGGCCACGCCGCTGGATCTCTGGCAGTACCTCGCCTACGATCTCGAGCGACGCGGAGCGGCGATTCCGGAGGTCTACCGTCCGCTCACCGACACCGGCGCCGTGCGGGCGCGTCTGGAGGGGCGGCTGCTGGAGCAGTCGTTAAACCGCTGGCAGTTCGCGCTCCAGCAAGCCCTCGAACCAGCGGAATCCAGCTCCAGGGATTCCGGCAGCGAGCCTCTCGACGGGGTAAGGGGCCTGCGCGTCATTGTGCAGCAGGACGGTCTGATGAAGCTCCAAACCCGAAGGGGTGCCGACGCCCCCTGGAAGCAGCCGTCCGGCAATTTCCTGCGCTATCTCCCCGAGACCAAATTATCGCAGTTACAGGATTTCAGCCCCGCGGAAGCCGCGCTGGCCCGCACGCTCATCCTCGCGCTCCAGCGCCGTGACCGCTTAACCACCAAGGAACCGCTGCCGGAGGGAATCGTCGACGAGTTGCTCGCCAGTCGGGACACGCACCCCGCCCTTTTTCTGCCCGGCGAGCGGCCGTTCACGATCGAGGAAGAATCCCTCACCGCGGCCGCGCTGCCCGAGGACGGCAATGCATCCGTTTTCAGACTTCAGCTGGTTCTGCCCGACGGCCGGATCGCCGTGAACGCACATCACCTCGGCGGCAAGAAGCCGGCGCTCTACCTCCATGAGTCGCGCGTCTGGCGCGGTCCCCGCCCCATGCCGGAGGGGCTGATGCCCGTGCAAGCACTGGAGACCCCCGCGATCGTGCAGCAGCTGCGCCAGCTGAAGGTCACGCTGCCGGAAAAAATCCGGAGCAACCTCCGTCACGTCGCCATGAGACCGGAGCTGGAATGCTCGCTCGAGGGCGGGCCTTTCGACGACGGTCAATCGGACCTGAAGGTGCGGCTGCTGGCCGTCGCTGATGACCCGCGCTGCGCGCAGGAGTGGCGGGGCTACGCCGGCTGGCAATGGGACGAGGCGCGCACCCCGCCAGCGCGCCGCGCCGGGGACCCCATGTTGGAATTCGATCTCTCGGCGGCCAACCGCATTGGCGCCACGTTCGGCGGCTTCCGGCTCTTCTGGAGCGATTGGAGCGGCACGTGGAGCCGGCCGGTCGGGCGGAATTTCCCAGAGGAGTTCGCGACGTGGGTCGCGGCGCTCCCGCCCGACGTGACGGTGCGCGCCTCGCCGGAGCTCGCCGGATTCTTCGACGGCCCCCTCCGCGCCACGATCGATTTCTCCGCGCTGCCGGTCGAGGGCGGGCGCGACTGGTTCGACCTGACGGTCGCGTACCGCGTGGAGGATTCGAAGCTCACCCCCGCGGAGATCGCGCTGCTCTTGAAGGCGCGCGGCAAGTGGGTGCGCCTGCCGAAATCCGGCTGGAAACGCCTCGAGGTCGCCACGCCGGAGGCCGGCGGCACCACGGCCGCCACCCTGGACCGCCTCGGCCTAACCGCCGACGACGTCGTTGAATCAGGCAACGAGACCACCCACCGGGTGCACGCGTTACAGCTCGCCGCGGAGTCCGCGGCGCTGGAGAGCCGCGACGCGCGGCTGGCCGCCGAGCTAAGGGGCCGCCTGTCCGAGGTGACCGCGAGCCCTCCGCCCCCGCCGCCGGCCGGACTCGCCGCGAAACTCCGTCCGTACCAGATCGAGGGATACCAGTTTCTCGCCCACCTCTCCGGCCAGGGCTTCGGCGGGGTGCTCGCCGACGACATGGGCCTCGGCAAGACCGTGCAGACGCTCGCCTGGCTGCTGGGATTGTCCGACGCGGCGGGCGCCCGCGGTTTCCGCGCGCTGGTGGTGTGCCCGAAGAGCGTGACCCACGGCTGGCTCGCCGAGACCGCCCGCTTCGCGCCGAGCCTCGGGGCGGCGGCGTTCGACCCGGCGTCCGCGTCCCCTGAGAGCAAGGCGCCGGAGTGCGAGATCCTCGTCGCAAATTACACCCAGCTCCGCCTCAACGCGGGCTGGTTCAAGGCGAAGGCGTGGGACGTCGTCGTGCTCGACGAGGGGCAGTTCATCAAGAATCCGACCAGCCAGGTGGCGGCAGCCGCGCGTGCACTCGCGGCGCGGCACCGGCTCGTGCTCACCGGCACGCCCATCGAGAACCGCCTCGGCGACCTGTGGAGCCTGTTCGCGTTCGCCCAGCCCGGGTTGCTGGGTTCGCAGTCGTCCTTCCGCCGTCAGTTCAACGAGCGCGATCCCTCCGCGCTCGGACGGCTCCACCGGCGCGTGCGCCACTTTCTGCTGAGACGCACAAAGGCGCAGGCCGCGCCTGACCTGCCGCCGCGCACCGAAAACGAGATCGTCGTCGACCTCGAGCCCGAGCAACGCCGGCTCTACGACGCCGAGCTCAAGCGGGCGCGCGCCCAGCTCCTCGGCGTCGAGACCGACCGCGCGCTCGACCGCGTGCGCTTCAACATCCTCGCGAGTCTCCTGCGCCTCCGCCAGATCTGCTGCCATCCTGCGCTCGTCGACGCGGCCCATGCCGGCCTGCCGAGCGCCAAGCTCGACGCGCTCATCGAGCGGCTGGAGGAGCTGCGCGAGGAGGGCCATCAGGTCCTCGTGTTCAGCCAGTTCGTCGGGATGCTCGAGCTCATCCGCGAGCGTCTCGAGCAGGCGGGCATCGGGCACCTCATGCTCACCGGTGCCACCGAGGACCGGCAGCAACTCGTCGAGCAGTTCCAGACCGACAACTCCCGCACCGTCTTCCTGCTCTCACTCAAGGCGGCCGGCTTCGGCCTCAACCTCACCGCCGCCAGCTACGCCGTCCTCTACGACCCGTGGTGGAACCCCGCCGTCGAGGCGCAGGCCATCGACCGCACCCACCGCATCGGCCAGACCAAACCCGTGTTCGCCTACCGCCTGCTTGCCGCCGGTACCATCGAGCAGAAGATCCGCGTCCTCCAACAGGAGAAGGCCGCCCTCGCCGCTGCCGTCGTGCAGGAGGAATCGCTCGCCAGCGTCCTCGACCTCGAAAGCCTCCGCCGGATTCTCGCATAGAAGAGGCCGACGCGATGCGGACTTGCGGATAAAGGCACCGTGGATCGATTGGGCTTCCCGTGCGCGACCGGTCCGAAAACCCCAACGCTTTGACCTCCCACCCCGATCGCATCCGATTCCGTGCGTCATCGGGCACGCCCTGAGCCATGCCGCGCTTCGCCCGCTACCTCGGCGTGGATTACTCCGGCGCCGAGGCTCCGAACTCCGGGCTCAAGGGCCTGCGGGTGTTCACCACCGACGGCTCCGGACAACCGGCCGACGAGATGCGGCCACCGCCGAGCCACCGCAAACACTGGACGCGTCAGGGACTGGCCCACTGGCTCGCCGCCCAAGTGAACGCCGGCCCGCCCGCCCTCATCGGCATCGACCACGGGTTCTCCTTCCCGCGGCGTTATTTCGAGCGGCATCACCTCCCCCCCGACTGGCCCGCGTTCTTGGACGACTTCCAAGCGCATTGGCCGACGGACGAGGAAAATACCTACGTCTGCTTCATCCGCGACGGCAACTGCGGCGCCGGCCACCAGCGGGAGGGCGACCCGAAGTGGCTGCGTTTAACCGAACAGTGGACCGCGTCCGCCAAATCCGTCTTCCAATTCGATGTGCAAGGCCAGGTGGCGAACTCGACGCACGCGGGCCTGCCGTGGCTGCGCTATCTCCGCCAAAATTGCGGCGGGAAACTACACTTTTGGCCCTTCGATGGCTGGAATGTACCCGCCGGCAAGTCGGCCGTCGCGGAAGTTTACCCCTCCCTCTGGATGAAGCGTTTCCCCGCCGACGACCGCGATGGCGACCAACAAGCGGCTTTCGCCGTCGCCGAATGGCTGCGCCGCGCCGACCAGAACGACTCACTCCCGCACTTCCTCCACCCGCCGCTCACCCCCGCCGAACAAACCCAGGCCGCCATCGAAGGCTGGATCCTCGGCGTGACATAGCGGCGGATTCCGCGACGGAAGTATCGCGATTCACGGCGAACCGGGTTTCAAAAACCGCGGCAAACAGCCGCGGCTACACCGGGTTCGCCGGCCATGGGCCCGACGAAGGCTCACCCCATCCG
>JACCDP010265119.1_pt1 | contig 26645 bp, 57 predicted proteins | sample 7445841 | NCBI WGS metagenome assembly JACCDP01 (sample SAMN15323441, study PRJNA562643) | freshwater metagenome | isolation source: river surface water | place: USA:Blue River Watershed | collected 2017-08-17 | reverse complement strand
CTTCGCCATAAGGTCTTTGTTTTGCTCCCATGATTACTTCAGGGTCTAAACCTTTTGACCGCAACCACTCTTTGTTCTCTGGGTCTTGTGGGTTATCAACAACATGACGACCCTCGTTCCAAGTGAAAAAAGATGTTGTGCCTTCAGGCAAAACCCAAAGGTGATATTGATTTGATGTATCAACCAACTGACTTTCAGGCGGGAAGATTTCTACTGCTTCTCTTTCAGCACCCGCAAGTTCGTTTTTGATACGCTGGAAGTGTCTCCAATCTCTAATCGCCTTTCGTTCGTTGTGGCGAATAGAAAGATGGATACCACTCTTTTCCCCTAGTTCAGGCTCTAGCACATGCTTGATAACCGTGTAGAACTTGTTTCTCCAAATAGTTTGGTTGGGGTCAAGAGTTATTTCATGCCCATTTACAACCGCAGTTGCTTGGACAAACTTATCCCAAATAGGTTTGGTCATGGCGTCACATCATCTCTGTATCGCTTTACGACACGATAGATTACATAGCCCAAAACACCTACTACCAACGCTGGGGTATAGACCGCAACATTGAAGAAGTTAGATGAGACTTCAATCCACTCGAACTGGCACTTGAAGTCGCAGTTAGCGTCCGCGACTATTGGTGTTGGTTCCATTTAGTTCACCTCCCTGATTTTCTTCCACTCCAACTCCACCAACTCTTGACGAAGTTGTTTGTTCTCCCGCATCAACTTCCCGTAGGAGTTGATGGAAACTACCATCACGAAGCATGAACCTGCGAGCGCGATGATGATGGCAAGTAGTGTTCCTGTGTCTAAAACCATTTTTACTTTTTCCTATCTAGCCTAAGTGGCTCTATGGTTTTTAGAAACTCCGCAACTTCTTCGCGGGTTCCCAACTTTGACCAATGCTCTATCTGTTCGTCAGTCATGTTCATAAACTTTAGCAAGGTCATAGCCTCGCTGTTAGTAAGTTCCCTGTCTAAGACTTCTTTGCCTTTTTTAGTTATTCGCATCTGCGTTCTCTTTCTCCATGCTTTCCGCCACCGCGTTCTTGATGGTGATGTAAGCATTACCGCATGGATAGCAGAACCTTTCTGTGAAAGGCATTTCCCGCATAAAGGCATCTACGCCTGAGTAAATAAGATTTGTGTTTTCACAATGTGGTGTTTGGCATTTCATTTTATTAGTTCCCCTTTCCAAAGAAACACTCAGTCATTTCGCCCCAGCAGTAGCCTTCCTCGCCACCAACCCACCATAGGTTTCCTGAGACTTGAAACAATCCCCATACAACCGCACTAGCAAGCACTACTGCGAGCGCGAACGCTACTCGTCTGCGTTGTATGTACTTCCTATCCATCTTCATTGGAACTATTGTCCTTTGCGTCATTTCTTAGCCCTTTCTCTAAGTTTCTTGACTAGTTCTAGTCAGTAAGATAATAATACCAACTTCCCTGACTTTTTTCAACTTACCTGACTTTCGGCGTGTCGCCAGCAGATAGGTAGATGGGTTTTTCTGTTTTTACTTTTTGGTATGGACTAAGTCCAAATTCGCAATCCGCATCTACATACCCGCACTCACTCCAATAGCAACGCAGAGCAAAGCACTCTTCATGTCCGCAAGGACAATCTATCCACTTCGCGTCCGCGTCGCACTTGGCGCAGGTTGGAGACACTCACTCGCCTTTCTTCGGCAAACTTAGCAACCACTTCTCAAAGGTTGAATTGAACAAAGCGTTCTTGCTTCGCTTGTCTCGGATTAGGCAAATCGCTTCTTCCGCAGAATAACCTTCCCGCATAAGAACCAAAGCCATGATTAGCCCTGAACGATTTAGACCTGCTTGGCAACGAATAAGAACTCGCTTACCAGCCTTCCAATCTTCGTGAGCAATCCGAACTACTTGGAACAAATCCTTGAAGTCCACGCCACTCATGTTAGGGCTATCGTAAAACGGATAGCGAACTTCTTTTACCAACCAATCCGCAGGATTAGCATACTGATACGCAGTAATCACTACATCAAAGTCGTTCTTGGTAATGCGTGGTTCTACTCGCTTCAACTCCCAAATCGTATCGTCGTCATCTGTGCCACCTTGAAACAAGTTAGGCAAGATTTCGTTATACAACTCTGTGGGATAGTCGAAGGTGTACCTAGGCGCAATACCTAAGTCGTCTATGTCGTCCACTTCTATCCAATCTGTATTTGTCTGTTTAGTCATTGTGTTTTCTCCTTTCTGAACTTATTGTATCAGTTTTTGTCTTTTTTAGCAAATCTAAACAACTTAGCAACAAAACCATTGAGTATGTCTGCGTTATCTTTGTAGTAGGCATAGCCCTTGTTTCTGCTCTTACGAACTCTTGTACCGCGCTTGACCGCAGTATAGATAACGCTATCTGGCAATCCCTTTGGCATTTGTTTCCCTTTCTTTGACCTAATAGTATCATTTTATTCCATAAAAGTCAAATCCTAAAAAGAGACTTATCTCACAAGCAAAATGTCCGATTTGTCTTTACACTTTTTTCGCTAAGGATTTGGCATCTACGAACAATTAGTAGACCCGCACCAACGGCGAATTTCAGACCGGCTGTTGTTGCTTTTTACTTTTTGCTATTGCTTCGGAGCCGGCTTTGCTCGCATGCAAACAACTTAATAAAAAAAAATCCCCCGCGCTTGGCGGGGGACTTCTTGAAATCTATTTAGTTTTTTACCAGCACACCAGCATCAAACTTCTTGGCGCACTCGCTACCTACCGGCCAAAAGCCTTGCGAAACCTGTCCTGCGTCCGCATCGCTGGCTGGGTGGAGTATGTTGCCCGAGATAGACAAGTGAACAAGCCAAGAGTTCTTACCTACCTTGCGAGCGCAAACTGCGCAAGCATTATCATTCATGTTTAGGTAATCTCCGAAAGTATACATTTTTTCACCCCCTTTCCTTTCAATAAGCATAGTATAGCATAGTAGCCTATTGAAAGTCAAGTAGGGTTTTTTGGCGTGTCTTAGTCTTTATAGACCGCGCCTTGAACCAGCAAATCGTCAAGCATGTTTAGCATATCTTTCAAGGCTTCTCTATTCTTGTTAGAAATCTTTAGGTCGTCATCAAAGGCAACTATCGAAATAGCCTCTTGCCATTTGTTTATTGTTTTGTTATTCATCTACTACAACCTCCTCTCCGCATTGAAAGCAAACGGGTTCTCCATTTACTTCGTTCATACAACCACTATCAAAATTTTCAAAACACTTCACGCAATAGGTAGCATCATCTTCTACCGCATGAGTATTCAAACAAGAATTACAAAACTTCGCAGTCGTGTCCATAAGCCCACTCCTCCGCATCTATCTCATTGAGTAGGTCAAAGACCCTACCGCACTCTACGCATTTACTTTTTAGTGTAGTCATTTTTTATCCCCAAAAGTTTTCTACGACTTCGTTGTCGTATCCGCACTTTACGCAAGTGAACCAATAAGTTCCGTGCTTGTATTCAAAATCCTCGTTCTCTGTCTCGCAATCCTCTGCCTCACATAGAACCACATACTTAGCCATTTCTTTCCCCTTTCTTGGCTATTGGTATAACTATAGCATTTTACTTTTACAAAGTCAAGTATTATTTATTTTTCTTTTTTCTGTCTTGAAATTTTTTCTCGCAAGCGAGGCTAAAGCAAACTCCATTTTTATCATTGTTATACATAGAAAGTTTCTTTCCGCATACAACGCAGAAGCGTGTTTTTAGATTTGCCTTTGGTGCTGTACCTGGCTCTAGCGCATAACTAGGCGCATAGTGAGTAGGGCGCACATAAACTCTGCCGAACTCGTCAAACTCTACTCCGTCCATTTTTCCCCCTTTGTTAGATAAACTATACCATTTTTTCTATGGCTAGTCAAATCGTGTCGTTATTTATTTTTTTGACTTTCTAATCTGTATAACGAAAAAGGTGGGCAAAAGTCAATGAAGTTAGAAAAGTTATTTTTATCTGGTTAATACCTGGAACCTGGATTAATCATTTTTTACTTTTTGCTATGTACGCTGCAACGAGCAAACAACCGCAAACAAAAAGACGCGGGGGTTAGCCCGCGTCTCCTTGTGGGAATTCTATTTAGTTGTATAACGCACCGAATAAGTAGGCAGTTGGAATAACTTGTGAGTTATACGCTAACCACTTTTCTACCTGCTCGTCAGTCAGTCCTAGCGTGTAGCCTTCTTCATCTGCTCCGCCAGTAATGATTATGTTGCCGAGAATTGGATTACCTGCTTTCCATGTCTCCGAATAAATCGCAGACCCGTGTAGGTTTAGTGGCAAGCCTTCTGCTATGCCATTTTCATTGACCCACATATCTGTGTTCTCGTCAATCCCAACGCACTCAATCATTCCGCCAACCGCGTCAGATAAAGTCTTGTAGCAAGTTGCGTTATCAAATTCGACAACGGACTTCTCGCCCTGTGTTGTAATTATGACTGCTTTCATGGTGTTCCCCCTTTCTTTCTCTAAGCATAACACCGCAATAAATAAAAGTCAAGTATTAGAAAAGAAAAACTCCCCCGCGCCCAACGAGGGAGTTTTTCCAGCCCACCCAACCAAAAGATTATGCTACGAGGACAAGTTCATATCCGCGTGTTCTTTTCGCTTCGACCTTGTCGTAAGCGAACGCGTTAGCCTGATAAGGAAAGGCAAACGACTTGACCTGCTTACCTTGTGGAGCGACTTCTTCAGCCTTTCCCCAAGTGGTAATAACTTGGTTATCTACAACGATAACCTGATAAATCTTCTTGAAGCCCGCATTACCGCGTTCTCCGTCAGATTTCTTGACGAGTATCCACTTCTTCATTTTTTCCCTTTCTCTGAAGTGATAGGAGTATTTTACCATTTTTAGGTAGGAAGTCAAATCGAAAACCGCATTTCTTCCCTGTGTTTTGTATCACATAAATAACCCTTATGCCAACCACATTAGAAAGTTGTTTTTACAATAACCAGTAGAAGACTGCCGGGTCCGCATTAGCAAAAAGTAAAAAGTTGAGCCGGACCGGCGCAAGGTGCAAATAACTTGTACATGAAAAAACCCCGGCTCTTCAGCCGGGGCTTCTCCAAATAGATTACCTATCTAGGCGAAGTATCCGCACTAGGTCGCTGGCAGATAACTCCCAGCCGGCATCAGTCTTGCGAGCGCAAGCGGGGTGTGGCTCTATGTCCGCAGGTAAAGTTATTACCGCGTCATAGTCTTCAGCGAGATAGTGTTCCCACGCCTTGATAGCGGGTTCCGCGTAATCAAGTGGTAGGGGTGGATAGAAATTACCACGCAAGTGGTAGGTCATGGAGATAGTGTCCATGCGTTCCCCTTTCAAGAGAAGTTAGGTTCAAGGGGGAGTCGTATTGTTTCCGACCCTCTAGAGTCTTAAGTCGTTCAGGTGACCAGCGACTTGCCCCCCTTGAATACCCGAAGTATATCAGCCTTAGAAATAAAAGTCAAGTCGTGTCGTTGATTGAATAGGCGTACGCATAGAGACTTAGAAATAACTTATTTACTTGCAGCCGGCGGCAGAAGGCGTGCCGGTCATTTTTTACTTTTTGCTATTTCTTCCCATCACCATAGTGCTGAACCATCACATAAATAGGCGGAGAAGTATTCGGGTCAAGACGAGAAGCGATAGTTATTGCTTGTCGTACAAGCGTCTTCGCAGTTCCAAGAGTTCGCTTGCGAGTTTCAAGCGTAGCAAGTAAAGCCCCTTGTGCGTAAGAACCTCCAGAGCCAATGGTATAGACCCCGGACTCATCTCTAGCCCATGAGTAGTCCTCGCCTATCTCGTAGGCAGTACCGTTGATACATACAAGGATTTGGCTATCATGCTCGCCATCTTTTGAATACGAGTTATCCTCAAAGCACTTCTTCATTTCAGGTATGAAGTTCAGCGTCATAAACTTATCCAACCTCACGCCATAAGCGGTTGGGCTAATAGTGGGCGGTTTGAACACATACGCCATCAGATTTACTGCTCGCATGTCCCCAGCCACACCGAAGAGATACTCGCCATTTTTGAATACCTTGCCATTGTCTTTTGGCAAAGTATAAATTTTATTGTTATCTTCTGTGACCCGGCTGTCGTACCCAATAACACACCAAGTCTCCCCTTGTACGGAGGCTATTGTGGTCATCGGTTATTCTCCTGTCGGTTTTTACTTTTTGCTATCTAGCCGACGAAATCTTCCCAGAGTTCGTCTCTAAGTTGTTCGTATCTGTCTCCGTTATGCCCGTTGTGTTTATTGGAAATGTCCTCGTCTCGGACAAGATAGTCTAACGAAAGAACTGCGGTTGAACCCTCCTCGCCAAACATTATGACGAGTTTCGTGTCGCCATCATCAGGGTTATCAACTATGGCGCAGATAAACGGCGAAGCCCCGCCGTTCGGGTGAAAGTCTTTGGCAACTATTCTCACGCCAAAAAGAGTAATGCCTTTCTAACATAACATACTCCGTTAGAAAGTCAAGCCATAAAAGACACCAACTCTCTCGGACAGGAGCGAGAGAGTGGCGGAGCGACAGGGAGAAAGGGTTTTACCCGCGCTCTATGTCGCCATCAGAAAGGGGGGAGATGGCGACAATACTGATTACATTTTATCAAGTATCTCGATAGGCACTATGACTTCGGCAGACAAAATCTCGCCAGCAGAAGTAGTTCGAGCAAACCGACCTTTAGGGTTATCAAGGTTGATAACAAGTTTAGTTCGGCGTCTGCCAACAACGGAAGCAGTTTCTCCTCGCAGGAAACGAGTGCCACATCTGTCGTTGATAACAACTCTGTCGCCTACCGAAAAGTGGTCAATGGTCTTAGCCTCACCAATAGTGGCAAGCCTCCCATCAACAAGTTTCTGTATTTCTTTTAGTTGCTTATCCATCTCGCCATTTTCAATAGCGTCAGAGACAGCCATCAACAAATCAAGATTACTCATCTTCAACAACTCCAATGTCGTTAGAGACGGACGCAACATCAAAGCCATAGTATTCCTTGATAAAAACGCTCGCAGTTCTCACCGCAAAGTCTTCATCACTTTCATCATCAAGCCTCAACTTATCGTCAAGAACAATGGTGGTCATAAGAGTAAAGTAATCACCAACGAACATAACTGTACGGGAAAGATTTATTTCGTCCATTTTTACTTTTTCCTTACGACTTCATTTGTGAGATGGTGTGGGACAAGTAGTCGTCAAAAACATCAGCCCCGCGATAGAACTCTCCATCACCTTGATAAGGATAGAGCCACTCTTGCTTGTCCTCGTCCCAAATAGTCCCATCAGGGAAGCGAACTTCCTCGCTATCAACATCATGCGACCATACGCCTGTCTTGTCGTCAAACTTGATTATGTAGTGGTGTTCAGCCATTAGAGACCCTCTTCCTCTGTCGCTCGCTCAATGTGTTCAGCGAGTATGTCGGGGTCTGCTCCCGCAGAAATCAAAGTCTTACGCCATAAAGACATAGCACCAAACTTTTTATCCATCAAGAAAAACATTTCGTCCAAGTCAAGTTCTTGACCGCGCTCTGCTCTCTTGTGTCGGCGTTCTATCTTTCCATCAAGCATTTCAATAAAAAGACCTAATGCCATAGTAATAAAAGAGACTTCCTCTTCATTTACTTTTAGTTCTACTAAATCGTTAGCCATTTGCTAACCCCTTTCTTTTCCCTTGTCTGTATTTTACACGACTTCCCCTTAGAAGTCAAATCTATTTAGCCAGCACAAATACCTTGCTCTTGGCTACAAGTGGCTTGTCCTCCGGTCCTTTCACATAAGGACTAATCCAAATGCGCTTCTTTATCTCTCCACCACTCGCAGGGTCTTTGTATGGTTGCCATCTCCAATGACCGCCAACAATCCACCTATGCGACCAATCTATTTTCTTACTTTCTTCAGTTTCTTCTCCGCGTTCATTTACATACTTACGCTTTCTGAACTGAACAACAATAACATCTGTCGGACATTTTTCGCGTTCTAGTCGTCTGCGCTGAGTTCTGTCTCCTGTTTCTTTTGATTGCTCTACAAGAGTTTGCGACATAAGTAGCCAATAAGAGTGAAGTATCCGCACAAGGTTCGTAGGGTTTGTAATCATACGAGACTTGTATTCTTCCCACTCTTCGTCTGAAAGTTTGTTATAGCCTAATGCTTTTTGTAGAGCGTCTCCTGTCTCTCTGTTTCTTTCGGCAGGATTATTTATTGCTTTATCTATAAGTTCTTTTGTTATAGGAACTTCATAAATGTCTTTATCCGCAACACCATAACTATTCTTGAAAGTAGTGTCTCTGATTGCTTGTAGTTCTTTTTCAGATAGTTCTAGTTGTTTAGCACCAACAATAGTTCCAGAGTTTATTGATTGACTTTTTATCCATTGAAAGCGACCTAGTTCTCTTACAAAATTTCGGTAGCCTTTATCTTTGTGAGACATTAGTTCTAACGCAACTTCGTCAGGAGTTCTAGCAGTATCGTTCCAGCAAGAAATAGTTGTCTGAAAGTTTCCTGTTTCAGGGTGGAAAATCTTTTCCCAAGTAAGAATATTTATGAGAAGTTTCCTACCGCGAACATCTGTTAGTGGAACAGGCTTCTCAAAGTAAGCAAAGCCTTTGTCTGTTGGAGCAAGTGTTGGGTCAAACAAATCTGTCTCGTCTAACTTTTCTGAAGCAAACAAAACAAGGTCAGTCATTTCTTCTTTGATAAAGAAGCACTCACCTGAAATGCCAGCACGAATAATGTCGTCCACATAAACATCTATTGCTTTTTCTCTCAAATCAGCGTCTTCGTCTTGGTGGTGAATAGATACAAGATTTCCTTGATAGAACTTTGCTCCTGAAGAAAGCATGATGTTTGTCTTGATAACTTCTCTCCAGCGAGCGTCTGTACATCTACTCTTGAAGTTAGCGCGTATGTCTAATGCTTCTGTTGGTTTCATTTTTCCCCTTTCCCTTATGTCCTATTGTATTGGATAGACTACTCGAAGTCAAATCCATTACTACTATTTTCTTCATCTTCCTTTGGAAACAACTCGCGGAGTGGCATTACATCTAGCATTTCTAAGTGTTCTCTGAAGCAGAGAACTAAACACTCATGGCACTCTCTCATGTCCATAAACTGCTTTGCGATACGAAGTCTGTAAAACTTACTTATTGTTTCGTCTATCGCCTCTATCTCCCAAGCAAGTAAGTAATCAGGTTTTTTACTTTTTGCTTCCGCGATTTGGCACATTGGTATCCACAAAGTTTCCTCTGTGATTTTTATTTCGCCATCTTCAGTAGTGTTCTCATCTGTGGCGACAGGTTCGTATTGGTGTAGTCCTGTTTTCAGGACTTTATCTAGTTTGCTATAACTTAGTTTTTTATCTGCCATAGTCTCTCTTGGTAAATAAGTGGAAGCCCCCACACCTGTCTGAGTAGGGGCTTCCAACTTTATTACTTCTTTGCCTTCGCTTCCACGCCACTTAGAGCAAGAAGTGAAGCAACTGCTTCATCAAGGCTAACTTCGTTCTTTTGGAACGGAGTTTTCATTACAGGAGAAATCTTCTCCTTTGTGAACTCTGCGAATACTTCTACAAGATTTGGATTTGCCTTTAGCAAACCTTCCTTGTCGAAATCATCACGAGTTTGAGTTCCGATTACGATTACAGGAACTCCAGCGATAGTTCCTTCTTGGGCAATACCAATCCAAGATGAACCGACTTTGGTGTAGCCGAGCATTTCATAAAGTTCGGCTTGTGCTTTGGCGTATTGCTTTTCTGCCTCTGCCTTTACTTTCTTTGCGTTTGCGAGTGCTTCGAGAGCCTTCTTGGCTTTCTTTGCTTCCGCAGGAGTGCTATCTAGCACTTTGGTAGTTGAAACTTCAACTACTGCTTTTGCCTTTTTTGGCATAGCGTCCTTTCGTCATTACAGGAGAGAAACCTTTTCAACTCCTAGTGTCGGAGATACCTAATCACCAACAACCGAAGAATAACAAAATCTTCCCAAAGGCGCAAGTCCAAACAAGCATTTGACCCTGTGTTTTACATCACATAGGGTATTACTCGTCAGTAGGCTCTACCTCGAACTCTGTGGCTCTCGCAAGGTCATAGCCATACTCCTCTTGTAGCCACGCAAGGGCTTTAGCCTCTGCTTCCCTTAGAGTGTCTGCTTCTATGTCTGTTCCGAAGTGAGATACGAAAGTCGCTCTCCAGCGTTTGCTACTCATCAGTAGCACCAACAACTCCAGCAACTATTTCCTCGAAATCTTCTGAAGCCGAACCCTGCCAATACCACTCTCCATTTTCATAGGTGGATACGACCTGCGACCATTGGTCGTCTGTAAGTTTAGGGTTTCCGTATCCCTCTATGGTTTCTTTATCCCAAAAAGCAACTATGAGTTCCGTTTCAGGTGTGTAGTCCTTCAGTTGTTCTATCAACGCAGATACTTTCATTTTTACTTTTTGCTTCCTTTCTCACGCAACCGCAAAGTGCGGTTGTTGTTTGTTTGTTGTTTCTATGTTGCGTCTCGGTTCGTGTTCTTGTGGCTCGTCTCCAATCCAATCGCAGACCAACCCGTTATACATGTCTTGCCACATACCGAAATCTTGTTGTATCTCCCAACCACATTTCTTACATACAATCATTTTTACTTTTTCCTTTCCTCGCCATTAGAAGTGAAAATCAACGGGAACTAAAAACTGCTTGTTCGGTTCTTTTGCAAGCCTCTCCCTAAAGTAGAGAAGATTTGCCGAACCCTCTTTTAGGTCAAAGACGCCCGTATCGGAACACCAATCATTTGATAGAAGTCTTCCTAGCCGAGCCAATGTCCAAGCGTTCATGCCTGTCCCATAGTCATAGTCTTCAGGATTGTAGTTTTCAATCATTTTGCCAACATCAAATCCCTCTGCGGTTATCTTTGCTAAAAGCCCAATCATTTCTTCTTTGCGCTTACTAGCAAACTCTTTGATTATGTCTTCTGCGAGCGCAGGGTTCTCCGTATAGCAGAGAGCATTTCGTTCTTCTTCCCAGCCCTCAAACAATCCTTCCCACCTGCCACCTATGGAGTGCCAATCACTCCAAGTTGGATACGGGTCTTCCGAATAAGTTATTAGGCTTTCTACTGTTGAAATGGCGTCTTTACCATTGTCGGCTTCCACCAACATTATTTGGCAAACATGCATTTTACTTTTTCCTTTCCCTTTCTACTATTGTATAACTTTTTATTCTAAAAGTCAATCTCTCCATTTATGATTTTTTCAGAGTGCGCTCTTTCATAGAGATACTCTTTGCCTGCTTCTATTGCTTCGTCTATGTCGTGACATACCGCGTCTAAGTGTTCGCCATAACAATACAAATCAAACCAAGAGTTATTTACCCAATCAAGAGCGTTGTTGTCGTTCGCTAAAGAAAGAGCATCATCTGTGTCAATGCCAGCGTGGATAAACTCTGCGGGAGTTGTCAAAGTAGAAACAACTTCTCCATCTTTTATCAAATGCGCTTTTGTTTCTCCATCACAATAAACATCAACTTGAAAACCTTTGTAGTCAAGAGTTGCCACGCAACCCATACCTGTATAAAAAATTGCGTCCCCTTGTTTTGGGTGTGGGTCAAACCCTAAGTGATAAGTCACTTTCATTTCGTCTGTTGTCGTCATTTTATTTTCCCCCTTTGTTAGATGTGTTGGCTCGGCTCTGTGGTGAGAGAAATAGAAGCAGGTTATGTGGTGCTTGGAAGGACACCCCTACATCTATCACCGAGCCAACACCTGTTAGAACATTAGGCAACCGCCCTTTGTCCAACTCTCGTCATTACTTCCATAGCAGAGCGACCAATAATCTCGCTTGCTTGTACGGGGTCTGATACTTCCGATACAACTTTGGCATAGCCTTGTGCGATTTCTCGCGCTCTGTATCCATTATCAAACGGAAGCCACAAGACACCAACGCCTTGCTTCTCGCACTTCTTGATAACTTCTTTTGCTAATCGTGTTTCGTCAGGTGTGTATTCTCCATCAGAAACAATAACTAACAATCTCGCACCATTTCCATGAAGAAGATTTAGTGCGCCATCAACTGCTTGAAATGCTTTGTGGAACTTTTCAGTTCCATCTTCCGCAGAATAAACATTTACCTTGTCTAGTTTCTGTCCAACTTTTAGAGTTGGGAATACGGAGTTTCCGTAATAGACCATAGCGCAACGACCTTGAATACGATTTACCGCATTAGACATAACCCACGCAGTTGTCGCCATTGGCTTCATAGCCATACCCATTGAACCTGAAATGTCCACCAAGATACCAACCGAAAGAGTTGGTTCGTCTGTGTGCTTACGAACCTTTTTACGGAAAGGAGTTTCTTGCTTATAGACACCGCGAGCGCGAAGTGCCTTGTCTTGGATAATAGACTTCATACGAAGTTTTCCCGGTGGCGTAGCACTAGAAACAATCTTTTCATCTCTCTCACGATACTTTGCTTTTTCAAGTAAGCGAGAAATGATTACGGAAGCAGAACGCTCTTGTGAAGTTGCGTCTCTAACTTCCATCAACTTGCTATTAGTTTTGCTTTGACCGGGACCTGTGGACTTGCTAAAGACTTCAATGGCAACATCTTTGTTGTCTGCTTGCTCTTTAGCGTCATTGTGCTTGGCTTGTGCTTCTTCTTTTATTTCTTCGCCAAGTTCTTGGTCGGCAAGTTCTCCATAGTTCTCAATCTCAATGGTCTGTCCTGCTTCGCTAAGTTTTTCTAAAACTTCTTCAACGAGTTCTTTTGGCATAGGAAACCCGCAAACTGTGCCTTCGGGAACTTCATCTTCCTTGCGTTCTTTCATAATCTTGCGAACTAACTCTGCCCACTTGATTGCTAGTGGATAAAGGTCTGTCGCGTCTTTGTGCTGATTATGAAGTTGGAAAGGACGAATAATGTCGCAGAACGCTTCAACATTGTCTGCGCCAATCTGCTCTTCAACCCACTTGTAAATGTCTGCTACTTCGTCTTTATCTAAGACACCTGCGATAACGCGAGCATGAACAAGACCAATCAAGTGTGCGATTGCTTTTGTAGGTTGTTGCTTATCAAAGGCTTCTCTTGCGTCTCCAATCGCTAACTCAATAGCACTAGCGCGAAGAAACACGCGAGAGCGAGAGTTTGCTTGAAGTCCTTGATACTCAATGCGACCTTCTTCTAACAAGCAGAGTGCTTCGTATTCATCACGCTTTAGAGTTGCGTGTGCGTCAGGCATAGACCACAAAGAGAACCGAGCGTGGAACGCTTCGTGTGAGATTGCGCCTGTTGCCATTGGGAACTCGTATTGTGTCTTGCGAAGTGTTATGTCTCCAACTTTTTCAGGAGAGACACCTTTACCGAATACTTTTTCTACAACAACTTCAACTTCTGCGAGCGCAGGATTGAAACGAGCAGGTGCTTCTCCACCGCCCGCATTTGCGCCAACATAGGCGATAATGTCGTTTCGCAACGCCAATCTATTTGTAAAGGTTGCGATTTCTTTACCAACTTTCAACCACTCTCTTGGAGTGTCTTGAAACTTTGTCTCACCACTTACTAGGTGTTTCATTTCCCTTTCCTTTTCTGTTAGTGGCTTCCAATCCACCAACGCCCTAAGTATTACCTATCTGTATCCTTTTGTCAAATCGGGGGAAGGGGGTGGGAGAAGGACACTCAACCCACCCCCCGAACCTGCGTATCTAAGGGGGTTAGATTTTCGCAGGCTTTACTTCTTCACCGAAAGCGCGAGAGAGAACATCAGAGACGCTCGCTCTGTCGCTTTCAGGTGCGGAAGAAATCAAGTTCTCTAGTGCGAACTTAGTTCCGAAAGTTGTTGCTATGTCGCGGAACGCAAGTAGTTCTCGCATTTGTGGCGACCAAGAAACTTCATTGGAAAGTTGCTTGCGATAGAGATTTTGTGCCGAAGTGATTAGCAGACTTGGAACACCCAACTTCTTAGCGAGTGTGTAGTCAGTAGTCATTTCTGCTTGAAGTGCGAAGCGAGAAAGTAATGCTTCCGATAAACGAACACCGGGAGCGTTAGGATTTGTCGCACCGACTACAAAGAAATCAGGGTGTGCTTTTACAACACCGCGTTCAGGATTTGTAGAGACAACAACTTCTCTGCGTCCGTCCATTGAAGAGTAAAGAAGTGCGAGAACCTTTGGGTCAATCAAACCAATCTCATCTACAAAATAAGTTTTACCTTGTTCCATAGCGCGAATAAGACCGCCATCAACCCACTCAAAGTTTCCACTTGGAGTTTGAACATAAGACCCAAGTAGGTCAGACGCTTCAATGTCTCCATGTCCGACAAGTGTTTCCAACTTATCTCCGAAAGTTGCTTCTACGAGCGCAGTTTTTCCTGTACCTGGCGCACCATAAAGAAGTGGAAACATAGGTGCTACATCTTCACCAGCGAAACTTCTTTTAGTTGTTTCGTGTGCTTTGCGGAGAACTTCAACATCTTTATGCTCTCCCCATAGACGAGCGTGATACAAAGAACCATTTGGTCGTGCGTAAGTATCAGCACCGCCAACGATTGCTTCTACCATTGGCAAATCCTTTCTTACTTTAGAACCGCGTGGGGCGCGTTCTGCCCCTACTGCTCTTTCAACATAGCGACCAGCAGGAAGAACTTTTGCTACAAGTTCTTTGCTTGATTTTACATTTACACCTTGTGTAGCGACTTGCTCTACGATTTCCCATAGAGTTGGCGAAGCGTTAGGTGTGAGAGCGTTGTATCGCTCTTTTGCTTTTACATCATACATTTAGTGTAGCCCCCTTTTAGACTAACTCTTTTGGAAAGCCAAGTGCTTTCCGAGAAATACCTACACGATAGAGAACACGACTTGGAGTGTCTCCTTTTGCTAAATCGTCAGCGTCATACTTAGAGACTTCAATCAAGATAGGCTCTTTGCGAATAGCCCAACCATGTCTCATCATCTCGTCAAAGAACGAGAACGCATAGCGCATACGAGTTTCTGTGAAATCAGAAACTTGCTCATCAGCGAGTTGTTGTTCTGTCGCAACTAACTCTTTGACTTGTTCGTGGCGAAGCGCGTTGTTTCGCCATTGTTTCTTTAGTGAAGCAGGAGTAAGCACTCGTCTATGGATAGCCATAGGAGTAAGAACTCCTGTATTTGTATAACAATCAGGAGTGATTAGCATTTGCGTTGTTTCGCCTGCTCTTGTGAACTCGGCATACACCGCAACCCCCTGAACTTTTGCTTCTTTGTCTAGCATGGTGTCCTTTCGTAGTTTGTGTCCTTGTATTCAGTTGTATCCCCGAAGTATAAGTGCTAGGTATCCGACTTGTCAAATCGGAACTTAGGGGTGTCGGGTGGGGTTTCCACCCTAACCCCGCAATCTTACTCTTTTTCTATGGCTTTGTCAAACTGCCTGTCAAGGTCGTTTTCCAACACCGCGTCTCTAATACTTTCCCTTTCTAGGTCGTCTGATTTGGCGAGCGCAAGGGCGACACTTGCTCTGTCGCTATCTCCTGCTTCATCTATTGCTTGCCAATCTTCTTCCGACCAAGTGGAAGTATCAACAATGACAATGCCATCAGCGTCTCCATAGTTTCCATCAAGAGCGAAATAGGTTGTCGTATTGTTTGGTTCTGCGTTTTCCATCTGTGTCCTTTCGTTATTGAACTTCGTAATCAGAGCAGACTTGCTCAACTACATCATTGAGTTCGTTGATTAGCAGACTTTTTTCATGTTCGTTTAGGTGGGAAATCATTTCTTCTGTGACGGAAGAACTCCACGCAACATTTTTCTTAGCCATACTTTCCCCTTTCTTATTTGTTAGATTTTACTACTTCAACATCTTTTACGCAAGTTAGTTCAATAACTTTTTTAGCACCGGGACAATCGTCATAGTAATCATCAGGGTCTTCGGAGTTGGCGCACATACAACCATCTTCGTTGTCCCTATCAACATAATCTTTATGAGAGTTAGGTATGTCCCACTCTTTTTCAATGGTATGCGAGCCATCTTGAAAAACATAGACACCACCGAAGCCTTGTTCTTCTTCCCACTCTAAAGTTATTTCTAGTTCAGGGTATTGTCCTGAAAGATTTTCAATGGCTTCAATAGGTGCTGACCACGCAGTTTGAAAACGATACGAAAGATGAGTTGCGCTTTCGCTAGTGAGTTCTGTGTCTGAATACTTTTCTTCATCAGACTTTGCTATGTCCCACTTAGTTCCCCACTCACGATTATTGAATACATACCAGTTGAACGGAGTATCGCCTTGCTTCTCTCCATCAGCGTATCCATGTATGCCTTCATACTCATCAACTTTGTCTTCAGGTGGTCGGACAATGTTCCAGAAAGAGATAATAGGGTTTGAGTATTTTGTTATTGAAAACTCGCCCTGTTCTACATCTTTTCCGTAGGTTCTGTGTTTGCGCTCAAATGGTGCGTTTAGTTGTTCTTTTACTTTTTGTATCTGTTCTTCGCTTCCTTCTATTTGAAGGTTATTGAATACCCAGTTTGGCATTTTGTCTCCTTTCCAAAGACAACACCAAGTATAAGCGTTTAGATTATTTTGTCAAGTCTTGTTCTGCCAACGCTTTGCGTTTTTGTTCAGCGCGAGTTTTATTGCGCTTTGTTCGCTTGTCTGCGAACACCGCAAAGCGTTGGTTCAGCACGAAGCGACCACGCCCCCGAACCAATCCGTCTAACTCGTTTTTCTTTCTCATGCGAGTATTTTACAAGATGCGGTTCTGGTTGTCAAACTACGAACAACTTGCGGTTCTTGTAGGGGGTACCCCCGGCGGCGTTGCTTTTACTTTTTGCTAATGACACGCCGTTTATTTGCGCTCGCCGTTTTTACTTTTTGCTTCGTACGCCTTCACTGCTGGACATCGCAACAACTTACCGTTCTTCACCAACAGCGTCGTGCAAACTTCCGTACAACAAAAAACGACTTGCCGTTTATCACCCGCATCGCTGTGCGGTATTACGGCAAGCCGTTTGTCTTATTAGAAAGGAGTGATTATGCGTCTATAGCCTCACGCCGTTTCCAGCCCTCGCCTGAAATCCGAATACGGAAAACATCTTCAAAGGCTTTCGCAACCATGTCGGTTATGTCAGCATAATCATCGGACTCGCGGTAGAGCGAGCCGACATTGGGTATTGATGGCACATCGGAATCCTCTGTGTAATCACCCAACACTAGAACTCTGTCGCCTGTCCAGCGACCAGAGATTTCGGTTTGTGGAAAGTCTCCACCGCCACGAGCAGGGCTAGTCATCATCAAGATATACATAGCGTCTGCCAGCGTTCCGTTGAACTCCCCAGTATGTTCGTATTGCTTTAGACCCAAGCCGAGTCCATGTGGATTTACTACTTCTTTCTTGTCAACATTGACAAGGTGATGGTATTGACCCATTTTTACCCTTTCTTTATTTCTGCTCGAACCGCGCCATGCAGTTCGTTGTATTTCACCATAGTATAAACATCATCAACAAAATTGTCAATAGCATATTGAATCAAATCTTCATCTGTCATTTTGCTATCAAGATTTTCGTTGACAACATCTTCATCAAACTGGAACTCAATTTTTGCTGTAATCATGCGCCCCATTATTCGACTCCATCAAAGACATCGTTGACATATTGGATAACTTCTTGTGGGACATCTTTCGAGTCAATGTGCTGGTGGTTTTTACCCCATTCATCTCCAAAGTCATAGTCGTCGTACTTGAACTCTGGAACCCGCACCCATCTACGATAGTTGTATGTGTTTCCACGATACTCAACCGAAAGTTCGCGGGTCGAGTGGATTGTTCTCCATCCTGAATCTTCAATAACTTTGACACTTGTTCCCTCTCTCACCTTACTCATCTGAATCGTCCTTTTCCGCTACTGCTTCCGCAATAGCATCATAGGCATCTGAAAGACAAGGAATCAAAGACTCAAATTCCTCTGCTACTTCCGCAAACACTTTGTCTGATACATCAAAGTGCTCGCCTAAGTAATACTGATAAATTACTGGTGAATCTAAATCTTCCGCTTTGAAAAGATTGTCAATAAGTTCTCTTACTGTTATATAGCCAGCCATTATGAAGCCTCCCATTCCTCATCATCATCAAACTGTCCAATAAGTGTTTCAAATCCAGCGTTAGGATTTTCTTTGTTAGTTCTTACCGCGTCAATGAATTTAAGGTCGCAAGACTCATCGAACCACTTTTCTAAAAGAACAAACATTTGTTCTGGCGTTGCTTCATCTTTTGTGATGAGTGGGTCATAGCCATAGCCACGCATTAGTTCTACTTGTTCATCATCCATAAGTAAATAAATCTTATGGCAGGTATCCCAAGCAATAGCCTTAGCGTCAACTACTCGCTCTTTGACCAAATCAAACTTATCGCTCATTACGCGACCACCAACTTTTGACCAAACCCGAGTCCGAGTTTTCCAACCGAGTGAGTTTGAAAATCACTCTCACACATATAGCCCCACGGGCCATAAGTTGTTCGTGCGTCATATGACGCCTCCCCACCGCAGAAATCGCAGGTAGGCATTTCAGATACTTTCTTTGTATCCACTTTGTCTCCTTTCTAAAAGACAAAGCAGACTTTACACCACTAGAACTAACTTGTCAACTGTAAGTTTTGGTGTCGGCCAGACATACTCTAAATTGTTTGGGACATCAGGCCAGAGTAGTTGGTAGTGCTCGGGGAACTTACGAATAAGGTTTGACTGATGGGACTGATGGAACTCAGCGTCCCCTAACCAAGATGGATAAGTTGTTTGTTCTTGCAGGGCCGCCAGGTCTTCCAGGATTTTTTTGAACCTCGGCAACATGGTGTCTTTGTATCCTCGTGCTATCCACTCCTCACATATTGCGATGGCGTATAGCGCGAGTGCGGTTTCGTATCCGTTCCACATTAGAACAGCGGGATGGTTCCTCCACCCTCTAGTCTCACCGTTCATGGCACGGAAAATTTGAAATGCTTCTACCCGTTGCTTACCTAGTCTGCGATAGTCCAGCACCTTAGCGGTCTCACGGAAGTCTGCGTATGGCAGGAACGTCTGCATAATTCGTCTCTCTATCTCTTGCCGCTTTTACTTTTTACAGCGGTTATATAAAAACAGTAGCGGTTAGCGCACGCCGCGTCAATAGTCAGGCCGCTGTTTTTTGTTTTACTTTTTGCAGACGCTTTGCTTGTTTCTTTTCTTCTCTTGCCGCGATTGCAAAAAGCGCTCGCCACAAGAAGCGGTTCATTCTTGTCATGTGCGTAGGTAACTCCGTTTCTCTGGGTAAGCAGACTTCGGATGCGCTCGCCGTTTCCTAATACTTAGCACTCTAAATAAAAATCTGAATGGTGCTTCGAACATGCGGTTAAGGATTTGCGCACGCCGCTCATATTCGTCAACTACTTCGTCTTCGAATACGTCGTCATACATTAGTTGTAGTTTTCTACCCATGCCTGAAATTTTAGAGCACGCCGTTAGAAATGTCAAGACCCTCGCCGCCGCTGCCTGGCCGCTGTGAAAGATGTTTGAATTATTTCGAAGTTAACTTTGCGACGGAGTCGCAAAGCGAGTCTAGTGGTAGTAAACAAATTTTGCAACTCAACACGCGGGGGTTTCCTGGCAGCAACCCGTACGCTGCAACTACAAACAATTCGTGGACATCACTTGCCGCGGGCTCAGTGGGACAAAGTTCTAAAATTTTTTACTTTTTGCTATTTAGGTGGAGGAGATGGTGGTGGAGGCGACGGCGGCGGAGCCGGCCCTGCAACATCACAATAACTTTTCTTTTTGGTTCCCGTGCCTGGTCATGCCTGGTGATGACCGGAGTCCCGAAAACTACAAACAACTTTTTAGGTTGAACAACCTCTGGAGCGATTTGCTGTGCTTACCTCGTATGCTGGATTCGCATACATCTTTACACCTAAACGTTTACAAAACCTAACACTTGCCGCCTTCTGGCTGCAAGCACATCAGAACAACTTACGGTTACTGGTCAGTAACTTCAGCAGCAGCAACATCCGTTGCGGTTGGTGTGATGATTCCCTGTTCTCTAGTTACTGAGCAAGAAGGACAGCGGTCATACGCTCCTGTGTCCCACAATGTCCCACACCAGAAGCAATCCGTTACTACGGTCTCGAAATCCATAATTCCCTCTTTCCCTCGCCGCTATCCGAGATTTCTTATTGCAATCATTAGACCAACAATGGTCAGGCCGTATCCCAGAACGATACCCGTTACAAGACCTATCCAAAATTGTTTTGTTCTTATTACCCGTTTGCGCTCGCCGTCAAGCACAGCGCGGATTCCACCTTTAGTCACCTTTTGACACCTTTTGCTACCTTGCCGTTGATTTGACTTTTTACTTTTTACTAACTAGACTGTGCTTCAGCACGGTCTAGTAAGTAAAGTTCAAGTAAGTTCTGTGCTTCATTGGCGCGAGCCGTTGAACGAATGTGCGCTTGCCGGTCTGTCGCAAGCGGGATGTCAGCGATGCAGCGGTCAGTATGTTCCTGGAGCAACTCTAGAAAGTTGTTTGTAGTCAACGGTCTTCAGCCTCCGACTCGAACAGGCCGGCATCAGTTGCGATGTCACCATCCTCAACATTGGTTGAAACTTCAACTATCGGTTCGGCATCAATAATTTTTGTTTCTGCTGGAGCATCAACGATGGCGGTTAAGGCAGCAAGGCGAAGTTGTTCCATTCTTGCAGCGATGACCTCGTGTGGAGCAGGCCCGTTACTCTCAACCTCAACATTGAGTTCCAAGCCGCCCCTCACGCCGGCGCGGTCAAGAATTTCTGTAGCGGCTTTGAGTTGGACTGGCTCTGACTGAGCATCAAGAAGTTCTTCCAGTTTGTCAACAGCATACGGGGCTGACTGAACAATTTTTTGACGTGCCCGTTCGATGTCTCCTCCAGGCCGTCTTGAAAACTTAAGATGGTAGCGACACAATCCGTCATCCTTGAGACGACCAGATGCCCACATCAAACAACGCAATCCGTCAGACTTGACAGTTTTACATCTATGTGGTAGACCTTTGGGTGCACGCCTGTCAGATTTGGGTCCTCCTTGTTCCTGTTCATCAAGGTAGGCACGAGTCGCGCCGATTACCCAAGGGGGTGTGATTTTGCAAGCGTCACGGTCAATGATGAGGTCCAGGCCCGTTAAGAAGTCTGAGTTGTTGTTAGTTGGGTCGGTTAGTAGGGGACGCCGTTCAGAAAAATTAATAAGTCGGCGCTCTCGGAGTTGTTCTTTGGAGCGAGCCGAGATAAGACCCGTTGAGTGTCCCAGTTCATCATAGACATAATCCCAGGCGAAGTTCGCTGCTCTTAGAAGAGAACGGTTCTCGAAGGTGTCTTCACAGACGCCTTTGTCGTATTCGATGATGCCGAACTCGGACAGGTCGGGGCGAAGGTCAACAGGAGTTGATATATCAGGGAGGCCGCTAGGGCCGTCTTCAGAGTTGTTTGTAGTTGGGAGTAATTCGCTCATTTTTACTTTTTGCTTCTCTCACGGACTTGGTCCCTCCCTACGGGATTATTTTATAAATTATTTTTACCGTGGGAGGGACAAGCCACTTATTTAGTTTTTATTATTTCTTCTTAGCGGTTTTCTTTGGAGCGGCCTTTGCCTTGGCGGTAGCAGTGGAGAGTTTCTTCTCTGCTTCCTTTGCCACGACTTCAGCGACCTTGCCGAAAGCAGGGTCTTTCTTGTTAACCCAGCGAAGTGCTACTGGGATAAGCGATGCCCAAAGAGAGTTAGCCACTAGGAGCCACTCTGCCTGTCCGAAATCTAGGGGGCTACCGACGCCAGAGGTTTGTGATACAACCATGACAGCGCCAATAACTTGACCGAGCAAGTTACGGAGGTAGGACTCAATGAGTGCCTTGTTCATTTGCGTTTACTCGTTTCTGTGAGAAGGAAGGTTCCCACGTCATATCAGACAATAGCAGATATGATGGCAAAAGATTTTTGCGAAAACGCTGTTAGATAGTAGGATTTAACTTAACAATTTTGAATTTGAGCGTAAAAATTAGTCTAAATATTATGTTTATTGTATAGAAAAAATATTTCAAAACACTAGGGCAAAGTGCTTTTGGTTTTTGTTTTTGGGGTGTCGTATTTATTATTCCAACACGGTTTACATAACCAACCGTTGAGTTCTTTCTCGTAGAGATAGGTGACTCTTACTGGTATTCGTGATTTGCAGACTACACAAAAACTACTTCTATTATTCATTATTAGTATCGGTTGGTAAGTCAAATGGTCGCTTGAAATCTCTAAAATCTTCACCACTTATGGGTTTGTATTCAGTTTCTCTAATAACATCAATTGCTCTTCTGATACCTAAAGTGTAGAGACTTTTGTCTTCATCTCCCATGCTTGTCTCCCAATCACGGACAAGTTCAGCAAGTCTAGATGCCAAGTAGTCTTCTCGTTCATTTACTGTCTCAATTAGAAAAGAGATTAGTTCAGGTGCGCTATCTGGTTTTATACTTCCATCCATAATCAGACCAGTAATTCGTTCTTGGAATCTCTGCTTTAGTTCGCTCTTAGTCATGTTTAGGTAGCCTTCCTGTTGTCTGTAAAGTTCTATCGCACTCGGAACATAAGAAAATATCTAATCGGTCAAAGAGAATATCTTTGTTCGGTTCTGCTGGTCGTCCTTCATTATCTATAATAACTGGAAAGACTTCATCAGTGACACCGCAGGACGAGCAGATGTAAGCACCATCGTTCCAAGTAAAACTTCCACCGCTTTCCATTAGTGCCACAAGTCCTCTATAAAGCGCATGTTTAGGACCATTGCCATCAGAGACTCTTACAAATGGCAAAAGAGTGTCGGCAACTAGAACTCCTCTAAATTTGTGACAATGGCAGTATCTAGCATTTATCTGACAAACAATTTGACCTTGAGTATTTCTTTTGTGTCTGTTGGCACTATGACCGCACATGCACACACCTTTAGCAAGACGTCTTTCTTTTCTGCTCTTACCTAAGTCCTCAAGTATGTCATCTGCTCCTTCAGGAGTAATTCCCAGAGAGGCTAGCACTTGAACCTGCTTTTCACTCCACTTAGTTGTTTCCGTTGTTGTTTGGTCCGCCACCAAAGTCTCTCCTCATCTGCTCTATAATGTTTTGAAACTCTTCTTCTGTTTGAACTTTTTGTTGAATATGAAAAAGAAAGTCTTCCATCATTTTTCTTTTTCGCCATCTGTCTAAAGCATGCATAGTTCCTATAGCAAACATAGAAGCGAAGTAACAGATAACCCAAAGTCCAACTACTTCAAAAAGGCTAAACTGCCAATTTATTATATTTTCATTCATGCTCTTGGATTACCCCTATTTCTTTTAGATGTTCGTAAATCGCATTGGCGTCTCCCAAAGCAATCTCTGTCCACTTGGTCAAATCATCCCCTGTAGGTTTTTTCTTTGGAAACCACCATTTCATCAAAGCAAACGCCATTTCATCAATCAGGTCGTTGCCTTCCATCTCTCTTCCTGTTTCACTCATAACTTCCTCCATCTGGGTTATTAGGAATCTCCCAAGGCAAATCCTTTGGAGTGCAAGCGGTTACTTCAGTTTTACATTGATAGCAATAACCTTCAGTTCCCCACATTCCAATCATGTAAGTTTCTTTCCAAAACTTCACTGGAACAACTAACCAATCACAACCGCAGGCAGGACACACTGGAGTCGGAACTCCTCTAGCATCAAAACTAGGAAACTCATCTCCACCATTTACTGCCATGTCATTTCATCCTTTTGTCAACCACAACAATACACCATAATCACCTATTCAACAATAAAAGAATCGCTCTATATCCATAAACAATAAATTACAATAAAAACCACTTGACTGCTCTTTGAATATTAACACTATCGTAACTCCTTATTTGTCAAAAAACACTCTTTATTATACTTATACTATCATAGTCATCTATAGTTATGTATTTGAAGTATTGCCAACATTGTTTCCTTAACGTACGCGTGGGGGCTCTTAAGGACCTCCGGGAATCTTAGTTAGCAATACTAAGAATACATAGCCATAGATGAAATAGATAGATAGATGAAATACGCATAAAATAGGACAAATTAGGTCACTCATCTATTTTATCTATCTATCTATCTATCAATCGCTAATTTTTCAAAGAAAAAATATATCGAGCCAGAATAAAAATTTTTTTATTTATAAACTAAGAATAATTTGTTGAAGATGTCAACTTCTTGACAAAAAACTTGACAAGACCGTTTTTATATTAACAGATAGAATATACTTTAGATTTCAAAAACTATATCTTTATGGTGCTTTACTTTTACCAAAGGGTCCACATAAATCTTGAATCCAGCCCTAGCAGCATTAGCGCACCAAGAATAATCTTCACCAACATTGACCCGCATCTCTCGGCCCTCTTCCCATTGGACCCGATTTATCAAGAACCAAGGTCTCTGCATTTTCTCAAATACACCCTTTTTCATAGCCACAAATCCAAAACCTACTCCACCAACTTCAACAGGTAAATCGTGAAAAATAAACTCAACCTTGTTGACCCTTGTTGGAACCCCCCTTTCATTAGGGTAGTTGACCGCTACAGTTCCAGCAGAGTCCAACTGATATAAACCAGAAACAATATCCAGTTCTGAATCCCACAACTTCAGGAAATCTTCAGGCTCCCACTCAATATCTGAATCAATCCAAATAACTTTTCGATAATCCAACCCTCCAGCAAATAAGGCTTCTTCGGAGTAGTCATGTTGTGTCTTATTCAAAGCGGTTAGTTCTCTAGCGGTTGGCACAAAAGAGGAGTATTGTGATAGGAATTCATATTTGATACCCCACCCATCTAAAGCCCTACAAGTCTTGACTAGGCTCTTGACATATTCCATTTTTGCTCCAGAACCAGGAGTAGCAATCAAAACTCTATTTTCACCCACAACGCTCATAAAACAAACCCTACTTCCTTATGATGTTGAACCAGAACCGACCTATCAACCATAATCTCATAATCAGCCCTTTTAGCCTTCAAACACCACGAAAAGTCTTCTCCTATTGTTGTAGGGACTCCTTCCCAAAGAAGCGTCTCTATGTTAAAGTATGGTCTTTCTAGGCTTTCAAAAACCCCCGCTGCCACACATAAAAATCCAAATCCAACAGTGAAGACAGGAACAACTTCTTGACCTTCAGGGATATACCCCAAAAAGTTTTGCTTTTGATGAAAGACAGGCATCCCATCTTCTCCCTCATAAAAAACGCATAAGTCTCCATCTAAGGTAGAGGCATAGACTCCAGAAACAATTTTCTGCTCGGACCTATACAACTTCAAGAAATCTTCGGGGGTCCATGAAATATCTGAATCAATCCACATAATTTTGTTGTAGGTAATGCCTTGCAAAATTGGAGCATCTATGTAATCTGACTTTTTATCCCCAGCGCGTCTATTAGCCATAATTGTTGCTTCTCTAGCATGAGCAACAAACGAAGAATATTCACTAACAAAAGTCCAACTAATACCTTCAGAATCTAAGCGTTTTATAGTGTGTAAAAGGCTTTTTACATAAGGTGCTTTCATTGAATGTCCAGGGGTAGCAATTACTACATCACGGTGTGTTTGCATGGTTCTTAGCCTACTCCTCTGTTAAGATTTTCTTATGGCTTTTGAGGACGATTTAGATGTTTTAGATTTTACTTGCGACTTTGTAAATTGTCCAACTCACTACATACGCGGGGCAAAAGGTAAAGAATTCGTAACCGTTATTACGAATACGGGCATGATGTATTTTTACTCGATGGATTGTCTTGCTCTCTGGGCTGGTTCTTTTCCTATTGGTTATTTAGTAACTGGAACAGACGCGGAAGAAGAGTTGGAATAGATATATGACCAAGGTAAGCCAGAAAGTTCTTTGGCAAGTAGCAGAGAAGATTATGTTGGATAGAGGTTGGAATCCAGAAGAATCTCCCTTGGAGTGGGATAAAAAATCTAAAGACAGTCAATATGTCCTAATTAAGGAAGATTTAGAAGAAGTTCTTACATATTTTGAATCAGACGAACTAGTCTGTCCAGAAGATGGTTGTAAAAAGAAGCACCTTGTCATCTATACTCATCTACACACATGAAGCCAAGAATCTATCTATCTGGACCTATGACTGGTTATCCAGACTATAACTATCCATTATTCAATACCAGCGCAGAAGTTATTCGTTCTTACGGTTATTTTGTTTCTAATCCAGCAGAACACTTTGCTGGCGCACAAGATTTACCCAAAGAAACATACATGCGTGAAGACATAAAAGCATTGTTAGATTGCGAGATAGTTGTTACGCTCCCTAAATGGGAAGAATCACATGGGGCTCTACTTGAGGTTGAGGTTGCTCGCGCTTGCGGGATACCCGTTATATCATTAGAAGAATTCCTTATAAGAGAAAGAGACCCTTATCGTGTGTGATGATACAGCAGTTCGTTGGAGCAATTACGACCAGTTTCGTTCTAACATAGAAATAGAAACACGAAACAAAATCTCTGCTCAAATTCAAAATAAGATTTCTGTTGTTCAAGAAGCAGGTTTATCCACAGAGTTTCTAGCAGGACTTTCTCTAGCAAACGCTATTATTCTTAATCAAATACCAGATAACGACACGTCGTTGGACGACTCTAAACAACTTCGTATTCTTTAGGTTTTGCTAGTATTTCTGTCCGAGGCGTT
>JACCDP010123771.1_pt1 | contig 26656 bp, 22 predicted proteins | sample 7445841 | NCBI WGS metagenome assembly JACCDP01 (sample SAMN15323441, study PRJNA562643) | freshwater metagenome | isolation source: river surface water | place: USA:Blue River Watershed | collected 2017-08-17 | reverse complement strand
TTACGGTAATATTATCACCAGCCTTGAATGCTGGATAAGATTTCTTTGCTGTTAATTGCTCGTGTACGAAGTTTACTGCTACGCTCATAATTCATTTTTTTTGCGGAGGGCAAAGGTAGGGTTACCCATGCTATTCTCCAAATTATTTGACCCAAATATTAAAATCCATGCTTTTTAGGGCCTGTTCTACTCGTTATGCGCCTATCTGGCAATGTTTACAGCACGTTTTTCACGGATAACCGTTACTTTGATTTGACCCGGATAAGTCATTTCGGTCTGTATTTTTTGGGCAATTTCAAAGCTCAATTGGTCAGAGGATTGGTCTGTTACCTTCTCCGCCTCTACAATCACCCTTAATTCACGTCCAGCTTGGATGGCATATGCCTTCTCAACACCTTGATAACCAAGTGCTAAGTTTTCCAAATCCTTGATACGTTGAATATATTGTTGCATGATTTCACGTCTTGCACCCGGTCTTGCACCACTAATAGCGTCACAAGCTTGGATGATTGGTGAAATCACATATTGCATTTCCATTTCATCGTGGTGGGCACCAATGGCATTCACTACCGCTGGATTCTCACCATATTTCTCGGCTAATTTAGCCCCTAATAATGCGTGGCTTAATTCAGTCTCTTCATCAGGTACTTTACCTATATCGTGTAATAAACCGGCACGTTTTGCCAATTTAGGATTCAATCCTAATTCAGCTGCCATGATACCACATAAATTAGCAGTCTCACGAGAGTGCATCAATAAATTTTGTCCGTAAGAAGAACGGAAACGCATTTTACCAATGATACGAATCAACTCTTTATGTAAACCATGGATACCTAATTCAATTACAGTACGCTCACCAATTTCTGCTATTTGCTCTTCTAATTGACGACGTGTTTTATCTACTACTTCCTCGATACGTGCTGGGTGTATACGACCATCCGCCACCAATCTTTGTAAACTTAAACGTGCAATCTCTCTTCTCAATGGATCAAATGAAGATAACAAAATCGCTTCTGGCGTATCATCTACAATCAAGTCAACACCTGTTGCAGCTTCAATGGCACGAATGTTACGACCTTCTCTACCAATGATCTGTCCTTTCATTTCGTCTGATTCCAAATTGAATACAGTGACCGTATTTTCAATCGCTACCTCGGCAGCAGTTCTTTGAATAGATTGAATGATAATTTTTCTTGCTTCCTTATTCGCTTTTTGTTTAGCCTCTTCAATAATATCTTGCTGTAAAGACAAAGCCTGCGTTTGCGCTTCGTTCTTTAAACTTTCAATTAATTGTTGTTTTGCATCTTCTGCTGTAAGGTTTGCAATTTTTTCTAGACGACGAATATGTTCTTCTTGGTGTTTCTCTAATTCGCCACGCTTGATATTCACTAAATCAATTTCACGATTTAATTTTTCTTTAATCGCTTCGTTGTCATTGATTTGTTTATCTAAAACAACCGCTTTTTGATTAATGCTTAATTCGTGTTGCTTAATTCTATTTTCGGCTTCACCAATTTTCTTGTTCTTCTCTAACAATTCACGATCGTGGTCTGCCTTCAATTGAACAAAACGTTCTTTTGCTTCTAATTGCTTTTCTTTCTTGATGGTCTCGGCCCTTAATTCTGCCTCTTTTAAAATACTAGCTGCTTGATTTTCTGCGTCTTCCACCTGCTTTTTGGTGTTCTTGGCGAAAGCAAATCGCCCTATGAGTAACCCTCCTATTCCAGAGGCGCCTCCGATGATCAATAATAATATTGTTTGGTCCATTGTTTAATCTTGTTGTGTTAAATAAAATCACCCTACTTCTTCTCTAAGGTTAGGCAACGAAGATAAACAATTAATGTAAAGATTGGCCCGAATAGACCCAATAATGTGTTATAAGTTGGTATTTACTAGCACTTTATCAATGGAGGCGGACATGCTATCAATTTGGGCCTGTATCGCCTCTATTTCATATAGCTTTTGGCTATTTTGTTGCTGTTCTGTGGTGAACCATAAAAGGACCATCGAAATGTAATCCTGGGTATCGCTGCCTGCATATAGGCTCTTGTACTCCACCAATTTTTGGTTGATCAGGGCTGCCGTTTTACGCACAGCTTCCTCGTCCTTAGGGCTAATTTTAACCCTATAATTCCTGTCCGCAATCAATATATTGACAGGGATTAAGTTTTCTGGGGTATCGTTTAGTTGCTCGGACATGATTAAGGATTCAGGTTTTGAATACAGTGGTCAATTTCTTTGATAAAATCGTCTATTTTCTTGTTCAAAGCTGCTTTTTCTGCAGGATCCATTTGTTGTGCAGGTCGCATCTGCGCTGTAATCAAAGCTGCCTGTTCATTTTTAAGTTCATTTTGGAGCTGCGTTATTACGAGTTGGTGCTCCGCCAAAGTCCCCTTAAGTTGGTTGTTTTCTTTCTCCAGGGCTAGTTGTCGCTTTAGCAAAGCTTGCAGTTTTTCTTGGAGGCCTAATAAAGCGGTCTGTAAATCAGACATGGAACTTTGTTTATGACTTGAAAGTACTTATTTTCTTATTTCTGCTTGAATATTTTTTTCAAAAGCGGCAATTAATTTTTTCATCATGCTGTCGATCTCTGTATCCGTTAAAGTGGCCGATCCTGCATTGAAAACAAAATTAATAGCAACCGATTTTTTATTCAAACCCAATTTATCACTTACAAAAATATCAAATACACGCGTTTCTTTCAAGGCATCCAACTGCACTGTTTTAATGGCTTGTTCAATTGCGGAATAAGCAACAGCTTCATCAATCACCAATGCAAGGTCTCTTTCGACGGATGGATATTTAGAAATCTCTTGGTATTTAACAGACCCAGACTGGTATGCATTGAATAAAGTACTTAAATCAAAATTTAAAAACCCTACGGCTTGCTTGATGTCGAACTGTGCTAATTTTTTTGCACCCACTAATTCAATTGTTCCAAGAACAGTCTTTCCTGTGATGACTTCGAATTGTCCTTGTCCAATTGGATTGTAATTAACTTTTTTCAATCCTAATAATTCACAAAGCGCCAGGGCAATTCCTTTAAGTACAAAGAAATCCTGCGCTGCCCCTTTTGTCCTCCAGCTGTCTTGCACTTGCTTGCCAGAAAGATAGATCGCTAAAGTTTCTTGTTCTTGGTATTTCCCTGCTGCTGTCTTTGCATATATCTTGCCCATTTCAAAGAAGGATATGGACTCGTTTTTTCTGTTGTTATTGTATGCAATGGTTTCTAAGCCAGTCTCTAACATGGTTGGTCGCATCACATCCAAATCTGCACTTAAACTATTCAACATTTTTACAGTTGTCTCCAATTGTGCTTCTGTAAAATATTTACTATTGGTTATAGAGTTGGTTAAAATTTCTGTGTAACCACGACCTACTAAATAATTGGCGATTTTATTTTTAAACTGCTCTTTTGTTTCAAGTAAATCTACTGAAGGACTAATGGTAATAGCAGTTGGAATTTCAATATTATCTAAACCATCAATACGTAAAATTTCTTCTACTAGGTCGGCTGCAATGCTGATGTCAGGCTTGTTATAAGGTACTGCCACTTGAATGCTTTCAGCATCTTGATGCAATATTTCAAATCCTAAACTTGTTAAAATAGCCACTGCTTTATCAGATGCATATTGTTTACCACTTAATTTTTTTAAGTACGCAAATGTCATTGACACTTTCACTTTCTCAGCAGGATTCGGATACACATCTACCACTTTACTGCATGTACCTCCAGCAATTTCTTGAATCATTGCCGCTGCTTTTTCAAGCACTTTAACTGTATTTGCAATGTCTACTCCTTTTTCGAAACGTGTTGCAGCATCTGTTCTTAATCCATGGTGCACCGATGTTTTACGAATATGAACATTTTCAAACCAAGCGCTTTCTAAAAAAATACTGCTTGTAGATGCACTCACGCCACTATGTAAACCACCAAAAACACCAGCGATACACATTGGCTTTTCGATATCACAAATCATTAAATCCTCTGCTGTTAATTTTCTTTCTTTCTCATCCAATGAAGTGAACAAACTATTAGGTGCACATTTTTTCACCACCACTTTTTTGCCTTGAATTTTTGCAGCATCAAAGGCATGCAATGGCTGACCCGTTTCATGTAAAATGAAATTGGTGATGTCTACAATATTATTGATAGATCTTGCGCCAATGGATTGCAATTTGTTTTTCAACCATGCTGGAGATGGCCCCACTTTCACACCTTCAATTAAAATACCACTATACCTTCCACATGCTTCTGGATTTTCAATAACTACCTCATAAGGTGCAATGGATGCATCGATGGTTGGTAATTGCTTAAATGGACTAATTGGTTCTGCTTTTGTTGCATGGTAGGTTAAATAAGCACAAACATCTTTGGCAACTCCATAATGACTCATGGCATCCATCCTGTTTGGCGTCAACCCTATTTCATAAATCCAGTCTTGATAATAATCATACAATTCCGCCACAGGTGTTCCTACTTTCATCGCTGCATCTAAAACCATGATACCTCCATGGTCATCACTTAAACCAATCTCATCTTCTGCGCAAATCATCCCTTCACTTTCTTCTCCTCTTATCTTAGCCAATTTCATGGTGATTGGCGCGCCTGCTTTAGGATAAATAGTTGTACCTATTTGTGCAACCACTACTTTTTGCCCTACTGCCACATTCGAAGCTCCGCAAACAATATTCAATGGTCTATCTCCGCCCACATTTACCTTCGTCAATTTTAATTTATCTGCATTAGGATGTTGCACCAATTCAAGCACTTCTCCAACCACTAGGCCCTGAAGTCCTCCTTTAAAGTTTTCATACATTTCTAGGGACTCAACTTCTAAACCTATAGATGTCAATATGGTAGATAATTCTTCTTTGGGAATGGGAGCTGGTAAATATTCACACAGCCAGCGATAACTAATGGTCATGATGCTACTTTAAGGTATGCTTCAAAAATACTATTTTATGTTTAAATAACCCGTGTATAACCTATGAATAACCCGTTAATAACTGTAATTTTAATGTGCAAATCCCCTTAGAACGGTCTGTGAATAAGCCTATTGGATAATTAAATTTCGGGATGCCGAATTTTGAAAGGATTTTCGCAGTAAGAAAAGCAAGTTTTATTATGGCCCTACCTAACCTCAATACAAGATCAACCACTAGAAAAAAAACTACCTCCGTAGATGTGAGTGCGATGATGTATGGGAAAATTCCACCACAGGCAAGAGAGCTTGAGGAAGCGATTCTTGGAGGTATTCTTTTAGAGAAAAGTGCATTTGATACGGTGACAGAAATTCTAAAGCCAGAATGTTTTTATGTAGAAGCGCATCAAATGATTTTTCAGTCGATGCAAAGTTTACAACAAAAGAACATGCCAATTGACATGTTAACCGTGGTAGAAGAATTAAAAATGCGCGAGTATTTGGACCAAGTTGGTGGCGCTTATTATATTTCTAAATTAACCAATGTCGTTGTTTCTACAGCGAATATAGATGCGCACTCTAAAATTGTTTTACAGAAATTTATTCAAAGAGAACTTATCAGAATTAGTGGTGAAATTATTAGCAATTCCTACGAAGACAGTACCGATGTTTTTGATTTGTTAGACGAGAGTGAAACAAAAATGTTCAATATCACCAACAATTACTTAAAGAAGAACTTTGTAGACATTGGGAATGCTTTAGCTGAATCAATTACACGTATAGACGAATTAAGAACAAAAAAAGACGAGATATCTGGTGTACCAAGTGGATTCGCATCTTTAGACAGGATCACTTTTGGATGGCAGCCAACAGATTTAATCATTTTAGCAGCTCGTCCTTCTGTGGGTAAAACCGCATTCGCATTGAACTTAGCCCGTAATGCAGCATTGCATCCTACAAAGCCTCAGGGTGTAGGATTCTTTAGTTTGGAGATGAGTGCCTCTCAGTTAGTGCAACGTATTTTGAGTGCGGAGAGTGAAATTAAAATGGAAAAAATTTCAAGAGGTAAATTAGAAGATTACGAATACCAACAATTGCATACCAAGGGTATCAACCGATTAGAGTCTGCACCAATTTATATTGACGATACTGCTGCCTTAAATATTTTTGAGTTCAGGGCAAAAGCAAGAAGATTGGTAAACAAACATGATGTTAAAATCATCATCATTGACTACCTACAATTAATGAGCGGAACTGGTGACAGAAATTCAAATAGAGAACAAGAAATTAGCAATATATCTCGAAGTTTAAAAGCATTAGCGAAGGAATTGAACGTGCCAATTATTGCCTTATCACAGTTGAGTCGTGCGGTAGAAACCAGAAAAGAAAGTAAGATGCCTCAGTTGAGTGATTTACGTGAATCAGGTGCGATAGAACAAGATGCCGATATGGTCATGTTCATTTACAGACCAGAATATTATGAAGTAATGAGCAACGAGATGGGCGAATCTACAATGGGTGAAACGCATATCAGGATTGCAAAGCATAGAAATGGCTCATTGGATTTAATTAAATTAAGAGCAAGATTAGATGTACAGAAATTCGAGGAATGGGATGGCGCAACAGGCATACCTGGACTCGGTAATAATTATAAACCCCTCTCATCCAATATAGGCGGATCAGATGCACAAGATGGAGGAAGATTTTTTATTCAAGGAAGTAAAATGAATGGCGGAGAATTTGATGATGACTTAAACGATGATCAACCATTCTAAATTGTTTTTATGTCTGTTCCTTATTTTTACGAACCATTGATTGCAACTGGGATGACGCAGTTTACTTTGAGTGAGACCTCTAGTAAACATTGTGTGCAAGTACTGAGGATGGACGTAGGCGAACAAATAGATATCACGAATGGACAAGGAGGATTATTTCATGCAACCATTCAGGTGGCGCATAAAAAGAATGCAGTTGTTACGATTACCACATCTAAACAAACAGACCGTCCTAAACAAAAATTACAACTAGGCATTTCTTTATTAAAAAATGCCGTACGCTTAGAATGGCTTTTTGAAAAAGCAACAGAGATTGGTGTGACCAGTATTACACCTTTAGTTTGTGAAAGAACAATTCACGAACGTTTCAAAACAGAGCGAATGCAACAAATTATTCAATCTGCCATGATTCAAAGTCAACAAACCTGGCTGCCTGTTTTATCAGAACCTATGCCCTTGCTGCAATTCATAACAAAGGGCAGTGCAGCTCAAAAGCTCATCGCACACTGTGAGCCATTGCATAAAACTAGCATCCAATCCATTGAACCTAGTGATGACTTATTGCTACTTATAGGCCCTGAAGGCGATTTTGCTCCATCAGAAATTGAAGCTGCTATTGCCAAGGACTTCATGCCAATTGATCTTGGCCCTACCCGACTCAGAACAGAGACTGCAGGTATTTTTGCGTTAAGTTGCTTAAAAAATTTCTAATTTGCAATTATGAAAGTCATTGAAGTCAATACACCCGAATTAGATCATTCCTTTGTAACAATCAATGCCCTTATCAATAAGGACAATCCAAACTATATTCGACCTTTAGACAAAGAAGTGTTAGACACTTTTAATCCATCAAAGAATAAGTTATTTAAAGATGGTGCTGCAAAAAGATGGATTGTTCAAGACCAAACTGGCAAGACCATTGGCCGTATTGCTGCATTTCATTATAAAAAATATATCAATAAAGGCACCGATTTCCCAACTGGCTGTATCGGATATTTTGATGCAGTAGATGATCAACTTGTAGCGAATCTTTTATTTGATACAGCAAAAGCATGGTTAATGTCCGAGGGCATGGAAGCCATGGATGGACCTGTGAATTTTGGAGATCGAGATAAATGGTGGGGACTCATGGTGGAAGGCTTTGACAGGGAACCTATGTATGGCATGTCTTTCAACCCTCCTTACTATGAAACCTTATTTGCCAATTATGGTTTTGAAAATTTCTATAACCAATATTATTATCGCAAACCACTTTCAGAAAGCTTGCCTGAAAGATTCAAAGAGCGATACGAAAAATTCAATGCAAAGGAAGAATACAGCGTTCAGCATTTAGATAAAAAACGTTTAGACAAATTTGCAAATGACTTTGTCCATATATACAATACGGCTTGGGCACAACATGGAGAAGCAAAAGCCATCACGAAGGATCAAATCATGAAACTTTTTAAAACCCTTGGTCCAGTGATGGACGAACGCATGATTCGATTTGCATATTATAAGGAAGATCCTATTGCCATGTTCATCAATATCCCAGACGTGAATCAATACTTTAAGTATTTTGATGGACAACTAGGATGGAAACAGAAAATTCATTTAATGTGGATGAAGTTTAGGAAAACAAATAAAAGATTGACCGGTTTAGCATTTGGTATCGTACCAAAATTTCAGTCTTTAGGAATAGATAGCTATTTAATCTACTCTACTTCTCTACTGCTTGATAAAATCAATATTTACAACGAATACGAAATGGGATGGGCCGCAGATTGGAATCCTAAAATGGTCAATATTTATAAAAGTCTTGGCGCCAATCCCAGCAGACGCATGGTCACCTTAAGGCATATTTTTGACACCCAAAAACACCCTTTTAAGCGTCATCCTGTAATGGAATATAAGAGCCCAAATCAGGCCAGTTAAGGATTTCAGAAATGGGGGATAAGATTTGTACCCTAGCTCAGAAAATTACCTTTTGATGCAGTATATTGCAGCTCAAGTATGGAGAATTTTATCGTATCAGCAAGAAAGTATCGTCCTCAAAACTTTAATACAGTGGTGGGTCAATCTCATATTACCACAACATTAAAGAATGCGATCTTAAACCAACACCTAGCACATGCATTTTTGTTTTGTGGACCAAGAGGTGTAGGTAAAACAACTTGCGCGCGTATCCTTGCAAAAACAATTAATTGCACCAAAATTACCAAGGAAGGTGAGGCTTGTAACCAATGTGAAAGTTGTGTCTCTTTTGAAAAAGGCGCCAGCTTAAACATCCATGAATTAGACGCGGCTAGTAATAACTCTGTAGATGATATTAGAACACTTGTAGAACAAGTTCGTTTTGCTCCACAGGCTGGTAAATACAAAGTATATATTGTGGATGAGGTCCACATGTTAAGCACCAGTGCATTCAATGCATTTTTGAAAACATTAGAAGAGCCGCCACCCTATGCGATCTTCATTTTAGCAACCACCGAAAAGCATAAAATTCTTCCAACTATTTTAAGTAGATGTCAAATTTTTGACTTTAAAAGAATTGTGCCAGAAGATACGGTGAAGCATTTAGAGGAAATTGTAGAAAAAGAACATATCAAGGCCGAAAGGAATGCATTACAATTGATTGCTCAAAAAAGCGAAGGTTGTATGAGGGATGCGTTGAGCATTCTTGATAAAATTGTAAGCTTCTCTAATGGCGCATTGACTTACGAGAATACCCTAGAGCATTTAAATATTTTAGACGAAGGTTATTTCTTTAAATTGTTAATCCACCTTACAGAACAAGACTTAACTAGTGCGATGTTACTGTATGACGAAATCAATCAAAAAGGTTTTGAGGGTGACACGGTGTTATATGGCATGGCTGCATTCATTAGAAACATACTCGTTTGTAAAGACAAGGCCAGCGCGCATTTGCTTGAATCTATTGAGGGCTGGAGAGATCAATACCTAGCTGCGGCTGACAAAATTGGCACCCCTTATTTAGTAAGTGCCTTGAATATTTTAAATGAATCCGAGATTCAATTTAAGATGGCTCGTAATAAAAGATTACATGTAGAATTAGCCTTGATTAAACTCAATTTTTTACAACAAGCAATTGAATTAAGTATGGAGGACGGCCAACTAGTAAAAAAAAAACTAGTTGACGCACATTACCCTATTCGCACCAAAAAGATTATCCCTTTAAGTAATATTGTTGTGAACGCTGAGGCTAAATTAGTCATTGAGACGGCAGCGCCAACATCCAAGCCAGCAAGCACTTCAGTTGCATCACCAAAAGCGGCTACTCCTCCGGTTCAGAATAGCCCATCGGACAATTCCACTAGTCAAATATCTCCAAATGTAACAGGCGGCAAGAAAAGCCTTTTAGCAGTATTACAACAGAAATACGGAAACGATTATAGTATTGAAGAAGTGAAAGATGCGATTTCGCTGAACATGGAGACATTGCAACAATGCTGGAATGACTATGCTGTTAAAATGGAAAAGGAACTTAAACATTCAGTCGCAGGGACTTTTAGAATTGCCACACTTCAAATAGAAGATCCTACGCATTTTACAATCACTGTGCCTGCATTGACTGCGCAGAAATTTGTTGAACAAGAAAGAATGCGTTTAATGGAAACCATTTGGGAGCGTTTTCAAAATAGGGCCATCCAATTTAGTATTCTTGTAGATGCAGGAGAAAAAGAAGATGTGCCATTGCATTTGAAACTCAATAGCAAACAAAAATTCGAACATATTGCAAAGCAATATCCATTGGTACAGGAGCTAAAAGAGCGTTTAAATCTAGAAGTGAATTTTTAGATAAATACAATCCCTTATACAATTTTGAAGATATATTGGATTTACAATTTTGTCTTTGTAAAACCTTTCTGCTTTAGGTATTGAAATACTTTTTGACGATGGTCTCCCTGAATGATAATTTCACCGTCTTTAACTGAGCCACCTGTGCCACAGAAATTTTTGAGTGCTTTGCCTAATGCTTCTAAATCTGCATCTGCCCCTTCAAATCCATACACAATCGTCACCGTCTTACCCGCTCTATGTTTTGTTTCTAAAATGACTCTAAGCAATTGTGCTTCTGGAGCAAGGGCCTGCTTTTCCTCTTCGGTATGAGGTTGAATATAATCTGGGTTGGTACTATATACTAAAGGTATACTTGAAAAACTATTAAAGGTATTTTTTGGCTTCTTACTCATCTTCGTTCTAACTAAATTTAAGCAACTAATTTTTAAGCAACTAATTCACCCGCATGCTCACAATCATAAATCCTTTTTTAGTGGATTGAAGCAATAAGGTCAAATTATATTTTTGTTGGCTGGATAATAATTTGCCAGTGAGGTATAAAGTATTACCTAATTTTCTTTCGGCACTTTTTTCAAATCCAACAATATTTTTTTGCTTAAAAAAAGCTTGTAAGGTTTCGTTGGCTTGTTGTGCATTCAAAGGCTTGGCTGCCACTTGGTCTAAAATACTCGACTCTACTTGGTTATCCCAAAAAATTTGCAAAGCGCTAAAATTACCTGTTTGCAAATGCTGCACTAATAATTCTGTTTCATTTTGTGCATCTGCGCCAATACTACAGTGCAAAAGCGCTAATACAACTAGTATTTTGGATATTAACTTCATTTTTGTCTATTATAGTAGGATAAAGTTTGTAATGTGCCTAGTATTTTGAAACTTTGCAATATAAAAATAAACAAAATCTAAGCAACGGTATAAAAAGTTAAAGAATATGTCAAAAAAGGTAATATTAGTGATTATGGATGGATGGGGATTAGGCCAAGTTGCAAAGGCGGATGCAATTCAACATGCGCATGTGCCTTTTGTTACAAGTCTCTACCAACAATACCCTAATACTACTTTAGTGACTTGTGGTGAAGAGGTTGGTTTACCAGATGGACAGATGGGCAATAGTGAAGTAGGTCATTTGAATTTAGGTGCAGGAAGAATCGTTTACCAAGAATTACAAAGAATTAATGTAGCCATTAAAACTGGAGAATTTGCAAGTCAACCTACACTCCTTCAGTCAATTCGTTACGCGAAGGAAAACAATAAACCATTGCATTTAATTGGATTGGTAAGTGATGGTGGCGTTCACGCACACACTGCTCATTTAAAAGCTTTATGTGATTTGTGTAAGGCGGAAGGATTAACCAATGTATTTATTCATGCGTTCACCGATGGTCGTGATACAGATCCAAAAAGTGGCCAATGTTATATTGAATCTTTAGAAATACATTTAAAAAAGTCGGTTGGAAAGATTGCCAGTGTAAGTGGCAGGTATTACGCCATGGATAGAGACAAGCGCTGGGAGCGTGTTCAATTGGCTTACAATGCCATGGTGAAAGGAACTGGAAGCATTGCTACTAGTGCACTTGAAGCGATTCAAGAAAATTATGCAAAGGACATTACAGACGAATTTATTTTGCCTACAGTGATTACAGAAAATGGACAGCCTATCGCAACCATCCAAGAAGGAGATGCGGTGATCTGTTTTAATTTTAGAACAGACCGTTGTAGAGAAATCACAGAAGTATTGACTCAAAAAGATTTTCCCGAATTGGACATGCATGCATTAAAATTGCATTATACCACAATGACCAAATATGATGAGACCTTTACAAATGTACATGTGGTATTTGAGAACGATAATTTAATCAATACTTTAGGTGAAGTATTGGCAAAAAATAATAAAAAACAAATTCGAATTGCCGAAACAGAAAAGTATCCTCATGTCACTTTCTTTTTTAGCGGCGGACGAGAGCAACCTTTTGAAGGTGAGACAAGAATCATGGCGGCCTCCCCTAAAGTGGCTACCTATGACTTACAACCCGAAATGAGTGCTGCTGAATTAACAGACAAAATCTTACCTGAAATCAATGCTGGTAACCCTGACTTTATATGTCTTAACTACGCCAATGCAGATATGGTAGGCCATACAGGAATTTTTAGTGCAGTGGTTAAAGCTGTTGAAACAGTGGATGCCTGTGTCGAAAAAGTAGTGACTGCTGGTTTAAATAATGGCTATACAATTTTCTTAACTGCAGATCATGGCAATGCAGATTTTATGCTGAACGAAGATGGCAGTCCAAATACGGCTCATTCATTGAATCTAGTTCCCTTCTTTATCATTGATAAAAATTGGAAAGGCACAATTCAACCAGGTAAATTAGGCGATCTTGCCCCAACGATTTTACAAATGATGGAATTACCTATTCCTAAGGAGATGACAGGAACGGTTTTAATCCAAGCGTAGAAAAGCTTCCTTTAAAAAATACAATGAAAATACATAAAGCCACTTACCTTATTTCAAGTCCTAATTACGATCAATGTCTTGTTTTACAAGCACCTGAATACGCATTTATAGGAAGGAGTAATGTAGGCAAGTCCTCTATCATCAATGCCATTTGTGGCCAAAAAGGATTGGCTAAAACCTCTTCTGCACCAGGGAAAACGCAATTGATTAATCATTTTGAAATCATCAGCAATGAAGTGGTGAAAGGACGTCCAGAGAAATGGTATATTGTGGATTTACCTGGGTATGGCTATGCAAAAGTATCACAAAGCAGCCGTCGTAGATGGGAGCAAATGATTGAAAATTATTTACGCAAAAGACCGAATTTAAATATGGTCTTTGTATTGATAGATTCTAGACATAGTCCTCAAAAAATTGATATTGAATTCGTTGAACAATTGTTTCAATGGCAGATTCCATATACCCTTATATTCACAAAATCTGATAAAGAAAAACCAGGTGTTGTAAAACGCAATGTAGAAGCATTTTTTGAAAAATTAAAAACCTTATTGCCTTATTTACCTGAAGGATTTGTAACGAGTGCAGAAAAAAAATTAGGCACCGAAGAAGTGCTTAACTGTATTGCACGTTATAACCTACTATTCAACGAAGACAAAGCCTCACAATAATATGAAAATACTTATCCAATATATTAAGCCTTTTAAAGGCTTGGTTTTATTAGCCTTTTTACTTGCAGCCATCAACCAAACCTTTTCTTTATTTGATCCCATGATCTTTGGAAAACTGATTGATGAATTTGCAAAGAATCCATTTTTAGACCCTTCTGGCAACGAACGTACACAAGCTATGTTCTTAAAAGGGGTGGGCAATATGTTGCTGTTGTTGGTTGGAACAGCCATGGTGAGCAGAATTGCAAAAGCTTTTCAGGATTATATTGTGAATGTGATTATTCAAAAATTTGGTGCTGCCTTATTTACTGATGGGTTAAAGCATTCCATGCAATTACCTTATCAAGCTTTTGAAGATCAAAGAAGTGGTGAAACCTTATCTATTCTAACCAAAGCTCGTGCTGATTGTGAAAAATTCATCAGTTATGTCATCAATGTAGTTTTTGGTATTGTAGTAAGTGTGGTCTTTGTTTCTGTATATGCCACTCGTTTGCATTGGTCTATTGTGCCAATCTATATCGGAGGTGCAAGTATGATTGCTTATGTTACTAATTTATTAAGTAAGAAGATCAAAGTCATTCAAAAAAACATTGTAAAAGAAACAACCAGTTTAGCAGGTACGACGACAGAAAGTTTAAGAAATATTGAATTGGTAAAAAGTCTTGGCTTAACAACTCAAGAAATTAATAGACTGAATAATAATACCTATAAGATTTTAGCGCTTGAATTAAAGAAAGTAAAAAACATCCGTTCTTTAAGTTTTATACAAGGGACGATGGTCAATGCTTTAAGACAAGTAATCACTTTCACTTTAATGTGGTTGATCTTTAAAGAAATTTTAACAGTTGGACAATTGATATCATTGCAGTTTTATAGCTTCTTTATTTTTGGACCATTGCAAGAAATTGGTAGTATCATCCTAAGTTATAGAGAGACCGAAGCGTCTTTGAATAATTTTGATGCTTTGATGAAAAAGACAATTGACACCCCTCCAGCTAATCCAATTGCCATTGGAGAGATTGAGCAGTTGGCATTTAAACAAGTTGGTTTTCAACACCAAACTGCCAATTTTAAAGCCATTGATCAAATTAGCTTTGAAGCCAAAAAAGGCGAAACGATTGCCTTTGTGGGTCCATCTGGAGCAGGTAAAAGCACTTTAGTAAAACTATTAGTTGGTTTATATCAACCTCAGGAAGGCGAGATTTTAGTGAACGGTGTGAATACGGCACAAATTGATATGAGTGCACTAAGAAACCAAATTAGTTTTGTGACACAGGATACACAACTTTTTGCTGGTACTATCAAAGAAAATTTAGCGTTCGTTGCACCTAATGCTACTGAAGATGAAATGCTATTAGCGCTTACCAAAGCAAGCTGTGCCAATATATTAGATAAAGGTGGCAACGGTCTAGCAACTGTCATTGGCGAAGGTGGTCTTAAATTAAGTGGTGGAGAAAAACAAAGACTATCCATTGCAAGAGCATTACTTAGACATCCGCATTTATTGATATTTGACGAAGCTACTTCATCATTAGATAGTTTAACCGAAGAGTCTATTACCGATACGATCCGTGACCTGTCAAAAGAAAGAGAGCAAATTACCATTATGATTGCGCACAGACTTAGCACGATTATACATGCAACAAGAATTTATGTATTGGAGAAAGGCACTGTGATTGAATCTGGGAACCATCAAAGTTTAATTGAGGAGAAAGGATTGTATTATGCCATGTGGAGACAACAAATTGGAGAACGTAAAGAGAATTAAGTGTGTAAAATATTTTACGATAAATAATTAAATCAATAAATGATTATTGTTTATCGTCTCTCTCAAATCTCTTTTTTAAATACTCCATTACAGAAGGATCTTCTAGTCCTTCCATGTCACTTAATTCCAATTCGATTGCTTTTGTGCTCAATCGGATTTCAAGTAAAGAGACAAAAATAGATATAGAAAAAGCAAGTAAGCTTACGGCAAATATAAATTTTGCAATGGCTTGATAGTTTATAAAGATAAAAAACATCGAAATCAAGGACAATAACAAAGATGCTACTCCATAAGTTTGCATTCTCTGAATGAGTTTAATCCTATATTTTAGGTTCTTGATTTGACGAAAGATCACTAAACGATTTTCTTCTTGTTGATACTTATCGTGCAAGGCCCTTACACGGTTAGACAAAGCTAAAAATCGATTGGTATAGGCCAACATAATCAGACTTATAGCTGGGAAAAGCAAGGCTGGTATATTCACTGAAAGTTCCATGATATAAAAATAGTAAAAATAAACCGGTATTTTTGCATCGTCCCTATGGAGAAAGAGCAGTTTAAGAAAATACAATCTAGCATCCCGCAAGAACCAGGCATTTATCAATATTTTGATGATAAAGGCAAACTATTGTACGTTGGTAAAGCAAAGTATTTAAGAAATAGAGTGAGCTCCTATTTTCTTTCCAATCAACATAACTTAAAAACGATCGAATTAGTACAACGTATTGCTGATATCAAGTATACCATTGTGAATTCGGAACACGATGCTTTTCTTTTAGAGAATGAGCTGATTAAAAATTATCAGCCCAAATACAATATCAATTTAAAGGACGACAAGACTTATCCTTATATCGTTATTAAAAACGAAGCTTTTCCAAGGGTCTTTTTAACCAGAAGAAAGTTTAAAGACGGTTCCACCTATATTGGTCCATTCACACATGTATTTGCTGTTCGAGAATTGATTAACCATATTCAAGAAACCATACCTTTAAGAACTTGCACTTTACCACTGACTCCAAAAAATATTCAGCAAGGCAAGTTTAAAGTATGTCTAGAATACCATTTAGGCAATTGTAAAGGACCATGTCAAGGTTTTCAAACTGCGGAAGACTACGATCATTCAATTGATCAAGTAAAGCATTTATTGAAAGGAAATGTAAAGCCATTGGTGCAAAATTTAAAAGAGACCATGCAGGCCGAAGCTGCTGCACTTGCTTTTGAAAAAGCCAATGTAACCAAGAAAAAGATAGACGAACTGGAACGCTATCAAACCAAATCGGAGATTTTAACTAAACAACAGGAAGCCATGGATGTGTTTAGTATTGCGATGGAGGAAGACCAAGCTTATGTCAATTATCTAATGTTACAAGAAGGACGCATTGTCCAAACACATATGTTGCCGTTAAGTACACCATTGGAAGAGTCCAAAGAAGCCGTTCTTGCATTTGCCATTCATTATTTTAGAACACAAGTTGAATCGGAAGCGAAGGAAATAATTGTACCAATAGAACCTAATGAAAAAGAACAAGGGGTTAAGTATACCGTTCCAAAAATGGGAGAGAAATTGCATTTATTAGCACTCTCTCAAAAGAATGTAGATTATGCAATAAAGGAATGGAAGCATCGACAAGCATTGGTAAAAGTAAACGAGCATGCGCCAGTCAATGAAGTATTAATTGAATTAAAACAATTACTATCCTTACCTGCGGTTCCAAGCCATATTGAATGTTTTGATAACTCAAATTTTCAGGGGGCCTACCCTGTTTCTGCGATGGTTTGTTTTAAAAACGGGATAGCAAGCAAATCGGATTATCGTAAATTCAATATTAAAACCGTAGTGGGCATCAATGACTTTGCAAGCATGCATGAAACCGTTTTAAGACGCTATAGTTCGGTCTTACAAAAAAAGCAACCACTTCCTCAATTGATTATTATTGATGGTGGCAAGGGGCAACTAAACGCTGCATTAGATGCCTTAAAGGAATTAGGCATTCAGGATAAAGTCACTACAGTAGGCTTGGCTAAAAATATAGAAGAATTGTTCTTCCCAGGTGATAGCCGTTCTATCTTATTGAACTGGAACAGTGCTGCCCATAACCTAGTACGTAATATCAGGGATGAAGTGCACCGCTTTGGTATCACTTTCCATAGAGCCCAAAGGTCAAAAGGGGCATTGGAAAATAGCTTAGACCATATCAATGGTATTGGCCCAAAAACAAAGGAAACCTTATTGACCTATTTTAAATCGGTTAGCAAAATAAAAACTGCCAATCCAAATACATTAACAGAACTGATTGGCGCCGCTAAAACTAAAATTTTAATAGATGCTTTTGAAAAAGAAAAGCAAAAAAAATAAAATATAATTTGAATCAAGCCCTAATAAAAAATGCGACATCTAGATGTCGCATTTTTTATTTCGATTCATTTTGAACTAGTACACCCATCGATCTTGTTCAAAATCAAATATTTTTTGTTTGATCTTTTCTCCTTCTTGTAATCTTTTGATAGGATCTTTGAATAAAGCATTCAACATTTTATCATTGTAATTGTCTAAAGTAGACTTCACTACATATCCATTGAAATAACGACTCTCAAATAATTCTTCCCAGGTAATACGACTAGAGATATTTCTTGGATTGTACACTTCGGCTTTTGAAAGACTGGATCTTAGTTCTGGATAATACACCCAAAACAAAGGACGTTTTACTACTTTATTTCCTATTTGAATTGCAGCAATTGGAGCAATACCAATAATTCTGCTATACATTCTACTTGTCTTACTATCAAAAATCCATTGTTCCTTTAATCTAAATGTATATATAGAATCTGGATTCGGAGCTAGGTTGGTATTGTAAATAATACTGGTATCATACACATTGGGATCCAATACATTTTGAACCAATTGAGTGTCCAAGCTTCCTTTTAAAGATGCATTCACTTCTTCTAAACTAATTGGTGTTGTAAAACGATCATCTACCGTAGAAAAAGGTACTACACCGTCTTTCTCTATAGCACGAAGTAGCACAGCAAAGAAACGCTGATCACCATTTTCATCATAGGATTGGTACATGAAAGTTCTATTGATCTTTTCTCTTGCATCAATTTCCTCCCAAATAAATTCACTAAACAAAGCATCCTCCTCTCTTAAATTCTCATATGGCAATGGTAATCTTTCCTTCACCCCTTTTCTAGAATTGGTTTCAGAGAAGAAGGCATATCCATTTCTTAAACTTCTTTTATTATTGGCATTGAATCCACCTACCACTGTCGTATCAATATTTTTAGTAGGCTTTACATCAGAAACAGTTGGGGCTGCTACTACTTGATTGCCAGTTACAGGCTTTGTTACAGGTTTTGTAATCACTGTATCTTTAGTCGCTGTAGTAGTAGGTGTTGTTTTCTTTTTTGCGCCATAAGAAAACTGCGCATTTGCAGAGATTGTCATTACCAAAGAGGCAAGAACGATGCAGCTTGTTTTCATTGTTGTTTTCATAAATACCTTTTTTATTTTCCAACCCTACATTTTTACAATAAGCAAATATCCTATTGTAAAATGAAAGTGATTGTTTGATCTAATTTTCTTGATCCACCACCTGGCTCTGACACTTTAATCTCTCCAATAGTCACCGTTGTTCCTGCTTGACATTTTCTAATCAATCCCGTTGCACCGCCAGAAAAAGCTGGACCATTTACTTCTGCAAAATCTGGTTCGTCAAATCCTTTACCCGTAGCAATAACGATATAAGATAGTACATTGAATTTCACACCTTCAAATACAAAGTCTCTTAAATCTGCAATCACACCACCCTGCGCTCTAAATTTACCCGCAGGCATATTTCCACCTGCGCTTCCGCCCACAATTGCTATTGGATCTGGTATTCTCTTTACAGGGATGGCTAATTTTTGTGTTTGCTTACCATCATTTACGTTCACAACAGCTGTTCCAGTTTGCGAACAAGTCACCATATATTGTCCAGAACCAACTTTTCTAATATTTGCTCCAGCACCCTCCACAGTTACATTAATTTTTTCACCACCACCGCCGCCGGTGATACTTAATGGATTCTCTAAGCCCTTATAGAATACCCTTGTTTTATCTGTAGACACCACTAATCCAGAAGGTGTGCCAACAGTAAATTGAACTTCTTTCTCTACTACAGCAGTTTCACCATTTGGCTTTAAGAAAGAAATACGAACACGCTTTCTTTGAACGCCAGGTGTTGCACCAGCAACAGACTTGTACACAGCAGATCCGTCTGCAGCTACAGGTACTACCACACCATCAATAGAGATGGTTGGTTTTGCTGCGCTACTAAATGCGCCTACACCTGCAGTAATCACTAGTTCTTCACCAGACATTAAGTACTGAGAATTGGATGCAGCAAATGCGCTGAACTGATCGTATACTAATTCTACTTCGCCAATTTCTTTGTGACAATATTCAACCACCTGTGCTTCAGAATTGCGAATATCATTTTGGAATTTAGTTAATATGGTAATCGCAGCAATAGTTGGAGTCATATTGAAGTATGCATAAGCCCAATCATTTTTTGCAGCCATACTATTAGAAGTAGGGATTGTTAAATCCAAAGACATCGTTGGAATGACGTCTTTTGCGATGGCAGGATCAATCGCAGCTAAATCTTGTTTGAATTGTTTTAATTTATTGAAGAGTTCTTCTCCTTTTGACAAACCCGATTTTTTATTTAAAAACAATCTTGATGTTGCATCTAAATCATCTTCTTTAAAAGTTTCTTTACCGTCTTTAATTTCTAAACCAGACTCTTCTTTTAATGCTAATTTCAATGACTCCACATAGGCATATATTTCGTCAGCCATTGCCTTTGCCTTATTTGCTTTAGGCGCCCAGATGGCAGCTTTTTCGGCCGTCTTTGGGTCCTTTAATTTTGCTTCTAATGATTTATAGATGTCTTGATTCTTTTTTTGAATGATCCCATTTGCATTCGTCAAGCTTTGATCAATTGTCTTGAATGCATTTAAAATCTCACTAGATACATTCAATGCCAAGAGCGCAGTCAACACCAAGTACATGATGTTAATCATTTTCTGCCTTGGTTCTTTAGGTAACGACATTTACGCTATATTTTATTAAGTGAATTAAAATGTTTGAGTCAACAACAGCAATGTTATTATTTTCCTTGCATTGCATTGATCATTCTGCTATACACTTGATTCAATTGAGTCAAGTTGTCTGCTAATTGTGTCATCTGCTCTTTTGTTCTTGCTGCTTCATGCACTGTTGAACTCATTGAGATAGACATCTCTTTTAAACTTCCATAAAAATGATTCATTTCTTCCATCGTCTTACCCATAGATAAGAACTGGTTGTTCAAATTCTTTAAACCCTCTGTTGAACTATTGATAGTGCCTAAATTATTAGACACCTCTTGAACTGTTTTTTGTACACCATTTAAAGCATTCACTAATTCAGTTGCATCTACTTTTCCGCCACCGACTGCACCACCATGATCTACTGAAGGAGGAGGCAAGAACGCATAAATGGTAAAAATAATAGCCTCTGTAACAAAGCCAACTATTAAAGCATAATCAGCCCATGATAAGTGGATGATTTTTGCCAAAGTAGCTATAATAACTACCGCGGCTCCTAAAGAGAAAAATACGTTTATGAGCTTATTTGTTTTTTCTGAAATTGTCTTTGCCATTACGAAAATTTATTAAATTAAAAAGTTTGTTGTTAGATTAAAATGCGAATTAATTAATTCTTGGTGCCATTGAAAGAACACATCTAAATCCTATATAAGATTTAGCAGTGTCCTGGTATTCATAGCTGCGTGAACTTACTTGACAATTGTATGCAATATCTTTCCATGAACCACCTCTGACTACTTTTCTTTTCATCAAAATAGGATCGGAATCTTTTGCATTGTATTGTACATCTGGACTAAAATCTCCAATAAAGTTGTAGCTGCCTTCATAAAACACAGAACTAGTCCACTCTGCTACATTACCCGCCATGTCAAATAAATTAAAATCATTTTCGGTGTAGGCTTTCACTTTCGTGGTGTAGATATTATCATTCTTTATATCGCCACCAAAATAATCCCCTCTTCCAGGTTTAAAATTGGCTAATAAACGTCCTTCTTTAGTCCTTGTATAAGGAGAGCCCCAAGGATACATCGCATTTGATTTTGAATTACCTCTTGCAGCATATTCCCACTCAGCTTCTGTTGGTAAACGATAGATACCATCAATCTTTTGATCGGCTCTTCCAGGTCTACCAGCATAATAATCACTGTTATTGGTTCTCCAATGTGTGAATGCAACTGCTTGTTTCCAAGTCACACCCACCACAGGATATTCATTGTATGCTGCATGACTAAAATACAATCTAGTCAACGGTTCATTGTAAGAATAAGAGAAATCACGCATCCAAACCAATGTGTCTGGATAGACATTTTGGTTCACCGTGATTAAATAATCTCCAAGTGATTGCTCTAGCCCCTTAGATGCTTTGGCAGCCGCTTTAAGATCAACAAAAGAATACCTATAAATTAATTTATTGGGATCGATCTCGATTTTTCCTTGAATGCGATTGTCTGGACTCAACAATAGCTCGTTTAATTTTTCTAAAACAGCTCTGCTGTTTTGATTAATCCTAGTTGCTCTAGCCCAATCTACACGAATCGTGTCTTCATTTTGGTTAATGCCGCCGCCATAAATCGCTAAAAATTTCAATGAATCAGAAACGTACTTAACAAATCTTCTGTACTGTTCGTTGGTCACTTCTGTTCTATCCATCCAAAAGCTTTGAACCGAAACTAATTTCTTACGATTGACCATGGATAGATCCATCTGTTCATCGCTAGCACCCATATAGAATGATCCGCTAGGGATAGAAACTGTCTGAGGATCTAGACGTTTCCCACTGCTGTTACGCTTGCCTTTCTTGGCTGGTGCAAATGCGATCACAGTTAGTGATAAAATCAAAATGCTCAAGGCCGCAATGGGGAAATTGATCCTTGTATTTTTTAAAAATGGTATCATATTGGTTTAAAACGATTTTTTTTACAAAAAATTACATTTTAGGGGTAAAATTAGCAGTTTATTTTTGCGTTATTTTAAACCTGAATGAATTGATTTTCATCTGTTTTTAGTAGTGCAAATTAAGATATTAGTTGTTAGATATTTGCTAAAATCAGCTCGACAGAAGTCATTGGCGCCGAGCAACTGTTATTTTTGCATATAAAAAACTGATTATCAGTGCCTTGTTTGCCCTTTAAGAGCGGGATGCTGTCCTCCTGAACCTGACTCATTATGCGGATTGAGTTGGGAACAAAGGCAGCATTCAATGTTGGTAGACTTTCATAGACAGATGGGCCTACTCCAACCAATTCGATCATGCCAGTTGACATTTGATAAAAGCTTTGGGCCCAAAAGCCAAAAGAACTTGGATATTGAAGTAAGGATGGTCGTATAGAATGGATCATTTTTTCGGCCTGCTTGCGCCATTCTGTAAGATCAAAAACCTGCCCTAGATAAAATAAACTTGAACAAATTAAGGCATTCCCACTTGGCTGCGCTCCATCATAACTTTCTTTTTTTCGGATAATGACATCCTTCTGATAAGATGCAGTATAGTAAAAATACAACCCGTCCTCATCTATAAAATGGATTAACACATAGTCCATCCATTTTTTTGCTTTGAACAAATAACTGGTATCACCAGTCATTTCTTGTAATTGAATATAGGCTTGAATTAAATTGGCATAATCATCTAAAAAGGCCTGCGCTTTTGGTATACCATTTGCAATGCTATGGTAAAAATAATTTTCATCTGCATGGTATAAATTTGATTCCAACCAATCCATGCATTCCATTGCCGCTTTCTTGTAAAGATGATTCCCTGTGGCAGCATTCATTTTACAAAACCCAACAATCAACATCGCATTCCAACCCAAAATCACTTTATGATCCAATGCGGGACGAACTCTTACTGCGCGCGCATCAAATAATTTTTTAAGTTCATTTTGCCAAGCAGGTTCCCATTCTTTTTCAAGTTCATTTTGTGTCCAAAGAATATTGGTATGTTCCCAATTGCCATTTGGAGCAACTTGATAGTAGGCAATAAATGCATCAAATATTTCAGGTGTTATAATTGCCTTAAGTTCATCATAGGACCAAGTATAAAATTTACCTTCAACACCTTCAGAATCTGCATCTAATGCAGCATAATAACCACCTGATCCATTGAATAATTCTCTTTGTAAAAATGTAAATGTGGCATGAATGACATCTTGGTAAATAGGCTTTTTTGTAATCTGGTATGCTTCCGCAAGCGTGCCTAAAATCAATGCATTGTCGTACAACATTTTTTCAAAATGTGGCGCCTGCCACATCGCATCCACACTGTACCTTGAAAATCCACCACCCACATGATCATAGATGCCACCTTGGATCATTTTATCAATCGATCTTATTGCGTGGACAATGGATCCTTGATCTTTATTTTGAAAATAGTTTCTAAATAAAACTTGAATCGAAAATGTTTGAGGAAATTTTGGCGCAGCTCCAAATCCGCCCCATTGTGTATCTGCATTTTGCAAGATCCTTTGAGCTATCATTTGAAACTCTTCAGTGGTAGCAATCACTTCGGACGCTTGACTTTGCTGTGCTTTAATATTGCTTTGTAAAAGATGTGCTGTTAAATGTGTGGCTTGCTCGACCAGCTTTTCTCTGTTACTATCAAAAGCAGCATGTACGCCTTTTAAGACATCCATCCAAGATGCACGATTCTGCATCGCATTTGGTGGAAAATAAGTACCTCCATAAAAAGGCTGTCCATTGGGTAATAAAAAAATATTCAACGGCCACCCACCCGAGCCTGTCATTGCTTGCAATGCGTCCATGTAAATATGATCTATATCGGGACGTTCTTCTCGGTCTACTTTTATATTAATGAAATGGGTATTCATGTAATCTGCCACAGCTTCATCCTCAAAACTTTCACGTTCCATCACATGACACCAATGACATGCGGCATAGCCAATGCTTAATAAAATAGGTTTATCTGCAGCGGTTGCTGTTGCGAATAATGTATCGGACCAAGGCTTCCATTGCACTGGATTATGTGCATGTTGTAATAAATAGGGACTTGTTTCCTTGCTTAAATCGTTGGTGAACCTTTTATTGGCACTCATGGAGTGCAATTTAGTTTATTTCTTTTTAGCTCCTTGTGCTAAAAACTGATCAAGACCGGCGAACATACTTGAAACCTGAGGACTTGGGACCTTGATATGCAAATTCAAACCTGCATCTTCAATTGCCTTACAAGTGTTGGAGCCAAATGCGGCTAATGTAGTGCCATTTTGAACAAAGCCAGGCTGATTATCGTAAAGACTTTTTAAACCACTTGGGGTAAACAAACAAATGATATCAAAATGATGTTCTTTTAAGAGCGGCTTAATATCGCTACTTACAGATCGATACATATAAGCCAAATCAAAAGTACAAGTATGGTCTTTTAACCAATTTACAATTTCATTGTCTTGTTGATTCTCACTGCACACATAAAGAAATTGTTCATTTGCTTTATGTTTGTTCAAAACATCAAATAGTTTTTTATTGGATCCGTCAGCACCAAAAAATACTTTGCGCTTTCTGTACATAATAAACTTTTGCAAATACAAAGCAACAGACTCAGTTATACAGAAATATTTTGTGTCTTGACTAATATTAATTTTTAATTCGTCGCAGGTTCTAAAAAAATGATCAATCGCATTTTTGCTTGTAAAAATAACAGCAGAATAAGAAGCTATTTCGATTTTAGTTTTTCTAAATTCTTTTGCACCAATTGGTTCTAATTCAATAAAAGGTTTAAAGAATAAAGACACATTGTACTTTCTTTCTAAATCAAAATAAGGTGATTTTTCACTTTCAGGCTTCGCTTGTGAAATTAGAATTTTCTTAATGGGCTTAGTTGCGGTTGCCTTTTTTTCTCCACTCATTTCTTTTGCCATTTTAAACTTTCTACTTTAGTAAGTTCCTCCAAAATATTGTACAATTAATTTGTATAAAATCAATAGTGGTATTATTTCGAAAGCACAAAGGTAAAGAAAAAAATGAAAGGAAGAGATATGTAATTTGTTCCTAACAGATGTTAATGAAAACAAGTACCTATATAGGATCAAAAGGGCCATAAGAAAGCCTGCCCCCCATATCGCAAAAGGATGCAATACCGGCCTTGCGAATGCCAAGATACCAATGAAAGGTATAAAAAGGATACCTAACACTTTATTAATCATGAATACCACAAAAATATAAGTTTGAACTAGTTCAATGGTGTTGAATATATAGCCAACAATTGTTAAACAAATAAATTTACCAATATATAAACCCAAAAAGAATAAACACATATAAAAAAAGCCTTCCCAGAAACTGATAGGTAATAAATGTGCATTGAAAATAATCAATGTCGCCAATAAAGAAAAACTCATCACAAAACCAATATTCATAATCAAGGAGGCCAAACTATTTTGTAAAAGCTGTTCTCTATTTTGCATCATCCTTAAAGAGGATTGACTAAACTGGCTAAAAAGTTTGCCGATATATTGTGGTGCAATTTGAATGATAAAACCATATAAAAAAAGCAACCCAATGATGGCATAATAAAGTACATCTTTATCTGGCAAAGCAAATTTTTGTTCTATTTTATATAGTACCTCACCGGCGCTGGCTGATGTAATTTTTTGATTGTATAATTGATATGCATTCTTTTTTTGTGCAAAGAAATTGAGGTACAATTTGAGCACATTAAAACTACTATCTTTTGGATCTCTTGGAATAGATTGTAAATACCAGGCATCCGCTTGAATGAATGTTTTAGGTATGATTGGCATATACTTTACCCATAAAGTATCTTTAACCAATAAACTATCTTGCACAATCGAGATGGTATCAGTTGAAAGCAGCCCAGTATCTTTTTGATTTGTTTGCTTCACAAGGGTAAAGCTGGACAATAAAAAGAGTCCAATGAAGGCAATGAAAAATTTCTTTATTAGTGCTAACATCTGCTGCAAAAATAAGTATACTAATGCAGAATTAAAGAACAATGCCTAGCTTTGTTGGTAATTCTACTTATGGCAGGCATCTATCTACATATTCCATTTTGCAAAAAAGCTTGTCATTACTGCAATTTTCACTTTTCTACGCAGACTGCAGATATGCAAACATTTGTAGATGCACTCATTCAAGAAATTGAACTTCAGAAAAGCTATATCAAAGAACCC
>JACCDP010362381.1_pt1 | contig 26668 bp, 26 predicted proteins | sample 7445841 | NCBI WGS metagenome assembly JACCDP01 (sample SAMN15323441, study PRJNA562643) | freshwater metagenome | isolation source: river surface water | place: USA:Blue River Watershed | collected 2017-08-17 | reverse complement strand
TAACGCCATCAAAAAGAATAGATGGTTTAGTAATGACCGTTTCTAATGAAATGAAATCAGGTTGCTGTAAAGAATTAGATTGAGTTGCATGAAAATTATTTCCACTGCGATCATACCATTGCACAACCTTCCCATTCACTACCTGAATTGAATCTGATCGTAACCAGAGTTTAAGTGTGGAATAATCAGTGGGTTCAAATACCTGAAATTTTCCAAAATTAGAAACAAAGTTTTGATTATTTAAAATACCACTTACTTTCCAAAACCATGTGCCTGAAGTCAAACTGTTTGTTAATTGAAATTGAATATTAGAGGAAGAATAAGATTGTACTGCCGAAGTAAAAGTCGAATCTTGAGATAAGGAAATCTCATAGGATTGTATTCCTTCGATGCTATTCCAACTCAATAATGGCGTACGATTCGATATTACCTCATTGTGCTTCGGCCAAATAACTGAAAGGGTCTGACCAATTACCGCTGATGAATAAACGAACACTAAACCAACAAATAAACTCAATTTTAAAACTAATTTACTCATTAGATGTAACTAAGATTTTTACCAATTTGGCTGCTTGATGCTTTCGCGTAAAAAAGTCATTCATTTCCTTAACGTTTAGCAATTCTTTCGGTTGCTCAATAAAATTACGAATTTCTATTTCATTTGACAAAACGAATCCGAGACCATTTTCCGCAATTAGGCGGTCTAGTTGTTTGTTATCTCCCGGAATAACAAGTATGGGTTTTTTACAGGCGATATAATCATAGGTTTTCGCATAAATAGCCGAAAGATTTGGATCCGTGAAATTAATAAGGTAATCTGCGTTTAAATTGCATTCCAGGGCTTCTTTTTTGGATAATCTTGGGGTGGTAAAAACTACTTTATTTCTAATCTTCTCATAAGGGACGAGTCGTTTCATTTGTTCCGGAAAATACTCCAACCCAATTAAGTTAAACTGAAAGGTATCCTCAGTAATTTTTCCTTCGTTGACTAATTTTAGTAACACATCAAGTAATACTTCCAATTCTTGACCGGGAGTTAACGTTCCTGTGTGATTCCAAATAATTTTCTTATTCTCTCGTTTTTCTGACTGCTGTTCGTGATAACTCCAAAAACCATTATATACGACATCCAGTTTTCTATGAATTAATTTGCCTATCCGTTCGCATATTTCAGGATCGACTGAGGTTATCCAATCTGCATTTTGGGTTAAGCGCTTTTCAATGGGCAGTTCCCATTTTAAAATAAAACGGTTTAGAAAATCTTTTTGTACTTGCCGAATATGGTTCAGGTGCCAACCATCTCGGTAATCAGCCAACCATTTTACACGAAATTGTTTTTTTAATTTTTTACCGTATTGAAATAATATGAATGGCTCTCCCGTAGTAATCACCGCATAAACTTCATTATTTTTACAATAATTGATGGCTTCCTTGTATATGCTGCGATGACGATCCAAAAAGGGGAAATAATAACCAAATAATATTTCAATAAACGAGAAACTTTTTCTAAGAAAAGATAAACGATTCCCAAAAATTTTAGAAATAAAGGTACTTGGTGTATCAACATTCTTTGCTCTAATTATCGTTCCAAATTCGGTTTGCTCCAAACTAGAATCTTCAGAAACTTGTGGAAAACCACTGTTGCCATCCGTTGTCCAATTTTTTGTGATTACAACAGGTTCTATCCCAAATTCCCTAAAATAACGATACCAACTATACGGTCGTTCTGCCCCTATGGAATTGATAGGAGGGAAATCGTTACAAAGAATTAGAACTTTTTTAATTTGAGAATTCATTAAGTAATTTTATCACCCATTTGATTTCCGAGTCCTCCAATTCAGGGAACATTGGGATAGAAAGTATCTTATGTTGAAACTCAAATGCAACTGGGTAATCCTTTGGGGTGATATTTCGATTTTCGTAACAGGGTAAAAAAGGAAGAGCAGTTGGATAGTGTATAGCTGTTTCAACTCCATTTTCTTTGAGATAACTCATGAGACTTTTTCTATCTTCAGTGCGAATAACAAAAAGATGCCAAGCATGATCAAGACCACTTTTTACATTTGGAAGACTGAATTTATGAGAATCTAAGCCGTTTAAATAAATCTGTGCCACTTGGTTTCTTTGGTCAACCCACGAGTTTAGATGAGGGAGTTTTGCAGTTAATATAGCCGCTTGCAGTCCATCTAATCTGCTGTTTCGACCTTCCATCAAATGGTTGTGTTTTCCTTCCTGTCCATGATTGGCAATACGTCTCGCAATTGTTGCAATTTGATCATCATTGGTTGTCATTCCACCTGCATCACCATAAGCACCTAAGTTTTTTCCAGGATAAAAACTAAAAGAAGCAACGTGACCGAAAGTCCCAACTCGTTGACCTTCAATTTTTGCGCCATGCGCCTGAGCGCAGTCCTCTAAAATTTTTAAATTATATTTCTCTGCAATTTCCATAATTTTTGGCATATCTGCAGGGTGTCCATATAGATGAACTGGGACTATTGCTTTGGTTTTTGACGAAATTCTTTCTTCAATTTTAGTGACATCAATGGTATACGTTTCTTTATCAATATCAACGAATACGGGTGTAGCACCAACAGCACTTACAGCTTCCGAAGTGGATATCCATGAGATGGCAGGCACAATAACCTCATCTCCCGTAGCTATTTCCATCGCTTGTAATAAGATTTCAATAGAATCCGTTCCATTGGCACAACCGATGCAATGTTTAACACCAAGCCAGGCTGCAAATTCATTTTCAAACTCAGTTATTCGTTTACCGCCGATAAAAGCCGTATCACGAATGACTTCTGCTATAGCTTTGTCAATTTCCGGTTTAATTGATATATATTGTCTGTGAAGATCAACGAATGGGATCATATTTCTCTTATTAGTTTTGCCGGATTTCCAGCATAAATACCTGATTTTTGAATCGGTTTTGTAACGACACTTCCCGCACCAATGACTACATTGTCACAAATTTCAACGGGTAGAATAGTTGCATTTGAACCAATAGATACACTATTGCCAATTTTGGTGCTTTTCCATTTGCTTTGATTACCCCCGGCAGGCTTTCCATCTGAAAATAAATCATTAACAAACATTACTCCGTGTCCTATAAAGCAATCATCACCAATCGTAACTAATTCACATATAAAAGCATGGGATTGAATCTTGTTGCGTTTACCAATTTGTACATTTTTTTGAATTTCAACGAAAGGCCCAATAAATGTGTTATCACCAATTTGGCATCCATATAAGTTAACTGGCTCAATAACTTTCACTTCTTTCCCAAAGGAAACCTGCTTGATTCCAGAGGAATAAAGAATTGGACTATTTTCTATTGATGTCATCATAAATCTTTTCAATTATTTCAACAGTTTTTAGTCCCTCAAACATATTGGTGGTGACACTTGCCCCATTTTTCAATACTTCCACAATGTTTTGATACACTTTATCGTGGTTGGACATACTCCCTTGGTATTCGCCATAATTATTGGCCTTATTACCTTGTTCAAGATTGGTGATTTCAACACCCTCAATTTGTTGGTATTCCAATTCGTTTAGGTATTGTCCGCCAATTTTAACAGTTCCTTTATCACCAAAAATAGTTAAAGACCCTTCCATATTCTTCTTATAGCTATTCACGGTATAATTAATAGTACCGATTGCACCATTGTGAAATTTCAAAATCACCACTCCATTATCTTCAAATTCTATGATATCCTGATGTTGAAAATTTCCTCCATAAGCTTTTACTTCTTTTACATCTCCAATTAAGTAGTAGAGTAGATCAACAAAATGGCTGAACTGTGTGTATAAGGTTCCGCCATCTAATTCTTTGGTTCCCTTCCAGCTATTGGCATAGTAATTTTCATTGCGGTTCCAAAAACAACTCAATTGAACACTAGATATTTTTCCTAATTGACCATTTTCAATAAGTGATTTAACTGCAGCGACAGGTGGATTGTATCGATTCTGTTTGATAATGAATAAGCGTCGATTTGCTTTTTCAGCTGCTTTTATCATTTCACCACAATCATAAGCAGAAATTGCCATTGGTTTTTCACACAACACATGTTTGCCGGCATTCAATCCTAAAATAGAATGATGAGCATGTAACCCGTTTGGCGAACAAATGGAAAGGACATCTACATCCTTATTTTCTAAAAGCTCTTCAATGGATGAATATGGAATAGAACCATAGGCATCTGCTAACTTTTGTGCTTTATCAAATTCAATATCACAGGTTGCTACAAGGTTACATCCAATGGTATTATGAATGTGCTCGGCGTGTCTTTGGGCAATTCGCCCACACCCTACAATCGCAAAGTTAATAGTACTCATATATTAGTTTAAGTTTTTTATTTCAGTAATAAAATCGTTGTAATTCTTATCTGCATTAAAATTACTTTTCCAATTTTCAAATGATTCTTCACGTTTCTTGAAAAGCAGTGTGTCATCAGAAATTATCTCAGCAAAGTCAATCGTTGATAATTCTTTTTCCGTCAAAAAACCATTTTTGTCATTCACAATTTCGGGCACCCCACCGACAGCAGTTGCTAAAACAGTTATTCCAGCTGATTGTGCTTCCATAATGGAAACGGGAATTCCTTCTGTTTCACTTAAATTGACGAATAAATCAATGTAGTTTTCAGATAAAAATTGTCGCACTTGCCTATTTGTTTTCTGCCCCAAAAGAGAATATGAAAAATTGGGGTTTTGTTTTTCTCTGTGTAATGCTAATGTTTTTAGTTCTTCCATCAATGGACCCGTTCCAATGTGTGTCCAATGAATTTTTCTGTTCGCAACGGATGAAACAATCTCTAAAATTTTATTGACGCGTTTTAGAGGGATAATCGATGAAATTGAAAGCACGTAAAGAGAATTGTCTTCTTTTTGTAGAGGAATAGATGATAGTTCCACAGTTCCCAATCGACTGACTTTAATTTTTTCAGCCAAATGAGGAAAATGATTGAGCAGATAATCGCGCCCATCTTCAGAAATGGTTAACGTTTGATTTAACATTTCTAAAATAATCTTACGGTATGGCAGATAATTTTCTTTATGACGTTCATGGTATACATCCCAACCATGCGCTCTGGAGATACATTTTAACTTTGGGTACTTCTTTTTTAATAATGCTAAGGCAAGGGCTTTTTCATCAAACCAATAGCTGTAAAATATAGTTTCTTGAAAATTCAACTTTTTATTGAATTGTAAAATAGTTTTTTTTAAAGCAAGTGCTTTCGATAAACTATACCAGGCCGTTCTCAAGGTATATGTTGTAAGTTTTCTATTCTTTAGTAAGTACCCTATTTCTTTCCAAAATAATGTATGAATAAGCGCTGATGTTCTTTCACGTATTCCCGGTTTATTAATTGAAAATGCACTTGTTTTTTCTGATTCAATTCTTGATGCTCCTGAATTTGCTTCTGTTAAGATTGTAATTGATGAAAAGGCGCTTTGTAAAAATGGAAATTCATTCTCCAAAAAAGTTTCTCCATTTGAGTAGGGGAATTCTGAGGTTAGGAGGATGAGGGGTTTCAAATTAGTGAGTGGTTAGTAGTTAGTAGTGAGTGGTGAGTAGTGAGTGGTGAATAGTTAGTTGTTAGTTTATTTTTGATTTTAAGTGTTTTATGAAGGCTAAAAGCAGTTTTTTGACGGTTGTATGTTTTTCAATAATACTATTAATTTCAATTTTATATACGTTGTTGCAAATGATTAACAGGGTTTCGATTTCTGTTAATGATCCTAAGGCTATGTAGGAGAATTGAATACACTCTTTCTGATGATTTCGTCCAGCACCTTCTGCAATGTTGGTTGGAACTGAAACAGCTGCTCGTTGTAATTGTGATTTTAGACCAAAATCTTCGGTTCTAGGTAGTGACTCCGTTAGCTTGTATATTTCAGTGACTAATTCTATTGATGACTTCCATACATTTAGGTCTTTGTGATTCATTTTTTTTTGAGTAGTTAGTGGTGATTGGTTAGTGGTGATTGGTTAGTGGTGAGTAGTGAATAGTTAGTAGTGAGTTGTTAGTAGTGAGTAGTTAGTGGTTTTTCATTGCAGATTGGTAGAGTTCGAGGAGTTTGTTGGTGTAGTTGTCGATGTCGAATTTTTGGGCAAATTGTACATTGTATTTTTTCATTTCGTCATAGTCTTTGACTTCCAAGATTTTTTTGGCAAAAATTTTTGGGTTTTGATCGTTTACGATGAAGCCATTTTTGCCGTTTTCAATAAGATCTCTGTTTCCTCCACCATCCAATGTAACGACTGGTAATCCGGCCGCCATGGCTTCTAACAAAACTAGGCCAAGCGGTTCATAGGTTGCTGTGTGCACATATACATCTGATTGCCACAAATATTCCTCGACATTCTCTACGTTTCCAAGGAAATGACATTGATCGGAAATATACAATTCTTTTGCTCGCTTTTCAACTTCTAACTTTAATGAACCATCACCTAAAAAAATACAATTCACTTTTTGATTCAGTTTATTTAGTTCGACGATTATGTCGAGGAGAAAGGTTTGATTTTTTTTGGAAACGAAGGAGCCGATGTTGATTATAGTTAGTAGTGAGGAGTTAGTGGTTAATGGTGAGTGGTGAGTGGTGAGTGGTGAGGAGTGAGGAGTTAAGGGTTGAGACTGAGGGTTAAGACTGAGGGTTGAGGTTGAGGCAGTGTAGTCTTCGGCTTCGCTCAGTCTACGTTGGAAGCGTTTTACATTGATAGCGTTGTGAAGGAGTGTAACGGGGTATTTGGATTGGACTGATTTGATATACCATTCTGTATGTTTCGAAATAGCTATAAAATGGGTACCTCCGTTTTTTTGATAGTTTTTGAAGAGGACTCTCTTTTCATAGTAATTCGTTAATGCTTGTTTATTTGAAATTGACTTAACCGATAAATTATTCAATTGTACCATGTTATCATGGACATGTGAAAACCACTTAGCCATAGGGTAATTGCAAAAACGACTCACTAATTCGGCTTCAAAAAGATGAGTATGTATGATGTTTGGTTTGAATTCTTCGATGAAATTTTGAAGCTTATCGATTTGTAAAATTGGCTTTCTTTTGAGCGATAGATAAACAGAGGATGGTATAATATTAATGTGTTCTTCTATATCATCAATTGCATAGTCTATTTCATTTCGGAAAACTACCAATTTGATCTGTATATTTTTGAATGAAAGAAATTCTCTTAGAATATTCATTACCAAACGTTCTGCCCCTCCTTTACGCAAATTTGGTATGATTTGTAAAATTCTCATTTTTTACGGCAGACAAAAAATACGCTACTTGAACCCAATTTTGAACGGTGTAATTTGAAAAACTGAGGGTAGTCGGGATAGGGATATAAACACGGTAAAATGGTTTTCTCTATTAAAAACTCTTTTTCTACCGTTTTTTTCCAATTTTCTACTCTGTAGTGTTTTATATCATACCAAATCGAATTCGCTCTTGGGTAACTATGTGAGGAAACACGAAAAATTCTAATAAAGTTTTTAAACAGATTGCGGGTAAAGATACTTCTTGCAAATTCGTATATTTTGATGTGGGTAGTAAGAAAGACTGTTGAACATAAATTAATCCAAGCCATAGTTGCTGTTGGCATTCCAATAATTAAAATTCCATCATTTTTTAAAACTCTTTTCATTTCTTGAAGCGACCGAATTTCGTCTTCCACATGCTCAAGTACATGAGAGGAAAAAACTACATCAAATTTTTGTTCCTCATAAGGTAGATTTTCAGCAAAACCTTTTTGTATATTTGATATAGATACAAGATCTTTTATAAATCTTCCTACTCCATGTGCTCCTGGTTCGGGATCTATTCCAACTACTGTACAATTTTTATCACTAAATGCTCTTGCCATAGAATATCCGGCACCACATCCTACATCTAAAAAATGAGCATTCACTGGGATTTCGTCAATTAAAAACTTCCACTCTTCATCCCGAATTTTTTGTTGGAGTTTTTCTACATCCTCCTTACTTGTTAAAGTTGAATAAACTAATTTACCTATCATAGGTTAATTCTATTTTTCTGAGAAGATAAGTTTGAATCAATGTAAGGATTCATGATTAAAAATTTGAAAATCAAATTTTTAAGGTTCAATTTTAGAAATGATTTTATCAAAAGATTTAAATTTCAAAATGTGAATAAATATATTAATTCTGAATTTTATGTATGGTGACTGTAAATCTGAAAACACGCATGTAAGAATAAAAAATATGCTCTTGATTCTATTTCGATTATATAACCAATGTTTAAGAATATTAAAATAACAATTCGAAATTATTTTTCTCTTTAATGGCATACTAATTTGCTCACCGCTATGATTTTTATGAAAAATAATTTTCAGTATCCTCAATTGTTCCTTGGCCGCATTATGAAGTTTAAAATTTACGCTCCTATCTTCATGTTCTGTTGCAATTACAGAAGCCTCATTAGGAATAAATTTGGGTTCTTCAATTTTTGCCAATCGCAACCAAAGTTCCATATCTTCTCCGATTCTCCAACGAGGATCGAAACGCTCTTTAATTAATAAATCTCTTGCTATAATTACTTGTGGTGTTCCAATAATAGCCTGAACTATAAATTCAAAGACATTTTCCTCAGGTAGTCTTTTTCGTTCTGGTCTCTCTTCAAGCTTATTTCTAAAATCATAGGTTATTGCCGTATAGTAAAAGGACTTTAGATTGGATTGATTTTTCAAATAATTTGAGATGTTTTCCAATCTATTTAGTGCGTAGTAATCGTCACTATCCAAAAAACAAATAAATTCTCCTTTCGCATGATCAATCCCGTTGTTTCGAGCAGCTGAACGCTCTGCATTTTCTTGATAGATGTATCGAATTCGATCGTCTATTGTACAATAATTGTTAACTAGTTCAGAAGTAGAATCTGTTGACCCGTCATCTACAATAATCAATTCCCAATTAGAATAGGTTTGAGAAATCACACTTTCAATCGCTTTGGAGAGTAGATGTGCACGATTATAAGTTGGAATAATAATGGAGAAAAATATCAATTACTTTTTAATTTTTTGAATTACATATCCCAAAATTGGAAGACTGTATAAAAACATAACCGCAATTGTTTTATTCGAATTTGAATTATAACCTTTAGGGTACTGCAAAAAAGCTTTTATCCCATATTTGATTGTTTTCAAATTATTTTTTTTGAAATAATGAATGGCTAAATGGTAGTGTATTTTTGAAAAAAGGTAACTTTTTTCTTTTTTGGGAAGAAAATTCTTTAACGTTTCTTTTTTGAAAATGTAGTTGAAATAATTTAATTCTTTAAAAAAGCGATTCTCGTCTCCAGACGAATAAGACCCATCATGATCGACATAAATACAGGTGTATTCTTTTAATTGAATGATTGGGTATTTGGTTGAAATATGCAGCCAATTGTCTAAATCCTCTATTCCCGGAATGGTCTCATCGAATGGAAACTCAAGTGCCACATTTCGGGAAACACAAACCCTACACGGGCTGAATGTGTAACGCAATAAATAACCAAATTTGTTTTTTTCATCCCAGTCCGGTTGAGCTCTTTCCGAAATATTACCATTAGTTTCAAGTATTGTATTTGAAAAATAAAGGGCATTTGGAAATCCATCTTTTTCAATATACTTATAGAAATTGCTCAAATGATCTGGAAGAAAGCGATCATCGCTATCTAGAAAGCATATGTACTTGCCTTTAGCTACTTTTACCCCTTCATTTCTTGCCGCTCCTCGTTCTTTATTTTTTGGTTGAATGATTAATTTAACACGATTATCTGCGCTAGCATTTACGACCTCAACCGTTTTGTCGGTGGAAGCATCGTCAACAACAATTAGTTCAAAATTTGTAAAATCCTGTCCGAGAACAGAATCAATTGCTTTTTGAATAAATTTTTCACGGTTGAATGCCGGAATTATCACGCTAAAAAAAGGATTATCCAAAGCGCATTATTTTTTTTAGTTTAATTAAACCAGGGATTTTTCTTAAAACCGACAGCATTTTTGCATTTTTACTTCTATTCGATAAAGCTCCAAATTCCGAAAGATCTTCACTTTCTAAATAGCCAGAATCTATTTGTTTAAATAGATAGGATGCATATTTATAATCATCGTGCCAATAATATCTTTTTGCATTAGCAAACAAATACTGATTTATTATTCGTCTTCCTAATGTTAATTCAATTTCTGATATCGAATTAAATGAATAATCTTCCACTAAACTATCGGATAATGATCTAATTGCTTCCAATTTCTCGTCATAACCGATGAATTCACAAAATCTAAAATAGATTGTGTTCATATCAATCTTGAATTTCGAAGATTTTTTGGTTTGAGTATAGTCGCTTTCTAATTGAGATTTCGAATTTTCGTGAAACAGGTAGTGAGCTAAAAGCGCATCAATTTTAACAACCTTACTGTTACCATATTTCAACTGATAACGGAACCACATTTCGTAATCCATGAACCAATGCATGGAGAAGTTTATCCCAACTTCTCTTATTATCTTGGTTTTCCAAAAAGTAACAGGTTGGGTAATAAACGTTTTGACGATATTTTTCACTGAATTAGCTTCTAACCTTGTTCCTATTTTGATTTCATTTCTTGTGCCTTCCAAATTGAATTCACGAACCTCGCCAAAAACAATATCAGCATTGGTTTTATAAAAGGTTTTACTTATCAATTCTAAGCTACCTGGTTCCAAATAATCATCCGAACACAACCAATTGAAAATATCACCCGTGCATTTATCCAATCCTTTTTGAATGGCCTCGGACTGACCACTGTCAGGCTCACTTACCCAATAGGCAACTTGATTCTCATACTTTTTAATAATTTCAACCGAATTATCGGTGCTACCCCCATCAATAATGATGTATTCCAAATTGGTATAGTTTTGATTTAAAACGGAGAGTATCGTTTTTTCTATGAATTCACCTTGGTTATAGGATACTGTTACTATTGATATTTTAGGAATTGAAATGATTAGATTAAGTATTTATTTTCATTTAAAAAATGATTGTATTTGTTCGCAAACATATTCAATCTGATTTTCATTAAGACATGTAGAAATTGGAAGGCTCAATGTATTTCTGTGTATCTTATCAGTAATAGGAAAATTTTCATTGTTAAATAAATGTTTATATCCATCCTGATTTGAAGGACTTATAGGATAATGAATTTCTGTATTAATACCTTTCTCAGATAGATATTTTTTTAATTCATTTCTATCCTCAATCAATATATTGAAAATATGCCAAACATGTTCTTCAATTGCAGGAAGGGGTAATTGAATATTATTTATTTTACTGAGCTTGTCGAAATAAATTTGGGCAAAATCTCTCTTTTTCTTAATGACTTTTTCATAGTCCTTTATTTTAATATTTAAAAACGCTGCCTGAATTTCGTCTAATCTCGAATTCCATCCTAAATATCGGTTTTCATACTTTTTATGACTTCCATAATTCCTTAGTGCTATTAATTTTTCATAAATTGATTCTTCCTTGCAAATCAAAGCACCTGCATCTCCCAATGCTCCTAAATTTTTAGTTGGGTAAAAACTAAAAGCTCCTACATCTCCAAAAGAACCAGCCATTATTCCGTTTATTTGAGCGAAGTGGCTTTGTGCACAATCTTCAATTACTTTTAATTTTTTAGATTTCGCAAATTCCATAATTTCATTCATTGGGCATAGACGGCCATACATATGAACTGCAAGAATTGCAACACAATCCTCTGTATAGTAATTATTTAAAGTTTCACTATTAATATTATAAGTTGCAATATCTGGTTCAACGAGAACTGGAGTTAATCCTGCTCTAATAATTCCTAAAATACAAGCAATGTATGCATTGGATGGTACTAATACCTTTGAATTCTCTGGAAAATTGAATACCGACAGACCAAGAATGATAGCATCTAAACCAGATGCAACTCCAACGCAAAAATTTACATTATTGATAGTGGAAAAAGATTGTTCAAACATTTTAACATTCTTTCCAAGAATATACCAACCTTCACGAATTATCTCACTAGAAGCCTCTTCCAATAATTTCAAGTAGGGTTCATTAATTTTAGATAAATCCTCGTATGGGACCTTAATATGGCTCATAAATATAATCTTCTGGGTTATAAAATTCAGAGGCTAAAACTAAAAGAATAGCATCCTTACTAAAATCATACATACAGTGAAAATCCTGCGGTTCGAGAATTAGGCATTTATTAGGGGCATCCAAAATAAATACTTCTTCCAATATGCTATTGTTATTTTTAATTACACAAGAACCATGAATACAAATAGCCGCTTGTCTCGTTTTTTTATGTCTATGATTTCCTCTAATAGAATTATCGACTCCATAAATATAAAAGACTCGTTTGATTTTAAAGGGAATATTTTTTTCTAATACAGTTAATTTTCCTCGATTATCTTGATGAGTTTCTAGCCTTACTAATTTTGCCATATAAAACTTGAATAATTTTAGTAAAAAATAAAATCAGGTTATTTCCTTTTGAGTTAATAATGAAACCGAAAGGAGTGTATATAAAAAATGTTTTTTCTCTTTTTAATAAATAATAAGTATTCAATCCATTCAAATTATACCTAATATGTCTTACCCTTTCTAATTTCAATTTTTTAGTTATTTTTTTTAAGCTTAGCCAATAATCAAAGTAAATTTTACAAATTGTTTTATTAGATATCACATGGTAACTATTAAAACCATTAAAAGCAATTAAAGAATTTAAAATTTTGAATTCATGAAAATGATAAAAAATCAAGGGTTTATTATTTGAATAAAAATTATTTCCTTTAAATGTTAATTTATAATTATTTATATTCCAAACAGCTAAACCAGTTTGACAATCATCAAGTATTTTTATTTTACCTACGAAGATATTTCCCCAAGAGTCTAGATATTTTTGATCCGCATACCTATTAAATTCTACGTCATATTCATCTTTGCAATAGTCGTAACATTGCTTTTTCCAGTTTTCAAGGCACTCAAGTCCTATTTCATCATTTTTGAAAATCTGAAAACTAACATTGTAAAGACCGTATTTTTCTTTTCTTTGATTCTCTAACGAAAATTTGTGTGGGGTAATTATTATCGAATACTCATTTAAGTATTCAAAAATTTGTTTAGGGGATGCATAAAACTTTATGTCAGCATCCAAACTGCAAATGTGTTTTAGATTTTCTGTTTTCAATAAAAACAATGGTATAAAAGGGCTAAGAGTAAAGTAAAATTCAATGGTTGACCTATTCTTCCTTACATTAATTAATTCAGGAAAGTACTCTTCTAGTTGACATAGTTTAAATGTATGTACTTGTGAGAATTCAAATTGTCGTTCGTTAAAAAAGTTTTCTACATAACTATCTAAGCATAATACATAAATGTTGAAATTCTCACAATGCTTGTTTAGTGATTTTATTAGAATTAAACCTTTATTTAAATAATTCTTATCAAAAAAAATGGTGAAATTCATAAAAAGTGATTGAATCGAATAATTTGTTTTGTTTTATTTAGGGATTTATCAAGTATTTTTAAGTTCTTTTATAAAAAATGGCTTTGTAAATTAGTAAAAATAATTAAACATCAATTGATTTTTTCATATACAGCTATAGTACTTTGACCCTTTTTACATAGAGGTTTTAATAATTTTTTTATGATTATCTTGGGAACCATTGAATCAATTTTTTTCATAAATCGCAATACTCTATTGTGATGCGCAGATTGATCAATTATTCTTGGTTTTTTTCCTAGCAGCATGCTTATTAGCCAATATTTAGCCGACCAAAAGGCATAATCTCGATGAACTTCCTGAAGCAATTCATGTTTAATAGTATTAAGCCGTATATTTTTAAATAATTTAGGTATTAATTCAAGTTGTTTTTTTTTCCAAAGAATGATATGATGGGGTGGTAAATTAAAAGTGTAATTTGGATGTCTTGATATAAAACTCTCATTATTAGGAACAGCGATTACTAGTTTTCCCGAAGGTTTAAGTGTTTCAATAGCTGCAGATAAAAATGAATCTATTTCTGTTAAGTGTTCAAGTACTTGAAAGCTAACAACTAAATCATATTTTTTTTTATTCGTCAGAGCATGTTCTTGTATCGTTTGATTTATTACATTTATATTCAATTCATTAGCGTCTGAAACAGCTCTAGAACTTAAGTCTAATCCGGTATAATCTATTTTAGCTTTCGTTTTTGAATAAAGCACACCTTTTCCCGCTCCAATATCTAATATTTTTATTCCATCTTTCATAAATTGTTGTACAAAGTCATATTCAGTTTTACCTGGGTGCTCGTAATACCAATCCAATTCACCAAGTGTCGAATAAAAGGCATCGTCTCCAGCTAATTTAGGATCAAAAAAAGACAGTTTACATTCCGAACATTGATAAAGGAGGATATTTTCTTTATCAATTATATTATTAATATTATATATGTTATGCCAAAGTAAATCTAAATCTTTTTTGGCAAATACACTTATTATTTTTATTTCATTACTTTTACAGAGAAGACATTTCATTTTTAGTTAGTATTAAAAATTTGGAAATTGAATTTAATTCAGTGTTGTTAAATTGTATAACAGAGTTTTCATCTATATAAATTGAATAACCTTTTTTGTAAACAAAGGTCCTAAATTTAGACCATGAAAAAAACCAATGAAATAGCCGAGAATTATATTCTTTGACATTCTGAATACAGATTACATCTTCTTGATTATCAATAAATGCCGTCCTATCGATAATTACTGTTTTAATGTTTTTATCCAATAATTTGTCCAACCAAGAGTAACTATCCTCTAAATATGGTAAAACACTGTTTAATAAAATAATGTTTGGATTGATTTTCTCAATACAATCTTCTATTGTGTAGTGAAAAGAAAGTTGTCTATTACTAAAATTATTTATACCGACTTCAACAAATTTATGCTGCTCCACAATACCCCATTTTACATCTATGTGCTTAAAGAAATGAATGTTTTGATAGTAACCACTACCTAGACTTCCACCAAAATCCAACAAAGCTACCCTTTTGTCTTCACAATATGATTTGTATATTTGAAATAGTAATGGGTAATTGCCTTCCAATTTATCAAACAACTGTCCATCTCTCTCCATTACTGCTTCTCCATTTTTTACTTTTTCGAGCGCAGCTTTACATTTATTCAAAATAATATTACTGTTATAGCCTGTAGAAACTTTTAATGCAGCTTCTATACTGTAATAAGGATTCGACCAAATTGTGTTATTTACATTTTCGATATTATATGAAAATAGAACTTTTTTAAAACGAAAAAGAATAGGTGGAATAAATAATTTAATAATATTTTTAATCATATGGTTTTTCGTGAAAATGGCTAAATTAGAGGAATTAAGATATTTATTTTTATAAGCATTAAAAAAATTAATTTCTTCCTTGATTTCTATTTTGGATAACGCAATCTTTTCTGTTGTAAATTGCCTTAATTTAACTTCTGAACAATGAGTCCCAGTGTTGTCCAGTCCTATATTTTTTAGAATTGGAATACTTGGTTGTAGACATAATTTGTTTTTAATAAAAAGAGAGGCATGCCATCTTATCGCCCAAGAATCGATTTCTCCATTAACTTGATCACTCAACATTTTGGTAAATTGATGTGTGCCATCTCTGTCAAAAGATTTCTTTAAATTGCTCTGATTTATTAGCATTAGTAATTCCTTACCATTGGGATTAAATAAATCCCAGCGGTTCCTCCAAGTAGCCCATCCCCAGCAATCCGCACCTTTTAAAAAGAAAGTTGATTCTTTAAATGTATTCTTATTGAAATAATAATTCCAGGCATGAATACAACCAACTTGGTTCTCTTTTTCGTATAGGTCTAATGCTTCATTCATGTAATTTAAGAAACCTTTTCTTGTAACTAAATCATCTTCTAAAACAATAATTTTTTCAAATTTTTTTAATACATGTGTTACTCCTCTTATAACTGAATTTGATAAACCACAATTTTTCTCTTTCTCAATTATAATTGTTTGTTTAAACCCCCATTTTTTTTTTATTATGTTTCGAACTTTTTGAATATTCATTAAATCGAATTCTGAAGTATTTTCTTTTGCACCATCAGCATAAATAAATAAAATTGAGTCTTTTGCTAATTCATTTTTTTCCAAAGCTTTTAGGGTTTTCTTTGTGTGCCATGGTCTATTATAAACGAATAATACAATTGGTGCCAACATATATTTAACCCTTTTGTCTAAGCGATTGATTAATAATATTTTTAAGGATTTGTTCAGTGTGATTTTGAAAATAGTCTTGGAACTCTCTTGAATTATATTTTTTTGAAGTAGCTGTTTCTATTTTATCCAGTAATTCTGATGTTGTATCCTTAAACATTATCTCACCTATTTTCCATTTTTTTATCCTATCCTCAAGTAAATAACCCTTTCCTACAATTACAGGTTTTTTGAAAAATGAGCTTTTAGTTAGGGTATTACTACTCCCATAAAAATTTTTGTAATTCACGAAAATACAATCTGATTCAACCACGTAAGAATTATATTCTATACCGTCTTTTAAGCCATCAAGTTTCACTAATACTGAGTTGGTATTTTTTTCAACGAAATTTTGAAAATATTGATAATTGACCTTCTTATTCCAATAGTATTCATTTGTAATTCCGGCAATTACAAACAAATAATCCTTCTCTTTAGAATCTTTTATTGTTTCTATAAATAATTTAATATTCTTCTTTTCGTTAATTACTCCACACAATAAAACGATTTTTTTGCCCTCTTTCTTATTTTCTCTTATTTCTTTTAAGTAATTATCGGTGTAATTAGAATTAGATTCTAAATCTGTAATATCAGGCATAAAATAAATTTTATTACCAATAGTCTTTTTTATTTTTTCAATTACAAATTCATCTAATACAAAAAGAGCTCTGCAATTTTTACTTTTAAATATTTCATAATTACCTCGAAAGATAATTTCTGACAATTTTGGATTTCTATATGGTTTATTATTAAATAAAATAGATAACCATTGAAATTCAAATTCTTTTTCAATATTTAACTTTTTCAAAAATGGACTATAAAAATCCAAATCGAGATATGGAATGAATACAAGGCAATCTTTTGGGTTATGATTCTTTAATAGTATTGTGTTCAACTCCCTCCAATTTAACAAAACTTCATAATACGTTTTGAATGATTTATTTTTCTTGAGTAGGTGGATAATTTTTTCTTTGAATGTAATACTCTTTTTTTTCTGTGGTTTTTCAAAAATATTATCTTGAGATGGAGTATCGTTATTTTTGGGTGCTTCTACTCTGGTCGAAAAATAAGAAACTTTTGTTGTAACATCAACTTCTACTGAATTATTTATAAATTCTTTTACATCTTTCGGATTTGGTGAATAAGAATAGACTTCGTAACCCAATTCCAAGAGATTCTTACAAATTAATTTGTGGTACGTTGGGATATGGCCTTCCCATCTTTTGTCAAAGACGATTATTTTCTTTTTTTCCACGCAATAACAATTTCTTCAATCGTGTTTTCCAACGTTTTTGTGATTTTCCAATTCGGAAAATGTGCCTTCATCTTTCCCAAATCACTGTAATAGCAGATGTGATCGCCTATTCTATTTTCTTCTGAATATTGGTAAACTTGTTTCTTTCCCGAATATTTTTCAACTATTTCAAAAGCTTCCAGGATTGAACAGCTATTGTCTTTTCCACCGCCGATATTATATACCTCTGCAGTTTTCGGATTCTGAATGAAATTATGCATGAAATTTGCGACATCAAAAGAATGAATATTGTCTCTTACCTGTTTCCCTTTGTATCCAAAAATGGTATATTTTTTTTCTTCCAGATTACATTTGACCAAGTAACTTAGAAAACCATGCAATTCTACACCCGAATGATTCGGACCTGTCAAGCATCCTCCCCTTAAAACACATGTTGGCATATTGAAGTATCTTCCATATTCTTGAACCATTACATCAGCTGCTACTTTGGAAGCTCCAAACAAGGAATGTTTAGATTGATCAATACTAAAATCTTCCGAAATTCCATTTACATAAGCATTATCATCATATTCCCATCTCGATTCCAATTCCTTCATTTTAATTGTATTGGGTTTGTCGCCATATACTTTGTTGGTAGACATAAATATAAAAGGGGATTCAGGAACAAATTGTCTTGCTGCCTCCAATAAATTTAAGGTTCCGACAGCATTTGTGTCAAAGTCATCGAAGGGTATTTGGGCTGCCTTGTCATGGGATGGTTGTGCTGCGGCATGCACTATTACATCTGGGCGTAGTGTTTTAATTAATTCCAATACTCCCGCTCTATTTCGAATATCTAATTCGTGATGGATAAATCCAGACAAAGTTGACATGAGTCTTTTCTGGTTCCAGCGCGTATCACCTTGTTCCCCAAAAAATATAGCTCTTTGATTATTATCTAAACCATGAATGGTATATCCTTTTTCGTGGAAATAATGACAAACCTCAGAGCCAATTAATCCGGAGGACCCGGTCACTAATATTTTTTTCATGCTGCGCGATTATTTATGATTTTAAAATCTTTTAACTCAATGTTATAATTTCGATCCATTAATTGGCATAATGGTTTTTCTCCGATGAATGATGCCCACATTGAGTAGGTACTGACAGGTCCAATGATGTAATCACATTCTGAAAGACAGTACATATCCTCTACGATTTGATTGTTTGCTAGGATAATATTGAAACTGGAAAAATTTGATTCCTGAATAGGTTCATTTGAAGTTAAGTAAAAAACAATTTTTTTTTCCTTAAATAATTCGGTAATTCGTTGCATATGCCTTATGTAAACCTCGTCTTCAAAATAAAATAGCCCATCTCGGTATTCTTTGAAATCTCCCCTTCTCATATGTATTCCAATCAATAAATCGGCATTTTGATGTGCATTTTCAATTAAAGATCTGACATTGTCAATAATTTCTTTTGTTGGCTCAAAATAAGTTTTTAATTGATTTCTATATAAGTGCAAAGGTGATAAATCAATACCAACCCAACCTTCTATAAGGTAGTTTTTATATTTTTTTCTTGACTCTTTCCAAACTTCAAAATTCAAGCAATTACTATTTTCTTGATTTATATAACCCAAAAAACGACTATCAATTTTTCGATAAAGAATAAAGTCGCGAATATTGAGTATTCTCTTCTTAATAAATGAACCGACGAACTTGTAAAATAGATTATTCTTACTCTCAGGAAAAACAAGCATATTTTTTCTTTCTAAATTCTTGAAATTATCCTTGTAGGGTTCAAAAGTGAAATCAAAGTAGGTATGTTCCGTTTCAATTGATAAAACAATCAAATGCGCTGCATGAAACAGCCTATTTCCCAATTGACCTTCAGGTTTGATGTTAAAAATCATTCAAAATTCGAGTTTTCATAAATGGCATCAAATTCCCACAGTTTGTTTTCTCGAATTAATCCTGGGGTTAATATTTTTAACTTGAAGCCGCTTTTTCTGAGATAACTATCGATGTCGTAATATTGGGGTGAGTTCAAATAAACATCGTGATTCATCATTTCACAAAGAACATACTTCGTTTTTTTTAATGTTTCCGTAGCTCCTTTAAGCACGGGAACTTCGAATCCTTGAACATCGATTTTAATAAGTGAAATTTTAGAATAGTCATTAAGTTCATTATCTAAAGTAGTCACATCTACTTCCTGTTTATCTGTCAACTTCACTCGTTCAGTAAAAAAGTTGTTCATATCACTTTCGTCACTGAAATCAAGTAAAGAAGAACTATTATCAGATAATGCAATATTCATTACCAATTTATCCTTCGTTTCTCCGACAGCATTATTGAAAATATGAACATTATGATTTTTTTGAAATTTTTCTACGAGCTGCGTGTAACTCTTTAATATCGGTTCAAAAAGTAAAAATTGATAATTAGGAAACTTGCTTAAAATTTTCTGACTCACCTCACCATAAGCAGCGCCCACATCAACGATAACTCCTTGATCAGAATTTAGTTGCTCGAGTAATTCAATAATTTTTTCGATATGATCTTTGTAAGCAATTTGAGGAAATTCTTCCGTAATCTCAATAATTTTTTCTCTATTGGATACGAGTATTTTGTTTAATAAATCTGTCCTATTTGACAAACTATTTTTTAATGCAAAATAGGAACTCTGATTGACTAATGAAGAAATAAATTCTTCATCATTCGATAGCCTTTTAATGGCTAATTTTTTTAAAAAATTATTTATCATGATTCATGTTCATGTGAATGGAAAGAAACTGTTTTATAATTAGTAACAATTGATTCATTGTTTATAACTTCCGCTAGATCATTTCTCTTAAAACTTTTATTCCGCCAATAATCAAATTTCACTTTGTTAGGATATTTCGAAAGAACAAAATTTGCATATGTTTCATATTCAGAGAAAGAAGAGGGTTCATTCAAGTCAATTGATTGCATAATTGCTTGATCCCATTTGATATTTTGTTTATTTTCAATCAAATCTTTTAGCTCTTTCAAATACGTTTTCGAGAAAATCATGTTGTGAGCAATAAATGAAATCGGATATGAATGTTTAATCCCTGTCAGAGTATACAATGTTTTGAAATAGGGTTGATGAAATTCATCTGAAAAATCGAAAAATATATTTTTATCGTTATCAACGAAAATTCGATCCTTACAAAATAAAGTATCAGCATCTGCTACGAGAAAAAATTCAGATTGAACAATTTTATCTGCTGCTAGTTTTAAAAGTTGTTGATAATACCAACCGATTCTGTATTCTGGTTGTTTCAGCTCTAAATCATTTTTGGTATAACCTAATACGCCAATTTCATCTACGAACTCAACATTTTCTTTCTTACAAAACTCAATGATTTTCTCGTTTTTTGGTGCTATCACAAAAATATTTGGAAAAACGTGTTTAATATGTTTTCTTATTGAGTTCAATACATGCGGTGCTATGGATAAATCTTTTTCCGCAAGTAGAAGGACTACATCAATTGGAATTCTTGACTTATTGGGAGCTTCATTGTCAATCCTCATTATTTTCTCCAAAAAGTTTGAAAAAATAGTTCTTCTGAGACCATGGTTCGGATAATCTTTGAACCAACGAAAATAAAAATCCCGAGGTTTGGGTTCATTATTAGTTAGGTGAAGTAAATCTTTAAAGTAGTCTTTTCGATTATACAAAATTATATACTGAAAATTGAAAACTTACTTATAAACTCCGTAATGGTAAAGAGGTTGAAGCAATTTATGTTTAAGAGCATATTTTTGCTTTTTAAACCAATTTCTAGAGAGTAATTCTTGGTTAATAAAAACTGCATCAGCAGACAGATTCTTGTAAAATGAAGTGAAGTAACCTAAATAGAATCCATTTTCTTGTAGGAATTTTTTAACCTCCCAAAACAATGGTTCACCTTTGTAGATTTCCATGAATTCAACTTCCGTATGAATAATAGAAACATCTTTTAAGTATTCCTTCATACCTTTTAAAGCATTCAATTCACTACCTTGAATGTCCATCCACATAAGATCTGCATTCAAAACATTTTTAGCTTGAATCTCATCATACAAAGTTGTGCACTCTACCTGAATTTTTTTTTGTGCATATTGCTCAATTGTGTAATTTCCAGAGGCCTCAAATAAAGAAGAAGCACCTGGATTTCCATCTTCCCATGTTGTAACTGTGTTATCTTTATCAATTTGAAAAAAATCTACATTACCTTTTTTATTTGATACCGCTTTTTCAATCAATTTAACATGTTTTAATTCCTTTATATTAGATCTGCATTGTTCTAATTTTTCAGGATTGCATTCGAATGTAAAGAGTTGAGCTTGAGGATAAAAATGATTTAATGAAATTGTTTCTTCACAATCTCTTGCTCCTAATTCAATGATTGATTTCACTTCCAACTTTGGAAAATCAGAAGATATAATTTTAACAAGGTTAAGTAAATTTTGTGCGTGATTTCTCTCCATTAGTTTAATTTATCTGTTTTCCATGTTAGTTTTGGTCTTAAAAGACCATGCATTTGCCCTTTATAATCACCTCTTGTACTTGCAGTTATATTATCTAAAACCTCAAAATCAATGTCATACGTAGCATGAATGTTTACAGGATTGTGTGAGGTAAGTGCTAAGGTAATACGATATGAGATATCATTCAACAGGTTTGGTTCAAACCAAAAAACACTCTTGTATTTGCCGGGAGAAAACTGATGATGATCAGTGTCAAGTGATTGAAAAATTTTTTCCTCTTGTTGGTTACAAAGCAAAAAATTTGGTCCTGGTCTACATTCATTGCTTGTTACTTCATATTCCATTAAAAATCCGAATTTTTGATCCACCATTGGATTTTCTATGAATTCGAAATTTTCGTTAATCATGCAAATCTTTGAAAATACGGCGTGATTATCACCAGGTGCATCTTTCCTGTTTGACCAACTGATATTTTTGGAACTTACTTTTTTGTTGTGATTTAAATAGGTTGAAATTGTTTTATCTATTCGATCATTGAAAATTATTTTGCCATGTTCCATGAATATGCCTCTTTCACAGAGAGATGCTACTGCCCCCATATTATGACTCACAAACAACACAGTTCTTCCTTCACCCGATACATCTTTCATTTTGCCCAAGCACTTCTTTTGAAATTCTGCATCGCCAACGGCTAGAACCTCATCAACGATTAAAATTTCAGGTTCTAAGTGTGCTGCTACCGCAAAAGCCAAACGCACATACATTCCTGATGAGTAGCGTTTTACAGGCGTATCAATGTATTTTTCTACCCCAGAAAAAGCAACGATTTCGTCAAATTTGGAGCGTATTTCAGATTTGGTCATTCCTAGAATTGCACCATTTAAGAAAATATTTTCTCGTCCTGTTAATTCTGGGTGAAAGCCAGTACCAACCTCTAATAAGGACGCGATTCTGCCTTTTACTCTGATGTTTCCTTTTGTGGGTGAGGTTACTTTCGAAAGTATTTTTAAGAGTGTACTTTTACCTGCACCATTTCTTCCAATAATACCAAGTACCTCTCCTTGTTTAACCGAAAAATTAATGTCTTGAAGTGCCCATACGTATTCGTTGTTATCTGCTTCGTCGCGATTATTCAAACCGGTAATTTTTTCATACGGGTCTTCTTTTCCTCTGACAGTATGCCACCAACGGTTCAAGTCGTGTGCAATAGAGCCGGTGCTCACTTGCCCAAGGCGATATTGTTTGTAGAGGTTTTCGACTTTGATTACTTCCATTTTTTGAATTTAGAAGGTAGAGGTGAGAATTTAGAATTTAGAAATTTGAGTTATAGAATTTAGAGTTTGGAATTGTTTTTCATTCTAGTATTTATTGTTTTTAAAGAACAAACTGTAATTGCAGTTAGTTCATCAGCTTCCTTTAACAATGCATCTACATTCTTCCATTCTTTTCTTGCAATTATTTCTAGCCAATAACAGCATTCATCTATTTCTTCCAGAACTATATTCATTTTTGAAATAAATTCTTTATCACTTCGACTCCTGCAAGCTGCTCGATAATTAGCTCCAACCGATGTTGCAGATCTAGCAAGTTGATTTGTTACTATCTTTTTGGTTTGACTGTATTCTATTTCCTCTACTAAATCTAAAATCTTTATTCCGAATTCAAATGTTCGTTGTTTGAGGTTCATGTGAAAGTTTAGATTTTTGAAGTTAGAATTATGAAATTAGAAGTTAGAGGTTAGAATTTAAAATTTAGATTTTGGAAATTAAAGTTTAGAATGGTTTTGTTTAATTCATACTTCTACATTCTGACTTCTAAATTCTACATTCTGTTTATTGCCTTAACTCTTTTTAAACAATTCGACATCACTCAAAACCATCTCCTCAACAAGCGCATCTAAATCGTATTTTGGTTTCCAGCCAAGTTTTTGTTGTGCTTTTGAGGCGTCGCCGATGAGTAAATCAACTTCAGTTGGTCGAAAATAACGAGAATCTACACGAACTACTGTTGTTCCGATTTCAAGTTGGTAATCGGGGTTATTGCATGCTTTTACTTTGGCAATTTCATTTTCGTTTTCGCCTTCAAACATTAACTCAATTCCTACAATGTTAAATGCTTTTCGAACGAAATCGCGCACAGTTGTTGTCACGCCTGTCGCAATAACGAAATCTTCTGGTTTTTCTTGTTGTAACATCAACCACATTACTTCCACGTAATCTTTTGCATGTCCCCAGTCGCGCTGAGCATTTAAATTTCCTAGGTATAGGGTCTTCGCTTTTCCTAAAGCAATTTTGGCAACTTCACGAGTGATTTTTCGTGTTACAAAAGTCTCACCACGTTGCGGTGACTCATGGTTGAACAAAATCCCATTACACGCATACATGCCGTAAGCCTCGCGGTAATTGACCGTAATCCAGTAACCATATAACTTAGCAACGGCATACGGTGAACGTGGATAAAATGGCGTTGTTTCTGATTGTGGAACTGCTTGAACCAAACCATATAATTCAGAAGTTGATGCTTGGTAAATTCGTGTTTTATTGGTTAATCCTAAAATTCGAACTGCTTCTAAAATTCGTAAAGTTCCAATTCCATCGACGTTTGCAACATATTCTGGTGAATCAAAGCTGACCTTCACATGTGACATCGCACCTAGATTGTATATTTCATCCGGTTGCACTTCTTGAATGATGCGAATCAGGTTCGTTGAATCTGTTAGATCTCCATAATGCAAGCGCAATTTAGGATTAGGATTGTGCGGATCTTCATATAAGTGGTCGATACGCTGCGTGTTGATGAGCGATGCTCTTCGCTTTACGCCATGAACGGAATATCCTTTTTTTAAGAGGAAGTCTGCGAGATATGCTCCGTCTTGTCCTGTGATTCCAGTGATTAATGCGGTTTTCATTTTTTTATTTCAATTTCAACTTAATGTTTATTGTGTTCTTACTTCCTTTTTGGCATTGCCCCAAAAAGGAACAAAAAGGTCTAGCGCTAGAAAGATTTTGCTACCCACAGAATCCTTATTGCTAAAAATTGACATCTTACTTTTTTGCCAAAGCAGAAAAAAGTAAGGCAAAAACTGCATTTCAACTTTTATAAGGCGTTTCCTACGGAACACTCGTTCATACGCTGCGTGCTTTGGTTCTAATGCTCCGGCTTCGCCTACACGAACCGCAACTTCGCTTTGAACTTTGTTAACGCTGTATGAAAGTTGGTAGTAAAATGACATTTTTAGTGAAACAAGAATGATTTTATCAAAATCTTTCAATGCGCAAATGATTCAAAATTATCTCTTTCCTAAATTCTGTAATCGAGTCGGAATTATGGGATACGAATATAATCTTACGCTTCAATTATATTCCTTTAAGATTATGTGCTAATTCGAGTTCTTTTTGGAACCAATTGTAGGTCAATCGAATGCCCTCTTCTAAATTGATTTTTGGTTCCCAACCCAAACTTCTTAGTTTGTTGCTATCCATTAGTTTTTTGGGAGTGCCATCTGGTTTGGTTGAGTCCCAAATAATTGCTCCTGTATGTCCAACAATGGATTGAACTAATTCAGCTAATTCTTTGATGCTTACATCGGATCCAAAGCCAACATTGTAAAGATCTTCTTCCAAGTTGTTTTCCAAGGCAAATAAAGTTGCTTGTGCCAAATCGTCTACATGCAAGAACTCTCTGAATGGGCTACCTGTCCCCCAAAGTGTGACGGATGATTCATTCAATTTTGCTTCATGAAACTTACGAATCATGGCCGGTAAAACATGAGAGCCATTCAAATCGAAATTGTCGTTAAATCCATACAAATTGGTTGGCATCAAACTAACGGCATTTAATCCTTTTTGAATTTTTGCCGCTTTACAAGCCATAATACCCGAAATTTTGGCAATCGCATACCATTGATTCGTGGGTTCAAGAGGTCCCGTCAATAGATATTCCTCTTTCATTGGTTGAGGTGCAAACTTCGGATAAATACATGAACTTCCAAGAAAAATAAATTTTGAAATGTTATTTTCAACTGCAGCATCTATCAAGTTATTCTGAATCTGCATATTTTGCATTATGAAGTCGTATGGATAAGTATCATTAGCTAAAATCCCACCCACTTTTGCTGCGGCATCAATTATTACATCTATTTTCTCGTTTCGGATAAAGGTTTTTGTTTTTTCCTGATTTTTCAAATCTAGTTCCAACCGATCTCTAACAATAATATTTTGAAAACCTTCTTTCTTAAGCGCTCTAACAACTGCACTTCCCACCATTCCTTTGTGGCCAGCGATGAAGATTTTTGTTGATTTGGTCATTTGTTGAGGGTTGAGATTAAGGGTTAAGGATTGAGATTGAGGGTTAAGGTTTTTTGTTCATTGTTCCTCTTTGTTTGTTATTCCTAGTTTGTTCCGTGTTAAAATTAAACGTTGAATTGTTTTAGTTCGTTTTCGATATGTTTGACTAATTGTTGTTCATTTGGTAAATTAACTAAGTATTTTTGAACGAACAAATTCTCATCCATGCCTGCAGTGGCAAATTTCACTAAAGCATGATCTTTTTCAGCTACTAATAAAATTCCTACCGGTGGGTTGTCAGTGGCTTCGACTATTTCTGATTTGAAGAAATTAAGGTATGTGTTTAGTTGTCCAATATCACCGT
>JACCDP011004491.1_pt1 | contig 26681 bp, 15 predicted proteins | sample 7445841 | NCBI WGS metagenome assembly JACCDP01 (sample SAMN15323441, study PRJNA562643) | freshwater metagenome | isolation source: river surface water | place: USA:Blue River Watershed | collected 2017-08-17 | reverse complement strand
TCGCGCAGGAGCGCGGATCCGAGGGTACGCGCCCGAAGTTTCTCCCTCCCGGCGCCGCGCCTACCTCGGAAGGACGGGCAAGCGCGCCACGATCACGGTGTCAGTCCTCGCACGATCCACCGTGCCTACTCGCTGCGAGAAGCACCCCACCCCGCTTGAATCACCGATGCGTCGCGCCGCGCGCGGTGACCGTCGCCCCCCTCGGACGGACACCCAACGCCTTTTCAAGCGCTTCGCCAGCCCGACAAAATCTCTACAAATATCTGCCTATCAATGCTTTAGCCTTCGATCGTCGTCCTCGATTCGACGTAGATCATCAGGATCGAAATGTCCGCCGGATTGACCCCGCTGATGCGACTAGCCTGTCCAAGCGTGTAAGGTCGGATCTGGTTCAACTTCAATGCGCTCTCGCGACGCAGGCCCCTCACCGCCCCGTAGTCGAGATCGGCCGGTAAGCGGATTTTTTCGACCCGGGATAACTTCGCGATCTGCCGCTCCTCTCGTGACAAGTAGCCGGCGTAGCTGACCCGGTACAAGACCTCGTCCTGGAGCGCCTGCGGAAGGGTTCGAAACTCAAGTGGAAGCTCCGGCAACGCCCCCCCACCCGTGGTCGCCCGTCGGATCAGATCGCCCCAGGTTCCGCCACCGAGCCCCCCACCCGGTCGCTCTCGCTCCAACCGGGCGATCCACCCTTCCCGCGCGTCCCGCTTCGCCTCAATCCGCGCCAATCGGCCTGATGAAACCAGCCCATGCGCCCTCGCGTGGTGTGCCAACCGGAGCTCAGCGCTCCCGTGATTGAACAACAGCCGGTACTCGGCGCGACTCGTGAACATCCGGTAAGGCTCATCGGTGCCCTTGGTCACCAAGTCATCAATCAACACCCCGATGTAGCCCTCGTCGCGACGCACCAACAACGGCTCGGCGCCCCGGACCTTATTGGCCGCATTGACCCCGGCGATCAGACCCTGGCACGCCGCTTCCTCGTAGCCGGATGTGCCATTGATCTGACCCGCGAAAAACAGATTCTCGACCTTCTTGGACTCCAACGACGGCAGCAACTGCGTCGGTGGCGCGAAATCGTACTCAACCGCGTACGCCGGCCGCAGCAACTCAGCCCGCTCCAGACCCGGAATACTGCGGACCATGGCAACCTGGACATCGAACGGCAGCGACGTCGAAAGCCCATTGATGTAGTACTCATTCGTGGAGCGACCCTCCGGCTCCAGGAAGAGCAAATGCCGCGGCTTGTCCGCGAACCGCACAAACTTGTCCTCGATGCTCGGACAATACCGCGGACCAACGCCCTCAATCTCACCTGAGTACATGGCGGACCGCGTCAGATTCTCGCGCACCAAGCGCGCGGTTTCCTCCGTGGTGTACGTCATCCAACACGACACCTGGGCCGTCCCTGGAGCCCAACCCAAACGCTGCTCACCGGAATGTTCCACGTGGAACATCGGCTCCGGATCCCGAGTGTCGTGGAAGGCGAACAGAGTGGGGGAGGCATCGCCTTTCTGCTCTTCCATGCGACTGAAGTCGAGGCTGCGACCGAGCAAGCGGGGTGGGGTGCCGGTCTTCAGGCGCCGCAACTCAATCCCGGCCTCGAGGAAGCTAGCGGATAGGGTCTTGGCACTGAAGTCACCGAGTCGGCCGCCTTCATTCTTGTTCTGGCCGATGTGCATCAAACCGCGGAGAAAGGTACCGGTGGTGACGACGACGGTCCGTCCGCGGAACTCCAGATCGAGGTTGGTCCGGACTCCCGTCACAGCCCCGCCTTCGAAGATCAGGCCGGTCACCGTGGCCTGAAACATCCGCAGATTGGGCTGCAATTCGAGGGTGTGCTTGAGTCGGAATTGGTACGCTTTCTTGTCACACTGAGCCCGAGGCGACTGCACTGCGAGGCCCCGCGACTCGTTAAGCAGGCGGAATTGAATTCCCGTAAAGTCCGTATTGACAGCCATTTCCCCACCTAACGCATCTATTTCGCGAACAATCTGTCCTTTGGCCTGTCCTCCGATGGCTGGGTTGCAGCTCATCTGGGCGACGGTGTCCAAATTGCCGGTGAGGAGGAGGGTGTTGGCTCCCATGCGGGCAGCCGCGAGCGCAGCTTCGCAACCGGCATGGCCGGCTCCGCAGACAATCACGTCGAATCCGTCGGTGTGCAGCATGCTGCTCATAATCGCCTGTCTCCGCCCGCACGCTCCGCGAGGCGGAGCTATTTCCCAATACAAAACGTCGCGAACAGGTGGTCGAGCATGCGCTCGGGATCATACTTGCCGAGGATCTCGCCCAACGACTCCAGGGCGCCTCGAACGTCGCTGGCCAAGAGCTCCATCGCCGGGGTGGCCGATCCTGACGCCTCCACGCGCGCCAGCGCCTGACCCACGAGCTGCTCAGCCTTCACCAGCGACTGCTCATGCCGCGCCGACACCGCAACGCCTTCGGCGCCGGCGGCTCGTTGCCAGCCATCCGCAAGTTCCTCAATCCGAGTACGTAACGAATCCAATCCGGCACCGCTGACCGCCGAAACCATCGCCGTGGGCCAGTCGCCCACGCCCCGAGCCGCAGCAAGGGCAGCCGCGGCACGCTGCAGACCAAGCGCCGCGTTTTCCGGGACCACCAAATCGCATTTGTTGCCGACGATCAGCGTGCGCGCCGGATCCCAACTCGCCGCAGCCGCCGGCGGCAGGGGAGGGGAGGGGTCGGAAAGATCCACGACCCACACAACGAGATCTGCGTCCGCCGCCCGGCGCTCGCCCAAGGCAATGCCACGTTCCTCTAACTCATTTTTGGCCAACGGATTAAGGCCAGCCGTGTCCACGAGTCGAAGAACATGGGGTCCAACGCGAACCCATTCCTCGAGAAAATCCCGGGTTGTACCAGGTTCGGGCGACACCAGAGCGCGCTCATAGCCAACGAGTCGATTCAGGAGAGAGCTCTTCCCTGCGTTGGGCCGGCCAACAATCACGGTCCGGATGCCCTCGCGCACCCATTCACCCACCCGACGCGTCGCCAACAGCTCGCGAACTCCGGTCTGTACCGCCTCCAGCCGGCCCACCACGCGCCGCCGATCCTCGGCTGGCAAATCCTCCTCCGGAAAATCGATGTACGCCTCCACCTCCGCGAGTGCCTGCAAGAGCCCCTCCTCGAGTGGCGCGAGCCGACGACCCATTTCGCCGCGCAGCTGCCGCTGGGCGAGCTCGAGCGACCGATCACTCCGAGCCCGAATCACGTCCATCACCGCCTCCGCCTGGCTGAGGTCCATTCGACCCGAGAGGAACGCCCGCTGCGTAAACTCGCCGGGGCGGGCGGGACGACAACCCCGCGCGCACAGGTCATCGATCACACGCTGCACCAGAAACGGATTCCCGTGCGTGCTGATCTCGAGCACGTCCTCGCCGGTGTAGCTCCGCGGGGCAGGGAAGTGCACCGCGACCACATCGTCCACGAGGCGCCCATCCAGCGCGTGGTAGTCACGATGCTCGACGCGACGCGGGCTGAGTCGCCTCGCCCCAAGCGGACCTTCGGCGGCCAGCGCCGCGGCGAGCGGCCCGCTCACGCGCACCACGGCCAGCGCCGCGTTCCCCACCGGGGTCGCCAACGCCACGATCGTCTCTTCCTCCAAAATGCGCGCAGCCGCCATGCCCCGAGCGAAGCCGCGCGCGGGCGCTGCGAAAAGGTCAAAATCCGCCGCTCCGCGCCTACCGGGCCGAAACGTCGAGCCGCTTCACCCGCGTGCCGTTCCGAATCCGATCGCCGGGATACACAATCACCGTCTCTCCGGAGGCGACGCCCTCCACGACTTCGGTGAACACGCCGTTGCCGCGACCCACGCGGACCGTTCGCTCGCGTGCACGCGAACCATCGATCACGAACACTCTCCAGCCGCCTTCCCGGCGGAACAGCGCGCCTGCCGGGACGATCAGGGCGTCGGCGCTCTCCCACACCACGATTCTCGCCTCCACGCGGTACTCATCGCCGAGGGTCGCCCGCTGCGCGACCGGCGTGACGAGATCGCAGATGACGTTGACGCGCTGCTCCTCGACTCCGAGCGCCGAGATCTTCGTGAAGCCGGCGGGTTCGACCCAGCGCACGCGCGCCTCCAGCGGAAACGTGCCGCCCCACTGTTCCAGCAAGACGCGCGCGCCCGGTTGGATCGCCACGGCGTCGCGAGAGAGCACCTCAACCGTCACCTCGAGATCCGCCGGGTCGCCGACCTCGAGCAACGGAGTGCCTACGTTCACGACGCGTTCGCTCTCTTGAAAAACACGCAGCACGCGGCCCCCAACGGGCGAGAGGACCGGAACGGCTGGGTTATCCCCGGCACCGCCACGCCCCCGCCGCAACACGGCCTCGGTCTGCCGCCGCTCAAACTCCGCCACCTGCCGCCCGAAGTCCGCCGCCCGCCGCTCCTGAGCGGCGACCTCAGCCCGCGCGGCGGCGGCATCGCTCTCCTGCCGCGACACCGAGCCGCCAGCAGCGAGCTTTTGTATCCGTTCGTTCTCTACATTGGCCAGAGCCTGCGCCGCGGCGGCCCGCTCCGCCTGCGCCTGCGCCGCCGCCTCAGCGGCGATCGCCGCGCCCAGACGCGCCTCAGCCTGAGCGAGCCGGCTCGCGTCCAGAAGCTCCGCGGCCCCGGTTTCCATCACCGCCAGTACCGTCTCGCCAGCCACCACGGTGGCACCCGGCTTCCACGGAATGCGCCGGAGCTGTCCCGATACCGGGGCCGCGACCACGTAGCGGTGAGTCACCCGCGCGCGACCCTCCTCGTCGACGGTCACCTGCAGCGGCCCGCGCCGCACCTGCGCCTGCTCGACGGGCTGGGCGCTCGGCCACAGACCAGCGCCGAGGAGACCGACGCCGAGCACGGCGGCCAGCACCACCGGCCAACGGCGGCGCCGGGGTGCGGACCGGGCTCCGGGAAACGAAGGCGAAGGGGCGGGGGAGGCGTTCATGCGAATGTGGAAGGAAACAACGAAGATGAATCGAAAGGAAAACGGAGACGCGTTCAGTCGCGCACCTTGAGCGCGCTCACCAAGTCGATTTCGCGGATCCGACGTGCCGCGACCAGCAGAGAGACCACGGTGGCGACAGTGATGACGCTGGCCGCGAAGCTGTAGTTCGCAAGCGTGAGCACCAGCGGCAGACGTACGGTCTCGGTGTTGACGATGGTCAGAAGCCCCTGCGCGAGCCAGCCACCGACCCAGAGACCCACCGGAACGGCCAGCAGCGCCAAAAGGGTGAGCTCACCCACCAAGACCGCCCCAACCTCGCCCCGCGTGAAGCCCAGCACCCGCAGCGTCGCCAACTCCCGCGCGCGTTCCGACAGTGAAATCCGCGCGCTGTTGTAGACGATGCCAAATGCCACCAGCGTCGCGAACAGCAGGTAGATCATCTGCAGCACCCCGATGCTCTCGGCGGTGGTCTTCCGGAAACTCTCCCTCATCGCCTCCTTCACCACCACAGACGTGGCGCGCGGGGTCTCCTTGACCGCAGCAAGAAAGTCGGCCCAGCGACCACGATCGACGGCGATGTAGGCTCCCGTGACCAGATCCCCCTCCAGCAGCAGCCGATTCAGCGCGGTCAACTCCATGAACGCGGACACGCCCGCGAAATCCTCCGCGAACGCCGCCACCGGCACCCTCCGCTCGACGCGCTTGCCCTCCAGAGACCGCACCAGCACCTCATCGCCGATTCCCACCCCGAGCACCTCGCCGAGCTTCGACGACAACACGATGCCACGCGGAGGCAGGACGATCTGCCGCAGCTCGCCATCGAGCACCCGGCTCAGGCCGCCCTCGCCACGCAGCCCGATCAGGTTAATGCGGCGCGCGATCGGCCCGGACACCAACTCGACGGGCGTGGCGCGGAACGGCTCGGTGGAGACGACGCCGGGCAACGTGCGGAAATCCGCCAGCGCGCGGGCGGGGCCAGGCTCGACCAACGAGACGGTCACGGACTGGCGTTGCACGATGTCCCACTGGAAATCCAACACGTAGGACACCCCGTCGCGGAACGCATTCGGAATGATGAGAATGGCGGTGGCCAGGGACAACGCGGTCGCCGTGAGCAGCGCCTGCACCGGCTTCCGCTGCAGATTGCGCAGCGCCATGCGGAGCGAAACGCCCATAAAGCGGCCGATCCCGATGCGCTCGACGAACGACGGCTCGAACTGCGCGGGTGGCTCGGGCCGCATCGCTTCCGCCGGCGGCAGGCGCATCGCGCGACGCACCGCGCCCCCTACGCCGACCACCGCCGAGAGCGCACTCGCGGCCGCCGCAGCGAACAGCACCCCCGTCGCGAGCTCGAAGTGCAGATCGGGAAAACGGAAGAAACGATGGTAGAGATCGACCAGCCGATGCCCCAGCAGCACGCCGCCGATCACGCCAAGGACCGTACCCACGGCGACGATGACGATCGCGAACTTCAGGTAATGCAGGCCGATCTCGCGACGGCCAAAGCCGCACGCCTTGAGCATCGCGATCTGCTCGCGCTGCAGCGTGATCTGCCGGCTCATCACCGCATGCGTCATGAACGCACCCACCGCGAGAAATACGATGGGGAACCCCACCGAGAGCCCGAGCAGCACGCGGATCTCGTCGTCCACCCGCACGTCGGACGCATGGTGCGCGCGACCGTAGGCGCGAAGTCCCCCATAAGGCACGAGCAGCCGATCCAGCTCGGCGATCACGGAGCGCTCCGAGGCTCCCGGCTCGAGAGCGAGGGACACCTGATTGAAGGCGCCCTCCATGTTGAACGCCTCGGCCAGTTCCTTGTAATTCATCCACACCACCGCGAACGTGCGGTTGTCGGGCAGCGCGGCGCCGGGCGGCGCCTCAAATACGAACTCCGGGGAGAGCACGATGCCCGCGATGCGCAGCGGCACCTTTCGTCCATTGAGGATCGCCGCAAGCTCATCGCCCGGACCCAGACCATGAACCTCCGCAAACGCCTCGCTGACGAGGATCTCTCCCCGCGCATCCGGCTCGAGCAATCGGCCACGCCGCAGGTGCAGCCGGTTCAACAGGGGCTCGCCCCGCTCCGGTACCGTGGCGAACCACGCCATCACCGGCTCCGGTAATCCCGCGAGGTCAATCGTCACCATACGACCCACGGACGGCTGCACCGCCGCGACCCCGGGAATCTCCGCGATGCGGCGCGCGACATCATCGGGGGCGCGCTTCATGCGCGCAAAGACGTCGGCGAAACGGTACTCCTCGTAGTAGCGGGTCCGGGCGCTCTCGAGCGACACGATGAGACTGCGCGTCATCACCATCATCGTCAGGCCGCACGCCATCACCAGCGCCACGGCCAGCGCCTGGGATTTGAGGGCGCGGAGATCGCGGAGGAGTTTGCGGTCGAGGAGGGACACGTGACGGATCGGCGGTCTGCAGCCGTTACCAAGCGAGCGTGCTGACGGGTGCGCGCTGTGCGTTGGTTTGCACGTTCACCACGCGTCCGTCGGAAAGTGAGAAGACGCGGTCGGCCATGGCGGCCATGACGGCGTTGTGGGTGATGATCGCGGCCAGCGTGCCGAGCTCGCGGTTGATGCTCTCGATGGCCTCGAGCACGACGATCCCGGTGCGCACGTCGAGCGCACCGGTGGGCTCATCGCACAGCAGCACGCGCGGCCGCTTCGCGATCGCGCGCGCGATGGCCACGCGCTGTTGCTCGCCACCGGAGAGCTGCGCGGGGAAGTGATCGAGTCGCGCGCCCAGCCCGACGAGCCGGAGCGCCTCCTCGGGAGGAAGGGGATCGCTGGCCAGTTCGCCGATGAGCCCCACGTTCTCGCGCGCGGTCAGGCTCGGAATCAAATTGTAAGCCTGGAAAACAAAGCCGACATCCTCGCGGCGGTACTGGGTGAGTCCGGCCTCATCGGCCGCGCCAAGATCCCAACCCCGGTAGAGCAGGGTGCCCGCGCTGGGCGTATCCAACCCCCCGAGCAGATTGAGCAGCGTGGACTTGCCGCTCCCGGAAGGACCGAGGAGCACGACGAGCTCACCCTGCCGGAAGTCGAGATCGACCCCGGCCAACGCATGGACCGCCGCCTCACCCGTTCCGTACGTTTTCGAGAGATTGCGCACGTGGAATACGACCTCTCCGCGGGTAGGATCAGGCGGGCGGGCGGACGGATCAGCGGGCGGGCGGGCGAGGGCAGTCATGTGAAGCAGAACGAGGGATTGGGACCCTACACCGCTTCCAGCACCGCCTCAACGTCCTTTCGCCGCTTGCTCCCCAAGGGCCGACCGCCGGCGTGCGCCAGCAGGCGGTTTCCGGCAATTGCCCTGAGCGCTGCCCGTGGGGAACGCTGAGGTTAGGGACTGCGGGGCCGTTCAGATGGGCTGCCTTCCGGACCGGGAATCGTGAATGCGGACGGCGGCGCGATCACCGGATTGACCGGCAGGACGGCGGGAGCGGAGATGGCGGTGCTGGGACGCACGCTGACTGGCTCAGGTACGGCGGGAGCAGCGACGGCGGGAGGCGGCGGACGACCCTCAGCGAGGTCCACCCACTCCCGCACGGAGCGCCCCGCGAGCTCGCGCTTCAGTTCCGCGACGCGGGCTTCGCCTCGCTTGAGCCAGTCGGGACGTTTCGCTGCGGAGATGCGTGCGCGCACCTGGGATTCCCCGGAATTCGTGATCCCAGCCTCGCGGGCAAGAATCAGCCATGCGAGTGCCTCGGCATAATCACGCTTCACCCCTCGGCCGCTCGCGTACGCGGCGCCCAAATTAAAGAACGCCTCGCCCACGCCACCGGCGGCCGCAGCGCGGTAGTAACCCAGGGCCCGCTTCAGATCCCTCGGCAGGCCCGTGCCATCATCCATGAGCTTGCCTAAGCGGAACGCCGCGGACGGCTCACCCAAGTCCGCCGCCCGCCGGAGAAAGACGACACCGGTGGCCTCATCCTTGGTTACCTGGTCGCCGAGGACCAATGCCTCGCCGTACCGAAACATCGCGCGACGATTTCCCGCCTTCGCTGCGGCCGCCAGCTCCTCCGGTGAATTCCAAACATCCGCGCCTCCGCCGCCAGTGCGCGAGACCAATTCCGGCGCCCGCGTGTCCGGCTCAGCAGCGCGGAGATGCTCCGCACCGCCGACCACCCAGACCCATCCCACGCAGAAAGCCGCAACGGTCCGGGCAGCCCACTGGACGACGCGGGCCGCGGTGAATTCCTCAAGAACCTGATGATCAGCTCGAAGAGGTGTTTTCATGGACGTTGTTTCTTGGTCCGGCGCACGTGGCCTAAAGTTCCCCTAAACCCACCGTACCTCAACGCACAAGATACACCTCCACCAAACCCACTCCCTCCGCTGCAGTGCCGACACCCTCACCCTGGAGCGACACGGTGTAATTGCCGGCAGGCAACTGCAGGAAAACGGCCGCATCCCGCGCGCCGGAAACCAGCGGGATCGCCCCCAGCTTGATCGCACTGACCGCCGCCAACGAAGCCTTCGCATCTTTCTCCCAATCATCATTTTCTGCGATCAATTCCGACGTGCCTCCGGCGCCGAGACGATGGACGCGGAGCACCGGGTTAGCGAGCGGTTCACGCACCCCGAAGGGCCCAAGGGCGGGTCCCAAACCCCGGACCAGCACCATGGCGGGCTCGACGCAGGCGAGGCTGAAGCCCGCGATGAGAGCGCCGTCGTTGGCCCGCACGAACCCTCGGGTCGAGACATTGCGCAGGCGCTCGCCATAAACCTCGACCAGCTGAATCGGGAGATCCGTCGGGTGGGTCGCACCCGAGGCGGCATTCACGGTGAACGCGCCCTCGGCGACGTTGACCAGCGTAGCGGCATCTTGGCCGGGCTCCGGCAGGGCGAACGCACCGCGCGCCGCGGCGGCGGCGCGGATTTGGGCGGCGGCCGGATCGCCTAACCAGTCATCGTTCGCGGCAAGAAAACCGCCGCCGGAGCGGAAGACCTCGAGTCGCGGATTCGGGGCGCAGCGTTCGGCGGGCAGCCCGAACGCCGCAAGCGCCGGGCCGGCGGAGCGGACTAGGACGCTTTGACTCGCGCCATCGCTCAGCACGAACCCGGCGATCAACACGCGTTCGCCCGCTCCGGAAAGGCCGCGCGTGGACACGTTCACCAATCCAGATGCGGCGCCAGACGCTTCGCTGCGCATCGACTGGGCCTTCAGAAACCCCTCCAGGCCAAGTCGCGCCCCCAGCCTCCGGCCGGCGAAGTCGTCGGTCGGGATGTGGATGCCCCCATAGATGCGCGACTGGCCTGCTTGATCCGCGGCATCGTAGTAGGTCGCCCACTGCAACGTCAGATCCTGCGTCGGCCCGCGCTCGAACAGCAGGAACGTGTCGCGCGGAAAACGCTTCTCCGAAATTCCGCCCGGGTAAAACGGCGAGCCGAACAGCAATGTCATCACCTCGGCGGCGGTGCGACTGAACGTGCTGTGCCCGGAGACGTAGCCCGGGAAGGCGGGCGTGACGAACGTCTTCATCTGGTACGGCACCCAGCTCTCCGCGAGTACCCAATCCACTCCGCCCACCTGGCGCAGGGGATCGGCAGGATTTCCTCGCCACGAACGCACAACGATTTTGTCGACGACGGCTTCAACGGTGTCGCGACGCTGCGCGACCACGGCGTGCCGACCGCCCGGAGCGACGGACTGCGGTGTGGTCAGCTCAATCAAGTCGGGGATCAGCGGAAATCCGTTCTGGTTGTACCTCTTGGCTGAAGCGTCGGACGACTGCCCGAGACCCGCCAGATGGCGGATCATGGAAATGGGGCGGACTCCGTCGTACTGCCGCTTCAATCCCCACGCCGCACAGGCGGCATCGTGGAGCGAGCCATTGAGCGCGAAGTAGCCACGCACGTCCCACTCGAGACGCGACCATTCCGGACCCTGACCGCCGAGCGAGCGACGGGCCGCCGGGTGGTCGTTCACTTGGTTGAAGATGACGTTCCAGTGTCCGGGCGGAGTCTCGGAGTCGGGTCCGTCAGCCCAGTACTCCGCGAGCACGCGGAAGTAGTCGGCCTGATTCACGATGTTGGCTGGGTACGGTTTTCCGGTCGCCGGATTCCGCGGGTAGCCGGAGCCTCGATCGGTACCCAGCGGGTTGTTCAACCGACCGCCGGGTGAAACATCGATCTGCGGCGCGGTGGCCGGATCGAGCAGCGACGACCTCCGGATCACCTCGACGGCATCGCTGATGTAGGTCTCCGATCCCGCGCCGCCCAACTGCGGCGGCGGACCTGGATCGAGGTAGAACGTGGAGGGCCCCGTCTTCACCAGCGCGAAGGTGGCGGTGAGTCCCCCATTCACCCCGACGAAGGACTGCAGACCGGTCGGCTCGATGATCCCGTTTTGCGTGATCGAGAAGTCGAGGAACAGCGGTTGCCAGCGATTGGGATCCGCCATGACGGTGCCCGGGACGCCGACGATCATCGGCTGGTTGGCGGACGTGTAGCCCGTCGCGTCGGCATAGCGCCCGGCCTCGTTCGCACCGTCGTTTCGAGTCGCCGCCAGAATTGCCTCGCCAATCCGATTGCCGATGGCGGCCGGGGAATCGCCCGTCGTCGTGGTGTCGGTGGGGTCGAAGCCGGCCAGCTCCATCAACCAACGCGCCCCGAGGAGGGTGCGGGCGGCGCCTGGGCTCGCGCCGAAGCGGGCGGACAGAACCCGATAGGCCGCGTGGCTCATGGCGCGCGCTTGGGCGGCCTCGCGCTCGCCGAAGCCGCCGCCCCAGCGCCCGGTTTCGCGGCGGAAGGCGGGCTGGACAGACCGCCACGCGTCCGGCTCGTAGGCCCAGAAGGAATCCCAAAGCGCGGAGGAAAGATGGTACAGATTCCGAGCGTGCACGGGAGGGTTCGGGCGATCGCGCCGGATCCCATCGAGCAGCGCCTCGTTCCACCAGCGCGCGATCGAGCGCGAAGCGAGGTCGGCCGTCACCTTGACCTCAACTGTGACGCTCTGAGCGACGCCGGCAGGGCTGTTGGCCACGGCCTGATAAATGCCTGCATCCGATGGATGAATACGCTCAAGCAGAAGCGTGGGACCGTTCTCGCCGGCAAGGAGCTTTCCCTCGTGGAACCAACTGTAGACGGGGGCCGGTACGCCGGTCGCGGCAACGGAAAGCGTGATGTTCTCGCCCTTGTGGAAGGTCCCGCCTGTCGGCTGTTGCGTGAAACGCGGCGCCACGTTGGTGGTGGTCGAAGGCTCGACCAGCGCGACGACCTGGTTGGTGGCGACGCCGGTGAGCGTCTGCGTGGCGCCGTTTGGCCACGTCACAGCGATGCGCTCAACCACCGCGTTCGAGCCGAGACCGAAGTGAAGGAAGGGCTCGCGTTGCCCGAGGTAGGCATTCGTCGGGACGTAAACGGCGGTCTGAGTCACGCCCCCCGCCGTCACGCGGACCGTGGCGCCGTAGCCGTCGCGATTCGAAGCGGTGCCGCGGAACGACAGCCGCAGCCAGCGGTTACCGGCCGCGGAGGCGGGTGGATCGCTGCGGTAGAGGATTGGATTTCCGTAAAGCGTGGTGATGAGCACGTCCTCGTCGCCATCGTTGTCGAAATCGAGGACCGACATCCCGCGGCCGTAAGTGCGGTCCGTGACGCCCCAGGCTTGGCCCGCCTCGTAGAAACCGATCTCGTTTTGGAGGTAGAACAGCGTGCGATCGTTCTTGGCGTTGCGGATCGGGAATGCGCGCGGACCAGTGTACGGAGGGGACTCGAAGAAGTACCCGTTGGTCACCATCAGATCGAGCCGGGCATCGTTGTCGGCATCGAGGAACGCGGCGCCCCAGCCCCAGCTGGAATCGAGCACGCCGAGCCGACTGGCGACCTCCTCGAACTGGCGCTGGCCGAGGTTGCGGTAGAGCCGATTCCCGCCGAACGGAATCCGCACGGTCTCACCGGTGCCGAAGTCGAACGAACTGACGAGGAAATCGAGACGGCCGTCGCGGTCGAAGTCGGCGACGGCCACACCCATGCCATTCTGGTCGGTGCCGACGCGGGCGGACTGACGGCCCTCGGTGAACGTGCCATTGCCGTTGTTCCACCAGAACTGGCTCTTGCCGAAATCGTTCACCAGCGAGAGATCCGGATAGCCGTCCTCGTCGAAATCGGCCCAAGCAGACGAGTATCCGTGGATGACGGTGCCGAAGTAGGGCTGCCGCACGCCGGCGGCGGCGGTGACGTTCTCGAAGTATCCCGGCTGGGCGGAGCCGCGGTTGCGCAACAGCACGGAATAGCGCGCGTCATTCCCGGCGACGAGCACGCCCCACTCGGTCACGTGGACATCGAGGAATCCGTCGCGATCAAAGTCGACGAGTCCGATGCTCTGGCCGCGGTGCGGTTCGCCCGGGACGGTCGAGTCGGCGCCGCGAGCGACGGCCTGCTCGGTGAAGCGGCCCGACCCATCGTTCACGTACAGGAAATAGCGCGGCCCGTTGCGCGGCACCATGAAGACATCGGTGCGACCGGAATTGGTGAAGTCGCCTGCGGCGATGCCGCCGATGTCGACGGCGGACTCGAACCCACGCAGCACACCTTCCTCGCGGAACGTGCCGTCACGATTGTTCATGAAGACCAGACAACGCCGTGGGTTCTGGGAAAGGATCAGGTCGGTCCAGCCATCGCGGTCGAGGTCCACCGCGCAAGAGGCGTAGCCCGACGTGTAACGATCGAGCCCGGCGGGAAACGGCTCCTCGAATTCCGGCGGCGGGACGACGTGCAATCCGGCGCGGGCGGCAACATCGGTGAACGCGGCCTGAAGGGTCGGGGGCGAGAGCGCAGCCAATGCGATGCCGCTGGCGAGCACCGCCCACCGCAACGCACTCGTACCACCAACCAGCGGCATCCGGCCCGAACCACGTACGACTAAGTCGGATACGAAAAAGTCGGCGCTCATCTCAGGCAGACCGGGACGCGCGGCGAGGTCCTTGGGGGCAAGCCCGGCCGGGCTGGGTCTGGAACGGCCGGCCGAGCCGTGATGGATGGCTTATTCCCCGGCGTCGCCGGTGACGGCGGTCCCGCCGGTGACTGTGACCTTTTCGAGGATGGCCTTGACGACCTTCTCGGCGAGTTCGGGTCTCTCGCGGAACGTCTGCTTCGCGGCATCGCGGCCTTGGCCGACCAGTTCGCCTTGGTAGGCGATCCACGCGCCCTTCTTCTCGAGGATCTTGTGCTCGAGACCGAGATCGAGGATGGACCCGGACTTCGAGATACCCTCGTCGTACATGATGTCGAATTCGCACTCGGTGAACGGCGGGGCCACCTTGTTCTTCACTACCTTGATCTTGGTGCGGTTACCGATGACTTTGCCATCGGGCGTCTTGATCTGGTCCTTGCGGCGGATGTCGATGCGGATGGACGAGAAGAACTTCAGCGCGCGGCCGCCAGGAGTGGTCTCGGGATTGCCGAACATCACGCCGATCTTTTCGCGGATCTGATTGGTGAAAATGCAGATACACTTGGTCTTGCTGACCACGGCCGTGAGACGGCGCATGGCCTGCGACATCAGGCGCGCCTGCGAGCCGACGGTGGCGTCGCCCATCTGGCCATCGAGCTCCTGCTTGGAGATGAGGGCGGCGACGGAGTCGATGACGATGACATCGATCGCGTTGGAGCGGATCAGCGTCTCAGTGATGTTGAGGGCGTCCTCGCCCGAGTCCGGCTGGGCGACGAGCAGATCGTCGAGGTTCACGCCGACCACGCGGGCGTACTTGGGATCGAGCGCGTGTTCGACGTCAATGAACGCGGCGAGCCCGCCGCGTTTCTGCGCCTCGGCGATGACGCTCAAACAGAACGTGGTCTTACCGGAGGATTCCGGTCCGTAGATTTCGACGATGCGACCGCGCGGCAGGCCGCCGACGCCGAGGGCGAGGTCGATGGCGAGCGAGCCGGTCGACAGCGTCTCGACCTTCATCTTGGTATTCTCGCCCAGACGCATGATCGAGCCCTCACCGAACTGCTTGGTGATGGAGCTGATCGCGAGTTCGACATTCTTGCGGGACTCGGCGGGAACGGGAACGACACCGGCCGCAGCGGGAGCGACGGGAGCGGCGGCGGGGGCGGCTTTAGCGGGGGAAGAAGGGGCGGCCTTGGACATGTTGGGAAGACGTGAATCGCTGCCCCCCCCGGAAGCAAGAGCGGTCTGGCAGGAAAAACGGAAACGCCCGCTTCCGGGCGTCCCCAGCCGATGGCGCAGACTCCCGGTGAAAGGCCGCCGACGGTGACCGAACGCGGCCAGGTCCCGCGCGGGTTATGGGAGATAGCGCGTCCGCCGCTCGCCGCTGCGGCCGGAAACCGGTCGGCGTTCGGCCGGAGGCCGGTACGCCGAGCGCCGGTAGCCCTGTCGTGAAGGGTCCGAGGCGCAGCGAATCTGGAACTCCTGCATCCGCTGAAACAGACCCAGGAGCTGATCCGGACGTGGGTAATGATCCAGCCCCGAGCGGTCCAACGCCAGCAGCAGCTCATGCGTCGCCTCCAGAGTCGACAGACACCCCTCCTGAGGCTGCTGCTTGATCACATAGCGACTCACGGCGGTCTCGGCGGTGAACATCACCCGCGGCAGCCGCTGTAAACTAGGGCTCAACCGAAGCATCTTACGCGCACAGGCCCAGGTCGCATCCAGCAGGAAGACCACCAAGCGCCGGCCAGCCAGGTCGTCCTCTGTCAGACCACCACTCGAGAGGTTCCTGGCTGTGCTCCCCGGATAGAGCAGGACCGGATAGAGTTGCGGATCGGCGAGCAGACCCTGCACCACTTCATGATCCTCGAAACTTATCCCCATATGGATCTCACTATCAACCAACGACAAGTGAGTGAGTCGACCCGTTCCAGCCTTCTCCTCCTTGAACTCCTTGGGGTGCATCAAGAACACGAAGCGCGTCCGGGTGGCCATCGGTTCGATCGATGGGCACCAGCAGAGCGACTTCGGCCAGAAGCAGCGGTAGCACGTCTCGCGACTCATCCGCGGTGGAGCGGCTGACGGACGCGGAAGTCTAGTTGAGGCTGGCGATCAGGGCCTCGTTCAGCCGGACGTACTCGTCCTTCATGGACCCCTTGGCTTCGTTCGCCATGGCGAGAGACTGCTTGGCGGCTTCAAGAGCGCCCTTCTTGTCTCCCATTTTGCTCATAATGAGACCTTTACGGTAGATCAGCCAAAATGCCTTCGGGTTCTCGGCCAATGCGGCGTTGATCCACTTCAAGGCGGTCGGCAGCTCGAGATTGTTCTCGTAGTAGAACATCGCGGCCTGGGCGTAAGGCTTCTTGCCGCTCGGGGCGGCCATGGCTGCCTCGATTCGGGGCTTGAGGATGCCGACCGTGTCGACCTCCAGCTTGATAGGAACCCGGGTGGTCTCCCAAGCGAGGTAGAGGATCGCGGACGCATCGCGCAGCTCCGTCAGACCGATGGCAAACGTTTCCGTCGGCGTCGACGTCGTCACCGGCTTGGCCTTGAAGCGGACGACATCATTCTTCGCATCATATTGATAATCACCCCACTGCGACATGTTCTTGTGGATGATGATGGTCCACTCGGTCTGCCCCGGGATGGTGAACAGCTCGTAGGTGCCAGCGGGCACGCCGACGCCGTTGAGGGACACCGGAGTGCTGAAGGAAAGGCGCGTCGCGTTGTTGGCACCGGTTCGCCAGCGTTGGTCATACGGGACCAGACCACCAAAAATTGTCCTCCCGCGCATACTGGGGCGAGAGTAGTCGATTTCGATGTCGGTGACACCCACCCGGAGCTTGAGGGTGGCGGCGGGGCTGGCGGCGGGGAACTCCAGCTTGGGTGCTGGGGTGGGGGTGGAGGACTGACTGAACGCGTGACTGGTGAGCGCGGCGAACGCGACGGATGCAGCCAACGCGGAGCCGGCAGCCAAGCGGGGGAGAGAAAGCTTCATGGATGAACAGTACCCCATCTGGACACGCTTGTGCAACCTGCGATCGCAACTTGGTGACACCGACTCGTCCCGCTTATCCGGATGGGGATGGAGTGCACGCGGCAGCGCGAACCTAACGACTCAGCCAAAGTATTCCGACGGCTAGGGTGAGGATCGCGATGGCGGTTCCGGCTTTGAGGTACTCGCTGAAGGACAGATCGACCCCGCGACGCCGCGCGATCTCCGCCACGATCAAATTGGCGACGGAACCGATCAGCGTCAGATTACCGGCGAGCGTGGTGGCCATCGCGATGGTCAGCCACGCGCTGGCCGGATCGGTCAGGGTGGGAACGACGGGACGGAGGAGCATGACGGCGGGAACATTGGAGACGACATTGCTCAACACGACGGACACGGCGGAAAGAGGCAGAGGCCCGCCGTTGGCGTAGGGATGCAGGACTTGGAGGAGTTGACCGCTCAGGCCGCTGGCCTCCAACGCCCCCGTGACCACGAACAAACCGGTGAAAAACACCAACAGACCCCAGTCGACTTCCTGGAAGACACTTTCCGGAGCGGTTCGGCGGGTGACCAAGAGGAGCGCCGCCGCGAAGACTGCGGCGAGCGGGACGGGGAGCCCCGCGACCAGCGTGGCCCCCATGACTCCGGTGGCGATGAGAGCCTTGATCAGAGTGCGATGATCTCCAGAGATCGGCACCTCCACGGCGGCTCCGAGAGGAGAACCGGTGAACTCCCGGCGGTAAACCAACACTAGAACCCCCCAGGCGATGGCGAGACCAACGACGGCGATCGGAGCGAGCGCTTCCGTGAAGTCCACGAACGAAATCCCCGACGACAGTCCTACCAGCATGTTCTGCGGGTTGCCGGTGATCGTGGCGACGGAGCCGATGTTGGCGGCGGTGACCAGACCCACGAGGTAGGGAATCGGATTGCGGCGCAGCGCGAGCGTCACATCGAGCACCAGTGGCGTGAACACCAAGACAATCGTGTCGTTGAGAAACACCGCCGACAGGAACCCGGAGACCCCGATGATGAGCGCGAGGAGCCGACGGGGCGTCTTGGCGAAGCGAATCACCCCAGCCGTGACCCGCTGAAAGAACCCTCCCGCGCGCAAATTCACATTCAGCACCATCATGCCGAACAGCAGCAGAATCGTGTTCCAGTCCACCGCGCGGTACGCTTGGTCGAGGGAAAGGACCCCGCCCGCGAGCAGAAGGGTGGCGCCGACCAGCGCAATGGTCGCGCGGTTCATTTTCAACGCCGGAAGCCGACCGATCGCCACGCCCAACAGCGTCAGCGATGCGACAGCGGCGGTGAAGATCTGGACGGCCTCCATGGCGTAGGGTTCCTCGCTCGACTGGACCTAGCGGAGGAAGATGGGAACGGTGATCCGGCTGGTCCTAGACCTCGTAAAAACCGCGGTACCAGTCGACGAACGCCCGCATCCCGTCCTCGAGCGACGTGCGCGGCGCGTAGCCGATGGCGGCGGTGACCCGCTCGAGGCTGGCGCACGTTTCCGGGACATCGGCGGCCTGGGCGGGAAGGAGATTAAGCTTGGCGGGGCGCCCGATGAGCCGGGCGAGCAGCTCGACCATTTCCCGCACCTCGACCGGCCGGTGATGGCCTAGGTTCAGGATCTGGTAAGGCGGTACCGGCGGCACGGCGGGAGGGTAGAGCAGGATCTTGAGCAACCCATCCACCACATCGTCGATGAACGTGAAGTCCCGCCGGTTCTTCCCCTCGGCGAACAGGTCGATCGGCTCTCCGGCGAGGATGGCGCGACTGAAGAGCGTGGGAGCGGTGTCCGGCCGGCCCCATGGCCCGTAGACATTGAAGAAACGCAGCCCCGTCAGCCGGATCCCGTGGAGGTGCGCGTAGGCGTGAGCCATCACCTCGTTGCTCTTCTTCGTGGCCCCGTAGAAGGACAGTGGCCGATTGGTGTCGCCCTCCTCCCGAAACGGCGTCTCGACCCCGGCGCCGTAGACGCTGCTCGATGACGCAAACACCAGATGCTTCGGTGGGTGCATCCGTGCGGCCTCCAGCACATTGAAGAACCCCACCAGATTGCTCTGCACGTAGGCCTCTGGGTGGCTGACGCTGTACCGGACGTTAGCCTGGGCACCCAGATGCACCACGTAATCTGGGCGAATCTGCGTCCAAAGGCCCTGGAGAGCGCCCGGTTCGGCGAAATCGAGCTTCACGAACCGGAAATCATCCAGCCGCTCAAGCTGCGCGAGTCGGGCCCGCTTGAGCTCCACGGCATAATAGTCGCTCAGGTTATCGACGCCCACCACCTCGCACCGGCGAGACTCGGCAAGGCGTCGGGCGACGTGGTAGCCGATGAACCCGGCGGCTCCGGTAACAAGGACCTTCATGGACTGTCTCGGCTACAACCTTTCGACGAAGTTGTAAACTTCCGCTTGCCGCAGGAAAAATGAACCTACTAAAGTTGCCCCCGTTTGCCGACTCCCCACGATTCCGTCATGAAGATCAAAGCCTATCTCAAGCCGCACTGCGGTTGGTCCAATGGCGTACGGGCGATTTTCCGCAAGTACAGCCTCCCTTATGAGGACATCGACATCATCAACAACCGCGCGAATTACGCGGAAATGGTGCAGAAGTCCGGCCAACCGCTTTCCCCCTGCGTTGAGATCGACGGCGTGATGCTGGCGGACATCTCGGGCGAGGAAGTCGAAAACTACCTCCTCTCCAATCAACTGGTCACCCCGACCGAGACCCCGGCGGGCGCACCCACGAACGCGGGCTGCTCCGACGAGGAGCATGCGAAGATGGCCACTAAAACGATCCGCTTCTTCTGAGCGCGCACCGCTATCCCGTTTTCTCCCCCCGGGCCGGCATCGCGCACTCCGCGTGACCGGCCCTTTTTTTGCCCAAATCCCGGCTCGACTGAAACCCACCCCCTCTCCGACGATTCCGTCACTCACGCCCACTTTTACCGACTTTTGGCCCGCGCCCTGCGGTGCGGTCTTACCGATTGACCATGAACAGCAGCCCTGACCTCCACGCCCAAGCCCCCGCCGAGTCTCTTCGCCGTCCGAAGAAGCAGGGGCTCTACGATCCCTGGTTCGAGCACGACGCCTGCGGCGTCGGCTTCGTTGTGGACATGCACGGCCGCAAATCGCACCGCATCGTCCAGCAGGGCCTGCAGATCCTGCGTAACCTCGACCACCGCGGTGCGTCGGGCAGCGAGATCAACACCGGCGACGGCGCCGGCATCCTGATCCAGATGCCGCACGCGTTCTTCCAGGACGCCTGCAAGCAATCGCGCATCACCCTGCCGGCCCCCGGAGAGTATGGCTGCGGTCTCGTCTTCCTCCCCCGCAATCCGAGTGTCCGCCGCAAGATCGAGGAGCGCTTCGAACAGGTGGTCCAATCGGAAGGCCAGGTCTTCCTCGGTTGGCGCACCGTGCCGACCAACAGCGCCCCGCTGGGCGACACCGCGCGTTCCTGCGAGCCGTTCATGCGCCAGGTCTTCATCGGCCGCGGGGCGGACGTCACCAGCGACCTCGCGTTCGAACGCAAGCTCTACGTCATCCGCAAGCGCGCCTACTCGGACATCCGCGCCTCGACCCTCGCGGGCGCAGAGTACTGGTACGTCGCCAGCCTCTCGATGCGGACGCTGGTCTACAAGGGCATGCTCACGACCGACCAGGTCGACCAGTACTTCCCGGACCTGCAGCACCCGCTGATGGATTCCGCGCTGGCGCTCGTCCATTCGCGCTTCAGCACGAACACGTTCCCGAGCTGGGAGCGCGCGCATCCGTACCGCTACCTCGCGCACAACGGCGAAATCAACACGCTGCGCGGCAACATCAACTGGATGCACGCCCGCCAGGCGCTCTTCGACAGCGACCTCTTCGGCGACGACATCCGCAAGATCCTGCCGATCATCAATCCGAACGGCAGCGATTCGTCGATGTTCGACAACACGCTCGAGCTCCTCGTCCTCGCCGGCCGACCGCTGGCCCACGCGATGATGATGATGATCCCCGAGCCGTGGTCCCACCACGAGTCGATGGATCCGCAGCGCCGCGCATTCTACCAGTACCACTCCTGCCTGATGGAGCCGTGGGATGGCCCGGCCTCCATCGCGTTCACCGATGGCCGCCAGATCGGCGCCATCCTCGACCGCAACGGCCTCCGCCCGTCGCGCTACTGCGTCACGAAGGACGGCCTCGTCATCATGGCCTCCGAGACCGGCGTGCTCGACATTCCTGCGTCCGAGATCGTCCAGAAGGGCCGTCTCCAGCCGGGTCGCATGTTCCTCATTGATACCGACCAGGGCCGCATCATCGAGGATGAGGAGATCAAGCGCGAGATCTGCGGCGCCCAGCCGTATCAAGATTGGATCAAGGAGCACCTCGTGCACCTCAGCGATCTGCCGGAGGCGCCCGCCGCCGAGACGCCGGACCACGAGACGCTCATGCAGCGCCAGATCGCGTTCGGCTACACGCACGAGGATGAGCGCATCGTCCTCACGCCGATGGCGCGCGATGGCGTCGAGGCGATCGGCTCGATGGGCAACGACTCCGCACTCGCGGTGCTCTCGAACAAGCCGCGCCTGCTCTACGATTACTTCAAGCAGCTCTTCGCCCAGGTCACGAACCCACCGATCGACTGTATCCGCGAGGAAATCATCACCTCCGCTGAGACTCGTCTCGGCGCCGAAGGCAACTTGCTCAACCCGCAGCCGTCCGCCTGCCGCCGGGTGGAGCTGAAGTGGCCGATCCTCACCAACGAGGAATTCGCCAAGATCCGCCGCACCCAGCTCCCGGGCCTGCGCGTCGGCGTGCTGCCGATCCTCTTCCGCGTCAGCCGCGGCGAGCGCGGTCTCGCCAAGTCGATGGAGGAACTCTCCATCATGGCGCGCCGCATGATCGAGGAGGATGAGGTCAACGTCCTCATCCTCAGCGACCGCGGGGTGAACCGCGAATACGCACCGATCCCGTCGCTGCTCGCGATCGCCGGCCTGCATCACTACCTGATCCGCGAGGGTCTGCGCACGCGCGCCAGCCTCGTGCTCGAGACCGGTGAGGCCCGCGAGGTGCATCACTTCGCGCTGCTCATCGGCTACGGCTGCTCCGCGATCAATCCGTACCTCGCCTTCGAGACGATTGACGGCATGATCCGCGACGGCCAGCTCCCCGGCGTCGACCACAAGACGGCCTGCAAGAACCTCGTGAAGGCCGCGTCCAAGGGCGTCATCAAGGTCATGTCCAAGATGGGCATCTCCGCGATCCAGAGCTATCGCGGGGCCCAAGTGTTCGAGGCCCTCGGCCTCCGTCAGGACGTGATCGACCACTACTTCACGTGGACGCCCTCGCGCGTCGGCGGCATCGGTCTCGATGTCATCGCTCAGGAAGTTCTCCTGCGCCACCGCGCCGCGTACTCGGAACGCTCGGCCAACAGCCACACGCTGCCCGGCGGCGGCCTCTACCAGTGGCGCGCCAACGGCGAGGCCCACCTCTTCACGCCGGAGTCGATCCACAAGCTGCAGAAGGCGGTCCGCAACAACAACGTCGCCGCCTACAAGGAATACGCGGCGCTGATCAACGATCAGTCGCGCAATCTCTGCACGCTGCGCAGCCTGCTCCAGTTCAAGACGGGCCCGGCCATCCCGCTCGAGGAAGTCGAGCCCGCCGAGGTGATCATGAAGCGCTTCAAGACGGGCGCGATGTCGTACGGGTCCATCTCGAAGGAGGCCCACGAGACGCTGGCGATTGCGATGAACCGCATCGGCGGCAAGTCGAACACCGGCGAGGGCGGCGAGGATCCGGAGCGCTTCATTCCGTTGCCCAACGGCGACTCGAAGAACTCCGCGATCAAGCAAGTCGCCTCCGGCCGCTTCGGCGTCACCAGCGAGTACCTCGTCAACGCCAAGGAGCTCCAGATCAAGATGGCCCAGGGCGCCAAGCCCGGTGAAGGCGGCCAGCTGCCCGGCTCCAAGGTCTACCCGTGGGTCGCGAAGACGCGCCACACCACCGCCGGCGTGGGCCTCATCTCCCCGCCGCCGCACCACGACATCTACTCGATCGAGGACCTCGCGGAGCTGATCCACGACCTCAAGAACGGCAACCGCCAGGCGCGCGTGAGCGTGAAGCTGGTCGCCGAGGTCGGCGTCGGCACCATCGCGGCCGGCGTCGCCAAGGCGCACGCCGATGTCGTGCTGATCTCCGGCTACGACGGCGGCACCGGCGCTTCGCCGCAGACGTCGCTGCAGCACGCCGGACTGCCGTGGGAACTCGGCCTCGCCGAGACCCACCAGACACTCGTGCTGAACAACCTGCGCTCCCGCATCGCGGTCGAGACCGACGGCCAGCTCAAGACGGGCCGCGATGTCGCCATCGCCGCGCTGCTCGGCGCCGAGGAGTTCGGTTTCGCGACCGCCCCGCTCGTCGCCACCGGCTGCATCATGATGCGCGTCTGCCATCTGAACACCTGCCCGGCCGGCGTCGCCACGCAGGATCCGAAGCTGCGCGCCAAGTTCGCCGGCAAGCCGGAGCACGTGGTCAACTTCATGCGCTTCATCGCCGAGGATCTCCGCGGCATCATGGCCGAGCTCGGCTTCCGCACGATCGACGAGATGGTCGGCCGCACCGACCGCCTCGAGGCCCGCAAGGCCGTCGATCACTGGAAGGCCAAGGGTCTCGATTTCTCCAACATCCTCTACCAGCCGGACGTCGGCCCGGAGGTCGGCCGCTACTGCCAGATGAAGCAGGACCACGGCATCGATCGTTCACTCGACGTCACGACGCTGCTCGGGCTCTGCGCGCCCGCGATCGAACGCGGCGAGAAGGTCATCGCCGAGCTGCCCATCCGCAACGTCAACCGCGTGGTCGGCACGATCACCAGCGGCGAGGTCACGCGCCGTCACGGCGCCAAGGGCCTGCCCGAGGACACGATCCGCATCCACTTCAAGGGCTCGGCCGGCCAGAGCTTCGGCGCGTTCATGACGCGCGGCATGACCTTCCTGCTCGAGGGCGATGCGAACGACTACATCGGCAAGGGCCTCTCAGGCGGCAAGATCATCGTCTTCCCGCCCGCCAGCGCGACCTTCCGCGCCGAGGAGAACATGATCGTCGGCAACGTCGCGCTCTACGGTGCGACCGATGGCGAGATCTACATCCGCGGCATGGCAGGCGAGCGTTTCGCCGTCCGCAACTCCGGCGTGAATGCGGTCGTTGAAGCCATCGGCGACAACGGTTGCGAATACATGACGGGCGGCCGCGTGGTCGTCATCGGCCCGGCCGGCCGCAACTTCGGCGCCGGCATGTCCGGCGGCGTCGCCTACGTGCTCGATGAGAGCGGCGACTTCTCCAAGCGCGTGAATCCGCAGATGGTCGGGATCGGCCGGGTCACAGCCGCGAAGGACATCGCGGATCTGCGCAGCTCGATCGAGAAGCACTTCGAGTACACCCGCAGCGAACGCGCCAAGAAGATCCTCGGCGCTTGGGACACCTACCTGCCCAAGTTCGTCAAGGTGCTGCCGAAGGACTACGAGCGCATGCTCGCCTGCATTGAGCGCGCCCAGGCCCAGGGCCTGAGCGGCGACGAGGCCATCATGGCCGCCTTCGAGGAGAACGCCCGCGACACTTCGCGTGTCGGCGGCAACTAAACCGCGACGGCACCGCACGCACCCCCACCACACCGAAATCCCTCCGATCCCCTTCCGCCATGGGCAAGCCAACTGGTTTCATCGAATACCTGCGCGAACTTCCCGTCGACCGCTCGCCCGCCGAGCGCGTCCGCGACTGGAACGAGTTTCATCCCCACATGGAGGAGAAGAAGCTCCGCCAGCAGGGCGCACGCTGCATGGACTGCGGCGTCCCGTTCTGCCACACCGGGAAACTGATCAGCGGCATGGCCTCCGGCTGCCCGATCAACAACCTGATCCCCGAGTGGAATGACCTCGTCTACCGCGGTCAGTGGCGCGAGGCGCTCGACCGCCTGCACAAGACGAACAACTTCCCGGAGTTCACCGGCCGCGTGTGTCCGGCGCCGTGCGAGGGTTCCTGCGTGCTCGGCATCAACGCGCCGCCCGTCACGATCAAGAACATCGAGGTCTCGATCATCGATCACGGTTGGGACGAGGGCTGGGTCCTCCCCGAGGCCCCGAAAGTGCGCACCGGCAAGAAGGTCGCCGTCATCGGCTCCGGCCCGGCGGGTCTCTCCGCCGCCGCCCAGCTGAACCGCGCGGGCCACACCGTCACCGTCTTCGAGCGCGCGGACCGTCCGGGCGGCCTGCTGATGTACGGCATCCCGAACATGAAGCTGGATAAGCGCGAGGTCGTCCTCCGCCGCATCGAGCTGATGGAGAAGGAAGGCATCAAGTTCATCTGCAACGCGAACGTCGGCGAGAATGTCGAGCCGCAGATCTTCCTGAAGGAATTCGACGCCACGGTGATCTGCACCGGCGCGACGCAGCCGCGCGACCTCCCGATCGAGGGTCGCCAGCTGAAGGGGATCCACTTCGCGATGGAATTCCTCACCGCGAACACCAAGGCCGTGCTCAACGGCGGCGCCGAGCACACCCCGATTTCCGCGCGCGGCAAGGATGTCTTCGTCCTCGGCGGCGGCGACACCGGCACCGACTGCGTGGGCACGTCGATGCGCCATGGCTGCAAGAGCCTCGTGCAGGTCGAAATTCTCCCCAAGCCCCCGACCGAGCGTGCGGCCGACAATCCGTGGCCGGAGTGGCCGAAGACCTACAAGATGGACTACGGTCAGGAGGAGGCGGCGGCCCGTTTTGGCGCCGACCCGCGCGTGTACCTGACGACGGTGAAGAAGTTCATCGGCGACGAGCAGGGCCACGTGAAGGAGCTCGTGACCGTCGAGATCAAGTGGGAGAAGAATGAGAAGGGTCAGTTCGTGCCGAAGGAAGTCCCGGGCAGCGAGAAGACGCGGCCGGCTCAGCTGGTGCTGCTCGCGCTCGGCTTCCTCGGACCCGAGCAGGCGCTGCTCAAGGAGCTCAAGCTGGACTCCGACCCCCGCTCGAACATCAAGGCCGAGCACGAGAAGTACACGACCAACATCAAGGGCGTGTTCGCCGCCGGCGACTGCCGCCGCGGCCAGAGTCTCGTGGTTTGGGCGATCAACGAGGGCCGCGGCGCGGCCCGCGAGTGCGATCGCTACCTGATGGGCACGACGGACCTGCCGTAAGGCGGTCCCCGCCAGAAAGCGCCGACGACCGCCAAGCCCCGCGGAGTCGGCCCGCGCGGGCTGCCGCAGACCGAAGACTTGTTGGAGCCCGCGTACACGCCGAACGTGTAGCGGCAAAGTGGCCGCATCTACCTCGTATTCAGACTCCTTGTCGCCTAGTCCAACGACCTTGACCGGGTAAATTCCGGGACCCATCGTCGGCGTATGGATCGGCTGGATTCTCCGACCGCAGGCATAGATATCCCGCAGGCGGCGAGGCACTTCGGTTGGCTTCTCGCCGAACGGATCGCGCGCGGCCTAATTTTCTTCGCGATCGGTCTCGTGGTTGCCCGGCACCTCGGTCCGACCTTGCTCGGAACGTTGAGCTTCTCGTTGGCGATCGTGACCTTACTGGCCGGCTGGGTTAACTTCGGCCTCGAGGGCGTCCTGTCGCGTGACGTGCTACTACAACCCGACCGTGCGGCGGAGCAGATCGCTAGCGCAGCAGTGCTGCGCTTGATGGTTGGCGGCGTTGCATGGTGCGCACTACTGGCGGTGGGATTTGGCCTCCCGGAAGGTCACGGCGCGGAGGCTCGGCTCCTGCTGATTCTGAGCCCCTTGGTGTTGCTGCCCTCGCTACTGCTCCCGGACGTATGGCT
>JACCDP011103775.1_pt1 | contig 26693 bp, 35 predicted proteins | sample 7445841 | NCBI WGS metagenome assembly JACCDP01 (sample SAMN15323441, study PRJNA562643) | freshwater metagenome | isolation source: river surface water | place: USA:Blue River Watershed | collected 2017-08-17 | reverse complement strand
CCGATGGAGACTGTGACGCAAATAGGGTTACCGCTCTACTTGTGTCGCTGGTTTTAACTGCCGTAACAATGCGTGGATATCCTGAACTGAAATTTGAATCAACCGCTGCCAATCGGTCATACTCAACCGCAACCGTCCCCTCCGTCCCATTCCAGAATCCGCTGAAGTCCGTGCCGGTAATCTGGCAGACATCTGCGGAGCGGGTGACCTGTGCCGAAGTGGTAACGATTGACGATGTCGCAAATGCGCCAAATTCAAGCTGGGCATTGTAGAAATAGTTATACTGCCCGCTGGTGCAATAACCTGCTGTTGAATCGTTTGAAAAACCAACGGATACCGTGATGCCGTTGATAGAACCTTTGGTGGCAGTCAACGAGCAGCGATACCAACCGTTTCCAACATTCTCGATTTTTGCCGATGCGCCCGAATAATTCCCGGTAATTGAAGGGGTGGTAGCTGTTACCGCAGTTAAATCAAAATAAGCAGTAACATAATTTACAAAAGAACTATCTGCCATTTGCAGGCTGATTAACCCGTTGTTGCCTTTCTTGGCAAATACCGAAACAGTGTAAGCTCCAGAAGTAGAAGCTCCAGAAGCTGGTGTAATGTACGCATAGTGGCCCGCACCAGTCGAATTGCAGGTGGCAGTCCAACCGCTGGTTGTTCCATCTGGACCGGTTTGATCTTGAGCTACTGTTCCACGAACAACAGTCCACACACCGTTAGAAAAAGTGTTGCTGTAAGTTAAAAGCCCCGTCCTTTGCTCTTCCACCAGCAGACCTCTCGACACCCAGCTTGTGCCGTTGAAAGTGTGGTTGAAGCGGGGAGAGTTGATCGCTGCTGTGGTTAAAACGCCGGATGAGTTGAAGTATGTGCCGGTGGATGCTCGACTGAAACTGGGCGTGGGGCCACGATAAGCGGTCAAGCTTTTGTCGAGGGCGAAACGGAGATCAAGGGCAGCGGATAGGCCGGGATTCGTGCGTCCAGCGTGGAGGAGTGGCAGGCTCATTTTTTAATCCCTTCGCACAGTCGGGCAGTTAATCAAACCGCTGACGCGCTCGATCTCGGCCACCATGTTTTCTTGGGTTGTGACAATGCTGCGCTGGGTTTCCTGCAAAGCCTTCAGTGTCTGCTCGATCGACTGCAAAAAGGCAAAGTGCCGGTCGCGCAAAGGCACGACCAGCTCGCGGGCGATCCAGGCGCAGCATTGCCAGGCGCCGTAGCCGGCGACCACGAGGCCCATGGTGGGCAGGCCGAACTCGCGGAGGAACTGAAACGCATCCATCAGAGGATCACCTCCATGATGAGCTTGACGGCGACGCGGACGACCAGGACCCACGGGAACAGGATGCCCTTGGCGCCGTCGTTGGCGTCGATGGCGCCCTGGATCACCTGCTCGTCGGTCCAGCCGGACTGCTCCAGGTTTTCGGCGCCGCGGATGGTCGGCCCGCCGCCCAGGGTCTGCTGCAGGGCGTAGCCGGCGACGCACCAGCCGGCGTGGGCCAGGTCGGCCCCGCTGACGTCGCCTCGGCCCCGGACCTTGTCGAGGACCATGATGAAGGCTTCGGACGGAAACTCGGTCGGATAGGGTGGCAGGGCCATGGGGTGTCCTCAGAGGTACCAGGGGATGACGCGGGCGGGGAATCCGACCACGCTGGAAAAAGCCCAGGAGTCGCCCATCTTCAGGGCCTTCTCGATGTTCTCGGCGTCAGCCCAGAACCCGCCGCTGGGCGGGTCTCCGGCGCCGCGGGGCCCGGTGTGGGCGTTGCCGCCCCACGAGTTTTGAATGAAGCCGCCGGGGCGCTTGCCGAGCTGGAATCCCAGCAGGGCCATGCAGTGGTCCCACCGCGGCCCGGCCTTGGCGAAGCCGTCCTGGTCGCGCTGCATCTGGTAGCCGACCGAACTGCTGATGGCGATGCCGTAGCCGGCGGACAAGGCCTTGCAGGCGTCGTCGAACGTGGTGACCTTGGTGATCGTCTTGACGGGGTACTGCCGGACCGAGGGCTCCAGCTCATCGGGCACGCCGGCCCGGGGCGCTCCCCATTTGCGGGCGAGGGCGCCGGAGTAGACGCGCAGGTCGTACTTGCCGTTGAGGAAGACGCCGCGGTCGAGCACGCCCCATTTGCGGACAAACTCGGCCGCCCAGGCGCCGATGGACCCGTCGGAGCTGAACCGGCCGCCGCCCACCTCGACGCGGCTGCCGGCGTAGACGATTTCCTGGGCCAGGTCCCGGACGTCTTCCAACGTCCCGGCCAACGACTGGCAGGCCGACGTGCATTCGATGGCCGCCACGGTGCCGAACGAGACACAGGTGCCGTAGCTGCCTTGGTCCCGGTTCGGAAACGGCTTGCCGGTCACCTTTTCCCAGGCTTTCCACAGGAAGACCTCGTTGACCGTGGACGCTGTGGCGCCCGCCGGGGTCTCGCTGAACGAGTAGTAGGGCTGCTGCTGGGCGACGATCTCGACCTCGCCGGGGTCATCGACCCAGCCGGTGGCGTAGTCGGTACTCATCGCAGGGCCTCCAAGATCTCGGAGATCCGCCCGAACGTCTCGAAGGCCTTGGCCCGGGTGGCGGGGGTCAGCGGGGCGGCGGGATCGGTCCCGAGGGCCTGGGACAGGACCAGGCCGAGGCGCTCGCGCATCGACTGCAGGGCGGTGTTGGGCAGGGTGGCGAGGGACTGCTGGCGGATGGCGCCAAAGAGCTGGCCGACGGTCTGGTACCGGTTGTCGGCGGAGGCCACCGCGGCCTCCCGATAGACGTTGGCCAGGGCCTTGACGTGGGCCGCCTTGCCGTCCTCGTTCAGGGCCCCGTACAGGGCCTGCAGGATTTGGGCCAGGTCATCGACGGGGCCGGGTGGTGTCGGCGGGGATGGCGGCGGTGCCGGGGGTGGCGGGGCTGGCGGGCTGGGCGGGGGCACGGGGCCCGGGGCGTTGCCGACGATCAGGGTGACCTGCACGGCGTCGGTGGGCTTGCCGTCGATGGCCGACCAGGCGAGGACCCGGTATCGGCCCGCGGCCATGGCGACGGCCACGGTCGATTTTTTGTTGGCCAACAGCTCGGCGGGGAACAGGGAGACGCCGGGGTCGATGGCCTGAAATTTGACGATCTCGCCCTTGGTTTCGGCGATCAGGGAGACAAACGTGCCGGGCTGGGCCTGGACCTCGGCGGGCAGTTTGATGTCCTGGAATGCGAGCAAATACAGCAGGGTCAGCATGCAGGCCTCCTGCTCTTATAAATGACCTTACGGGGCTGCGTAGTCTGGGCAGCGTGTGCAGACTGGCGCATCGGTCGCCGTGCCGTAGGGCCGACATTGGCCGTACAGGGCGCAGGCGGTCAGGACGGCGCCGCCGCAGCCGCAGGAGGCCGATTCCTCCAGGGGCTGGCCGCGGTGGATGCAGGGCAGGGCGAGGCGGGTTTTCGATTGCTGGATGAGGTTTTGAGCCGAGGCTGGCAAGGGCAGCACGTCACCGGACCCGCCCCAGAGGCGGTTGTATTCCGGGTTGTGGTTGAACAAAAAACAGACCCGGCAGGGGCAGGCGGATGGATCTGCCGGGCAGGGTTTTGCCATCAGTTCTGGATCACCAGCGGGTTTGAAAAAGTGAAGGACAGGGTGCCGGCGGACGGGCTGACGTCGCCACCAAAATCCAGAAAGCAAACCAGCTCGTCGGCAGAGGAGGCGCCGCCGCGGCTTTTGTAGATGACGCCGCCGCGGGCCGTGAAGGTGCTGCTGGTCCACGAAGTGATCGACAGGGAGATCGTCTGCTGGTTGGTCGTGTTGTCCACCGTGTCCACCGTCAGCGTGCAAGAATTACCGCCGGCGGTGTAGCCGGTGCCGCTGACCTCGTTGGTGACGTCGTTCCGCCGGTCGTGAGCCTTGTCCGGCGTGTAGCTGGAAGTGACCAGCAGGCACTTGAAGGTATCGGACCCGCAGTTGATGTTGCCGGCCAGCACGTCGTGGAAAAACGAATTATAGATCAGGCTTTGCATGGTTCACGCTAAGGGGTGACGGTGATGGTGAAGGTGCCCTTGTAGACGTTGTTCTGGTAGAAGTAGCCCGCCGGGCCGGACGCCCCGAAGGTGGCGCTAAACGGCGAGCAGGACAGGCTGGAATAGCCCAGGGTGTAGTTGGAATAGGGAGCGAATTTCAACGTGTTGCCCGAGCAGTCGCAGGCAGTCATGGAAAACTGCAGCCGTCCCCGGGTGCCGGTGTACGGGTCGGGCTGGCTAAGTGCCCAGATAGCGGACGACGTGGGATAGAGCCTAGTGGTCGGCGGGCTGACCGATGAGCAGGAAGAATACAGCGTGGTGAATCGCAGCTTGGACGGGTTTAACGGGTCGTCCGCAATCACTTCCAGGCTTGCCGACGACGGCAAGCACAGGTCGGACAGGCTGACGCCGCTATCGGGAGTCAGGGCGAAAGAGAAATACAGCGTGACAGGCGACGAGTTGGCAACGGCCCCCGGGCAGATGCCGGAGTCGCCCTGACCGCCAAACCAGCCGGGCAGGTATTTGATGTTGGAACAGCAGGACGGGCAGTTGAGATTGGTTGTGGTGGTGCCGGTGCCGGAAGTCACCGTCGGGGTCGGGTTCGGGCCCAGCGTGTTAGCTGCCGGAATCCCAAGAATATCGCTCACCGTCACACTGGCGGCCATCAGGTCACCGTCATGCCGGGCACGGTGAGGGTCTTGGTGGTGACGGTCAGCGTGCCGTTGGAACAGGTGACGCCCGTGACGACCACCTGAGACACGGGCGAGCCGCCGCCGACGGTGAACTCATGGAGCTGCGTCTTGCCGGCGCCGCCCGCCTGGGTGACGATGACGGGCCGCATCAGGACGATCGTATTGGTCGCCACCGACGTCGACCCGTTGATCTCCCGGGCCCAGTTGGCGGTGCTGGTGCCGGCCTTGCCGTTGGGGATGTTTCGGTACCCGGTGCCGTCCTCCTTGGGCTCCTGCTCGGCCCAGGTGTAGTAGGTGGCGCCGGAGGCGGTGAAGGACCCGGTGATCTTGGCGACGAACCAGCCGGTGCCCGCGGGCGACAGCACCAGGTTGCTGCCGTCGTTGGTCAGCCGGAAGTCTGGCGAGGCGCTGACGAACCGCATGGCTAGGCGTCCGGGTTGCGAAAGAAGATCTCGAACGGCACCGACGGGTAGATGGCTAGCTTGTTGTTTTCGTTGGTGCCGTAGTAGAACTTGTTGTCGATGTGGCACGGGATCAGGTTGTGACCGGCCACGACGTTGTTCAGGCTCTCGGTGCCGCCCGGGGTGTAGGCCTGCGCCAGGGTCGGGTTGCGGAAAATGCAGTTGAGCTGCAGGTCGCAGAGTTTTTGCTGCGTGGGCAGAAACGCCCCGTTCCACGGCACAAACTCCGGGAATGGCTGCGTGTAGACCTTCAGCACCTCGACGTTGTTCAGCAGCAGCGTGCCCTTGGGGTACCCGTAGAAATCGTACTGGTTGACCCGGCCGACGTACTTGTCGAAGTAGCTGTTGCTTGAGGTGATGAACGAGAACGGCACCTGGTACCAGCGGAGCTTGACCGACTTGCTGGACACATACAGCTTCAGGGCCCCCGACGGGATGCCGGTGTCCTTCAGCGTGAACCCGGACGGGTTGCTGTCCATGCGGAACAGGAAAGCGCCCTGGGCCGCGGTCAGGTAGTCGCCGGCGGGCTGCACGTCCAGCTCGACGAACCGCCACCACTCGGTCTGGACCTCGAAGGACAAGGGCGACCCGGCCGCGGTGCCGATGTCCCACCACTGGATCGTCTGGCGCTGGAGCTGGGAGTCCTTGACGACGGCGTAGGGCCGGGGCAGGAACTCCAGGGCCATCTCATAGTTTTTGTACCGGGCGTAATACGGGAACGGCTCGGCCTCCAGCTCCACGTCGATGCCGCCGATGGTGTTGTTGCTGTCCTGCTTGTTGCTGAACGACACGCCCTGGGCGTTGCTGATCCGCTCGCAGAACAGCCACGGGAACTGGGGGTGCGCCAGGGGCAGGTCGCGCTGCAGGCCGATGCCCTGCACGGTGCAGTAGCCGAGGGCCTCGCGCAGGGCGGGCTCCAGGTAGGTCTCGGGGATCTTCAGCAGCATCTGGGCCCGGCCGCCGTCGATGCCGAAGCCGGCCTGCGACGGGGACTGCCCGCTGATGCGCTCGACGGCGTTTTTGAGGTTGGTGAAGGCCATCAGATGTCCACCATGTTGTCGCTGAATTTGCGGCCGGTGGCGACGTTGCCGACGCCGACGCCGAAGTTGTAGACGCCCTCGACGATCTGGCCGGCGCCCCATTGGGCCGCGCCCGCGGCCACGTCGGCCCAGCTCGCGCCCTTCTTGCGGCCCGCCTCGACGCGCTGGTCGTAGGTGGCGGCGTCGACGCCGTTGCCCTTGCCGGTGTTGTCCGCGGTCTTGCGCGTGTTCTCGGCGATCTCGGCCAGCAGGTCCTTCTCGTCCTTCTTCTTCTCCATGCCCGGCATGGCGGCGTAGGCGGCCTGCAGGGTGTCGCGGCCCAACGACTCGACGCCCTTGAACTGCGGGTTGGTCGGCGCCCCGAAGCTGAACAGGTTTTCCTTCGGCACCAGGGCCTTGGCGGCGTTCATGTCGGCGTCGGTTTCGTCATCGCTCCGCTTGAAAAACCGCCCGATCAGCGGCAGCTTGGACAGCCACGACCTGATGCCGACGCCGAGGACGCCCAGCAGGCTCATCTGGCCCGTGGCGTACTTCAGGCCGGCGATCATCATTTCCTTCTGGCCGCTGATCGACTCTTTCATCTGGTTCAGGTACTGCCGGAAGATCGGCACCAGCTCGGCGGCGAACTTGGCCAGCTCCGGCATCAAATCCTTCAGGAACCCGCCCGCCATCTGAGCCAGCTCGGCGAAGACGGGCTCCAGTTGCTTCATGACGGGCCGCAGGTAGCCGGCAAACTCCCGAAGCACGCCCGCGGCCATCTTGACGATCGGCACCAGGGCCTCGCCGATGACGGCGTAGACGGTGCGCAGGGCGTCGTCGAACTGCTGCAGGGCGTACGGGTTGAACGCCTCGACGAACGGGCGCACGGCGCCCACCAGGGCGGGCAGGCCGGCCATCGGGTTGGACAGGGCCTCGCCGAAGGATTTCATGAATCCCTGGGCGGCCCCGGCCATGGTGGCGGTGCTGCTCTTGACGGCGCTGCTGTAGGCGTGGGACGCCTTGCCGGCCTCCTGCAGGCCGACGGTCAGCGTCTCGGCCTTCTTGGTGAACTTGGACAGGGGCAGGGACAGGGCGGCGAAGTCGCTGGTCAGGCGCTTGCCGATCATGCCGAAGCCGGCCTGGCCGACGTTGGCGACGGCCCCGACGCCGGGGATCCGCTTGCCGGCTTCAATGACCGCGGAGGCCGTGCCGGTGACCAGGTTGAACCTTGACAGGATCCCCGTGGCCTTGGACGCGATGCCGGCAAACTTGCCCAGCGTGGTGGTCGTGTTGGTGACGGCCTTCAGGTGCTCGGTAATCTTCTTGAAGACGCCGCCAAAATCGCGATTGATGGCCGGGGTGGCGATGGAACCAAGGGCCGAGCCGATGCCGCCGCCGGGGCCCTTGTCCATGCCGCGGCCGACCGCCGCCAAACTGCCGGCAAACTTGTCCAGGGCCCGGATCAGGGGCATGGCGGCGGCCGGGCTCATGTCAATGGCTGCCATATTTCTCCGCCCAGGTCCTTTCCAGGTCGGCCAGCGGCACCCGCAGGGCCTGACCCATGGCAAAATACTGCGCCTTGCGCTGCGCCAACGTCATCCGCCCGCTCGGGGCCTGCTCCGCCTGCTTCACCTGGCCGGTCTTCTGGTCCCGGGCGTGCCCGTAGACCTTCTCGATCTGCCAGTCGGTCAGGCCGCCGATCTGCTCCAGCGTCAGCAGGAACGGCTCGCCGGTCAGGGCCGCGTACAGGGTCACCGGATCCATCGGCGCCCCGCCGTCCTTGCCCGTCCCGCCCTCCGCCCCGGTCGCTGCTACTGCGGCGCCGGGGCGATACGGAAAGACTCGGCGAAGACCTGCTCGATGACCTTGCCCACCTCGGCGGGGTGCTCCTGGATCAGGGCGTCGGCGTTGGCCTCGCTCAGGCCGAAGCAGAGCCGGACCACGGCGCCCAGGCCCGCGGGGCTGGCCATCCACCTGCGGTGCAGCTCGCCGCCGAAGCCGAACTCGCCCGAGCCGACCCGGTCCAGGAACGCCCCGTAGGCCAGCTTGAACTCGTCGGCGCTCAGCAGGTCCTTGTCGGCCATGATCTGGTTGCGCACCTCGGCCTTGCAGGCCGCCTCCAGGCCGCCCTTGATTTTTTGGGTGATGAGGCCGACCTGGTAGGTCCTGCCCCCGATCTCCGCCTCGATCGGCGTGCCCATCGCCTGGCTGATGCTCACAGCGTGATGTCTCCGGTGTCGTTGTCGCCGTCGGTGAAGTTGCCCTGGCAGAGCCCGGACAGGTCCATCTGGGCCACGCCGCGGGCGCCCATGCGCAGGCCGAGGGACGTGACCAGGATCGGCAGGGTGAAGCCGATGTCGTCCTCGTGGTCGAGGTACAGGGTGACCGTGGTGGAGTCGCCCGACTGCAAGTCGAGGGGCTGGTCGGGGTACGGCCCGGAAAGCGAAACCGCCGCCGAGCTGATGCCGGCGGCGTATTTGGCGGTGGGCTGGTCGTAGTCGGACTGGTCGATCTCGGGCGTGGTGACCGTCAGGGACCACTCGGTCAGCGGCTGCACCACGTTGCCGTTGCGCGGGCCAAATGCCACCGCGCCTCGACTGCCCCGATAGAATTCGACCGCCATGCCCGCCTCCTGGTCACGGCGCGACCGAGAAGGACCCGGTGGACTGGGCCGTGATGTTGACCTGGGCGACGCCCCGGACGTTCGTCGACACGGTGATGTTGGTCACGCGGGCCGTCACGGTGAAGCCGGCCCCGCCGGAATCGTACTTCAGGACGAACGACCCGGTGGCCCCGAGGGTGGCGCCCGAGGTGCCGTCGTAGGGGCCCGAGCATGTGATGTTGGCGCTGGTGATGCCCGCCTCGCTCTCGGCGAAGCCGCCGGAGCTGAAGTTGGTGACGTCGATCGGCTCGCTGGCGGTTTCCAGGGACCAGTCGGTCAATGGCTGGGTGCTGCCACCCACGGAGACGGAGCCCGATTTGCCCGCATAGAACGCCATGTCAGGTCCCTCCCAGGAACACGATGTCGTAGGTCCCGGTCGTGGAACCCGAGGTGTTGGTGATCTTCAGGTTGCGGTCGGTGGCGCTCAGGGTGGCCGTCCCGCCGTCGCCCAGCAGGAAAAACCCGCCGGCCTTGATGGTGATGCTGGGCGAGGTCCCGCCCCAGAACCAGGTGACCGGATTGGACGCCCCGGGCTCAATCTTCATGCCGGTCGTCGTCGCCTTGACCATGATGGCGAGGCCCTTGGTCAGAGTCTTGGCCTCGCCGAACAGGTTGGTGATCGAATACAGGTCGATGGTGGCGCTGGCGGAGGCTGCCAGGGTGCCCTGCACGGCCAGCAGCTCGTTGTAGGTGGCCACCGCGGGAGCCAGGGTGGCCGTCAGCTTGTCCGGGCCCTGCTTGATGGACCCGTAGCCGGTGTTGGTCTTCGTCTGCGTCCAGCCGATCTCGGCGTTGACGTTCGACAGGGTGAGTGGCATCAGGCGCTCCGGGTTTCGCTACTCTTATAAATGACTTCGAAGGCGTCGACCTCGGTGGTGTTCTCCTGGCTGGCCAGGCTGAACGGCCCCGAAAGCTGCAGGTCGATGTCGTAGGTGGTGCCGGCCCCGGACAACAACGGCTGGTAAATGGCGTTGCGGACGGCCTCCCGCAGGTCCATGTCGTCGGGGGCGATGGACAATTCCCGGTTGCCGCGGCTGAAAATGACGACGTTGACCGGGTAGGCCCACGTCACATGGCGGTTGAACGCCTCCAGCTCGATGGATTCGCCGGCCTTGGCCGGGGCGACGACGATAACCGGCAGGGCGTCGCCCGCCACCATAGACGGTCGCCGGCGGACCAGGACCGGGACGGTTGGCGCCGCGGCGGCCACGCGGGCCTGCACGGCCTGCAGGATGTCGTAGTAGATGCTCACAGCGGGTTGATCTCCTCGACGGCCTGCCCGGCCTGCGCCTCGCACTGCAGCACATACCGGGTGCCCCAGGTCTGGGCGCTGATGGCCCCCGCGTACCACTTCAGGCCGTCGGGGTCGGTGACCAGGCAGGAAAACTGCGGGATAAACCCGGACAGGTCGGCCCGGAACAGGTGCCAGGTGCAGTAGGTGCGGAATCCCAGGGCCCCGTTGCCCAGGTCGTAGGGCACGGTGTCGACGCCCTCCTGCAGGGCCCGGGTGCTGGTGGTGGTCCCGTCCGGGTTGGTGACGGTGACCGTCTGCAGGTTGTCGATCGCCAGGAAGTCGGCCTCGACGTTGATGCTGGGCACGGGTCACCTCACAGGATTTGGCCGCGGAATTCCTTCGGCTGCAGTCGGGCCAGCATCTTGTTGATCTCGCCGATCTGGCGCATGAGGCCCTCGCGCCACGCTTGGCGCTGGACCGACTGGCCGCCCACGGAGTAGTCGGGCTGCGGGTCGGCGGCGTCGGCCACCAGGGCGGCCATCAGGCCGTCGCGCTGGGTTTGCAGGTCGGCGATGTTTTGGGCGAGGGACACTAGAAGGCCTCCCGGAGGAATGCGCGGATGCGGTCGGATTCGGTGGCGGGTTGTTTCTTCAGCTTGAGGATGTAGCCGACGTCGTGCGGGTTCTTGGTCACCTCGTGCCTGGGCACCATAGAGTAGGTGTCCGTCTCCGCCCGCATGCTGAAGGATTTTCGGTCTGCGTCGGTTTGCAATTTGAGCAGCAGGCTGTTGGGCACATCTTTGGGGTCGATTGCGTAGACGCCGTCCCGAATGTTCACGCCTTTGGCCACCAGCTTCGAGAAAATCTTGTCCCGTGGGTCCGAACCTATCGGCCCGCCCTGCGGCTTTTCTGGTGCCTTCTTAGGCGCCTTCGCCTGTGCGGCTGCCATGCGTTTGGCGTGAGCGTCGGCGAACTTTTTCTCGTTCCTCGCCCGCAGCTCTTCCGGGTCTTTTTCTATGCCCATCCCGGACGGGTCGGACAGGTAGCCCTGCATGAACTCTTTGTGATCCTGGGCCTTTTGGATTGCCTGCTGCTTTGTTTTCACCGGCGACGGAAAGTTTTCCCCGTTCATCTGGGTCACCCACCAGTCCGACCGCCCGGGGTATTTGAAAACCGCCGTTTCCGGGTCGTAGCTGTCTAGGCGTTCCTGGGTGACGCCGCGAGTGTAGGGTGCTGGCTTGGGTGCCTCGGGCTGGGTTGGAGGCGACGCAGCCGGGTTTACCGCTGGGGCAGGTTTTACCGCCCGCTTCGTCGTCATCCCCTGCTCGTTGGCGATTCGCTCCAGGGTCTGCTTGGCGGCCTTAATCCGGTTGTCGGCGTTGGTGACTGCGGACCGGGCCTGCATCATTTCCAGTTGCAGGTCAGCAGGCCGGCCACGGGATCCATCGTTCCACCGCGGGTTGGACCGTATGCGGTTGACCCGCTCTTGGGCGTCCTTCTTGACCTTCATTGCCGAATTAAGGGCCGCTTGAGCTGGGTGGTCAATCTTGGACAGGTTGACGGGTTTCAGGGCAGACAGAGCTGCCGGCTTGGTTGTTTCTATTTTTGGCGGCGCCACCGGCCCCTCCGTCTCCCGCTCTAGCCGGGCAATCGCAGTCCTGAGCGCCTTTGCATTGGCGCTGCTGCGGGTTTTGTTCAGTAGGTTTTTCAGGTTCTGGATCCGGTCAGGCAGGGACGACGCCTTGGGCTGTTCAATTGCCGGCGGTGCCACCGGCCCCGCCTCCGGCTCCGTCGGCTTGCTGACCTTTCGCCCGGTCTGCTTTTCCCACCGGGCCTGGTTCTCCGGGTGCAAGGGGCCGCCTGCCAGGGCGGCGTCCATCACGGCGTTGTCGTGCTGGGCGATCCAGTCGGTTTCCCGGTCGTTGTCTATCGGCGCCCGATCGCGGTACATGGCGCCCGGAGGCGATGACCACCCATGCTTGGCCTTCATCTGGTCCAGGAACTCTTGCCGGGTCATTTCTGCCGGAGTCTTGTCGGCGGGCGCCCCCGACGTCCTCCCCGGCGAGAACAGGCCCCCGAACATTTCCCCGGTCCCGTCCGTCTTCTTGTCCTGGCGTTGGTTCAGCCAATCCAGGCCCTTCTCGGCCTGGTCGGCGACCGTCTCCCGCGGCTCGGGCTTCTTGTCCTCGGCGGGCACCTCGCCCCCAAACAGGCCGGGCACGGTGGCGGGCTGGGGTTTGGAGGGCGCGGGGTTGCCGTAGAGGTCAAGGGCTGGGGGTGGGGTGGGGGTGCTGGGCGCCGGCTCGGGCTCGGTTTTGGGCTGCTGCTTGGTCAGCTCATCCAGACGCGCTTGGGTCTTTTTAATGGCGGCGTCAATCTTTGCGGTGTTCGGCCCGAATGACCCTGTGACCTCGTGGCCGCGCTTTTTTAACTCGTCATCGACCAGGGCGTACCCCAGCATGCGTTTTGCGTCTTCCCGGTCTCTTGCCGGGTCCTTGACGAGTCGGCGCAGGCTGATTTCCGGCTGGTTTTTCCAGCGGTAGACCCGGTACTTGGAATTGCCCATGCGGTCGGGCACTTCTTCCACCTGGTCATCCGGCAGGGCCTCGACCTGGCGCTCGATTTCAGCCTTGTCCTTAGCCCAGCGCTCTTTTTCTTTCGCCACCTGGGCCCGTTCCACCTGCAGCTTGGCCAAAGACTTGGCGGCGCTGACTGCGTCCTGAAACTTCGCCTTCTGCTCCGGCGTGCTGTCGTCAAAACCCAGCAGCCGGGCGGCGGTTTCCAGGCTGACGTTTTTGGTGGTGCCGTCGGGCCCCTCCACCGTGAAATTGTGGACGATTGGCCGGTTGGTCTCATCTGCCTGGGACGCCCGGTCCCACGCCGACACTTTGCGCGTGCGGTTCTCGCCCCGGTCGTCGACAAAATCGACCTTGTCGTGCTCCCAGTTGTAGCCGGTGAGCTTGTGCCCGCTGGGCCCGGTGATCGGGTTGAAATTCACGACGCCGCGGCGCTGGTTGTATTTCTGCGGCGGTTCGGGCGGTTGGACCTTTGGAGGCGGTGGTACCTGGTCCACTACAGGAGCAGGCGCAGGCGCCGTGGGCGGCGTGGGCTTGGAGCTGGCCGCCGGAGGCTTGGCCGGATCCATGCCTAGGCGCTTCAGGGCGGCCTCGGCGTCCTGCACCGCGGTGTCGGCGTCAAAATAGGTTTCGTTGTCGCCTTCCTGGTCCGCTTTCTGCCTGGCGGTTTGAGCAGTTTTCAGGTCGTCCCATAGCTTGGCGGACTTATCGGCCTGTCCTTCTGGTTGCGCTTCCTGGCCCCGGTCCATGGCGTCCAGCTTGCTGAGTTTTTCCCGGAGGCCTGCCCGTATTTTCTCGGCGTATTTGCTGGTGCTGTTCTTGATCCCGTGTAGTTGTCGCTCCAGCTCCGACCGGAGGGGCAGGACGTCCTCGTGGCCGTTCTGCTTGGCAAACCGTTCAAACTTGCTGGCGTCGTATTGCAGACTGTCTTGGCTGGCCTTCTGGGCCTTGCCCAGGTCGTACAGCACCGGCTGGCCGTTTTTGTCCAGGCCGACCTGGATGTCGTCGGTCACCGTGTAGCCGGCGCCGTGGAGGGCGTCGATTGCCTTCCTGACCTGGTCGACCTGCTTGGCGTCCAGCTTGGTCTTGGTGTCCAGCATGTCGGAGACTGCAAACCCGCGCCCGCCGTGCTCGTGCCACTCCAAGGGCTGCACGCCGCCGATCCCTTTTTCCTTCAGGATCTCTGCCAGCTTGTTGTGCGTTTCGGTCTGCTGGCGCAGGCGGGCCAGGCCTTCCTCGGAGGTTCGGTGCCCCGGATTGGTGGGGATGAACGGCGTCACGGTGGAAACCTTGGCCACCTTGTCGCCGACCTGGTAGGCGGCGCCATCGTCACCGCGCCCCAGGTGTTTTGCTTCCCCGCGGGCGACGGCGTCGATGATCTCGTTGCCGCTGTCGGGCGTCACACTGACCTTGCCGGTCAGGTCGTCGACAAAATGCTGCAGGGATTCTTCTGGAATGCTTTGCTGTTTGACGCCGTTTTGGCCAATGGCCACCCGCCCTGGCTTGTCCGACGCCATCAGCTCGATTTCAAACTGCGGTTCTTCCCCGTTGCGATCGCCTAGCTTGGTCTTGATCTTGTCGCCGATCTTCGGGCCGGAGCTCTGGGGTTTTTCGTCCAGTGCCGGCGGCGCCGCGGGCTCCTCCGCCCCCTTTTGCACGCTTGCCAGGTAGTCGTTTAACTCCCGCAGGGATGCGGGGTTTTCCCGCTCTCGCATTTCGTTGTACAGGTGCTTGGCAGCTCGGGCGCTGTCCGGGTTTTTGGCGAGGTGGCGGGGCCCTAATCCAAAGTCGGTTTTGTCCCAGGTCTTTTTCCAGCCGTCCAAGAACTCCTCTTTGGTCTCGTCGCCAAATTCGCCTTTTGCTTTTCCCTCGTCGTAAATCCTGGCCAGTCGGTCCAGCCGGCGGCGCTCCATCTCGTCGGCGATCTGCTTGACCTTTTCGGGTCCCAGCTCATCGGCCAGCTTTTTCCATTCGGCGGAATTGATGCTGGCTTTTACACCGCGCTGGTTCGGAAAATCGCCCATCCAGCCGCGGATCCGCCCCAGGGGTCCTTTCTTGACCGTGTCCCAGTGCTCCTGGTCTTTTTGTTTTTGCGCCAGGTCTTCCGGCGTCGCCGGGTTGCGTGGCTCCCGCATGCGCGGGCCCTTGTCCTCGGCCCGCTCCTTGTCGCCCTCGCCAGGCTCAACGGACTGCGTGCCAACCGGCCCCTCGGCTGGCTTCTCGCCCTTGGGCTTGCTCATGCCGTGGATGGGCATCCACTGGCCGCCCTTGTAGTGTTTGTCGGTGACGGGGGAATGTTCGCCGCCGGCCTTGGCCCTAACCCAGACGGTGCCGTCTTTGGTCTTCAGGGTGCCGTCGGGCTGCAGGGTGGCGCCCTTGGGCTTGTCAGCCGCCGCCTTCTTCGGCTCGGCCTTCGGCTTGTCCTCGACCTTCGGCGCCGCGGCCGGCCCGAAGTCGAAAGACGTGTCTACTCCGCTTGCCGGCTCGGCGGCGTCTCCGGCGAGGTCTCCGGGTTCTTCTGCGCCCGCTTCGCCTCCTCGTCCGAGATCTGGCCCAAAGATTTCTTCAAGAATGTCACCTGTGCCTGCGTCTGCGCCAGCTTCCTGGCCGCGGCCTCGAACTTCTTCAAGGTCTCCGCTTTCATGTCCATGGGCCAGGGCCTCCTCGCGGGCGCGGGCGTACGCCTCGTAGTCTTTTTCCAGCTCGCTGGTCTTATCGGCCAGCAGGCTGTTGGTCTTTTTCTTCAGCAATTGTAGCAGGTAGTCGCCCGGACTGGAGACGCCGTGGGGCACGATGATATGCCCGCCACGGACCAGCATGGCGGCCATGTCGTCGATGCCGAAGCCGTTCTTGTTCAGGGCGCCCAGCAGGCCGTGCTCGCGGAAGTCGGCGTGCTCGAAGTCGCCGCCACTGATGCCTCCCTCCCGGCGGATCACCGCCAACAGGCTCATGTTTTGCGGCTTCTTGGCCTTCGGCTTGGGTTCCTTCTTGGCCGGCGCCTGCGCCTGGGGCTTGGCCTCAGGGTCCAGCCGCGGGGGCGGTACGGGGTCGCCCGGCTCGGCGAATAACTTGCGCTGCGACTTGTGCGGCTGGCCGGTGAACAGGTGCGACTGCGACAGCTCGCTGGGTCGCTTGCCGGTCAGGGCCGGCGGGCCCTTCTGGATCACGCCCTCGCCGTCCAGCTCGACCGGGGTGCCGCCCTTCTTCTTGCCGGGGCGTTTCGGGTCGGCCTTGGCGCCAATGGTCACCCACCTGCCCTCGGCGACTCTTTGGGCCAGCCGGAGCAGGTGGTCGGGGATTCGGCCCATGGGTGATTAGTCCAGCGGGGTGACGGTGTGCTTGTGTTCGGTGGACAGGATGCTCATCAGGCCGTTGTAGGCCTGGGCTGCCTCGTCCGGGCCGGCGGCCTCGATCTCCATGGGCGGGACCCAGGGGAGCGAGACGCGCCAGCGTTTGGACGGCGAGGCGGGGACGGTGGAGACCTCCGCGGGCTGTGCGACCGGGGAGGCCTCCACCGGAAGGCCGGCGTCGGAGGCGGTGGCGTCGGCGGCCTTCTGTTTCTTCGCCATGGCTGCGGACTACTCCTTGCCCAGGGCCACGGCGCGGGGCTCGGACACGCCGGCCACGCCCATCCAGGACGCCTTCACGCTCAGCGCGATATCCTGGTTGAAGTCGGCGGGGTTCAGCGGCGGGGCTTCGACCACCTTCAGCGGCTGGGCCTCGCGCCAGACGAACGCGCGCTGGAAATCCCCGAGGTAGACGCGCAGGTTGGCGTTGCTCTCGGAGACGTTGCCAATCGTGCTGTCGGTCAGCAGGTTGAACGCGTGGGCGCTGGTCAAGATCTCGTAGTTCTTGTCCAGGGGGTTGTTGCTGACGGTGCGGCTCGGGTTGCCGGAGGTGGCGTAGTTGCCGCTCTCGACCTCGGTCGCGTTGATGATGCGCCGCACGCTGTACTTTTGGGCGGGCATGACGAAGATCTGCTTGGGCTCGATCTGGATCGGCTTGCCGGTGACCGGGTCCTTCATCTTCGTGAACAGTTGCTCCAGGGTGTTGATCCCGGTCCAGTCGGTCAGGCTGAAGCTGCTGACCGTGTTGATCCACGGGGTCGAGGTCTGGTAGGTGTTGTAGGCCGACCCGTTGAAACTGTGCGGGTTGGTGATGCCCAGCACGACCTTGAGGATGTCCTCCTCGCGGGCCAGGGCCAGGCGGGTGCCGACGCTGCGGGCGGAGTCGAGCACCTGACCGGTCAGGTCCTGGTAGATCGTCTCCATGGTCACCGCGCAGATCCGGCCCTTCTTGACGATGGCCGGGTGGGTGATGTACTGCCCGCTGAACTTGGTCTGCGGGTAGGGCATGCCGGGCTGCACCACCTCGCCGTCGTCGGAGACGTCGGACAGGTAGGGCACGATCTGGGTGCCGAGGTTGCCGTTGGTGACCGGGATGGTCTTGGCGAGACGGTCGGCGACCATTGAGGCGAGCTGGTACTTCTCGCGGATCTCGTTGACCAGGAGCTGGCCGGTGATGGCCGCGAACCCGGACGGGTCGACCGCCTCGGTGCTCTCGGTCACGCGCCCGGTCCGGTTGTACCGGCCCAGGGTCTCGGCCCAGTTCTCGCCGCAGAAGGCCTCGGCCAGGCGGCGGATCGACAGCCGGCTGGCGTTGATCTTGCCCTCGCGGACTTCCTCAAAAAACACCTCCGACGCCTTATCCACGCCGTAGGTTTTCGCCGCTTCGCGCAGCTTCCGTTCGATAGCCATGGGTCAATTCTCCTGGTGGGGTTCGGGTTAGGCGCTAGCAGCGTTGGGGGCTTTCACGGACAGGACGCGGACCTTGACGGTGGTCGCGCTGGTGGTCTTCTCGACGACGTAGCCGATGGCCTTGTCGAGGGCGGCCACGCTTGCCACGGTGTCGTTCAGCAGGGCGTTGCCGGTGTCCTTGGCGGGGCCGACCAGGTCGCCGATGTTGTAGCTGGCGCTGGCGGTCTTGAACAAGTAGACGCCGTCAGTGTCGACGCGGCAGCGGTTGGCGGTGGAGTTGCCGCGGATCTGGGCCGTGGCGTTGTCCTTGGTCTGGGCGGCGACGCCGAGGAAGGTCGCCCGGAAATCCACCTGGGTCTGCGCCAGGCTGGTGTTCCAGGTGGTGTCGCTGGCGCGGGCCAGGGTGTTGGAGGTCAGGCCGACGATGTCGCCGGTCGTGACCGCCTGGGCGGTTGCGATCGGGCAGTCGATCGGGTTCGTTTCTCCGTAGAGGTACAGGGGTGCGGCCATGGTCAAATCTCCTCTCTCAGGGCCTTGCGAAGGGCGGCCAGTCCGTCCTCAGCGTTGGCGCTGTTCGATTTCGGGGTGGAAAACTTGGAACTGACTCGGCGGCGGTCTTCGAGGACCCGCTCCCACTCGCCCTGCGGCAGGGTGGCCAGGGTGGAAATGAACGTCTCGGTGACGGCGTAGCTGGGCAGGCCGGCCTTGTCGGCGGCCGACTTGGCGTTTTTGAACAGCTTGCGGCGGGCCTCGGCGACGCGGTAGCCGTCCAGCTCGCGGAGCAGGGCGGCGTAGTAGCGGTCGCCCGTGCGCTTCAGGGCCTCCTCGGCCTTCCGGGCCATGGTCTCGTCATCGTCCGCGGGGGCTTCCCCGGCGTCCTCGTCCGAGGCGCTGGCGCCGTCGTCGGCCTGGGCGGCCTCGTCGTCGCTGTCGAAGATCGAAGGCTCATCCTCCTCGGTGACCTCCTCGGCTCCGGGCTCCATTGCGGGCTCCATTGCGGGCTCGTCGTCCTCGATCAGCTTCAGGGCGCTGATGATCTTGGCCTTCTTGGCGCCGTGGTCCATGCCCTTGTCGCCGAGGATGCCGAGGATGAGCTGACCCAGGTGCTTGGACCAGTCATCGCCCGCGGGCGCGGCCTTGTCGCCGTCGCCCAGCATGTCGGCCATGCCGTCGGGGCCTTCCTCCAAGACGGGCTTGCCGTCGACCTTCTTGTCATCGTCGCCGTACATGTTTTGCTCCTTGACTAGCTGCAGACTTTCCAACAGGCCCTTCGTCGTGGCCGGATCGGCGACCAGGTCGACCGACTCGACCGACAGGATCTCGGTGACCTCGTCCTTCCCCTCGCGGTTGCGCTGGATGCGGGCCGTGGCGTTGTGGCTGAGGCCCACCGCGGTGGGGTCGTGCTTGACCCACCAGTCGAAGGCCTTGGCGTAGGGGTGGGCGGGGTTGTAGACCATGTCGGCGTACAGGCCGTCCCGGCCCATGCGCACGTTCTGGATGCGGCCGAACCGCTCGCAGAAGTCCCGCATCTCCTGCTGGGGCTTCGGGTGGTCAATGTTGACCACGACGCCCTCGTACAGGTCCTTGGCCTTCTGCATCACCGGCAGCGGGTACTCGCGCCCGTTGCGGCTCTGCATGCCCAGCACCTTGACGCCCTTGATGACAGGCCCCGCGGCGCTGACCTTGGCGGCCAGCGGCTGGTATGTGTCTTCGAGCAGGTTCACGGTTTCGGCGGTCATAGTCTTGTAAATGACCTACTCGCCGACGATCCTCAGCCAGGCCAGCGCCTCGCCCGCCACCTGGAGCACGTCGGCCAGCAGCATGCCGTGCCGGCGGGCGACCTCGGCGGGCTTGACCTCGTCCAGGTACAGGGCGCGGACGATGCCGGCCTCGCGCTCCGGCAGGCTCTCCAGCAGGTCGGACAGGATCATGCGCAGGCTGTCCCGCTCGGCGGGCGACTCGGGCCCGATCTCCAGCGGCTCGCCGGTCTCGGGGTCCCGGTGGTGGTAGATCTGCCCCCGGCCGTTTTCCCAGAGGCTGCGCTGTTTCCAAATGAAGCGGTGGATGGCGCCGCGGACCCACAGGGAGCAGAAGGCGCCCAGGGAGACGTTGCGGCTCGGGTCGTAGCGTTGCAGGCCGGCGAGGAAGCCACACCAGCCCACCTGGATCAGGTCGTCCAGCTCGACGGGGTAGGGGGCCTTTTTCCGGGCCCAATGCGCCACATGGCGGACCAGCGGCTGGTGGGCGAGGATCTGCTGGTCGGTGATGGCCGGCACCGGGGGCGCCTTACGGTCGGTCCGGTTGCGGCGGCGTCGGTAGGCCACTAGGAGGGTTGGCACGGGGGCCTTCCTGCGTGTCCGGCCCGCCCTGGCCCGGTGGTTGGGCCTCGCCTCCGGGCGGTCCGTATTTCTGCGCGTCCGCGGCGTCCTGCGCCCGCTCGCGCTCGATCTGTTCCCGGGTCGTGCCATCGTCCAGGCCGATGGCAGCCCGGACCTGGCTCTTGCTCATCACGCCCATCTGCACATAGGTCTGGTGCTGGCTGGCCTCGGCCGCCTTGTCCCGGCTGGCCACGGTGGGCACGTCGCATTGGATGTCGAGCATCCGCAGGACCTCCCGGGGCAGCAGGCCCACGTCGACGGCCAGCCCGAGCTGCTGCCACGCCAGGGACCGGTTGGGCCGCGTCCGGCGGGTCCCGAGGGCGCCGCTCAGCAGGTGCTGGAAGTGTTCGAGTTGCTTGGTCGCCGGAGCCTCGGCCACCAGGGCGGAGGCGTAGTTGGCGCTGGACGGGTCGGCGGACAGCATGGCCTCGGACAGGCCGAAGCGGGCGGCGATGGCCCGCAGGTTGGCCCGCAAAACCTCGACCAGGTCGCCGGAGCCCAGGTTGGCCCCGGGGAACTCGTAGCTGACGTTGTCGCTGGTGGTCAAAATCGACCCGTAACCCAGCCGGCTGATATTCGTGGTCTGCTGGGTGGTCGGGTCGGTGACGGTGTAGTCGGTCGCCGTCGCGGTCAGGGCCTCGATTGCCTCGGGCGGCGTGTCGGCCACCTTGCGCACGATCGCCACCTTGGCCCGGGCCTTGGCCAGGCTGACCATCGACTGGAGGATGTCCTCGGCGGCCCGCAGGTTGCTCTCGACGGCCCAGATGGTCGGCAGGCCCCGCTTGGCGTTGCTCTCAACGTTGTTGCGCAGGTGCAGGATCTCATCCGCGGGTACCAGCGTGGGCGTCGGGTCGATCCAGGGCCGCTCGACGACCCAGTAGCCGACCCGCTCGTGGATGTCCTCGTCGGCCACCTGGATGCCGAAGCTGTCCTTGGGCGTGGCGTCGTCGGAGGGTGGCCGCACCAGCTCGGGCTCGACAAACCGGACCCGGAGCAGGCCGTCCTCGCCCCGGAACGTCCGCAGGAAGGCCTCGCCCTCGGCGTGCAACCGGTAGACGATCTCGGCCTCGACCTCGGACAGGTTGTTGTGCTCGGCCCACAAGTCAAGGATGTCCTGGGCCCGCTCCAGCAGGTCCTTGGGCACGTCGGCCTTTTTCCTGGGGATGGCCCGGTATTTGAAGCCGGTGCCGACGACGTAGGACCGGCAGGCGTTGATGGCGGCGAGGCAGTATTCGTTGCCGCGGGCGATCTGGCGGGCCCGGTCGCGGATGATCTTGAGCTGCCACCAGGTGATCGCCGCGGGCAGGATTTCGCCGGTGAGGCGGTTGTCACGGCGGGACAGGGCGAACGTCGGGCCGCCGTCCATGAACCCGTAGGGGCCGGTCTCGCTGTACAGGTCCCGGCCGTCCATGTACGGGTAGCCGGGTATCGACGCAAACAGCTCCGACGACTCGGTCAGCCGGGCCGATTCCCGCACGCGCTGCACCCGCTCGCGGGGCGGTTTCTGACCCAAATGACGGGCGTAAGCCTTTTTCTGGTTCATGCTCTGTAAATGACCTTACGCACCAAAACGCCGGGCGTTTCAGGGTCTTGCCTAGCTTGCCAATAGTCCGGGATTAGGGATTGGCTCAAAGCGGATCGGCAAGGGCAGGGTCAGCCGTTGGCTGGCCAGATTGACCGGGCGCTCGCCTTCAGGTCCGGCCAGATAAAAGAAGCCTGATTCATTGCGCAGGTATTGCTCGGCTTCGCCGGTTTCGTCATCGACCCAGGCAAGGTCCTCCCACTCCACGCCGTAGCCGTCAATCACCCGAACCGGGCCGCCAAAACGATGTTTGCCTTCCTTTGCCGTAATCACCGCCATCGCTAGATCCTCCCGTCCACCCGTTCCACCCAGCCATTCGCCCCCCGCAGCATGCACGCCAGGTTGAACGCGTCGGCCAAGTCGGGCGACGATCGCAGCCGGCGCTTGGTGGATTGCTTGGCTTCGACGACGCGGCGCTGCACGGCGTCCAGCGTGAACACGGGCTGCCGCAGCTCATGCAGGAGCTGCTGGCGCAGGTCGTCGGGCAGGGGCGCCATCGTGATCTGTCCGTCCTCGGCCAGGGCCGCGGCGCTGAACCACAGCTCGCTGCGCAGGTTGGGCCATTCGGCCTCCCACCGGCTGCGCAGGGCCGAATTGATCTCGACAAACTGGTGCCGGTACGGGCCGGTGCCGGCCATCTCCACCAGGCCGGCGCCCAGTCCGGCGGCGTCGATCAGCACGGGCACGTCGGTGGGTTTCTGGCCCTGGGCGGCGTATTGCTGGCACAGGTCCTTGAGCCGGGCGGCGGTCTGCTGCAGGGCCCAGCCGCGGTGGCTTTCCAGGTGGATGACGGCCCGGCCCTGGCGCACACAGATGGCGGTGCGGTCGTCGCCGAACCGGGCGGGGTCGCAGCCGATCTGCACCAGCCACTTCGGGTCGACCTGGACGGGCTCCTGGACCCGCTGGATGGCGAGGTCGGACCAGACGGAGGACGTCGACCGGGACGGCCAACGGCCCAGCACCTGGACCTCGAACAGCGGGGACTCGGGCACCCAGGTCTCGCCGTCGAAGTCGAAGGCGTTGGGCGGCCGCTCCTCGCCGGGCTCCAGGTGCCGGCATTCCTCCCGGACCCGCTCGGCGACGTTGATGCGGGAGATGGCCCCGGGGATGACGTCGTTGCCCGTGGCGACGTTCGGATGGCTCAGGGCGTCCATGTCGAGGATGCGGAACCGGCCCGACTGCTCGTAGGCGTAGGCGGGGCAGCTCACGTCGTACGGGTTGTAGATGCCGAGGAAATAATGCCCCGGGCGGCCGATCTCCACCATGGTCAGGGCCCGCTCCCAGTAGTCCACCGGCACGCCCGCGGCCTCGTCGAAGATGACCATCATGCGCGAGGCGTGGCGGCCCTGGAAACTGTCGGGCTTGTTGGCCGTCAGGCCGTGGACGAAATGTTGGTCGGAACCTTGAAGTCGGGTGTCTTTGGGCAGCCAGGCGGGGTCGCCGGCCTTGATGCGGCGCAGTTCCCGGAACAGCAGGTCGCGCACCTGCACCCAGGTGGGCGCCGTGGTCAGGCAGATGCCGGGGTCGTAGCGGTCGTAGAACCAGGCGGCGGCGAGGGCGGCGGTGAAGGTCTTGCCGACGGCGTGGGCGGCCCGGACCAGCACGGCGTAGGGCGGCTCGGTCAGCGCCCGCAGGATCGTCTCCTGCTGCTGGGTCAGGCGCAGGCCCTTGGCCTCGGCGTAGCGGACCGGGTCGGCGTCAGCCCGCCGGCTCGATGCTGTCAGCCGGGCCCTGCGTTTTTCCAGCTCCCGGCGCAGTCGCCCCGCCGGTATCTCGGACCATCTTGGCATAGAGCCGGTCGATCTCCTTGATGCCGGGCCCGCGGTCGGCCCATTCCTCGGGATGCTTGCGCTCCAAATACCACGCCGCGGCCTGCCACTTGTTGCCGTCGACGTGGGCCCGGTGCAGGTTGGTCAGGCAGTCCTTGACCGCGGCGGCCTCGCCGTGGCCCATGGTGTCGACCAGGTCCCTGTAGATGCCGGTTTTGGCGGCGCGACCCTTGCGAATCCAGACGCGCAGGGTCCGCGGGGCGATCTTGTGGAACTTGGCCACCTGCTGCTGGGACATGCCCAGCCGGAACAGGTCGCCCATCCGGCGCACCAGCTCGGGAGTCAGTTTCGGGGCCATGGTCAGTCCTCGCCCTCGGCTTCCAGTTTCTTGCCCATGTACTCGCTGCCCCACCAGATCGCCGCCTGGGCGGCCAGCATGTGGTCGGCCGTCGCCAGCCGCTCCAGCATCAGGGACCCGATCGCCACCACCATCAGCCGCAGCTCGCCATCGGCCCGCAGGCCCAGGGCCCGGATCTGGCCGAACCGGATCGCCAGGGTCTGCCCGGGCACGTCGCAGACGCCGGCGATCAGGTCGGCGTGGTTCAAAAAGTCGAGGTGCCGGTCGTCGTCAATCATGTGGGCACGGCCTTCACCGTCAGGCTGTAGTTGTTGCCGCGGACGCCCTGGGTCTTCGTCGCCATCAGGTCCAGCCACCAGCCGCCGATCGGGCGGGCGGCCCGGCCCTTCTCGACGTGGTAGCCGTCGTTGGATTCGTCCTTCCAGGTCGAACAGCGCAGAAAGAGCTGGGACTGCTGGTAGACCTTGCCAAACGAGGTCACGCGCGTGATGACGTTTTCGTCGGCGTTCCGGCGGTGGATATGCCCCGAGACGAACACGTCGGCGTCGTAGTCCGACCGGGTCCGGGAATGGTCGATCAGGCCACGACTCACGGGGCCACCCCCGCCGGCGCCATGGTGAAAATGCAGCTTCAGGTTATCCGTGATCCGGCCGCCCACGTTGCAGCCGATGACGATGTAGCCCCAGTAGGGCCCGGCGATCACCGGGGAGCCCTCGCGGCGCAGCAGGGCGACAAGCTGCTGGGTCAGGTCGACCTGGTGGTGCCGGCGGATGGCGGTCTCGTGGTTGCCGATGGAGATCATGGCGAGGTTGCCGGCGTAGGGCGTGAACCAGTCGGCGCAGGTGCTGACCAGCAGGTCCAAGTAGTTGCCGCCGCGGTGCTCCTCGCGGAGGGCTGACGCGGACGCCCGCTTGTCCCATTTGCCCTGCATGGCGCAGAAATGGTCGCCAAAACTGAAGACGGGCGCCTCAATTCGCTTGGCCTCGTCCAGCGTTTCCTTCAGCAGGTCCAGCCGGCAGTGGGCGTTGTCCCAGTGGATGTCGGCCAACAGCAGGATGCGGCGCGTCGCCCCCTTGCCGTCAAACTGGAGGTCGAGACGGTAGGCGCTCGGGTCGGTCTGGCGCATGGCCCACCAGCCCGGCGTGTCAGTCGTCGTCGTCTTCTTCATCGTCGTCCAGTTCCTCGACGCCTTCCTGGGCCTTGATGATGCGCAGGCAGTTGTCGATCAGGTTGACGGCCGCGGTGATGCGGCATTCCCGGTCCGGGCTTTCCAGCTCGGCGGCCAGCACGTCCAAGGACGATTTGACGAAATGCGTCAGGTCCCACTCGGGCACGATGGACATGGCGGGCTCCTATTTGCCGGCGGGCTGGTCGGTCTGCAGGGGCGGGGCCTCGCCGACAAACTGCAGGAAGGCCAACCGGCCGGCCTCCATGGTCTGCCCCATCCAGAACCAGGTCGCCGCCTGCGCCTTGGTGTACAGGGCCTGGGCCCTGGCATTGTCGCCGGCCTGCAGTGCCTCGTTGCCCTGCAGGTAGGCCTCCTCGGCCTCCGCCCACGCGTCGCCCATCAGCGCCTCCTCGGTCGGGACTGCTTGATCTGGGACGTGACGCCCATTTCGCCGACCTTGTATTTTTTCATCCGCCCCAGCAGGATCGCCGCCCGGTTGCTGAAGGACTGCGGCCCGTTTTTGCCCTTCCGGTGATAGAACTGCCCCGCGGACGGCGCCCGGGTCCATGCGTCCATCAGGGACCGTGGCACGTTCGGGTAGGTGTACCGGCCCGTCGTGTTCTTGCTGTTGGGCTCGGTCTCCATGACAAGGTCGCCCTGGTCCAGCAGCCGGAGGCGGAGCTTGCCGTATTCCCGGTCGGGCACGTTGAACCCGGGCACGCCACGGCCCCGCAGCTCGTCCGGTGCGTCGTCGCCGTATTGCTCCTGCCGGTAGATGAACGGGCGGAAGGTCAGGGACTTGATCCACGAGCTGCCGGGGTTGTACGGCTCGCCGTCGACGTAGTCGCGGGCGCCAAGGGCCTGCGTGACGGCCCGGAAACCCTGGAACGCCCGGTCCTTGACCGACTGGCCGAAGCCGCGGATGCGCCGGGCAAACAACGACGCCAGGCCGGCCGTCGTCGTGGCTGCCTGGTCCCGCGGAGCGTTCCCGGTGATAACGTTGAAAGCGCCCTTCAGCAGGGACGCCCAGGTTGACTTGCTTGGTCCTGCCATGCGCTACCCTCCCGGGTCAGCTCAGGACCTCGTAGCGGATATGCCCGCCCACGGCCACGGCCGCCGACAGGTTCAGCACCAGGGCTTGGCCGCCGGCGGTCTCCAGCACGCCGTCAAGCCCCGAGGCTCCGTGACTGCCAGCGCTGGGCGCCATGCCGCCGTTGGTGGTCAAGGCCATCGCCCCGGAGATTGCGGTCGAGCCGGACTTCCAGGTCACAGTGACGTCGCCAGCGGCAATCACGGTGTAGTTCATCACCCGGATCCGGCGGTTGCTGACCGCGGCGACCACGGTATTGTCCCCCGAGCTGGAAGCGCTGATAGCGGCGTATGGCATGGCGTAGTTCTCCTTAGTCTGTAAATGACACCCGGACCGCCGCCCGGCCCGTCGGGCTGGGCTCCTGTGGCCTATAGACTACATGGCACCCGTGGACGTGCCGCAGGCTGTCGTTGGCCAGGAATCCCCATTTGACGAGCCAGTCCTGCACCGCCTTGGCCATGTTGTCGGCGTCCCGGTCCAGCCGCAGCCCCTTGCCGGGCAGGATGTCGATCTGGACGTGGACCGGGGCCTGGAACGGCGCCGCCCGCCGCGGGATCAGGCCGGCCTCCAGGGCCATGGCGTTGGCCTCGGTGGTCCACGCCTGGTAGGCCTTGGTCGGGAAGTATTTGCCGCCACGCCGTGGCGCTTTCCGGGTCAGGTTGTTGGCGCTCGGTGGCAAGGGCAACAGGATCACCTCCACGCGGCGACTCCCCATTGGCGGTAGATGGCTCCGAGCCGGTCGACGTCCCGCCAGGTGGCCAGCCATTGCGGCCAGGGCAAGGCCTTGGGCCCGGCGGCGGGGTCCTGAAACCGGACGACCCGGCCATCGGCGGAGCAGACGACCACCCAGTGCCCGACGCCCTCGGACTGCACCAGGCACGCCACGGGGCAGCCGCGGCCGGTCAGGTAGGCAAGGTCGTCGCCGTGCATCTCCCCGGACAGGACGCCGAGGCCATGCTG
>JACCDP011233106.1_pt1 | contig 26712 bp, 21 predicted proteins | sample 7445841 | NCBI WGS metagenome assembly JACCDP01 (sample SAMN15323441, study PRJNA562643) | freshwater metagenome | isolation source: river surface water | place: USA:Blue River Watershed | collected 2017-08-17 | reverse complement strand
GCAAGCTCGTTAATGAGTTCCAATACGCGTGGGAGGTCTGATTTCTGTCCTTCTCTTAGGGAATACATGAGTTTTTGAGGTTGGAGAGTTGATTATTTGCTAACTATGCCCCTAATTTATATAAAATCAAATACCAAGATGTTTTTAGCCATTGATGCGGGCAATTCCAATGTAGTTTTTGCACTCTATGATTCCAAGGGAGGAAAGTGGACCAATCAGTTTCGATTGGAAACCAAGGCGCCTCAATTGATTTCTCAGCTGAGCAAAAAGGTGCCACTCTATTTTTTGGAACATGGAATCACGGCGGATCAAATTGATGCCATTGGATTCAGTTCGGTAGTGCCTGAAATCAACGAAATCCTGGAACAGTTTTGTGAAGGGTTTTTTGGAAAGCTGCCCTATCGGATTCAGGCCACGAGTTACGCCAATCTACCGGTTCGTACCCACCGCCCCAATGAAATGGGGACGGACTTGATGTGCAATGTGATGGCCGCTTACACGCGAGTGTCAGGACCTGTCATTGTAGTGGATTTTGGCACGGCACTAACTTTTACTACGGTGGGCCAGGGCGGAGAAGTGTTGGGGGTAAGCATTCTCCCTGGACTCCAAACAGCCATCAAGGCGCTATTTATGAATACCTCCAAGTTGCCCGAGGTGGAACTGAAATTGCCCGAATCCGTTCTTGGAAAAAACACGGTTCATGCCATTCAGGCAGGGGTGCTGCATGGGTATACCGGCTTGATCAAAGGGATGTTGGAAGCGATTCGATTGGAAACGGGGCTGAACTTTACTGTGATTGCCACGGGAGGGCTATCTTCCATTCTCACGAATTTGGAAGGGGTATTTGATGCGGTAGACCGTAACCTGACCCTAGACGGTTTGCGCTTGATTACCGAGGCGAATTCGTAATTAATCTGGGGTTTTTGGATAACTATTTTTCAAGACAATATCCTGAACGATGGCTTCCGCATGGGAAATGCTGTTTTCGATAAAAAATTCTCGGGTATTGAGTCCCCCACAGACTACTCCTGCCAAATACACGCCCGGCACATTCGACTCTTGATTGGTCTGATCGTAGCAGGGTTGGCGTTTTTCATCCAAACTGAGTTGGACTCCGAGCTGGTCCAACAGACCAAAGTTGGGCCGATACCCAGTCAGCGCGAGTACCCAATCGTTGGGTAGGCAAATTTCTCCTTCTGGGGTCGTTAGGCGAACCTCATTTGGGAGGATTTCAACAACTTTTGAGTTCTTGATTGCTCGGATAGAACCTTCCTTGATGCGGTTCATTACATCTGGGCGTACCCAGTATTTCACATTCTCGTCCACTTCATCTCCGAGTAGTGCCATGCTCACTTGAGCACCTTTGCGCCAGCATTCCAGGGCTGCATCTACTGCCGAATTGGCTCCTCCAATCACCAGTACTTTTTGACCTACAAAAGGCCAAGGTTCTTTGTAGTAGTGCAGGACTTTCGGTAGTTCCTCTCCAGGAACATGCATCAGGTTGGGCAGGTCATAAAAGCCCGTTGCTAGGACAATTTTTCGACTCAAATAAGTTCCTTTAGAGGTTTGAACGAAGAAAAGGTCTCCCTCTTTTTTTAGGGTGTCGACGGCTTCGTACAGGTTTACCTGAAGTTGAAAAAGTTGGTAAATTCTTCGGTAATAGTCCAAGGCTTCCGTACGGGTGGGCTTTGCTCCTGCAGTCATGAAGGGAATGCCTGCAAGTTCCAAGCGCTCAGCCGTGGAAAAAAAGGTCATGTTGACTGGATAGTTGTAAATGGAGTTGCAGAGGGCACCTTTTTCGAGAATGAGGTAGTTCAAACCCGCTTTTTTGGCTTCAATGCCACAAGCGAGACCGATGGGCCCAGCTCCAAGAATCAACAGGTCGTAATGAGAATCAGCGAGTGGGTGGTCCATGGTTGGATTTTGGAGTTGTTTCTCAAATTTAGTTCAAAACCCTTCAAAATGGGTGTTGATTTTTGGTAAAGCTACAAAAAATGAACCCTCGGGATTTTTAAGTTTCTTTCCCTATTTTTCAGCCTTACTTGAAACCCATGAACCCAACCCTGATAGTCCTAACTGGCGCTGCAAGTGGCATTGGCAAACAACTTTTAGCCACCTTTTTGAACCGTCAAATCCCCCTGATTTTGGTGGATTTGGATGCGAGCAAACTCGAAACTCTAGCCCAGGGAAGCAGCTCTATCGCCTGGGTGGATGGGGATGTCGCTCAGGAAGCTACCTGGATGCGTGTAGTGGACACAGCCAAGAAGATGGGGCTACCGATTTCCCATTTGATCAATAGTGCCGGGGTGATTCGTCCTGGTTTTTTGGAAGGCTATGGATTGGAGGACATTGACTACCACCTCAACTGCAATGCGAAGGGGACCATTTTGGGAACGACGCTTATCGGCAGAGAGCTAAAAAATCAGGGTTTTGGACATATTTTGAATATTTCTTCCTTGGCAGGATTGGCGCCCGTGTCCGGATTGAGTTTGTATGCAGCCTCCAAATTTGCGGTGCGGGGATTTTCCTTGTCTGTGGCGGCTGAACTCAAAAAATATGGAGTTTGGGTGACTGTGATTTGTCCCGATTTGGTGAATACCCCCATGCTGGATTTGCAGTTGGGATACCCCGAAGAGACCAAGCTCACGTTCAGTGGTCCCAAGCAGGTGCTAGAGGCGGAAGATGTGGTACGGGCCATTTTACGCGTAATGGAAAGCCCACGGGCGCTGGTCTGTATTCCGGAATCCAGAGGGCTCCTTGCCAAGATCGCGGGAACCTGGCCTTGGATTGGAGAACTCTTCCGGGATTCTTTGGAAAAAAAGGGAGAAAAAGCGATTCAAAGTCGAAAAAACTAATCTCAACAGATTAATTTCTTTACCGGCCTTTTACCCTTCGGAAGGCCTTGCTTTTTTGTTGGTTTTGCCCAAAAATTCCTGAATAAATTATTTTTTTGGGAGGAGCTCCCACTTTCCAATCAAATTAGAAAATTTTATCCGCCTAGTTGAAGTTTGCACAACTCAAATCCTCCATTTATTTACCAAATGGGCCGATTTTCACCTTTTTTAGTCTTGGTCTACCCTCAAAAAAATCTTCCAAAAATTTCTTGCATTTTTTACTAAAAACTATTGCCGACACGCAATCTTTTGGCTACTTTTGGAACAAAGTGGGAAAAAGTGGGGGAAAGTGGTAAATTTTAAGACTTCTTTGCTTACTTTTGAACACTTCAAATTTTACCGAATAGCAGACCATTCATGTTCAACAGTCAATACGATAGCAAGCTGGATCCCAAGGGTCGTTTGGCATTGCCCGCCAAGATTAAGGCGGCAATACCTCAGGCCAATGGCATGACGCTCATGCTCCGCATGGCTGAAGACAAATGTTTGGCCCTCTATCCCCTGGTAGAATACAAAAAGCTGGAGAGTCAAATCAAATCCCTGAACATCAACAATGCGGAACAACGCATGTTGCAGCGCTCTTTTTTCAATTCCATCGTCGAGGTGGAGTTGGATAGTGCAGGGAGATTGTTGATTCCGAAGCTGTACCAAACCTATGCTAGCCTGGAGAAGGATGTGGTGGTCGTTGGCATGGGTACCCGAATTGAACTCTGGAATCCTGAACAGTACCTAAAGAACATTATTGTGGATACGGCGGACTTGTCTAGCCTGATGGAAAAGTACCTCTCCTAAGCGCGATGTCTACCCCGGTTTACCATATCCCAGTGATGCTCGACCAATGCATTGAAGGTTTGGCTATTCTCCCCAACGGAGTTTATGTCGACGTGACCTTCGGTGGAGGAGGACATGCCAAGGAAATTATAGCTCGTTTGGAAGGAGGACATCTTTTCGGTTTTGATCAAGACAGCGATGCCTTGGCCAATGCGCCGCAAGATCCTCGTTTCACTTTTGTACAAGCCAATTTTAGAGACATCAAGCGGTACCTGCGATTGCATGGAATCAAACAAGTCGATGGAATATTGGCGGATCTTGGGATTTCCTCCCACCAAATAGATGCTCCTGAAAGGGGGTTCTCTACTCGGTTTGAAGGAGACCTTGACATGCGGATGAATCAATCCGCAGAGTTCAGTGCCAAAGAGCTGCTTGCTAGCGCGGATGAGGGGAAGTTGCACAGGATCTTAGGAATGTACGGGGAGATCAAAAATGCCAAGACCCTTGCGCAGGCCATTGTGGCGGAGCGTTCGGTGAAGCCCTTTACCACTACGGGAGGGTTTACAGCATTTTTAAAGCGCTATGCGCCTCGTGGAAAAGAATTCAAATACTACGCACAGGTATTTCAAGCCTTGCGGATAGAAGTAAACGACGAAATGGGGGCTTTGGAAGAAATGCTGCTCAGCGCAGTAGAGCTCCTAAAGCCGGAAGGGCGTCTGGTAGTGATGAGCTACCACAGTTTAGAGGATCGCTTGGTCAAAAGTTTGATGACCAAAGGGAAGTTTCAAGGGGAAGTGGAGAAGGATTTCTACGGAAATCTCCTTCGTCCACTAGAGCCGGTTAGCCGGGGAGCCATTACGGCTTCGGAAGAAGAGCTAGCACTGAACTCCCGATCCAGAAGTGCCAAGTTGAGAGTAGCGAAAAAAACAGGAAAATGAGTCAGAACACCTTCAAGAACAAGTTGAAAGAAGGGAGCAGCCCAAAAGGTCGCTCAGGGAAGACCATCTTTTCTTGGATCGAAGAAAAGTTTGATGTCAAGCGAATTCTCGGAGAAGGGGTGCCTGTGCAATTGGTGCCACCGGTAGGATTTGTGGCCTTGCTGGCTTTGATCTATATCTACAGCAACCTCCGTGCAGAAAACAAGATTCGAGAAATTGATCAGGCGAAGCAAGAAGTGGCCGATATCCGTGCGGATGTCACTACGCTAGAAGCCGAATACATGAAAAGCAGCATGCAGTCTGAAGTCTCCAAGCGCGTCGCTGCTATTGAACTCTATGAATTGAATCAACCTCCGGTAAAAATAGAACTGCCTAAAAAGTGAACATCAAACGCTCCATAGTGATCCGAGTTCGGGTGATCTTCATCCTGGTGGCTTTGGCGGCTTGTGCGATTCCGTACAAGGTGGCGATAGTTCAGTTGGTGGAGGGAGAAAAGTGGAGAGCAAAGGCACAAGAGTTAAACTTTCAATACCGAGAGGTGCCCGCTACACGAGGCAATATCTATGCCTCAGATGGAAGTCTTTTAGCGACTAGTTTGCCTTTTTACCAAGTGGCCATCGATCCCACTGTGGTGGATGATGTGGTATTTAAAGCGGGTATAGATTCCTTGGCGAATCTTTTGGCGAATTTTTACCAAGACAAATCTGCTACAGCATACAAGCGAATGATTCAAGACGCCAGAACGAATCAAAAGCAGTACTTGATGATCAATAGAAAGCAAATCAATTACCAGGAGATGCAGACTATGGATAACTGGCCAATTTTTGAAGAAGGTAGAATAAAGGGGGGAGTGATTTACGAAAAAATTGAAAAGCGCTACCAGCCTTTCAGCTCGTTGGCTAGCAGAACCTTAGGAACCTTAAATCAGGACGGAGTTGGCTCTGGCATTGAATACAGTTTCAACAAACAGTTGAAAGGACAAAACGGAAAAGCGATGTTTCAACGCTTATCCAGAGGAGTATGGAAGCCGCTTTTTGATGTAGATGATGTAAAGCCATTGGATGGATACGATATCCAAACTACCCTGGATGTCAACATTCAAGATGTGGCTGAAACTGCCTTAAGAAAGCGCTTAAAAGAAACAGAGGCTGCATTTGGCTCCGTCATCGTGATGGAAGTGGCTACAGGCTATGTAAAGGCTATTTCAAATCTAGAAAGAAATGCAGCTGGCACGGGCTATGTAGAAAGTTACAATTATGCAGTTGGCGATATGGGCAGTGTGGAACCAGGTTCAACCTTTAAGTTGGTGTCCATGCTCGCCTTATTGGAGGAAAACAAAATCAGTCCCAATGACATGATTGAGACTGGAAATGGGGTGTATCGCTTTTATGGACAATCGATGATTGATGCCAAAAACGGCGGGTATGGAACCATCACCATTCGTCAAGCATTTGAAAAATCTTCCAATGTGGCCATCTCCAAATTGGTGGATCGGCATTTTGGATCTAGTCCTTCCAAATTTTTGGCCTACATAGACAAGGTTGGCTTGGCCCAGCCCCTCAGTTTGCAATTGATTGGAGAGGGTAAGCCTTTTTTCAAAACTCCAGGCGCCAAAGATTGGTATGGAACATCCCTACCCTGGATTTCTATTGGATATGAATCCAAACTAAATCCAATTCACACCCTGGCATTCTACAATGCGGTAGCGAATGGAGGCAAAATGGTCAAGCCACTCTTTGTCAAATCGGTAAGCAATGGAGCACAAACCATCGAAACCTTTGAGCCTGTCGTCATCCGTGAATCCATCGCCTCACCAAAAACCATCACCCAACTTCAAGATCTCCTTCTTGGAGTAGTGGAAAATGGGACCGCTAAGAATATTAAGAATCCGAACTATAAAATTGCTGGAAAGACAGGGACTGCTCAAAAATTAATTAATGGGAACTACCAAGAGGTCTATTACACCAGTTTTGCTGGTTACTTTCCCGCAGACCGCCCCAAGTACAGCATGGTGGTGGTGATTGATAGTCCCAAAGGAATTGCTGTTTTTGGAGGGGATGTTTCTGCTCCAGTCTTCAAAGACATTGCGGACAAAATTTATGCAACCGATTTGGACTTGAGTGTAGTCAACCAATCCAAAATTTCTCCTGCACAAACCATTGGCGCTAAATTCCCATACATCGCCTCTGGTAAATCAGAAGAACTTCAAAGCATTTTTGATTACTTGAAATTGCCCTTTAAATCTCCTGCTCAGGGAGAATGGGTAACTGCCGCCAACAATGCGGGCCAATTCCAACAAGTAGAAACAGAGAAATCAGTAGTGCCCAATGTATCCGGCATGTCACTTCGTGATGCCCTTTACATTTTAGAAAATAAAGGACTGAAGGTGAATTTCAACGGTAAGGGAAAAGTGCTTACTCAGTCGATTTCACCAGGAACTCCCCTTGCGCCAAATTCCACAATTGACCTCGTACTTGGATAAATGAACGTGCTCAAAGACATATTGTACAAAGTATCACTGATCGCAACCTATGGTGACATGGAGCGAAAGGTGAGGGATGTGGTCTTTGATAGCCGAAAGGTGGTGGAAAATTCTGCTTTTGTTGCGGTCAAAGGTACCCAAGTGGATGGGCACGACTTTATTTCGCTTGCCTTGGAAAAAGGAGCCACCACCATCATTTGTGAACAACTTCCAGAGACGCTAGCAGCAGGAATTACCTTCATCCAAGTGGTGGATTCAGCGAAGGCTTTGGGAATTATGGCAGCCAATTTTTACGGCAACCCCTCTGAAAAAATCAAAGTTGTCGCCGTAACAGGCACCAATGGGAAAACCACCACCGTCACCTTACTGCATCAGTTGTTTATTCGAATGGGCTACAGCACGGGGCTTTTGTCTACAGTAGAAAATAAAATCAACGAAGAAGTTATTCCTTCGACCCATACCACTCCGGATGCAGTCAGTGTACAAGCCTTGCTCCGCAAAATGGTGGAAGCAGGATGCACCCATTGCTTTATGGAAGCCAGTTCCCATGCCATCGTGCAGGAGCGTATTGCTGGATTGAAGTTGTCAGGAGCAGTATTTACCAACATCACGCACGACCACTTGGACTACCATGGCACCTTTGATGAATACATCAAGGCCAAGAAAAAATTGTTTGATGAATTGCCAAAGGATGCATTCGCCTTGGTAAATGGAGATGACAAGCGAGGTGGGGTCATGGTTCAAAATTGCCGAGGTACGCTTCAAACCTTCGGACTCAAGTCTGCCGCAGATTTCAAAGCGAAAATCCTTACCAATACCATCGAAGGCTTGGAGTTGGATGTCAATGGAAAACTCATCTGGTTCAGAATGATTGGCTCTTTCAATGCTTACAATTTGTTGGGGGTACTCGGCACTGCTGTGCTACTTGGGGAGGATGAGGATGAAGTGCTTCGGGAATTGTCTGCCATCAAAGGGGCAAAGGGCCGCTTTGATCGAATCTCCATCGGCGGAATCACCGCCATCGTAGATTATGCCCACACCCCAGATGCATTGGATAATGTATTGAAGACCATCAATGCTTTCCGAACTGGCAATGAACAACTCATCACCGTGGTGGGCTGTGGAGGCAATCGGGACAAAACCAAGCGTCCGACCATGGCGAAAATTGCTGTTTCAGAAAGCACGAAGGCCATTTTCACCTCTGACAATCCACGATTTGAGGAGCCGGCTGAAATTCTCAAAGACATGCAAGCGGGTGTTGGGCCTACAGATTTTCGGAAAACCTTGACCATTGAAGACCGAAGAGAGGCGATCAAGACCGCGCTTCTTCTGTGTCAAAAAGGAGATATCGTCCTGATTGCAGGCAAAGGGCATGAGGACTACCAAGAAATTAAAGGCGTGAAGCATCATTTTGATGATGCCGAAGTCGTGACGGAATTATTGACTCAACTAAACGGAAACTGACATGCTCTATCCTTTATTTGACTACTTAGATCGCGTGTTGGACATCCCTGGAACGGGTGTGTTCCGTTACATTTCCTTCCGTGCAGGGATGGCAGCCTTGGTTTCTTTGATCATCACCATCACCTTCGGCCACCACATCATCAACTGGATTCGAAATCGTCAAATCGGCGAAACAGTTCGTGATTTGGGCTTGGAAGGTCAAAATCAAAAGAAAGGCACCCCTACCATGGGTGGCTTGATGATGATTGCAGCCATCTTGATTCCTACCCTGCTTTTTGCCAATCTGAACAATATCTACATCATTCTGCTGTTGATTACCACCGTTTGGTTGGGATTGATCGGTTTCTTGGATGATTACATCAAGGTCTTCCGCAAGAACAAGGATGGACTCAAAGGGCGATTCAAAATCGTGGGACAAATCGGCATCGGCGTTATCGTGGGGGCTACTTTATATTACAATGACAACGTGGTCATCCGAGAGTTCTCGACCCCTGTATCGGTGGAAAGTGGGGTGGTGGAAACTCCTTCTTTTCAAGATGTGAAGGCATTGAAAACGACAATCCCTTTTCTCAAAAACAACGAATTCAACTACGAAGAGGTACTTGGGTTCATGGGTGATGCCATGGTTCCGGTACTCTACATTTTTGTCGCGATTTTCATCATTACGGCAGTATCCAACGGAGCCAATATTACGGATGGAATTGATGGTCTGGCGGCAGGAACCTCGGCCATCATTGGTTTGACCATTGCCATTTTTGCCTATTTGAGCGGTAACGCTATTTTTTCCCAATACCTCAATATCATGTACATCCCCAACTCCGGGGAACTGGTAATCTTCACGGCAGCCTTTATCGGGGCCTGCGTGGGCTTCCTCTGGTACAACTCCTATCCAGCTCAGGTTTTCATGGGCGATACGGGTTCCTTGATGCTGGGTGGAGTGATTGCTGTGTTGGCCTTGACCCTTCGCAAAGAATGGCTGATTCCAGTGATGTGCGGAATATTCTTGGTAGAAAACCTGAGCGTCATGATTCAGGTGGCCTACTTCAAATACACGAAGCGGAAATATGGAGAAGGGCGAAGGGTATTCCTGATGTCTCCACTCCACCACCATTACCAGAAGAAAGGAATTCATGAATCCAAGATCGTTACCCGTTTTTGGATTGTGGGGATTCTTCTTGCAGTAGTCACATTAGCCACCCTCAAACTAAGGTAATTCAACCATGAAACGACTAGTCGTCCTCGGAGCCGGAGAAAGTGGATTGGGAGCAGCAATGCTCGCCAAGAGGGAAGGCTATGCCGTTTTCGTTTCCGATGGAGGCACTATTGGGGAGGCACGCAAAGCGCAACTTCAGGCTGCTGGAATTGAATTTGAAGAAGGCAAGCACGACGAGGCTCGCATTTTGGCGACCGACTTGATCATCAAAAGCCCAGGGATCCCCACTACGGTTCCAATCGTGCAGCAGGCGATGAGTCGAGGGATTTCCATTGTGGATGAACTTGAATTTGCCAGTCGTTACAGCAAAGGGAAGGTGATTGCGATCACCGGAACCAATGGAAAAACGACCACCACCTTATTGACCTACCACCTTTTGAAAGAAGCGGGATGGGATGTAGGGCTTGCTGGCAATGTAGGCAAAAGTTGGGCTGGACAATTAGTGGAACAAGATCATGCCTGGTGGGTAATCGAGATCTCCAGTTTCCAGATTGATGGTTTGGTGAGTATGAAGCCGCATATCGCCCTGCTGACCAATATCACTCCAGATCACTTGGATCGCTACGGTTACCAAATGGAACGCTACATCGATTCCAAGATGGCCTTGTTCAAGAACATGCATCAGGAAGATGCCGCAATTCTCAACTTGGAAGATCCTTTTTCCAAGACTGGACTTGACCGATCGCCTATGCAGGCCTCGAAGTATGGAATTTCTTTGGAAGGAAAACCAAATCAAGGTGGATTTAGCGACGGAGATGGGTTGGTATTCCAAGTAGCAGGTGCTCAGGTAACGATTCCTGTGGCCGCCTTGACCATTCAAGGGAAACACAACTTGCTCAATGCCTTGGGTGCTGGAGTTGCTGCTCTTTTGGCCGGATTGTCTGAGCAGCAGTTGCTCAGCGGCTACCAAACCTTCAAAAATGCTGCGCATCGCATGGAACTCGTGAGGGTATTGGATGGGGTTCGCTATGTAAATGATAGCAAAGGTACCAATGTAGAAGCCACGTTTTATGCGCTGGGCAGTTACAAACAGCCGATGGTATGGATCGCTGGAGGGGTAGACAAAGGCAATGATTATTCGGTATTAACTCCCTTGGTAGTGAATGGTCAAGTGAAGGCCTTGATTTGCTTGGGCAAGGACAATGCGAAGTTGAAAACTGCATTTGCCCCGCACATTGGGCAAATCCGGGAAACACAGGACTTGCAGGAGGCAGTGTCCTGGGCTCAGCAATTAGCCGAGGATAAAGAGGTAGTCCTTTTATCCCCGGCTTGCGCAAGTTTTGACTTATTCAAAAACTACGAAGATCGAGGAGATCAATTTAAAGCAGCAGTGCTGGCATTAACACAAAAGCAAAGCGCATGAACCAGGTAAGAGCATGGATAGATGAGCAATTCAAAGGTGATCCAATCATTTGGGCCATCGTGATTTTGCTGTCTATGTTGAGTATTCTGGTGGTGTATTCGGCAACCGGCACCTTGGTATACCAATCTAAGGATGTGGATACGGAGCAGTATTTATTCAAGCACTCCAAACTAGTGCTCGCCTCCTTGGTGGTGATGTGGTTGGCTCATAAAATTCCCTACCGGAAGTATGCGCTCTATGCGCGTCTTTTCATGTTCCTTTCCATTCCCCTGCTTTTGATTACCTATTTGTATGGCTCTACCATCAATGAGGCCAATCGCTGGCTAGTAATCCCTGTGATCAATCAGGCTTTTCAACCTTCGGATTTGGCCAAACTTTCCCTGATTGCGGCTTTGGCTGCCATGCTTGCCAAGCGTCAAAGCAACATCAAAGATCTGACGGGAACTTTACTTCCGATCATCATTTCCATTGGGATCATCAGTGCTTTGATTGGAATGGCCAATATGTCCACGGCAATTTTACTGTTGATCACCTGCTTGTTGATCATGTTTATCGGTCGGGTGCCCATGCAGCACCTTGCTTTAGTGGTCATGGTAGGGATTATAGGACTTTCTGTTGCCATGATGACAGGCCAACGAAAAGACACCTTTATGACGAGAATTGAAACCTTTTTGGATTCCAAGGACGATGACAGCAAGGTTCCATTTCAGGCAGAGCAGTCTTACATCGCCATTGCCACAGGAGGGATTACGGGCAAAGGACCTGGAAATAGTGAGCAACGAAATACGCTACCTCACCCCTATTCAGATTTTATCTATGCCATCATTTTGGAAGAATACGGCATGGTCGGTGGAGTATCGGTGCTCTTCCTATACCTCGCACTACTGTACCGAGGCATGCGCATTGTAGCCAATTCCAACAAGGCCTTCGGAGGCTTACTATCCGCGGGGCTAAGTTTTGCCCTAGTCATTCAAGCCCTGGTCAATATGGCCGTGGCCGTGGGACTAGGTCCCATTACAGGACTTCCGCTTCCCTTGCTCAGCATGGGAGGGACCTCCTTGATATTTACCGGTACTGCCTTGGGAATTATTCTTAGCGTCAGTCGAGGAGATCACCAAGAAGAGGGCAGCGCCTCGGGTGAAACGAGTAAAAAAGGAAATCAATTACGAACTGCATAACCTGAACCCTATCAAAACAGGAGCAACATATCGAATTCTCATCAGCGGTGGAGGCACCGGTGGACACATCTACCCAGCCCTAGCCATTGCGAATGCCTGGATGGACAAGCATCCAGACTCTGAGATTCTATTTGTAGGCGCTCAGGGCAAAATGGAGATGCAAAAAGTGCCTGAGGCTGGATATACCATCAAAGGTCTACCAGTGGCAGGCCTTCAACGCAAGTTGACCCTCGCTAATTTAAGTTTCCCGATCAAACTCTGGAGAAGCCTTCGCATGGCATCCAAGATCGTCAAGGAGTTTCAGCCTCAGTTAGTCGTAGGGGTAGGAGGCTATGCCAGTGGGCCAGTGCTCTATGCAGCACAGAATAAAGGAATTCCTACACTCCTTCAGGAACAAAATTCCTATGCAGGATTGACCAATAAACTATTGGCCAAGAAGGCGGCTAAGATATGTGTTGCCTATCCGGATATGGAACGCTTTTTCCCGAAAGAGAAACTAAAACTCACCGGCAATCCTGTTCGAAAGGATTTACTAGACTTGGCTGGGAAAAGGGAACAAGGAATTGAAGTTTTTGGATTGGATCCAAATCGCAAAACTGTTTTCGTTTTGGGAGGATCCTTGGGTGCTCGTACGCTTAACCAGGCTATGCTCAAGCACATGGTAGACTTGGAAAAAGAAGGCTACCAAGTGTTGTGGCAAAGTGGAAAATTTTATTTCAAGGACATGGAAGTGGCTCTTGAAAAGGCGGGATTGACACACATCCATCTGCGGGAATTTATCCGCGAGATGGATCTGGCCTATGCCGCAGCAGATGTGATTGTGTCTCGCGCAGGAGCACTATCCGTTTCCGAGCTCTGCTTGGTAGGGAAGCCAGTCATCTTTATTCCTTCGCCAAATGTAGCCGAGGACCATCAAACCAAAAACGCGAATGCTTGTGTGAAGCAGGGGGCAGCTGTGGTCCTGCCCGATGGAGAGGCAGTCGGGAAGTTTAAAGAATACATCGACGACTTGCTACAGCATGAGGACAAAGCGCAGTCGCTAGCAACAGCCATAAAGAAATTGGCCATGCCGGATGCGGCAAATGCCTTAGTACAAGAACTTGAACTGCTTCTAAAATGATCGCAAAAGGGGTACATAGCGTATTTTTCCTTGGAATCGGCGGCATAGGCATGAGTGCCTTGGCGCGCTGGTTTCAGCAGGAAGGCTATGCCGTGGCGGGTTACGACAAGACTCCTTCCCCGCTTACAGATGCGCTGGTGGAAGAAGGGATGGAAGTCATTTTTGCCGATCAAATCGAAGCAATCCCTACTCAATTCCGGGAGCATCCGGAAGAGGTATTGGTAGTCTGGACTCCAGCGATTCCGAAAGACTCTCCATTGCTTCACTTTTTCCAGCAGGGATACCTGCTCAAGAAAAGAGCAGAGGTATTGGGCATGATTACCAAGGACCAGTACACCATTGCGGTAGCGGGTACTCATGGCAAAACCAGTACCTCCTCCTTGGTGGCGCACTTGTTGAAGTCAGCAGGAAAAGCAGTCACCGCTTTCTTGGGGGGCATTACACAGAATTACAACAGCAACCTGATCCTTTCGGGCAAGTCTAAAGAGGCACTCGTCGTGGTGGAAGCAGATGAATTTGATCGTTCCTTCCTTCACCTGCACCCCAATGAAGCCGTATTGACGAGTGCAGATCCAGACCATTTGGATATTTACGGAGATGAGCAGACAATCTTGGAAGGCTTCCGACAGTTTTTGTCTTTGGTAGACAAAAAAGGGAAAGTGTACCTGCAAAGTCATGCACACTACCGCCTAGGAGATCAGGGTATTGCCTCTTCCAACCTTCGGGAATATGGTCTTCGATCAGATGGCATTCATGCCGAAAATATTGTAGCCAAGCCCAACTCCTTTGTATTTGATTACATCGGCAGCAAAAACCAGATCAAAGGCCTTGAATTGGCTATTCCTGGTTTCCACAATGTGGAAAATGCATTGGCTGCCATCGCCATTGCGCTCGACCATGGGGTAGACGAAGCCCAAATTCGCGAGGGAATAAAAACTTTCCGTGGGGTGAAGCGCCGCTTTGAAATTCATTCTTCCCTCCCAGGAAGAATCTACATTGATGACTATGCGCACCACCCTGAAGAGATCAAGGCTTGCTTGAGTTCGGTGCGGGCCATGTATCCATCCCAACGGATGACGGTGATTTTCCAGCCGCACCTCTTTACCCGTACCCGAGATTTTGCTCCTGGATTTTCGGAGAGCCTATCTCTTGCCGATGAGGTGGTGTTATTGCCAATCTATCCAGCTCGTGAGCTTCCTATTCCAGGAGTAGTTTCTGAAATGCTTTTGGAGGACATAGCGGCCAGCAAGAAGGTGTGCATTCAGAAGACCGAGGTGATGGATTTCTTGTCAGCCTCTTCTCCGGAGGTGCTGGTCACCCTGGGTGCAGGAGATATCGACCGACTAGTCCCTGGAATAGCGGCTTGGACACATTCTAGACCTAACCCTACGCAATCATGAATAAGGCAAAGGTGAAAAAGGTACTCGGAATTGTGATGCTCTGCCTTACAGCAGGAGGCTACATTGGATTTGTGGAGAAGCAAAACCAAGCCAAAACTTTCACGGCTGTGGAGGTAGACTTGGAGGCGGTGAGTGGGGTTTATTTCGTGGAAGAAAAGGAGATTTTGTCCATCCTTTCTTCTTCTTTTCCAGAATTAAAAAAAGGGCTTTCCATGCAGGAGCTGCCTTTAAATGATATCGAGGAGCGCTTATTGGGCCATCCTTTTATCCGTACGGCGGAGGCTTCTGTGGATCAGCAAGGGATACTTAAGTTAAATCTGACCCAACACGAACCTATGGCTAGGATCGCCAGGCCAGAAAGTGCGGATGGTTACATCACGAAGGAGGGCTTACTTATTTCTACTTCGCCTACCTACACCAGTCGGGTATTGATTATTCATGGGCCGTATATCGGTTCCTTGATGGACCAAGGCCGATTAGATGTCATGCCTGAGTTGATTCCTTTGATTCAATTCATTACGCAAGACAAGTTTTGGAGTGCACAGGTGACCGAGTTGGAGATCAATGGTAGAAATGACATTCGGATTCACCAACAGGTAGGGAAACAAGTCATTGAATTTGGAGATGCAAAAGACTTTGAAAGTAAGTTCAACCGGATTGCGGTACTCTATAAAGAAATATTGCCTAGAAAGGGCTGGGACGCTTACCAGCGGATCAGCGTGAAGTATAAAAATCAAATCGTTTGTGAATAAAGCTTGGATATGGAAAACGACAAACTAATTGTAGGTCTGGACATCGGGACGACCAAAATTTGCGCCATCATTGGCCGTAAAAATGAATTTGGCAAACTAGAAGTCCTAGGGATGGGCAAGTCAGTATCGGATGGGGTGGAACGAGGAATCGTGACCAACATCGAGAAGACGGTGCATGCCATTGAAAAGGCAGTAGAAGAATGCGCCAACATGGCGGAAGTGAACATCGGAGAGGTGATTGTAGGAATCGCTGGCCAGCACATTCAAAGCAAAATCATGCATGGCAGCATCATGCGCCAGCCAACGGAAGATGAAATCACTGTGGAGGATGTGCAGCGCTTGACTGCAGACATGCACAACATCGTGGTACCTCCTGGCAACAGCATCATTCACGTCATGCCACAGGATTACACCGTCGATTACGAAGGTGGAATCAAAGACCCTGTGGGTATGTCAGGCAATCGTCTAGAAGCAGATTTCCATATCATTACTGCCCAGACGACCGCCATTCACAACATCAACAAATGTGTCAAGCGTGCTGATTTAACTTCCAAGCAGTTGATTCTAGAGCCCTTGGCTAGTTCCTTGTCCGTCCTCAGTGAGGAAGAGAAAGAGGCAGGAGTTTGCTTGATTGATATCGGTGGAGGCACCACGGATATTGCCATTTTCTATGAGAATATCATCCGTCATACGGCAGTGATTCCTTTGGGTGGAAACATCATCACGGCCGATATCAAGGAAGGCTGTATGCTCATGCACAACCAAGCAGAGTTGTTGAAAACTAAGTTTGGAAAGGCGATTGCCGCGGAAGCGAATCCCAATGAAATCGTATCCATTCCTGGGTTGAAAAATCGTGCGCCCAAAGAAATATCCATCCGCAATCTCGCATCCATCATCCAAGCTAGAATGGAGGAGATTATTGAGATCGTCCAGAACGAAATCATGCAGAGTGGCTATTACAAAAAGCTTGCAGGAGGAATCGTCCTCACTGGAGGAGGCTCTCAAATGCAGTTCATTGCACAACTGTTTGAATACATGACAGGATTGGACACCCGAATCGGATTCCCAAATGAGCACCTTGGAAAATCAGTTTTAGATGAAATTAAGAGTCCAATGTATGCCACTACCGTAGGATTGGTTTTGGCAGGTTTCAAATCCCTAGACATGCGGGAAGAAATGTACAAAGCCCGGATCGCCAACACAGGTGTAAAACCAAAAATTCAAGGGAGGGAGGGCATCTCCAAGGATTTCTTTAGAAATATCGGAGAGCGCCTGAAGGGCATCATTTCAGATGATATTGGAGATGATACCAGCTATGGAAATTAAAATTTTACTCGAATCAATCACCCAACTAGTACCCCAGCATAAAAATTAAATTCACCAACAATACAATGTCAGATAACATGAAAGATTACAGATTTGATCTCCCTAAAAACCAAAAGTCCATCATCAAGGTCATCGGAGTAGGTGGCGGTGGTAGCAATGCTGTCAACCACATGTATGGTCTAGGAATTAAGGATGTGGAATTCGTCGTGGTCAACACCGATGCCCAGGCCTTGAAATCTAGCCCTGTTCCCTTGAGACTTCAACTTGGAGCCAACTTGACGGAAGGCCTAGGTGCGGGTGCCAATCCTGAACAAGGAAAGTGTGCCGCTCTAGAATCCGAAGAGGAGATTCGTGAACTACTCGCCGACAATACCAAGATGGTATTCATCACTGCAGGTATGGGCGGTGGTACGGGAACTGGAGCCGCTCCCATTGTTGCTAAAATTGCTAAAGAATTGAATATCCTTACCGTGGGTATTGTAACTGCTCCCTTCATGTTTGAAGGAAAAAAGAAGATGGCAGTTGCCCAAGCAGGGATTGAGTCACTTCGTGAAAATTGCGACACCGTATTGGTGATCCTCAACGACAAGTTGCGTGAGATCTATGGCAACCTAGCCATCCGAACGGCTTTCAGCAAAGCAGATGATATCTTGAGTACTGCTGCACGATCTATCGCTGAAATCATCACGATTCATCAAGATGTAAACGTTGATTTTGAAGACGTGAAAACAGTCATGAAGGATGCGGGTGCTGCAGTGATGGGTTCGGCTACTGAAGAAGGAGAAGGACGTGCCATCCGTGCAGCTGGATCTGCGATTTCTTCGCCATTGCTCAATAATGTAGACATCAAAGGCGCTCAGAAAATCTTGCTTTCCATTATGTCTGGCGAAGAAGAGGAACTTTCAATGGACGAACTCAGCGACATCACGGAGTACATCCAAGAAAAAGCGGGAGACAACGCAGAGGTCATCTTTGGTCAGGGCATTGACCCTGAATTGGGAAGAGCGATTCGCGTGACCGTCATTGCTACGGGTTTCGAAATGGATAGACTTGCCAATGTGCCTAGAACTACTGCAACTGCTGTACCTGTTTCTGCTTTTTTTACCCCAGTAACACCTACTCCAGCGCCCAGTCCAGCACCTGCTCCTGAGCAAGTTAAAACGGTGATTGATTTGGATTCAGGAAAGTCAGCACAAGTAAAAGAAGAACCCCTTGCTGAAGGAACTACCTTTACCTTTACCTTACCCAAGGCTCCAGTAACGGTGACTACTCCTGTAGTGGCTGAAGAAGAAAAAGAAGAGTTGTTCTCCTTTGATATCCAGCCGGTAGCAGAGGTTTCTGTTATGGAAGAGCCAGTCGCAGAGGAAAAAATTGTTCATGAACTGTATCAAGAACAAACTGCTCCAGTAGCTGCTTCGCCAATGGAATCAGAGGAGACGCAACAGCCTGTTGCACCAGTATTTGCTACTGACTACTACGAGCAAATGAAGATGAAGGCCATTCAGCGAGCCCACGAGCGATTTGAGAAATTGAAAGGTGGCCGTGCCCTAACTACCGCTTCAGATGATTTGACTGAGAAGATGGTGGTGCCTGCCTACCAGCGCAAAAACGTGATTCTCAATGAGCCGCAGCATAGCTCAGAATCTACGCTTAGCAGATTCAACCTCAATGAGGAGAACGAGATTTTAGGAAATAATCGATTCCTGCACGACAACGTGGACTAAGCCCTAAAAGTCAAGCAGCATGTCTGCCTGGGTATGTAGTAGTTCTACATACAGCCTGTTGGTGAGCAGGTTATCTGACATATTTTGCTCTATCTTGGCCAGTTTGGGCATGAGAGCAAGAACATGCATACCCAGGTAATGGAAGATGTCGGTGAGGTGGCTCATAGCGATGCCACCCCCGCCAATTCCTGAGGACAACCCAATTAACGCACACTTTTTGTTTTGAAATGCATTGGGATAGGTCATCCCATCGATGAATGTTTTCAAGATTCCTGGAAAGGATCCATTGTATTCTGGAACGATAAACACAAACTTTTTTCCTTCCTTGACGCGGTCATGAAAGGCATTGAATTCCGGATTTTTCCCATTGTTTTCGTACAAGGCAGTTGCCGTAAAATCGGCCGGCAAATCAGCCAAATAAAGAATTTCAGAAGCAGCTCCTTTTTCGGCTAAAATCTCCTGGTAAAGTTTCGCGATGGTACTAGAAACTGCGTTGTTACGGTTGGTGCTTACAATAATCTTAATCATGGGGTGAATTTTATCACCTTTATACACAGAAGTACCCAGAAAAGTTCGAACAATTTTTCAAAATCCTATCTTTGAACAAGCAATCGTAAATTTTAGATGGACTACAAGCAGCAAGTGGAGCAGGCTATGGCCTACATCCAAGGGATTCATTCCGACTCCGTAGCAATTGGGATTATCTTGGGAACAGGTCTTGGGAACTTGGCTTCCCAGATCGAGGTGGACCTAGAAATTCCCTACCAGGAGATTCCACATTTTCCTGTTTCTACCGTAGAAAGCCACAGCGGCACCTTGCTTTTTGGCCGTTTGGGAGGGAAAAAAGTGCTGGCCATGAAAGGGCGCTTTCATTACTACGAGGGCTACTCCATGAAGGAAGTAACCTTTCCCATTCGGGTAATGCGAGGCTTGGGCGTACAGACGCTACTGGTATCCAATGCCTCGGGGGGATTAAACCCTGCACAAGCCGTGGGGGAGGTAATGGTGATTTCGGACCACATCAACTTGTTTCCAGAAAATCCCCTGCGGGGAAAAAATTACGAGGCCTGGGGACCACGATTTCCGGACATGAGCGTGCCCTATTCCCCACGATTGATTGAACTCGCCTTACAGATTGCACATGAAAAAGGGATCAAGTTGCACACAGGAGTGTATTGTGGCGTGGAGGGGCCAAACTTGGAGACTCCTGCTGAATACAGTTACTTGCGCACGATTGGAGGAGATGCAGTAGGCATGAGTACCGTACCTGAGGTACTGGTGGCCTGTCACGCTGGGATGGAAGTTTTTGGCTTGTCTGCCATTACGGACCTAGGTGTCCCTGGTAAAATTCATCAGGTTTCGCTACAGGATGTGATCGCTGCTGCTGCACTGGCTGAACCGGTAATGAGTACCCTTTTTGAGGAACTCGTCTCAAGATTGGCAATTAAAAAATAAGGCCTCCTAGAAGGAGACCTTGGCTTTGTATTCGAGTGAATGCTATTCTTCTGGGAGTTGAGGGATGGTTTGGACCAGCTTTTGCATAAATGGACGAATCTCTTCGGGCCACAATTCTGGAATTTTCCCCACTTGCCACCAAATGATTTCAGATTCTCGTTCGAACGCGAGGTAGTAGCCTCCCTCTTCCACACAAAGAGGACACGCAATTAAGGATAGTCCACGTGGCAGGAGGTAATCTTTCGGGAAGGCTTGTTCCAAGTCCTTGGCTAGTTGCGCGTACTTCTCCTCTTTTGGTGTTTTGGAGTAGGTGATCACAGGTGCCTCTCGAAAGCTATTCATGTTGTCCACATACAGCTTTCCATCCACGTATTTGTATATTTGAATGCAGTTGCCCGTACAGCGAAAGTTCCACTGTCCAAAAATAAAGGCTTCTTGTTCAGGCTTTTCTTCCTCCTTGCATCCTCCGAGCAAAGAAAAGAGAAGAAGAAAATAGATTACATGCTGTTTCATGGTGCTGTCATTTGCTTTAAACCTCAGGAATGAACGTTCTTTTTTCACGAAATTATCAGAATTCTCTTAAAAAAAAGGGGCTCAGTTTATTCCTTGCTGCTTTTTTTGGAATCAATTTTTTTGTGATGCTCCCGGCTTTCGCTCAGACGGATTCCTTGACTTTCTTTTTTGGAAAGGTGGAGCAAGTACACCCGGCTTCCTATGTGCTGACGGGTAAGATCCGCTCCCAAGAAGGTGAAGTCGCCTTGGCGGGGGTAGGTGTACATGTAAACGGAACATTTTCTGGAGTGGTTACAGATAAGTTTGGGTATTACCTAATTTCTCTTCCTCCAGGCAACCATCGGGTAGTCTTTCGACACATTTCACATGCACCTCGGATTACAGAAGTGCACCTGTACGACAACGGCGTGATCAACTTAGACATGACCCTCAAAAGTTTTGAGTTGGACGGGGTAGTAGTCCTATCCGATGACCCGGACCGCAATGTGCGCAACCCGATTTCGGGAGTGGCCAAACTCAGTGCCAAGGAATTGAAGGCGATCCCTGCCTTTATGGGGGAGGCCGATATCTTCAAAGGCTTACAAATGATGCCTGGCGTGTCTTCAGTGGGGGAAGGCACCTCTGGAATCAATGTTCGGGGGGCCAAAACAGACCAAAATTTGATCTTAATGAACGAAGCCGTGGTATTGAGTTCCAATCATGCACTTGGCTTTTTGTCGTCATTCAATACCGATGTGACCGAAAATTTTACGCTCTACAAAGGCAACCTCCCTGCTACTTACGGAGGTCGTGCAGGAGCAGCGCTTGACATCAGCATGCGGGCTGGATCCATGGAAACTTGGCAGGGACAGGTAGGCCAAGGCACTTCCAACGGGAAGCTTCTTTTGGAGGGACCTCTCGTGAAAGAAAAGGTCAGCGTGGTCTTAGGTGCTCGAAAATCCAATGTGAACTGGCTGCTTAGTCAAGCTCGGAATTTGGACATTCAAGCCAGTCAACTCAATTTTTACGATGGTTACCTGGGGATGCAGTGGAAAATTGCCCAAGGGCATAGCTTGGACCTGAGTACCCTTGTGACTGGGGATACCTTCCAGTTTTCCGATCAATTTGGCTACGACTGGACCAATGCTGTGGGGACCCTACGGTACAAGGGACTGCTTAGTGAAAAAATCGCAGTAAGGGCACTTGTAGCGGGTGGCAACTTTGACAATACCTTCCTGGATCCTGCAGGTGTGGAGGCCGCTCAAGTGACTAATGGCATGCGCTACCAGCAAGCCAAGGCCTATGCCACCTGGGCGGATGAAAAACGTTCCTTCACTGCGGGGGTGGAAGCCATTTATTACCAAGGCAAGCCTGAGCAACGGGTACCTTACGGAGAGTTTTCTGCTATCCAAGCAGAGCGGGTCGGGAAGGAAAAAGGAATTGAAGGAGCAGCGTTCTTGAGTATGGATTATGAACTCAGTGAGACGACAAGTTTGATTGGAGGGCTTCGCTATTCCCGTTACAGCCAACTGGGCCCGGATACCGTATTTCAATACCGCCTCAATGCTCCAATAAATGCAGATGAAATTCAGGGAACTGCCGAGTTTGGTTCAGGTGCCATCCAAAGCTATGGAGGCTGGGAACCACGACTAGCCTTACGGCAAAACCTGTCGGCACGTACTTCCCTTAAGTTAAGTTATGCGCGACTTTACCAATACATACAGTCGGTATCTGCAACTTTTGGACCTACCCCCATCGACCTCTGGCAATTGAGCACTGTGCACATTCCTCCACAGCGGGCGGATAATTTTTCCTTTGGCGTATTTACCAATTCGGAGGGGAACAAATGGGAGTATACGGTGGATGCTTTTTACCGTCTTGGGGAAAATCAAGTGGAATACCGGGATTTTGCCAACCTTTTTCTCAATCCGCAGATCGAGACAGCACTGGTGTTCGGTAAGGGAAAAGCCTATGGGATGGAATTTATGCTCAAGAAAAACATGGGGATCCTGACCGGTTGGATTGCCTATACCTATTCCAGGTCCCTATTTCAATCTGTGAGTCCCTTTGCCGAAGAGCAAATCAATGGCAATGTCTGGACACCGGCCAACTACGACAAGCCGCATGAAGTTAATTTGATTTTGAGTCGCAAGATGTACCCTAGGGGTCTTCTTAACCTGACGATGAATTACTCCACCGGTCGTCCTGTCTCCGCGGTCACGGCTTCCTACTACCTCAATGGAGGCTTGGTGGTCCCAGATTACTCCCTAAGAAATGCTTACCGTATTCCGGATTACTTCCGGGTAGATTTTTCCTACACGGTAGAGAAGGTGTTTTCAAAAAAGGGTGACAGTTTGAATTTTGGAATTTACAACCTATTTGGACGTAAAAATGCCTATTCCGTGTTTTGGAGAAAGGATGGGGACTCCCAACAATTGCGTCCTTACCGCCTCGCTATTTTGGGGGCAATTTTCCCATCCATTTCATACAGCATTCAATTTGGAGGTACCGATGACTAAGTTGCGAATTTGGAGTCTATTTCTCCTACTGCTGGGAATCTGTTCCTGTGTGGATCAGATCAGTTTCCCCTTGGAAAAGGCAGATACGGAACGGCTCATTGTATCCGGCTTGATCACGGATGGAAAAGGGACCAAACGTATTTATCTATCCACGACCACTGCGGCAAATCGTCCTCCGCTATTGGTCAATGGCTACTTGACTCAGAATGATGCGCCTAGGCCCGTTCAAAATGCGCAAATCACTTTGTGGAGAGCGGGACAGCCACTTTTAGGATCGAGTTTTCAAGAGGTACGGCCAGGAATTTATGAGTACGAGTTGGAGGAGCCTTTGGAAGGAGGTATTTCTTACTTTGTTGAAATAAAAGCCGGAGGGAAGACTTACCGCTCAGCACCACAAGTGATGCCCTCCATTTCAGGGGAAGATCAATTGTCTTTTTCCTTTGAGCGCGCACGCATTGCAGATAATCCAGATGCAGCCCAGTTGATTTTAAAAACCGAACTTACCTTGCCCCAGGTCACGGGTGAATACTACCTGCGCTGGTCTGTGGAGGAAGCTTATTTTTGGGATTTGACCTTTTTTCCCAATCCATTCAATAAACCTCCGCCCAATTGCATCGTGTTTGCCTATCCAGATCCTGAACGGATTACGCTGGTGAATGGAAAGGTGCTTAACCGTCCCGGAGGAAAGTCTACGCAGGTGATCGCACAGCGTTTGGTGGACCAGTCCTTCTTAAGTCGACACTACTTTATGGTCAATCAGCTCAGCATCACCAAGGAAGCCTATACTTACTGGCAGAATGTGCGGGAGGTGGTCAACAATTCCGGTTCGGTATTCGACTCACCGCCTGCAGCGATTCGAGGCAATGTCAGCAATCTTAATGACCCCAAGGAAGTGGTTTTAGGGTTTTTGGAAATCGCCAAGTCGCGAGAAACCCGAATTTTCACCACCCGAGGGGATGTGCCCTATTTCTTAGAAAAAACATGTGAATACATTCCAGGCAAGCGTTACGATCAATACCTGCCTACCTGCTTGAGTTGCGCGGCATTTCCCAACAGCACCGAGGAATACCCCGCTTGGTGGTTTAAGGATTAATGTGGTCAACCGTCCACTGTCAACAGACGACAGCAAATTGTGATGGAGGGCAATAATCTGCGGTGGACCGTGGACTGTGGACTGTTGACCCTCTGACCTTGAACTTCAAATCCGGTGAGAGCCTTCTTGAAAAAAAGAACTAAAAAAAGCCTATTTCGAATGGAATAGGCTTTTTTGATTAGATGAATAGCTGCTATGACACAGGTAACCAAAGAAAACAAAGTTTGAAGTTCAATTAAATGTGCTGTCGTCTGTTGACCGTCGACTGTTGACAACTTGATTAGCACTTTTTTGAGCTACTGGTAGTATTGCGGATAATTCCAGTTGATTATTTCTTCATTCCCATGTAATCCACGACGAGGTAACTCAAGGCGCGGACGCCCAAAGTAAATCCGCTTTCATCCAAGTAGAAGTCAGGCGTGTGGTGGGAGGGAGTTTTGAGGGGATCGGCTCCTGGCTTCATGCCCCCCAAGAATACAAATACGCCTGGTTTTTCTTTTTGAAAAAAGCTGAAGTCTTCCGAACCCGTCATCGGATCCATCAAGATCAAATTTTCTTTTCCTGCGGCAGCATGGAGCGAAGGAAGCATTTTGGCAGTTAATGCCTCATCATTCACCGTAGAAGGGTAAAGTTTGAGAATGTTGACCTCTGCTTTTGCCCCGGCACTTTCGGCGATGTTGGTGGCGATTTCGTTGATTCTGCGGTGTACGAGTGCTTGTTGCTCATCACCAAAGGTGCGTATGGTTCCGATGAGTTCTACTTTTTCAGGGATGATGTTGTGGCGGATACCTCCATGTATCGCTCCCACGGTGACTACTGCTGGGTTTTGCGTCACATTCACGCTGCGGGAAAGGATCGTTTGTAGGCCAGTGATGATCTGTGCAGACGTGACGATGGGGTCTACTCCCGACCAAGGGGAAGCACCGTGGGCCTGGGTGCCCAGTACGTTGATGCCCAGGATATCTACTGCTGCCATGGTTGGTCCTGGACGGTAGCCGATTTTACCGGCTTCTACCTGTGCCCAGATGTGTAGGCCAAAAATCGCATCCACGTCTTTCATGACTCCTTCTTTCACCATCAATTCGGCGCCTGCCATGGGTACTTCAGTGACGCCCTCCTCGGCCGGTTGGAAGATAAACTTGACCGAACCTTCCAATTGATTTTTATGTGCTGCCAATACTTCGGCTACCCCCATCAAGATGGCCGTGTGGGAATCGTGTCCGCAGGCATGCATCACGCCGGTTTGCTGCCCATTGTAGGTGGCAGTGACGGTGGATTTGAAGGGAAGGTCTACCCGCTCGGTTACGGGAAGGGCATCCATGTCGGCGCGAAGGGCCACCATAGGTCCTGGCTTGGCACCACGAAGAACTCCTACTACACCGGTTACCGCTACATTTTCAGTCACTTCCATGCCCAGAGAGCGGAGGTGATCGGCGACGATTTTGGCAGTACGCACTTCCTGATTACCCAGTTCGGGGTGCTGGTGAAAATCCCGTCTCCATTCGATGACTTTGGACTCCACTCCCTGGGCTTTCTGATCAATGCTGGTACGAAGTTTGGACTGACCTAGGGCAGTAGTTGCAATCAAGAGGAGGGGAAGGATGATTTTTTTCATGATTATTTCAGGGGCTGATTCGATTCAAACAAAAGTAGTAGATTTTGATAAGAACCAAAGTTAGAGGGATTAAAAGCAATACCCCCATTCCTAATTTAGGAATGGGGGTATAAAGGTTAAATGGTCGCTTTTCAACTTTCCAATTTAAGGACTCTTGGAATTTTTATTTGGCCAGTTTATGAATCAAGACTTTAATTGGAAAGTAGAAAACAGAAATGATCGTGTAGCAAAGTCCAGTCATCATTACTACCTCAAAAATATTGATCTTGATAGCTGGAACCCGTTCATTTAGGTCCAAAATAAAGCCTGTCATTGCCAACAGTAATGAAAGGACTCCGATTCTGATAAAATCTTTTTTAGAAACCATTTTAAAGCCGCTGTACTTTACTTCTTCATGCCCATGTAATCCACTACAAAGTAACTCATCACACGTACACCGAGTACAAATCCACTCTCGTCCAAGTAGAAGTCTGGGGTGTGGTGCGAAGGGGTTTTGGTAGGGTCAGCCCCTTTTTTCATGCCGCCCAAACCGATAAATAATCCCGGCTTTTCGCGCTGGTAGAAGCTGAAATCTTCCGCTCCGGTTACCGGTGGGTTGACATGCACATTGTCTTTGCCTGCAGCAGCCTCTAGGGTGGACACCATCTTAGCCGTTAAGGCAGAGTCATTGACCGTAGAAGGATAGAGCTTGGTGATGTTGACCTCTGCTCGAGCACCTGCACTCTCCGCGATGTTGGTCGCAATCTCGGTGATGCGACGGTGTACCAGGTCCTGCTGCTGCTCACCAAAGGTGCGGATGGTACCGATCATTTCTACTTTTTCAGGAATGATGTTGTGGCGAATACCTCCATGAATGGCACCTACGGTGACTACCGCTGGATTTTGGGTCACGTTGACGCTACGAGAGAGGATG
>JACCDP010020142.1_pt1 | contig 26714 bp, 24 predicted proteins | sample 7445841 | NCBI WGS metagenome assembly JACCDP01 (sample SAMN15323441, study PRJNA562643) | freshwater metagenome | isolation source: river surface water | place: USA:Blue River Watershed | collected 2017-08-17 | reverse complement strand
CGAGGCGTTGTTGCCTGGGAAAAAATTGGCCAAGCTGGGGCCGACCGACACACCAATATCCAAGGCAATTTGTTTCATCGCGAATCAGCCTGCATACAGGCGACTGGCCATGTAGCGGCTGCGCAATCGGCGCAGGGCCACCAACAGCACGGCGCTGGCCGGCAAAGCGATCAGGATGCCGACGAAGCCCAACAACTGACCAAAGGCCAGCAGGGCAAAAATCACGGTGAGTGGATGCAAGCCAATGCGCTCGCCAATCAAACGCGGGGTGAGGATGAAGCTTTCAATGAGTTGGCCCAGGCCAAACACCACGGCCAGCATGAGACCGGCTTGCATCGGTGCCATTTCCAAAAAGCCAGCCAAGGCTGCCAACAACAAACCAATGCCAAAACCCACATAGGGCACAAACACCGCCAAGCCGGTGAAGATGCCAATCGGCCAGGCCACCGACAGGCCAAACATTTTCAGCGCCGCCACGTAGTACACCGACATGATCAGCATCACCAGCAACTGGGCGCGCAAATACTCGCCCAGCACGGCGTCGGCCTCATCAATGAAGCTGCCCACGCTGTCTTTGGCTTTGACAGGAATCCAGTCCCGCGCATGGGCCAAGACATGGTGACCGTCCATCAGGAAGTAGTAAAGCGCCACGGGTATCAGCACCAGGTTGCCAATCAGGGCCAGCGCCACGCTGCCGCCAATTTGCACCGACGCCAGCAGCGAGGACAAACCACTGTCCCACAGATTGCTCATGTAGGTGGTGAAAAAGGCTTTGATGGACGGTTGGTCGAAGTTCACATCGACACCCATGCGGGCCAACACAGGTGCCAAGTCGGTTTGCAGCAACGCCAACAAGGTGGGCAACTGCGCTTGCACCCGGGCGGCTTCTTTGAAAAAGACCGGCACCACCAAGCCCAACAGCGCCACCACCGCCAGCAAAAACAAGGCTTCGACCAGCAGCACCAGCACAAAGCGCGGAACACCTGTGCCCAATCGCGCTTGCAACCACACCACCAACGGGTTCAAGGCATAGGCCATGGCAGCGGCCACCAAAAACGGTGTGAGCACCGGCGCCAGCCACCACAACAGCCCCAGCAACACGGCGGTGATGGCCAACCAAGCGGCGTGGAAACGGTAGTCGGGGGAAGTGGACATCAGGCGGCGTGAAACCCGGCAATTAGAATCTGTCCATTCTATCGACCCGACTTTCAGGCGCACCGCGCCCCACCCCATGAACACTCCCCTTTCCTACAAAGACGCTGGCGTTGACATCGACGCCGGTGATGCACTCGTTGAGCGCATCAAACCCTTGGCCAAGAAAACCATGCGCGAGGGGGTGTTGGCTGGCATCGGTGGTTTTGGTGCTTTGTTTGAGGTGCCCAAAAATTACAAAGAGCCCGTGTTGGTCAGTGGCACCGACGGTGTGGGCACCAAGCTCAAGCTGGCGTTTGAATGGCAGATGCACGACACCGTGGGCATCGACCTGGTGGCCATGAGCGTGAACGATGTCTTGGTGCAAGGCGCTGAGCCGCTGTTTTTCCTCGACTATTTCGCTTGCGGCAAGCTGGATGTGGACACCGCTGCGGCGGTGGTGGGCGGCATTGCCAAAGGCTGTGAGTTGTCGGGTTGCGCCTTGATTGGCGGCGAAACCGCCGAGATGCCCGGCATGTACCCCGCCGGTGAATACGACCTCGCAGGCTTTGCCGTGGGCGTGGTGGAAAAAAGCCAAATTTTGACGGGCCAAGATGTGAAGTCCGGCGACGTGGTGCTGGGCTTGGCCTCCAGTGGTGTGCATTCCAATGGCTTCAGCTTGGTGCGCCAATGCATCAACAGAGCAGCGGCTCAATTGCCAGCCACTTTGGATGGCCAACCGTTCAAGCAAGCCCTGATGGCCCCGACCCGCTTGTATGTGAAAAGCGTGTTGGCCGCCTTGAAAGCCCACCCCATCAAAGCACTGGCCCACATCACCGGCGGCGGCCTGACTGAAAACATTCCCCGCGTGTTGCCTGATGCGTGCGCCGCGCATTTAGACCGCGCCAGTTGGCCGCGCACTGAGCTTTTTGCTTGGCTGCAAACCACCGCTGGGATTGACGAGGCCGAGATGTGCCGCACCTTCAACAACGGCATTGGCATGGTGCTGGTGTTGGATGCGGCGCACGCTGCCGCTTGCGTCCAAACCTTGGCGGACTTGGGCGAGCAGGTGTTTCAAATTGGCGTGATTGCCGACCGGGGCCAAGGCGCGGCTGTCGTCATCGACTGAAATTAATAGGGGTCAGATTCCAATTATTCGGGGAGCAGCACGGCCAACCGCGCCTGCACTTTTTGCAAACGCTCCCCATCGCCTTGACGGCGGTAAATTTCCTGCAAATTGCGCAGCATGCGGGCAATGATGTCGCGGGGGCTGGCGGGCTCCAAGTGGTAAGCCAGGGCGTCGTCAGAGATGGCTTGCGGACGCCCCGGTTTGGCACCATGCAACCAAGGAATCAAGCGTTCGGCCAAGTCGTCACGGCTTAAAGATTCGCCGCTGAAGGGGTCGAGCACCACATGGCCTTCTTGTGGATAGGTGAGGTCGAGTTTGACCAAAAAATGGCCCGGAAAACTCACGCCGTGCACCCGCAGCCCCATGTTTTGGCCCAGCTCCAGCCACAGCACGGCCAAGCTGATGGGGATGCCCAGGCGTTTGGTCAGGACCATGTTGATGAAGCTGTTGTGCGGGTCGTCGTAATGGTTCACGTTGCCCGCAAAGCGCAGCTCTTCATAGAAAAAATGGTTCAGCTCGCGCAACTTGTCCAGGGGTTCGGCGTTGGCCATGAGGCGGCGCTTGAGCTTGGCGCACATCACGTCCACGTCGTCTAACACCTGCTGGATGTCCAGTGCAGGGAATTCATCTTGCGCCAAACTGATGGCGGTCTCGAGCAAGGGAAATTCGTCATCGCTTTGCACCAAGGTGGTGAAATAGTCCAGCGCCGAGGGCTTTAATTTGTAGTCCATGTTGCAATCATGCCTTCAGCGCCGCCACAACGCACGCAAATCCATCCCAAGACCCTTCAGTATGGCGAAATACACCACAGCACTGCCACAGGTCACCCCAGCCAACAAACCCGCACGCATCCAAGCCTGGGCCTGCAGCGCGGTCCAATCCCAATGCTGCGCAGCGTAAAACAACAAGCCGCCAAACACCGCACTGGCTGCCAGCACCCGCGCCAGCAACGCAGGCCATCCTGGCAAAGGTTTGAATTTGCCTTGCAGACGCAAGCCCACCAACAAGCTGAGCGCATTCACCAAGGCCCCCAAGCCGATGGACAAGGTCAATGCGGCATGGGCCAAATGCGGCACCAAGAAAAAGTTGATGACCTGCGTGAACACCAACACGCCAATGGCAATGCGCACCGGAGTGCGGGTGTCTTCTTGGGCATAAAAACCAGGCGCCAGCACTTTGATGGCCACCAGCCCCAGCACACCCACGCCGTAGCCTGTGAGGGCGGCAGTGGTTTGGGTCACATCGTGGGCGGTGAACGCGCCGTAGTGGTAGAGCACGGCCACCATGGGCTGGGCAAACACCAGCAAGGCCACGGCGCAGGGCCAAGCCAGCACCAGCACCAGGCGCAAGCCCCAGTCCAGCATGGCGCTGTAGCGCGCACTGTCACCACTGGCTTTGGCGGCAGACAACTGCGGCATCAGCACCACACCCAAGGCCACGCCCAGCATGGCGATCGGAAACTCCATCAAGCGGTCGGCGAAGTTGACCCAGCTCACGCTGCCCGGCGTCAGGTGCGAGGCGATTTGCGTGTTGATGAGCAGCGACAACTGGGCCACGCCCACGCCCAAGAGCGCAGGCCCCATCATGGCCAAAATGCGCCGCGTGCCCCCGTCTTGCCAAGCTTGGCGGATGTCCCTGGGAGACCAAGCGATGCGCGGCAACAGGCCCAAGCTTTTCAGGGCTGGTATTTGCACCGCCAACTGCAACACCCCGCCCAGCATGACGCCGCCAGCCAATGCATAAATGGGTTCTAGCCCCTGCGAACGCAACCACGGTGCACCCAGCCAAGCCGCCAAGATCATGCAAACGTTGAGCAGCACCGGCGTGGCGGCCGGCACGGCAAAGCGCCGCCAGGTGTTCAAGATGCCGGCCGACAAGGCCACCATGGACATGAAAGCGATGTAGGGAAACATGTAGCGCGTGAGCAGCACGGCGGTGTCCATGCCCTGCGGCGACTGCTGCAAACCACTGGCCATCAGCCACACCAACCCCGGCGCGGCCAGCACGCCCAACACGCTGGTGATGAGCACCGCCCAGGCCAGCAGCGTGGCCACTTTGTCAATCAGCACCTGCGTGGCGGCGTCGCCGTGCTCGGCGCGGGTGGCGGCCAGCACCGGCACAAAGGCTTGGCTGAAAGCACCCTCGGCGAACAAGCGGCGAAACAAATTGGGGATGAGAAAGGCCACGCGAAAGGCGTCGGTGACCGCGTTGGCCCCGAAAGCGCTGGCAATCAGCGTTTCACGCACAAAACCGGTGATACGCGACAGCAAGGTCAGCAAAGAGACGGTGGAGGCGGACTTGAAGAGGCTCACGCGTGGGAGTGTAGCCGCCCCTGTCTGCCACACAGGGGCGGTTTGCTACAATGACCGGCTTTGCCAGCATCATCCTCAAACCCTCAAAGGAAACTCCATGGCTTCAGCCAAACCCAAGAAAAAGAACCCGCGCCTGGCGTCGGGCCGCAAACGCGCCCGCCAAGACGTCAAACTCAACGAAGCCAACAGCTCGTTGCGCTCCAAATACCGCACTGCCGTGAAAAACGTCGAAAAAGCTGTTCAAGCTGGCGACAAAACCAAAGCGGCAGAACTGTTTGGCAAGATGCAGTCCGTGGTGGACATCATTGCCGACAAGAAAATCTTCCACAAAAACAAGGCTGCTCGCGACAAGAGCCGCCTGGCCGCCAAGGTGAAGACCTTGGCCCTCGCCGCCTGACGATTCAGGCATCCAGCCCGGCCTGCCAAGCGCAGGCCGCCGTTTGAAACCGGTGCGCTGTTGGCAAAGAAAAAACAAACGAACCACCCCTCGGGGTGGTTTTTTTGTATCAAATTCAACTTAATTGCCGCTAATTTTTAATTAAATGAGTAATTTTTAACTCTATCATTGGATTTTCAGTTGATGAAGATATCCGATGATTGCGCCCTTATTGATTCTGCTGCCTCGCTCTGAGCCAACCACAGTTTGGTGGCGCATGCTGGGTGACGCTTTGATGTTGGTGGCCCTGAGTTGTTTGCTGATGCCAACCACCAGCCAGGCCAAACCCACTTGTGGCAACGTTGGTTTGACCACCCACCCGGCCAGCACGCAGCCCCTGTACCCGGGGCGAAACACAGGTCCTTCAACGACCACCAAGCTGGGGGAATTCAGCGTCAACATGAATTTCAGCCATTGTGTCTTCACCGACACCACGGTTGAAAGACTGGAAACGCGCGATGGGTATACAGGCTTCAACGACTTGAATCGCGCGAGCTTGAATGGCAATGAATTTCAAGCTGACTATGGCATGACATGCCAACACTGCGCCAACCAGCCGGCAGAGAACATCAAATTCACAGTCACCAGAACCGTGACCGGCCAAGGCGGCTTGTGCAAGACCAGCCACAGCCTGGTCAACTCGCCTTTGCCCAGAACCATGGTCAGCCGGTTCTCGCAGGAATGCACTGGGTTTGACGTGCTGATGAGAGTGGAGATCTTTCAAACCAATGGCCAACTTAAAACCATGGCGCCCTATGCATTGACAGCCCTGAACTTCATTGGCGCGAATTTGATGATGTACCAAGCCACAGAGAGTCCCTTGATATTGGCCATCATTCCAGCCTCCCGTGACTTTCAAATCACCCCCAGTCCACAGTGCACGTTCACCGTGAAAAACACCTCTGTGGGCTTGGCATCTCTGCAAAATAGCCAGATCCAACCTTCAGACACGGTCAGTTTATTGAACCCCAAAACCTTCAGCTTGCAACTTCAAAGTTGCAACAGTGTCAACCAACGTCCCGTCAACCTGACGTGGCGGTTCAACCAACCGAGTCAGAACAATGAACGCATGCTCAACAGCGCGCCAGCGGGCGGCAAAGGCGTGGATGTGGTTCTGCGTGCCCAAGCCGGGCAAAAAATGGTGCTGGGCAGCAGCACCCCGCATGCAGACCTGACCATCAAACATTTGGAAACCTACCGCGTCCTCAATGCGGAAGAGAACGCCCGCTTGCAGTTCACCGCCGCCTATGTGGCCAATGGCGACCCGCCATCAGCCGGGGCTTTTGCCTCCACCGCCATCGTCACCCTTGGCTACGAATGAGACCAGCGTCAACCCCCTGTAGCGGCCCGGCTCATGAAGTCCGATCAGCAGGCCCAGGCCTGATCACCTGCAATTGGTTGTCGCGCGCAAAGCCCATCACGAAATCCCAAGCCATCACATGGGCTGTTTGCATGTCGGTGTGGACCACCACGCATTTGGTGCCTTGCCAATCATTGGGCACGCACCAGGGCGAGTAACTGAGATGGTCGCCAGGCACGGCTGCCCCTGGTCGGATGCTGCTCATCACACCCGCCAAGCGTTCAGCCCAATCGCTGGGTCGGAAGGTTTGGCCGGAGGTGGTCAATCCAAGAATGATGACGTCGTGCGCTTTGAGATCGGCCATGAGAGAGGGGAAAAGACTGGGCGGATTCTAGGGTTGGCTGATTGCACCCCCCTGACATGCATTGCCGCCTAAAATCGACTACCCGGCTCCAGCCTGCATGGCTGCTGAGCCGATTTCATTTTTGAGCCCAGACCCAGGAGCCCCCATGTCCAGCGCCCACGATGCCACCGCCCACCTGATGAACACCTATGGTCGTTTGCCCATGTCGGTGTCCCATGGCCGAGGCGTGCATGTGTTTGACACGGCAGGCAAAAGCTACTTGGACGCTCTGGCGGGTATCGCGGTCAACACCTTGGGACACGCCCACCCCAAGCTCACCCCTGCGCTGCAAGACCAGGTGGGTCGCATGATGCACAGCTGCAATTACTACCACATCCCCTTGCAGCAACAACTGGCCGACAAGCTGGTTGAGCTGTCTGGGATGAGCAAGGTGTTCTTTTGCAACTCCGGCCTGGAAGCCAACGAAGCGGCTTTGAAAATGGCCCGCAAATTCGGCCACGACAAAGGCATTGAGCGGCCAGAAATCGTGGTCTATGAGCGGGCTTTCCATGGCCGCAGCATCGCCACCCTCAGCGCCACGGGCAACGAAAAAATTCAAAAAGGGTTTGGGCCTTTGGTGGAAGGTTTCATTCGCGTGCCCCTGAACGACATCGCCGCGTTGAAAAAAGCCACCGTGGGCAATCCCAACGTGGTGGCCGTGTTCTTCGAGACCATCCAAGGCGAAGGTGGCATCAACCCGATGCGCACAGACTACCTGCGCGATGTGCGTGCACTGTGCGACGAACAAGACTGGCTGCTCATGATTGACGAAGTGCAATGCGGCATTGGTCGCACCGGCAAATGGTTTGCCCACCAATGGGCGGGCATACAACCCGATGTGATGCCCTTGGCCAAGGGTTTGGGTTCGGGCGTGCCCATCGGCGCGGTGGTGGCTGGCCCCAAAGCCGCCAACATCTTGCAACCCGGCAACCACGGCACCACCTTTGGTGGCAACCCCTTGGCCATGCGCGCGGGTGTGGAAACTTTGCGCATCATGGAAGAAGAGGGTTTGCTGGCCAATGCCGAACGTGTGGGCGCGCATTTCAAAACCGCGTTCGAGCGTGAATTCAAAGACACGGCCGGCGTGAAAGAGATCCGCGGACACGGCCTGATGATCGGCATCGAACTCGACCGCCCTTGCGGCCCCCTCATGGGTCAAGCGCTGGAAGCGGGCTTGCTGATCAGCGTCACCGCCGACAGCGTCATCCGCTTGCTGCCTGCCCTCATCATGACCGAGCAAGAGGCCGACCAAGTGGTGGCTTTGCTCGTGCCGCTGGTGAAACAATTTTTGAATGCGCCTAAGGACTGACATGGGCCAACCCCTTCAACACTATTTGCAGTTCACCGATTTGACGGTGGACGACTATGCGTATTTGTTCAACCGTGCTGCACTCATCAAAGCCAAGTTCAAGGCCTACGAGAAACACCAGCCTTTGACCGACCGCACCTTGGCCATGATTTTCGAGAAGGCCTCCACACGCACCCGCATCAGCTTTGAAGCAGGCATGTACCAAATGGGTGGCGCGGTGGTGCACCTGACCACGGGTGACAGCCAGTTGGGTCGTGCCGAACCGATTGAAGACAGCGCCAAAGTCATCAGCCGCATGGTCGACTTGGTGATGATCCGCACCTTCGAGCAAACCAAGATTGAACGCTTCGCCGCCAACTCACGCGTGCCGGTCATCAACGGCCTGACCAACGAGTTTCACCCCTGCCAAATCTTGGCCGACTTGCTCACCTTCATCGAGCACCGTGGTGACGTTCAAAACCCCTTGCACTGCCTCCAAGGCAAGGTGGTGGCTTGGGTAGGCGACGGCAACAACATGGCCAACACCTGGCTGCAAGCCGCCGACTTACTCGGCTTCACTGTGCATGTCAGCACCCCCAGCGGCTACGAGGTGAACCAAGCGGTGGCGGGGGTGAAAAATGCTGCTTGCTACAAGGTGTTCCAAGACCCCTTGCAAGCCTGCCAAGGCGCAGATTTGGTCACCACCGATGTGTGGACCAGCATGGGCTTTGAAGCGGAAAACGAAGCGCGTCGCCAAGCCTTTGCGGCCTGGTGTGTGGATGAAGCCATGATGGCGGCCGCGCACCCCGATGCTTTGTTCATGCATTGCTTGCCAGCGCACCGCGGCGAAGAAGTGCAAGCCGAGGTGATTGACGGCCCGCAAAGCGTGGTGTGGGACGAAGCCGAGAACCGCTTGCACGTGCAAAAAGCCCTGATGGAGTTGCTGCTGCTGGGTCGACTTTGACTCAATATTTGTAAAGCCAGGGCTGGTCCATCACGTTTTGGCCGCCCAAGCCCATGGCCAGATTGCGCGCCCACGCCAAGGGTCCGCTGGCATGAAAAACGCGACCATTGCGCCGAGCACGTTGTTGCACTTTGGCGGCACGTTGCCACCTGGACATGGCATAGGCTTGCAAACGCTGTTCGACGGTCTGGCTTGCCTGCTGCCAATGCTGCGCCAAGCTCTCGGCGTCTTCAATGGCCATGCCCGCACCTTGCGCCAAATACGGCAGCATCGGATGTGCGGCATCCCCGAGCAAGGCCACTTTGCCTTTGGCCATGTCTGCCGCTTGGCGCACAGGGGGTTTGTCAAACAAGGCCCAGGCTTTGCGGCTGTGGCCCGCCATGCGCACCAATTCTTGCAGCGATGGACAGCAGGCGTACATGGCGGCTTGCAAATCCAGGGTGGCTTCTTCGGCGCTGCGCACATGTTCCCAGCCCGGGGCAGCCGGGATGTCTTGGGCTTCCACCAACACCACCAGGTTCAGCAAGTCGCCGCCACGGATCGGGTAATGCACCACGTGCAAACGCGGCCCCAGCCACAAGCCCATGCCGTCCCCGCGCCACACCGGCGGCAGTTGATCGCGTTGCAACACGCTGCGGTAGGCCCAATGGCCACTGGCCACCAAGGGCTGCGGTCCCCAGACTTGCTGACGCACCCGGCTGCTGATGCCGTCGGCGCCAATCAGCGCCATGCCTTGCATGGGCCCTGAATTTTCAAAACCAATTTGCACGCCCTCGTCCAGTGATTGCACGGTGTGCAAACTGCTGCTCAAGAGCACGCTGGATTTGTTTTGCGCTTGCACGGCTTCGAGCAAGGTTTGGTGCAAATCAGCGCGGTGGATGGTGAGGTAAGGCGCACCGTAGCGGTGCACGAAATCATCCCCCATGGCCATCTGTCCCAAGCTGGTGCCGTCCAAGGCATTGCGCACTTCCAGGTGGCTGGGCACAAAGCCGCGTTGGGCCAACACGTCCTTCAAACCCCATGCGTGCAAGCGCTTCATGGCGTTCGGGCCCAAGCCAATGCCTGCGCCCACCTCGGTGAAGGACTCTGCTTGTTCAATCAATTGGCTGGTGGTGCCCACATGGCCCAGGGCCAGTGCGGCAGCCAAGCCGCCTATGCCGCCTCCGGCGATCAGTACATCTCTCATGCGGTCATGCTAGCAAACGAAGATGTCAGGCTCCATACAACTTGAAACACGCATCCAACTGGGTGCGCCAAACTTGCTTTTGCGCTTCGGGCACGAAGCTGGCCTCGAAGCTGTTGCAGGCCAATTGGTAGGCGTGGGCAGCGGTCAGGGGCAGCGCGGCAAAAGTTTGCACAAAGTTGTCGTTCAAGTAGCCGCCAAAGTAGGCGGGGTCGTCGGAATTGAGCATGACGCACAGACCTTGCTCCAACATGGCCCCGAGGTTGTGGTCGGCCAGGTTGGGAAACACGCACAGCTTTTGGTTCGACAAGGGGCAGACCGTGAGCGGGATGCGTTCTTGCGCCAAGCGTTTCATGAGCGTGGGGTCATGAATGGCTTGCACGCCGTGGTCGATGCGCTCGGCCTTCAACACATCCAAAGCACCCCAGATGTAGGCAGGGGGGCCTTCTTCTCCGGCATGGGCCACCACGTGCAAACCCAGCGCACGGGCTTGCGCAAAGACGCGTTCAAATTTTTCAGGGGGGTGGCCGCGTTCACTTGAATCCAGACCGACGCCGATGATTTTGTCCAGATAAGGCTTGGCTTCATCCAATGTGTGCAAAGCGTCTTCTTCCGAGAGATGCCGCAAAAAACACAGGATGAGTGAAGCACTGATGCCCAGCTGGGCTTGTGCATCGACACAAGCGCGGTGCAGGCCGCTGATCACAGTGTCCATCGGTACGTGCCGCGCCGTGTGGGTTTGCGGGTCGAAGAACAACTCGGCATGCACCACATTGTCGGCTTGGGCTTTCAGAAAGTAGGCCCAGGCCATGTCGTAGAAATCGGGCTCTGTCAGCAACACGCTGGCACCGGCGTAATAGATATCAAGAAAGCTTTGCAAATCAGTGAAGGCGTAGGCGGCACGCAGCACCTCGACACTGCTGTAGGGAAGTTGCACCTGGTTGCGTTGGGCCAACTGAAAAATCAGCTCAGGCTCGAGAGAGCCTTCGATGTGCATGTGCAATTCGGTTTTGGGCATGGCCCGCAACAGGTCGGGCAAGCGTTCTTGAGAAATCGCTGAGACATTCATTCAACACACTCCAAACGTGACGTTCAGTTGTTGCAACAACCGGCGGTAAGCGGCGGAACCCTTGTCCACCGCCACAAAGGATTCTGCCCCAGGCTTCAAAGGCAGCAAGCGCGGGCGCTGCGACTCCAGCACGGGCTTGTCTTGCAAGAAGATGGTGTTTTGAAAGTCCAGTACTTTTTCAGCGGGCAGCTCAAAGTCAGCCAGCGCCATGCGAAACCACACCCGGCTTTGCTCCGCTTGAACAGGCTGGATGAACAAGGCGATGGACTCTTCATAGCCAGGCTTGACACCGCTGTCGGCGCCTGGCACCTTGGTCAGCACCGCCGCATACGGGTGGCCCACTTCATAGGTGTAGGCCACCATCGCGCCACCAGAGGCCAAAGCACTGGACTGCGGCTGCCAGGCTTGGGCGTTGATCAGTTTGAAGCCGTGCTCGGTGGATTGGACCTGGTAGTCGGGAATCTGCGTGTGCTCGGCGTCGCCCAACCAGCCTTCGTGCACAAAGCTGAAGTGCGCCATGTCCAAAAAATTTTCAACGATCCGCGGGGCGCTGGTGTTCACCACATAAGGCCCGGCGTTGAGCTTGCGCAAACCCGGTTGCGCTTCGGCCGCGAAAACGGGCAGGTCATGGCCGTCTGGCGACAAACACACCCAGATCAAGCCACAGGCTTCGCGCACCGCGATGGGTAGCGCTTGTTGCGCCTGGCCGGGTTGGAAGTCGGGCATGGCCGGCACATGGGTGCACTTGCCGTCGCCGGTGAATGTCCAGCCGTGGTAGGCGCACTGCAACTGACCCTTGCACACCTTACCCAATGAAAGTTGGGCACCACGGTGCGGACATCGGTCGTGCAAGCCCTGGGCTTGGCCTTGGTCATCGCGCCACAGCACCAAGGGCAGGCTCAAGAGTTGAACTGACAGGGGCTCAACTTTGAGGGCGTGAACATCGGCCACGGGATGCCACAAAAGGTGTTCAATCGGCGTCATGTCGGCGGCCTTTGGGAAGGTAGTGTTGATGCTTGGGCACCCAAGCTTGGTAAGCCTCGATCCAGTTGCGGGCAACCCGTTGTTGCGCTTCGGCCAAGCTGATGTCGCCGTTGCACACCATTTTGTAAACCACGAATTCGAGGTCGTTCTTTTGCTCTGCACCCCATGCCCCTGCGCGCGGTTGCGGCCAGAGGTTTTTCGGGTCGCTGGGGTTGCCGCCAATGCTCAGCGGAATCAGGTGGTCTTGTTCGTAGTTCTTGGGGTTGCGGTCTGCGTAGTTGAATTGGCGCAGCTGCTGACGCTTCATGCGGTTGGTGAACTTTTTGTCGGGGCGCACCTTGGCGGTGTAGCCCTTGACGCACACCGTGGATTGCAGGTTTTGCGCCGTCACCGCCGGGTCAATGGCGCCCGGCGTGAACACCGGGTTGGGCAAGGCTGGGGCGGTCACGTCCAGCGCTTGCGACCCGTTGCTCTGCTGCGCCCACGCGCTGCTGGCCGTCAACAGTGCAGCAGGTAGCCACCAAAAAAAGGCTGCCCGAGGGCAGCCTTTGGGGGTCAAGCCAGAGTGCTTGACAACAAGCATTACTTGCTGCCGGGCACTTTGCCTTCCACGCCTTTGACGTAGAAGTTGACGCCGCTCAAGAATTTGTCGTCAGCGACTTCATCTTTCTTCAGCAGGGTTTTGCCGGTGTTGTCAACCAGGGGACCTTTCCAAATGGCATAGGTACCGGCTTTCAAACCCGCTTTGATTTCTTCCACTTTGGTTTTGGTGTCGGCAGGCACATCTTCAGCGATCGAGACGATGTCGATGGCGCCTTCTTTCACGCCCCACCACACGCCAGTACCACCCACCCATTTGCCTTCCAGGGCTTCACGGGTGGCTTGGATGTAGTAAGGCGCCCAGTTGATGACAGCTGAACCCAAGTGGGCTTTGGGACCGTAAGCGGTCATGTCAGAGTCCCAACCAAAGGCGCGCTTGCCTTTTTCTTCGGCTGTTTTCAACACAGCAGGTGAATCGGTGTTTTGGAACAGCACGTCAGCGCCGCTGTTGATCAGCGATGTGGCGGCTTCGGTTTCTTTGGGTGGATTGAACCACTCGTTGACCCAAACCACTTTGGTTTTGACTTTGGGGTTGACCGATTGAGCGCCCATGGTGAAGGAGTTGATGTTGCGAACCACTTCAGGGATGGGGATGGAAGCCACCACGCCCAAGGTGTTGGACTTGGTCATCTTGCCAGCGATCACACCAGCCATGTAAGCGCCTTCATAGGTGCGGCTGTCGTAGGTGCGCATGTTGGGCGCTTGTTTGTAACCGGTGGCGTGTTCGAATTTCACGTCAGCGGTGTCGGCTGCCACTTTGAGCATGGGTTCCATGTAGCCAAAGGTGGTGCCGAAGATCAGCTTGTTGCCTTGGGCGACCATGTCGCGGAAGTTGCGCTCTGCGTCAGCAGACTCGGACACGTTTTCGGTGTAAGAGGTTTTGATCTTGTCGCCAAACTCGGCTTCCAAGGCTTTGCGGGCGTTGTCATGCGCGAATGTCCAGCCACCGTCACCGACAGGGCCCACGTAGGCGAATGCAATTTTCAAGGGTTCAGCTTTGGGGGCTTCAGCCGCAGGAGCGGGTTTGGGTTCTTCCTTTTTACCGCAGCCCACCATCAGGGCGGCAGAAACCAAGCCCAATGCAGCTGCACGGAACCAAGTACGTTTGTACAAATCTGTCATGAAAAGTCCTTTTTGAAAATAAGGCGGAGGGTGAAAGACCTGCAATTATGGCCTTTGGAAATGGCTTTTTTCAGAGGTCTGGAAAATCTTCCTCAAGACCCCGGGTAGAACGGCTTGCCCAAGGAAGCAGGCATGTTGACCCGGATCCACTGGGGATTGCGGGATATCAGCGCCAGCACGACGATGGTGGCCAGGTAAGGCAGCATGCTCAGGAACTGGCTGGGCACGTCCACGCCACTGGCTTGGAAATGGAACTGCAGCATGGTGACGCCGCCGAACAAATAAGCCCCGAGCAGCACCCGCGCTGGCCGCCAGGTGGCGAAGGTGGTGAGCGCCAAGGCGATCCAGCCCTTGCCAGCGATCATGCCTTCCACCCACAACGGGGTGTAGATGATGGAAATATAGGCACCCGCCAAGCCGCACAACGCACCCCCGGTGACCACCGCGCCCAAGCGGATGCCGCGCACCGAGTAGCCCAAGGCATGGGCCGACTGGGGTGACTCGCCCACCGCCCGCAGCACCAAGCCGGCCCGGCTGCGCTCTAAAAACCAAATCAGCGCCAGGGTGAACAAGATGACCAAATAGACCATGGGATGCTGTTTGAACAAGGCCGGCCCCACCAGGGGCAGATCGGCCAAGCCTGGCACCTCAAAGCGCATGCGCTCGGGCAACTTGGCTTGCACATAACTGGTGCCAACAAAGGCTGAAAAACCCACACCAAACAGGCTGAGCGCCAAGCCGGTGGCGTATTGGTTGGTGTTGAGGCCAATGACCAGCGCGCCAAAGATCAGGGCCAACAAAGCCCCGGCACCCATCCCGGCTGCAAACCCCAGCAGATCGCTGCCGGTGTGCACCACGGTGGCAAAGCCTGCGATGGCCGAGCACAGCATCATGCCCTCGGCCCCGAGGTTGACGATGCCGGCTTTTTCGTTGATGAGCAGCCCCAAAGCCGCGATAGCCAAGACCGTGCCCGCACTCAGGGTGGCCGCGATCAACAATGCATAGGATTCCATCACGCCACCTCCACACGCTTGGGCGCCCAGCGCAAGCGGTAATTCATCAAGACATCACAGGCCAACAAGCTGAACAACAACAGCCCTTGGAACACCCCCGTGAGAGATTTGGGCAGCCCCAAACGAGATTGGGCCAGCTCACCCCCGATGTAGAACATGCTCATGAGGATGGCGGAAAACACCATGCCCACCGGGTGCAAGCGCCCCACAAAAGCGACGATGATGGCCGCAAAGCCATAGCCGACCGGCACATACGGTGTGAGCTGACCGATGGGTCCCGCCACCTCGAGGGCACCAGCCAAACCCGCCGCGCCGCCCGACACCAACAAAGCCAGCCAAATGGCACGGCGCGAGGAAAAGCCCGCATAGCGGGCCGCATGCGGTGCCAAGCCACCAATTTGCTGGGCCCAACCGGCCCGCGTGCGGAACAAAAACACCCACATGACCACGGCACCCAGCAAGGCCAAGATGACGCCGATGTTGACGCGCGAACCTTTGAACAAGCGTGGCACTTGGGTGGCTGTTTCAAAGGTTTTGGTTTGCGGAAAGTTGTAGCCCAAGGGGTCTTTCCAGGGGCCATACACCAAGTAACCCAGCACCATGATGGCCACATACACCAGCATCAAGCTGACCAAAATTTCGTTCGCATGGAAGCGGTCGCGCAAAAACGCGGTCAGCCCGGCCCAAACCATGCCGCCCAGCACCCCGGCCAACAGCACCGGCACGACCATCCATCCACTGCTGGTTTTGTCGGCCATCAAGGCGATGCCGGTGGCAAACACCGCGCCCATCACATACTGGCCTTCAGCGCCGATGTTCCACACATTGGAGCGAAAACACAGGGCCAAGCCCATGGCGATGATGAGCAAGGGCGTGGCTTTGACCACCAATTCGCCCAAGGCGTAGGAGGAGCGAATGGGTTCCCAGAAAAACACCCCCAAACCTTGCACCGGGTCTTTGCCCAGCGCCAAGAACAACACCACGCCGATGACCACCGTCAGCACCAAGGCCAACAGGGGCGAGGCGATGCGCCAAAAGCCTGACGGCTGAGGCCGAGCTTCAAGTTTCAACATGTCAATGCACCATTTCTTCTTGTTGGTCCCACAGGCCGCTCATCCAACTGCCGATCAAGGCCACGTTGGCGTCGGCCCGGTTGATCGAGGGCGACAAACGCCCTTGCGCGATGACGTGCATGCGGTCGGAGAGTTCGAACAACTCGTCGAGTTCTTCACTGACCACCAACACCGCACAACCGGCGTCACGCAGCGCCAGCAAAGCCCCGCGAATTTGCGCCGACGCACCCACGTCCACACCCCAAGTGGGTTGCGAGACGATCAGCAGTTTGGGGGCCGCGTCAATTTCGCGCCCGACAATGTACTTTTGCAAATTGCCTCCCGACAACGACTGCGCCAAGGCATGGGCACCCCCGGCCTTGACCTTGTAGCGGTTGATGATGGACTCGGCCTGGGTTTTCAGGGCGTTCATGTCGATCCATCCCACGCTGTTGATGGCGTCGGAACGGGTGAGCAAGAGGTTGTGCGCCAAGCTCAGGCTGGGCACGGCACCGCGACCCAGTCGTTCATCCGGCACAAAGTGCAAGCCCAAGTCGCGTCGCTGGGTTGGGCCTTGCGAACCCACTGGTTGACCCAACAGGCGGATGCTGTCGGCCGGGGCCCGGGTGTCTTCACCACTCAGTGCGTACAGCAACTCGCGCTGGCCATTGCCCGAAACGCCGGCGATGCCGACGATTTCACCCTCACGCACTTGCAAATTCATGGGCGAGAGGTTCATGCCAAACGGGTCTTGGCGGGCCAACTGCAGTTGGCGCACCTCTAACACCAAGGCACCGGGTTGGCTGACTTGGGGGTTCAAGGCGGGCGGCTCGCTGCCAATCATCATCTGGCTCAAAGACGCATTGGTTTCTTCACTGGGAATGCACTCACCACTGACACGACCTGCGCGCAGCACCGTGCAATGGGTGCACAGCGCTCGGATTTCATGCAGTTTGTGGCTGATGTACAAAATGCTGCAGCCCTCGGCCACCAATTGGCGCAGCACGGCAAACAGTTTGTCCACCGCTTGGGGGGTGAGCACCGAGGTGGGCTCGTCCAGGATGAGCAAGCGCGGTTCACACAGCAAGGCGCGGATGATTTCCACGCGTTGCATCTCGCCCACGCTCAAGGTGTGCACCGGTCGATCGGGCTCGATGTCCAGGCCATAAATGGCAGCTTTGTCGCGAATACGCTGGGTCACTTCGGCCAAGGACAGGGATTTGTCCAAACCCAGCCAAACGTTTTGCGCCACGCTCAGGGTGTCGAACAAACTGAAGTGCTGGAACACCATGCTGATGCCCAACTGGCGGGCTTGCTGCGGGTTGCGAATGCGCACCGCTTGGCCATTGAAGCGGATGTCACCGGCATCGGGTTGCACCGCGCCAAAAATGATTTTCATCAGGGTCGACTTGCCCGCACCGTTTTCGCCCAAAATGGCATGAATTTGGCCGGGCATGACGTCCAAGGAAATGTTGTCATTGGCCAGCACGGCGGGGTATTGTTTGCGAATGCCTTTGAGGCTGAGCAACGGCGTGTTGTTCATGACCCGCACCCTTGAAGTGTCTTTGGTGACAGAATTTGAATCCATCCAACATACTGAATTTTCATGACCATTCCTAATCTAAACCTGATTTTTAGAAATACAAAGAATTCAATTCCGAATGTAGCGCCAAATCGCACCTTGCTCGACATTTTGCGCGAAGAACTGCGCGCCACCGATGTCAAAGAGGGTTGCGCCAGCGGCGACTGTGGCGCTTGCACCGTGGTGATGGGGCAAGGCCTGCACGCCCACACCGTCAACAGTTGCATCCGCATGGCGCATTCTGCCCACGGCATGCAAGTCACCACGGCCAGCGACCTGGCCCCCCAAGGTCAACTGCACCCGGTTCAGCAAGCCATGTTAGACCACCACGGCTCGCAGTGCGGTTTTTGCACCCCCGGGTTTGTCATGAGCCTTTACGATTTGTACAACCGGGCCCAAGGCCAAGCGGTCACGCGCGAACAAGCCATGGAAGCCATCTCGGGCAATTTGTGCCGCTGCACCGGCTACCGGCCCATTCTGGATGCCGCTTGCGCGATGCACCTGTACCCGGCACCGGCACCCGTCAAAAGCGTGAAAGCCGGGCCTGACGATCGCGACCCCTTGAACCCCCATTACGCCCTGCCCACCTCTTTGGCCCAACTGCTGCCCCTGCGCGCGCGCTACCCCGAGGCCCAGTTGATGGCCGGAGGCACCGACGCCGGTTTGTGGGTCACCCAGCAACACCGCCAGTTCAAACAAGTCATCGACCTGACCCGCGTGGCCGAGTTGAAAAAAGTGGAAAACCATCCGCACCACCTGGCCATAGGCGCGGCGGTGAGCGTGCACGACGCCTTCGCCGCACTGGCCCAACGCCGCCCCGAGGTGGCGCAGTTCGCCCACCGTTTTGCCGGTCGCCCAGTGCGCCAGTCCGGCACCCTGGGTGGCAACGTTGCCAACGGCTCGCCCATCGGCGACAGCATGCCGCTGCTGATCGCGCTCGGTGCGCAGGTGGTGTTGATGGCCTTCCGACAAGGCCGCATGGTGTCGCGCCACGTGCCGCTGGAAGACTACTACCTGGGCTACCGCCAAAGCGTGCTGTCGCCTGATGAAGTCTTGTGCTGGATCGTTGTGCCGCATCCGCTGAAAAATGAACGGCTCCATGCCTACAAAGTATCGAAACGCCAAGAAGACGACATCTCCACCATTTGCTTGGTGCTGCGCTGGCACCAAGATGGCCAAACCCTGCGGGATGTGCGCATTGGTGTGGGTGGTGTGGCGGCCACGCCCGTGCGGGCGCGGCGCACCGAAGCCGTGATGCAGGGGCAGCACTTGGATACAGTGACTTTGGCTTTGGCACAAAACAGCTTGAGCGAAGAATTCAAGCCGATCACCGACATGCGCGCCAGCGCCCACTACCGTCAATTGTTGTTGCGCAACTTGTTGCAACGCGCCTGGTTGCAAGCCCAAGGCATGGCCCACACCAGCCTGGAGGATTTTTAAGATGACCCCCCTCGACCAAGCGCTGGACCAAGACGCCAAACACGAGAGTGCACATTGGCATGTGCAAGGCTTGGCGGCCTACATCGACGACCTGCCGCTGACTGAAGGCACCCTGCACGCTGCGCCGCTGATGAGCAACGTGGCCCACGGCCGCATCCTGTCGCTCGACGTGAGCGCCGTGCTGGCCGCACCCGGCGTTCGCGCCGTCGTCACCGCTGACGATGTGACTGGCGACCCCCTGCTGGCCACCTTCGTGCATGACGAACCCATTTTTGCCAGCACCCACGTCGAACACATCGGGCAGGTGCTGGGCGTGGTGGTGGCCGACAGCCACATTCAGGCCCGCGCTGCGGCGGCCATGATGCGTTTGAAGGTGGAGCCCCTGCCCCCGTCTTTAAGCGCCCGCACCGCCCCAAGCCAAGTCTTGCCCACCGTGCATGTGCAACGCGGCGACGCCGTGCAAGCACTGAAGAACGCGCCACATCGGTTGCAAAACCAACTGGAGATAGGTGGTCAAGAGCATTACTACTTGGAAGGCCAAATCGCCTATGTGCTGCCGCAAGACGACGGCGAGTGGTTGGTGCACGCCAGCACCCAACACCCCGGCGAAGCGCAGCATTGGGTGGCCCATGCCTTGGGTGTGCCTTTGCACCGTGTGCGGGTGTTGTGCCGCCGCATGGGTGGCGGCTTTGGCGGCAAAGAAACGCAGTCGGGTCACCCGGCGGTGTGGGCCGCTTTGGCCGCGCAAAAAACGGGGCGTCCTGTGAAGCTGCGCTTGAGCCGTGAGGATGATTTCTTGATCACCGGCAAACGCCATCCGTTCAGCCACGACTACCAAGCCGGTTTCAACGACCAAGGCCGTTTGCTGGCCCTGCAATCCACCCAATGGGTGCACTGCGGTTTCAGCGCCGACCTCAGCGGTCCGGTGGCCGACCGTGCCGTGTTCCACACCGACAACGCGTATTTTTTGGAGGCGGTCGATATCGTCTCGCACCGCAGCAAGCTCAACACGCAAAGCCACACCGCGTTTCGCGGTTTTGGTGGGCCGCAAGGGGTGTTGTTGATCGAGGCCTTGATGAGCGACATTGCGCGGCAACTTGGCCTGGACCCGCTGGATGTGCGACTGGCCAATTTGTATGGCGACGCACCGCGCAACACCACCCACTACGGCATGACCGTGGAGGACAACATCGCGCCCGCCCTCATGACGACCTTGGCCCAAGACTGCGGTTACCGTGCTCGCCGCGCCGAGATTCAAAACTTCAACAGGCAAAGCCGTGTGCTCAAACGCGGCATCGCGCTCACGCCGGTGAAATTCGGCATCAGCTTCACCGCCACGCAGTTCAACCAAGCGGGTGCCTTGGTGTCGGTCTACACCGATGGCAGCGTGCGCGTGAACCACGGCGGCACCGAGATGGGCCAAGGCCTGCACACCAAAGTGTGTGCCGTGGTGGCGCAGGTGTTGGGCTTGCCCCTGTCTCTGGTGCGCATCAGCAGTTCGGACACCGACAAGGTGGCCAATGCCAGCGCCACCGCCGCCTCCAGCGGCACCGATTTGAATGGCCGCGCCGCCGAACGCGCCGCCTTGCAAGTGCGCAGCAACATCGCAGCGTGCGTGGCCAAAGCCGATGGCTGCACGGCGGCCGAGGTGCGCTTCCTGAATAGCCAAGTGCACAGCCCCAAGCAAGTGCGCAGCTTCGAGCAAGCTGTGCAATTCGCCTACAGCCAAAGGGTGCAGTTGTGGAGCGATGGTTTTTATGCCACGCCAAAAATCCATTACGACCGCACCACACTCTCGGGTCGGCCGTTCTACTATTTCGCCTATGGCGCAGCCTGCAGCGAGGTCTTGATCGACACCCTGACCGGCGAACACAAGGTATTGAAAGTGGACATCCTGCATGACGTTGGGCATTCCTTGAACCCGGCGCTGGACATCGGTCAAATCGAAGGCGGCTTTGTGCAAGGCATGGGCTGGCTGACCACCGAAGAGTTGGTTTGGGGCGCGGACGGCAAGCTGCTGACACGCGGCGCGAGCACCTACAAAATCCCCACCGCTGCCGACATCCCACAGCACTTCAACATCCAGCTGTGGCCCGAGGCCAACCGCGAAGACAACATCGGTGGCAGCAAGGCGGTGGGTGAGCCACCGTTCATGCTGGGCATCAGCGTGTTCGAGGCCTTGCGCGATGCCGTGGGCCAGTGCCTGGGGGGCAACGCGCCGGTGCAACTTGACGCACCTGCCACGCCCGAACGTGTGTTGATGGCACTGCAAACCAAGCCGGTTTGAAACGCCTCAATGTGTGGCTTGCATGATGATTTAAATTGAACCTTGAACCGATGAACAAACCTACCCAGCCCGGCCTGCCCACACCACAGGCTTACCGCGCCAGCCTGCTGTGGTTTCCTGATGGTGACAGCGACCAGATTCAATTTGAAGCCGATGGCTTGTTGGTCACCGAACGGGGTGAGGATGGCGTGGCCCGCATCACCGCCATCGGCCCCTATGCCTTGTTGCACGCGGCCCATGCCCAGGTGCCTTGCACCGATTGGCGCGGTCGTTGGCTGGCACCGGGCTTTGTCGACATGCACATCCACTATGCACAAACCGACGTCATCGCTTCACCCGCTGATGGCTTGCTGCCTTGGCTGAACCACTACACCTTTCCGCAAGAAACCCGCTTTGCCGACCCTGCCCATGCGCGTGAAGTGGCGAAGTTTTACTTCGATGAACTGATGCGCCACGGTGTGACCACCGCGCTCACCTTCGCCACTGCGCATGTCGCCTCCGTCGATGCTTTTTTTGAAGAAGCCCAGCGGCGTGCGTTGCGCATGATCGGCGGACGCGTGCTGCAAGACCGCCACAGCCCCGATGGTTTGCGCGACCAAAGCGCTGCCGTGAGTTTGTATGAAACCGAAAGCCTCATCCACAAATGGCATGGCGTGGACCGCTTGGGCTATGCCATCACGCCACGTTTTGCGCCCACCTCCAGCCCCGAACAACTGCACGGCGCTGGCACGTTGGCGCAGCAACACGCCAGCGTCTGGGTGCAAACCCATGTGGCTGAAAATGCCGACGAAATTCGATGGGTGGCCGAGTTGTTTCCACAAGCACGCAGCTATTTGGATGTGTACGAAAACGTCGGCTTGTTGCGTGAGCGATCGGTGTATGCACACTGCTTGCATCTCGATGCCAGCGACCGCGACCTGATGGCCGAACGCGGGGCAGCGGCAGCCGTGTGTCCGACCAGCAATTTGTTTTTGGACAGCGGTTTTTTCCATTTTCAAGATGCACAAGCCCACCGGGTGTTGCACGGCTTGGCCAGCGATGTGGGTGGCGGCACCAGCTTCAGCCCCTTTCACACCATGCACGCGGCCTACACCGTCGGCCGTCAAAGCGTCGGGCGCGATGGCCATTCGCTGAATGCCCAGCACCTGTGGTGGTTGCACACCGCCGGCGCGGCGAAAGCCCTGGGCTTGGCCGGTGTGTGTGGCAATTTGGCGGTGGGTTGCGAGGCTGATTTTGTGGTGCTCAACCCTCAAGCAACGCCTTTGTTGGCCAGGCGTACTGCTGCGGCCGAGTCGCTGCAAGCGCAGTTGTTTGCCATGATTGTGTTGGGCGACGACCGCTTGGTCGACCAGGTCGTGGTGAACGGTCATCCCAGTGCATAGATCACATTGCATGAGCCTGGGCTTGGTTTTAAACTTTGACCACCATGAACGCACTTCACTTCGACTCCTTGTCCTATGCCAACCGGCTCAAAGCTGCTGGCATGGAGCCGCAGTTGGCCGAAGTGCAGGCATTCGCCATGGCTGACGTGCTGCAGGTCAACATGCAAGACTTGGCCACCAAGCAAGATGTCACGCAAAGCGATCTGGCCACCAAGCAAGGGTTTCAGGTCATGCAAGAAGGGGTGCTGCAAGAATTTCAAAACGTGCGCACCGAAATGGCTCAAGAATTCCGAAACTTTCGCAAAGATGTGCAGCAAGAATTTCAAAGCGTGCGCAACGAAATGGCTCGAGAACTCCAAAACTTTCGCAAAGATGTGCAGCAAGAGTTTCAAAGCGTGCGCACCGAAATGGCTCAAGAATTCCAAAACGTGCGCAGCGAAATGCAGCAAATGGAAGTCGGCATCCGCAAAGACATGCAAATCATGGAAAACAGTCTTCGCCAAGATATGCAGCTCATGGAAACCAGCCTTCGCAAAGACATCCAGCATCTGGAAACCACCACCAACCACAACCTCTTGTTGCTAGAGCAACGCATGGTGATCAAGCTGGGCAGCCTGATGGTGTTGGCCATCGGCGTGATGGCCACCCTGGTGAAAATGCTTTAAAGCACCAACAAAGCCCTGAAGTCATTCACATTGGTGTGTGTGGGGCCGGTCACCACCAAATCACCCAAGGCTTCAAAAAACCGGTAGCTGTCGTTGCGGTCTAAAAACGCAGAGGGTTTCAAACCCGCACGTCCTGCGCGCTCTAAAGTGTCTGGCGTCACCACCACACCAGCGTTGTCCTCCACACCGTCAATGCCATCGGTGTCTGCAGCCAAGCCCCACACACCCGCTTGGCCTTGCAAAGCCACCACGAGGCCAAGGCCAAACTCACCGGCTCGTCCGCCCTTGCCTCGCACAGCACCCGGTGCTTGCTGGCGCACAGTGACCGTGGTTTCACCGCCGCTCAAAATCACGCAAGGCTTTTGAAACGGTCCATGGCCTTGCGCCGAGGCGCGTGCCAAAGCGGCATGCACCTTGCCCACCTCGCGGGATTCACCTTCGATTTCATCCGACAAGATGTAGGCGTTCAAGCCTGCCGCTTGCGCCATGTCTGCCGCAGCTTGCAGTGACTGCTGAGGCGTGGCCATCATGCGCACCTGGTGGCCGTGAAACAGCGCATCGCCGGGCTTGGGGGTTTCCAATGCGCCCGATTGCAGGGCTGCTTGCACGCCTGCGGGTATGTCAATCTGGTAGCGCGCCAAGATGGCCAAAGCCTGGGCACAGGTGCTGGCGTCAGCCACGGTGGGACCGCTGGCAATGACCGCGGGGTCGTCGCCGGGCACATCGCTGATGGTGAGTGTCACCACTTGCGCCGGATGGCAAGCCGCCGCCAAGCGCCCGCCTTTGATGCGCGACAAATGCTTGCGCACGGTGTTCATTTCAGTGATGTTGGCACCGCTTTCCAGCAGCGCCCGGTTGATGTGCTGCTTGTCAGCCAGGCTCAAGCCCTCGGCGGGCAGGGTCAACAGCGCCGAGCCGCCGCCAGAGATGAGGCAAATCACCAAGTCGTCGGCTTGCAAGCCTTGCACCAGCGCCAACATACGCTCGGCGGCTTGCACACCTGCCGCATCCGGGACAGGGTGGGCGGCTTCCAACACCTCGATGCGTTGTGTGACACCGGCCGGGCGCGGCGGTGTGTGGTGGTAGCGCGTGACCACAACGCCCGAGAGCGGCGCGTCAGCCGGCCACAGCTGCTCCAGGGCCTGCGCCATGGCGCCGGCGGCTTTGCCCGCGCCGATCACCACGGTGCGCCCTCGCGGCACGGCAGGCAGCACGGCCGGCAGGTTCAAGAGGGGTTGGGCCCGCGCCACGGCTGCGGCAAAGAGTTGACGCAAAAAATCGCTGGGGCGCTGGTGGGGTGACAAAGTGGTGTTCATGGGGAAAGTTTACGCATCGGCTCAAGTACAGCAGTTTGAGGTCGATTCCCATCAGGTAGAACCTTGGAAAGAACGCCATGACCGCCGAAGAATTTGCCAAACAATTGAAAGAAACCGCCGCCAACCCCGAGGAGATGTGGGTGTACGCGGCGGCTGTGATTTTCTTCCCGCTGGCCTTGGCGATGCTGTTGTGGCGCGGCTTGAACAAAGGCTTTGACGCCATGTGGACGCAAGCCCTCAGCAACACGCGGCAACAGTTCTTGTACGACAACATGGTCAAGGAACAACAAGACCGGCACATGCAAAAAATGCAGCAGGAGTACCAGGTGTACCTGATGCAACGGGAAAAACGCTTGCAGGCTTACGAGCGAAAAATCAGGGCGTCGACCCCGCCAGAAACCACCGTCCCAGCGCTTGACGCTCCGCCGCCGTGAGCCCCGTGGCGTTGTTCATTGGCATTTGTTTCAGCACCACCACCTGTTGGTAGATGTTTTGCGCGTTGGCGCGAATCTGTTCGGCTGAATCGAGGCGCAGGTTTTTCATTTGCACTTGTTCGCCGTGGCAACTGATGCAGCGCTGGTTGATGATGGCTTGCACCTCCTCGAAGCTGACAGCCGCTTGGTGCGCCTCAGGACCGGCAGGCGCGGGGCGCAGGGCCACGACCAAGCCGATGATGATGGCGGCACCGAATGCGGCATAGGGCCAGGGATGGGCACTGCGGCCCAAGTGCCACGCGTGCTTTTGCACAAAAAACTGACGGATGCTGGCACCGGCCAACATCATCAAAAACAACAAGAGCCAGCGCTGCGGGTGGCTGACCAACAAGCCCTCGTGGTTGGCCAACATGGCGAACAACACCGGCAGGGTGAAGTAGGTGTTGTGCACGCTGCGTTGCTTGCCGCGCAGACCGTAAAACGCCATGTCTTTGTCGTCATAAGGCTGGCCCGAAGTGAGGGCTTTGACCACCACGCGTTGGCCCGGAATGATGCAGAAAAACACATTGGCCGTCATGGTGGTGGCGATGGTCGCCCCCATCAGCACAAAAGCGGCGCGGCCAGCAAAGAGTTGGCAGGCCAGCCAGCACAGCGCAGCCACCAACACCAACATGATGGCGCCGACCCAGGCTTGGCCTTGCGGGTGGTTGAACAAGGCTTTGCACAGTGTGTGATAGATGAGCCAAAAGCCCACCAAAAACGCCAAGGCTGATGAAATCGCGGCAGTTGGTGACCAAGCCATGACCGAGGTATCGATCAAAAAAGTGGGGGCTTGCCACAGGTACATCATGGCAAACAAGGCAAAGCCGCTCAGCCAGGTGGCGTAACTCTCCCAATAAAACCAATGCAAGGTGCTGTTGATGTGGCCCGGCGCGCCAGCGTATTTTTGCGGGTTGTAAAAACCACCGCCGTGCACAGCCCACATTTCGCCGCCCACGCCTTTGTCTTTCAGCGCAGGGTCTTGCGGCGGAACCAAGTTGCTGTCGAGGAAAACAAAGTAAAAGGACGAGCCGATCCAGGCGATGGCGACGATGACGTGCAACCAGCGGACCAGCAGTTGCGCCCATTCAAGCAAGTAGGTTTCCATGGGGTCGGACTTTAGCTTATGGGTAATTGGGGTCAGATTCCAATTAATTCACGCTTGCTTGCCGACCACGGTGGGCTCGTCCGCCGCTCACCGCAGCGGAGCTGCGACGTTCGCTACGCGGTCCGACCCACCATGTTCGGCCAGCTGAAAAATCACTTCAGAGCCGCACGGCCTGGGGACCATTTTTTGAGCGAAAGACCAGAAAAATGAGTCCCCATGGCGGGTGGCTCAAGCGTGACTTCCACCTCAAAACAATTGGAATCTGACCCCAATTACAATTACTTGCCGAGGAGGAGGAGCAACTGCGCCGCCACCGCCACTGCAATTTCAGCCGGCGACTTGCCATCTATGCCCGCCAAGCCAATCGGACAGGTCACCCGCGCCAAATCGGCTTCCCCAAAGCCCTTGTCCTCCAAGCGGTGTCGAAAGGTCGCCCATTTGGTGGCGCTGCCAATCAGGCCGATGAAGGGCACAT